>Ga0315273_10007258_pt1 | contig 13874 bp, 11 predicted proteins | sample YL17G02_0_MG_FD_205753 | JGI IMG/M metagenome (GOLD analysis project Ga0315273, IMG submission 205753) | Sediment microbial communities from Yellowstone Lake, YNP, Wyoming, USA - YL17G02_0 | ecosystem: Environmental > Aquatic > Freshwater > Lake > Sediment | place: USA: Wyoming | collected... | reverse complement strand
TTGCGAGCAGGCGACGGCGCTCGCCGAGGCCGGGGTCGACCTCATCTCGATCGAGACGATGTTCGACCTGCGGGAGGCGCTCGCCGCTCTCGCAGCGGCCAGGGAAACCGGCCTGCCGGTGATCGCCTCGATGACGTTCGAGGCGCGGCGGCGCGGGTTCTTCACCATCATGGGCGACCCGCTCGCGCGCTCGCTCGCCGGGCTCGAGGCGGCCGGGGCCGACGCCGTCGGCTGCAACTGCAGCGTCGCGCCGGAGGTCATGGTCGACATGGTGCGCGAGGCGCACGCGACGATGCGCGTGCCGGTCGCCGCGCAGCCCAACGCCGGCCAGCCGCAGGCCACGTTCGACGGCGTGCGCTACGACGCCTCGCCGGAGACGTTCGCGCGCGCCGTGGTCGCCATGGTGCTTGCGGGCGCCCGCCTGGTCGGGGGCTGCTGCGGCACCACGCCGGAGTTCATCCGCGCGGCACGAGCCGCGCTCGGTGCCGCGGGGCTGGCGTGAGACGGACCGAGGCGGTCGTGGCGCTCCACGCTTTCGTGTCGCGGCAGGAGGCGCTGCGTTACCTCGGCTACCCCGACGGCGAGCCGCGCACGGCTGGCGTGGCGGCGCGTCTCGACGCGCTGTTGGGCGCCGCGATCTCCAGGCTCGATCCGCGCGGCGCGTACCGTGTCGTCGATGCCGCGACGGCGCGCGGTGCGGGGATGCCGGCGCCGGCCGATCGCGTCGGCGTCGCGGTGTGCACCATCGGGCCGGCGCTCGAGGCGGAGGGTGCGACGCACACCTCCGGGGGCCGGCTCATCGAGGCGCTGCTCATCGAGGCGATCGGCTCGGCCGCCGCCGAGGCCGCCGCCGATGCGCTCAACCTGAAGCTCTGTCACGTCGCGCACGACCTCGGCCTGCGCGCGGCGCCGCGGGTCAGCCCGGGCTACGGCGCCTGGGACACGGCGGCGCAGCGCGACCTGCTCGCGCTGCTCCCGGTCGAGCGGCTCGGCATCGCGCTCACCGACGGCGGCATGATGGTGCCGCGCAAGTCGATCAGCTTCGCCGTGAGCTTCGCGGCGCCGTCGACGCTCGAGAGCGAGCCCGGGTCGCCGTGCCGCCATTGCGGCCTGGCGCGCTGCCGCCACCGCATCGCCGCGTACGAAGGCCCCGTCGCGGAGTGCGGATGACGGGCGCACCCCGGTGCCGGTGGGGATGCTGGGCGACCGATCCCCGCCCACACGGGGGCGCGGGCGCCCTCGCCCGCGCGGCCATGGCGCTCCCATGCGCCGGCGGGGGCGCCGGCGCCCCCGGAGGAGAGGAGATCCCATGCCCGCACTGAGGCCACGCATCAGCCTTTTCACCGAGGAGCAGGTCGAGAGCATCGTCGCCGACGCGCTGCGCGTCCTCGCGACCGTCGGCTTCCTCGTCGAGAACGAGGAGGCGCTGGCGTTGCTGCGCGCCGCCGGCATCCCGGAGAGTGGCGGGCGGTTTCTCGCCGGCGAGGACGCCGTCCGCGCCGCGCTCGCTACGGCTCCCGGATTCGTCGTCGTCTGCAATCGCGACGGCGCGCCCGCACTCGATCTCGGCGGCGACGCCGTCCAGTTCGACCCGGGCTCGGCGGCGCTGCACGTCCTCGACCCCGAAACGGGCCGCCGCCGGCCGCCGGTGACGCAGGACCTCGTCCACCTCGCCTGGGTCACGGAGGCCTGCACGAACATCGCGGGGCAGTCGACCGGGATGGTACCGAGCGACGTGCCCGCGGCGGTCGGCGATCGCTTCCGCCTCTACGTGGCGCTACTCAACTCGCGAAAACCTGTCATCACCGGCACCTTCGCCAAGGACGCCTTCGCCGTCATGCGCGACATGCTCGTCGCCGTGCGCGGCAGCGAGGCGGCGTTGCGCGCGGAGCCGCTGGCGATCTTCGACTGCTGCCCGTCGCCGCCGCTGAAGTGGAGCGACCTCACCTGTCAGGCGCTGATCGACTGCGCGCGCGCCGGCATCCCGGCCGAGCTGGTGTCGATGCCGCTCGCCGGCGCCACCGCGCCGGTGACGCTGCGCGAGATGGTGGCCCAGCACTGCGCCGAGAGCCTCTCGGGCGTGCTCATCCACCAGATCGCCGCGCCCGGCGCGCCGATCGTCTGGGGCGGGTCGCCGTCGGCGTTCGACATGCGGCAGGGGACGACGCCGATGGGCGCGATCGAGACGATGATGGTCGACGTCGGCTACGCGCAGGTGGGCAAGCGGCTGGCGCTGCCGACGCACGCCTACATGGGGATGTCGGACGCGAAGGTGGTCGACTACCAGACCGGCATGGAGTCGGGGATCGGCATTATCCTGGCCGCGCTCGGCGGCATCAACATGGTCTCCGGCCCCGGGATGCTCGACTTCGAGAGCTGCCAGTCGCTCGAAAAGCTGGTGCTCGACAACGAGGTGTGCGCCATGGCGCTGCGCCTGACGCGCGGCATCGGCGACGGCTCGGCCGGCGAGACGGTGGCGCTGCTGCGAGCGCTCGTCTCACTCGGCAGCCTGCTCGGCCATCCGCACACCCGCGCTCATCACCGGGCCGAGCTGCTCGCCCCCGGTCCCGCGATCGAGCGGCGCACCTACGAGGCGTGGGAGGCCGCCGGCGCGCCCGACTCCGCCGCGCACGCCCGCGCCGAGGTACAACGCATCGTGGCGAAGGGCAATCCGGCGCCCCTGGCCGACGACCTCGCGCGCGAGCTCGAGCGCCTGATCGCCGCCGACGCCCGCCGCCTCGGCATCGACGCGCTCCCGCGCGTCTAGCCGCGCTGCTCGCTGCTCACGAGCCGCTTTCGACCACTCGCGCGCCGCCACGGTGTAGGGGCGGAGCTTACCTCCGCCTGTCGTGGCGGGCGGGGAGCGAATCCGGCGCCGCGAGATGATGGGAGCAGGCAAGCTGCTCCCCTACGCAAGACACCGGCCTGCCCGATCGGCGCCCTGCTGGCTTGGTGTAGGGGCGGAGCTTACCTCCGCCCATGAGAATCAACGGGGCCAGGCAAGCTGGCCCCCTACACACGACGACCGGGCGGCGTTCCGCCGAGAGAGGGGTCGCCATGACGGGCTTGGGCTACGGCTCGAGGTCGTGCCGGTGGAGCAGGGCGGCGTAACGGGTGTCGGCGCGCAGCGGCGCGAGGTGCGGGTTGGCGCGCAGCGCGGCGTCGTCGTGGTAGCCGGCCGCTAGCGCCTCGGCGAGCGTGGCGAAGGCGCCGTCACGATCGCCGGCGGCGGCCTGGACCGAGGCCCGCAGCGCCAGCACCACCGGCGCCCTGGCGGTCGTCTTCAGGCGGTCGAGCGCCTGCAGCGCCTCGGCCGGTTTGCCCGTCGAAAGCAGGACCTGCGCGATGCCGAAGTCGGCGGTCTCGAACGTCGGGTCGAGCGCCTTCGCCTGCACGAACGCCGCGAGCGCCTCGTCGTGCCGGTCCTGCAGGATCAGCGCCCGGCCGAGGTGGTAGTACGCGCCGATCAGCGACGCCTGCAGAGTGATCGCGCGCCGCGCCGCGTCCTCGGCGGCGGCGCCGTCCGGCGGCTGCCGGTAGGCGAGCGCCCACGACAGCAGGTCCCACGCGTAGGCGTTGTTGGGGTCGAGGCGGATCGCGTCCCGGCAGTGCTCGGTGGCCTCGCGGTACTCGTAGCGGTTGCCGTGCACCTGGGCGAGAGCGACGTGCGCCTCGGCGAGCTCGGGGTCGCGGGCGAGGGCGCGCTGCGCCAGCGCCTCGGCGCGGCGGAGGCGGGCCGGGTCGGGGTCGAGGTTGCGGTAGTACTGCGCCTCGACGCGCGACAGCCCGACCAGCGCGAGCGGGAAGCCGGGGTCGAGCTCGAGCGCGCGCTCCAGGTGCTTTTGCGCCGTCTCCAGGCGGTCCGGCGTGTCGAAGTACTCGAGCAGCGCACGGCCGCGCAGGTAGGCGTCGTAAGCCTGCGGGTTGGCGGTCGGGCGCCGGCGCACCGCCTGCTGCTCGCGCGCGGACAGGCGCATGTCGAGAGCCTCGGCGATGTCGAAGGCGGTCTCCTCCTGGAGGCGAAAGACATCGCCGAAGTCGCCGTCGAACTGCTGCGACCACACCTGGAAGCCGCTCGCCGTGGCGACGAGCTGGGCGCCGATGCGCACCCGGTCGCCGGCGCGCCGCACCGAGCCGGTGAGCAGGTAGCGGACGCCGAGCTCCGCGCCGATCTCGCGGGGGTCGCGCGTGGTGGCGCGGAAGCGCGCCGCCGCGGTGCGCGAGGCGACCCGCACCCCGCCGATGCGCGCCAGCTTGCCGGTGATCTCCTCGGTGATCCCGTCGGAGAAGTACAGGCTGTCGGGGTCCGCGGAGAGGTTCTCGAAGGGCAGCACCGCGATCGAGACATCGCGGGAGCCCGCCGTGGAGACGGCGCGCCGCAGCGGCTGCCAGAGGAGCGCACCGGCCGCCACGAGCAGCGCCGCGGCCGCTCCCGCCGCGAGCGCCGGCCGGGGCCACGGGCGGCGCCCACGGGCGCGCATCGGCGCGGTCGGAGGCTCGACCGACGCCAGCGCGTCCGCCACCTCGGACCCGTCCGCGAACCGCTCCGCTGGGTCCTTGGCGAGGCAGCGCTGCACGATGCGCGACAGCAGCGGCGGCAGCTCGGGCTTGAGGTCGGCGACCAGCGGTGGGATGTCGCGCAGGACCGAGGACAGCACCGAGACCTCGGAGTCGCCCTCGAACGGCCGCTTTCCGGTCGCCATCTGGAACAGCACGATGCCGAGCGAAAAGACGTCCGAGCGCGGGTCGACGATCTTGCCCTCTGCCTGCTCGGGGGACATGTACGCCGCTGTGCCGAACACCATCCCCGCGCTGGTCAGCGACGGCTGCTCGTCCGGACGCGCGACGGCGTCGGTGTGGATCGACCCGTGCAGCTTGGCGAGGCCGAAATCGAGCACTTTGACCGCGCCGCTGGCGTCGAGCATCACGTTCTCGGGCTTGAGATCGCGGTGGACGACACCCTGAGCGTGCGCCGCCCCCACCGCCCGCGCCAGCGGCACGGCGATGCGCAGGAGATCGGGGAACGGCATCCCGCCGTCAGCAATCAGGTCGCTGAGCTTCTTCCCCTCGACCAGCTCCATGGCGATGAAGTGGGTGTCGCCCACCTCCTCGACCGCGTAGACGGTGACGATGTTCGGGTGCTTGAGCGCGGCGATGGCGCGCGCTTCGCGCTCGAAGCGGGCGCGGCTCTGGGGATCGGCAGCGTGGCGAAGGGGTAGCAGCTTCAGCGCCACCAAGCGGTCGAGCCTGGTGTCGCGCGCCACGTACACCTCGCCCATGCCGCCGGCGCCCAATCGCCCGAGAATCAGGTAGTGACCAAGCCGTGTACCGATCACGGCAGCATTATCCACTGAACCGTCTCAGGAGTGGCATGACGTCCGACGCCGACGGTCGGCTGCCGCGACCGGAGCGGTGATTCGGGAATGAACGCCGCGCATCTGTGAGGCCAACCCACCGCGCTCCAGGCGCGCCGGCCTTGGGTTCCCTCCCCCCGACCCGCCGTAGGCGGGCTGCGGGGGAGGGCCAGGGTGGGGGGTCGCCAAGCTTCTCGGATGCTGTGGTCCAGACCCTTGCCGTCCACCCCCACCTGGCCTCCCCCCTCCAGGGGGAGGGACCGGGGTCGAATCATCGTGCTTCCTCGGAAGCGTTGTGAGAGCCAGCAACCGAGGACGAGTGAGATTGTGATTTGCGTCACAATCTCGGCGGCTCGCACCGGCCGCCGTGACTGCCGTCACCGGCGGATCGCGGCGGCTGCGCCGATCGTGGCGAAAAAGGAGGCTCCACGATGAGCGCACCCCCCTCGCGTAGACGAGAGCCCACAACCGAACGCGGCCACTTCTTGACTGGGACGACCCTGGCCGCGATTGCCATCGCAGCGACGGCGATGGCGGCGCCGGTTCCTGCGCTCGCTGGTCCCATGCACGAGGTCACGCTCGTCGGTCTCATCGAGAGCCTGCCGTCCGGCGCCGTCCTGGTCGGCGACTGGAGCGTCGCTCACGTCGTCGTCCACGTGGCGGCGGCCACCACGATCGACCAGACCAAAGCGGCGGCCGCGGTCGGTGCGCTCGTTCAGGTGAAGGGGAAGCCGAGGGCCGATCGGTCGCTCGACGCCACCGCGATCAAGGTGCTCAACACCTCCGTGCAGCCTCCCCGTCCCAGGCCGGCCGAGGTCACCGGCGTCATCGCCGGCCTGCCTTCCGCGCCCGCCTTTATCGGCGACTGGACGGTGGGCCTGATTACCGTGCACGTCGTCGCTGCGACCCGCATCGATCAGCGCCTCGGACCGGTCGCCGTCGGCGCGCTCGTCCACGTCAGGGGCACCCTCCGCGCCGACCGCTCGGTCGACGCCCTCGAAATCGACGTCAAGCGGCCGGCGCAGCCGCCGCGGGACTGCGATCTCGCCATACTGCACCTCGCGCCCACCGCCGTCGCCCCGAGTGGCGCCGAGGGCGTGGTGATCACCCGCCGCATCCTCTTCGCCGACGCCAGCGACCGCGAGGACCTCAAGGTCGCGGTGGAGAAGCTCCTGCCGCAAACCGCCTACGACGTGGTCATCGACGGAATCAATGCCGGCCTCATCCTCGCCGACGAGCACGGCGAGGGCCACCTGTTCCTCTCGTCCGCCGACATCCCCGGCGCGGAGCCGCTGCCCGGCGAGCTGCGACCGCTCTCGGAGCGCGTGCGCGCCGAGGTCGTCGCTGCGGGCGCCGCCGTCCTGATCGGCGACTTTGCGGACGCCGATAAGCAGGGGTGCGGCCACCGGGTGGCGGACTACCTCGCCATGGCCCTTCTCCAGAACGAGGACGGCACGCCGCGCGGGGTCGTCGTCGCCTCGATCAAGGGCGACCTCCAGATGCTGCGCCTCGTGGCGTGGTCGCTGACGCCGGGAGCCACCTACGCCCTCCTCGTCGACGGCACGGCGCTCGGCAACCTCGTCGCGCGCGACGACGGCACGCTGCACGCGGTGTTCTCGACGAGCCCGGGGGCCGGCCAGCGGCCGCTACCACCCGAGGTGCTGCCGGTCTCCGACCTTCTGCACGCCGAGCTCCACGCCGCCGACGGCTCGCTGACCGCCTCCGGCGACTTCGCGCTGCCGCCGGGAGAATGAGCTTCGCGGTTGAACGAGTGCTCCACGCGGCCCCGCGGCCGCTCCTCCTCCGACGCCCCCGCCTCTCCCGGGGGCGTCATTTTCTGCGGCGCCGTCGACCGGATGCGCGACCGCCGTGCCGCTCGGCTCCCTCCCCCCGACCCGCCGCAGGCGGGTTGCGGGGGAGGTCGGGGTGGGGGGCTCGCTTCCCGGTCGCTCTACGCCCCGCGCGCCGCGTCGCCGGCGCCGAGCTTGCGGAGGATCGCCGCCACGCGCTGGCGTTGGTCCAGCCGCCACTTGCCGAGCAGGTAGACGAGGATCAGCGCGATGCCCAGCCCGAAGCCGGGCACGGTCAGAAACGCCACGACTCGATCCGTGAGGTGGCGCAGCGTCATCACGATCACTGCGACGATCACGATCCCGCCGGCCGCCAGCGCCACAAGCAGCAGCAAGCTGTCCCGCTGCCGCTGCTCGGCGTCCCACTCCAGCAGCGACGTGACGAAGGAGCGCTCCTCGTGTGAAAGCGGCTCGCTCATGGTGCCTCCGTGCAAGAAAGATAGGTCCCGCCCCGCCGCGCGGCAAGCCGCCGTAGGGGGGCATTCGTGCCCCGACCGCCGGGGCTCCGGCGATCACTCGAGAGAGAACCTGGTGCCGGCGGTTGTATGCGGGAGTTGTGGTGCCGGCGTCCCGCCGGCAGTTTTCGGCGGACTGCCAAAAACTGCGGGCAAGATGCCCGCACCACAACCCCATACAAGGCGAGAGTGAAGCCTCGGTCAGGTCCGGTTTTCTTGGTGGCACCTTTCTTGTCACCCAGAGCGACAGCTCTTTTCGTCATCCCGAGCGACAGCGAGGAATCCGGGTGGGTGGGTGGCTCTACTTCCCCCCAAATCCCCGACGTGGCGCCAATTTCCGACTGAGTGCCCAGTGTGGAGCCGGCGTCCCGCCGGCTGCGCGCGCCGCGCGCGCCTGCCCCTCCGCCTCGCACTCCTGACGCGGACCGCCGTCCCATGTGTATACGGTTTGCCCGCGAAATCGCTCTATACAGTATGAGACCCCGATTTTCGTCGGAGTACGGGCCTGTACGGGTCCTATGTCTCGTGCTCACCGCGCGGCGCCGCCCTCTGTGCCAACATGGGTGAGACAGCGAGGTCCTTTGGAATTAGTGTAGGGCGGTGAAGGGAACACGTAATGAACCGAGCGACTTCGAAAGCGATGCCGGACCTCGAGATCGTGGCCGGTACGGGTGGGCGGGAGCGAGGCGGGAGCGAGCGGAGCCCTGCAAAGCGAAGCGAGCGGGAGCCGAGCGGAGGGAGTGGCGGCGTGGAGCTGGTGCGCCCCGCGGCCCCGGACCCGGAGGTCGTCGAGAAGGCGGTGCGGCGCCAGTTCTCCGCTTCGTACAAGCTGGGCGTCTTGCGTGAGGCTGACGGCTGCCGCGAGCCCGGAGAGATCGGCGCGTTGCTGCGCCGGGAAGGGCTGTACTCATCGCACCTTGCGGCGTGGCGGCGGCAGCGGGCAGCGGGAGAGCTGGCCAGCTTGTCTCCCCACAAGCGGGGCCGCAAGGCCAAAAAGCGGAACCCATTGCAGCGGCGCCTGGCACAGCTCGAGCGGGACAAGGCGCGGTTGACCCAACGCCTGCAGCAGGCGGAGCTGATCATCGAGTTCCAAAAGAAAGTGTCCGAGATCCTGGGGATCCCCCTCGGCAGCAAGGAGACGAGCGAGGACGAGTCATCAACGCTGGTCCAACGCTTACTTTCGGGGCAAAGGGCTGTACTCCATGCACGAAGCCCACGTTGCCCTCTGTCGGCCTCGATGAGAAACCACCAACTGGAGAGCCGGATGCGGGAAATCCGCCTGTCCGGTTCGGAGGGAGGGGGTGGCGGTGAATAGCCGCCTCCCCCTACCCCTATCACCGATTCTCGCTCCTTGTTGCGACTGGGCAGGGGCGCATTGGCGCTGCGGGGTGGTACGCTGCAAGGCGGTGTTGCCGAACGGGGGAATTCCGGAGGTCGGGGCGGCGGTGCCGAGGCGCGGCAACCGGGCGAGCCGGTCGCTGGCGTGGCTCGCGTTTCGCCTGTGGGGATGGCGGTTTGCCGGCAGCTTCCCGGACCGCCCGAAGGCGATCCTCGTGGTTGCGCCTCACACGACGAACTGGGACTTTCTGGTGGGCATGCTGGCGCTGTTCGCCCTCGGCTTGCGGATCAGTTGGCTCGGCAAGCACACGCTGTTTCGCTGGCCGCTGCGGCCGCTGATGCTCTGGCTGGGCGGCGTTCCGGTGCGGCGCGGCTCGCGCTCCGGGACGGTGGCGAAGCTCGTGGAGACGATGCGGCAGCGCGAGACGATGCTGCTGGCGGTCGCGCCGGAAGGAACCCGGCGGGCGGTGACCGGATGGCGGATGGGGTTCGCCCACGTTGCCGTCGGTAGCGGCGTGCCCGTCGTGCCGGTCGCCTTCGACTGGGGATCCCGGCTGGTCAGACTCGGACCGGCGCTCACGCTCACCGGCGACCTCGCCGTCGACGAGCGGACGCTGCGCGGTTGGTTCACGGAACAGTGCGGAACGCCGATCTAGGTCGCCGGCCGCGCTGAGGCCGTGTCTCCCGGATCGGATGGGGAAACCGCGAGCTCCGCTGCGCTCGGCCGGCGAGCGGGCCGTGGACCCGTGATGCGCTGTAGCTTTCCCGGCGCCGCGGCGACTCATCGGGTGTGACGGGGGCAGCACACCCCGCGGGAGGACACGATGGTCGAGCTGCTGGGACGGAGGAAGTTCTGGATGGTCTCGCTGATCGGGCTCGGGGTGGCCGCCGGCGCTGTGGCGTGGCTGGCCGGGGCGCGCAGCGTGGGGCCGATAGCCGGGCCCGAGGGCGGGGACGTTGTCGTCGTGGCGCTGGTGGTCTACCTTTGCCTCGCGGCCAGGCGGGAGGAGCTGAGCCCGGCGGTGCGGCGCCGCCTGATGATCGCCGTCGGGGTCGCGACGATCGCCGGGGCGAGCGTCTTCTACCTGACGCGATGAGGGCTGGCGCGGCGATGAGGCAGGGTGTGGAGACGGACGAGGGGTTCACGGGCCTGATCCACGAGCATCGGGGGATCATCCGCCGCCTCGCCCGCCTCTACGCCGAGTCGCCGGAGGAGCGGGAAGACCTCGAGCAGGAGATCTGCCTGCAGCTCTGGAGGGCGTATCCGTCGTTCGCCGGCCGGGCGCGCGCGTCCACGTGGATGTACAGCGTCGCGCTGAACACCGCGATCTCGTCGCTGCGCCGCCGCCGCCGGCGCCCGCCGAGAGAGGAGCTGCACGACGTCGCGGCTCCGGGCGGCGGTGCGGAGGAGAGGGATCGGCTCGAGGTGCTCTACATGGCCATCCGGCAGCTCGGCGAGGGCGAGCGGGCGCTCGTGCTGCTCTGGATCGAGGAGCTGTCGTACGACGAGATCGCCGAGGTGCTCGGGTTGAGCGCGGGAGCGGTGAGCGTGCGGTTGGTGCGAGCGAAGCAGCGCCTGCGCGAGATCGTCGCCGGGTGGGCCCCGCGAGGATCGGGTGGACGATGACCAGGGACGAGCTGCAGAAGGTGTGGAGGAGCGGGGGCGGCCCCGACGACGGCGGGGCATGGGCGCCGGCGCGCGTCGCCGCGCTGCGCAGCCGGCGCTCGCGGTCCGTGTCGGCGTTTCTGGGCCGCCTGCTGGCCTGGGACCTGGCGCTCAAGGCAGCGACCGCCATCGGACTGGCCGTGGCCGCGTGGCTTTCTCGTCACGATGCGGCGGGGCTGACCCTGGCGCTGCTCGGCCTCGCCGCCGTGGCCGGCCTGTACCTTCCGGTTGCACGAGCCCGCCGGACCTTCGTCGCCGGCCGCCACCTCGATGACGACGTGCGAGCGGCCACGGCCGGCCTGCTCGCGGATCTCTCGCGCTTCCGGCGGGTGACCCTGCCGGCGGTCGCCGCGACCGGCTCGCTGCTGGTGCTGGCCTGGTGCGTCGCTTACTTCGCCGTCGAGTACGGTGCGTTCGGGCCGGAGCGCCCGGAGGGGTGGGCGGTCGTCATCCTCTGCATCGTCGCGCCGTTCGCCGCCAGGATGGCCGTGGTCTCGGCGCGGCTGCGCGCCGCGGTCGTCGCGCTCTCCGCCTGTCTGGCGGATCTCGACGCCGAGGCGCTCGCCGCCATCGGGCGGGAGGATGCCCGCGCGCAGCGGGTGCTGATGGCGGCGCTGCTGCTCGTGCTCGGGCTGCTCTGCCTCGGCGTCGTCGTCTCCATCCTCGTCAGTTGAGCACGGAGTTGGCGCCAGGTGCGAATCCAACAGATCCGCGAAGTGCTTTCCCGGCATCGTCTCACACGACGCGTGCCTGACGTCGTTGTTTCATGGTGGCAGCGTTGGGGCGTAGAGGCTTCGCCAGCACTCGGGCAGCGCGTGCTCGGCGGAAGGTTCGGGCGGGCCGTCGCGCGGGGCTACGGCGATGCCCTGGCGGCGCGGGTCGCCGGCGCCGACCAGGGCGCCATCCGCCGGGTCGACGAGGACCGCGTTCGCGCCGCCGAACTCGGTGAGCTCGATCGGGTCCGCCGGGTAGGTCTGCCGCGTCTGCGTCGTGAAGCCGCGCTCCTCGAGGGTGTCCGCCTGCGCCTCGGTGATCGGGTCCACCATCTCCAGGTAGACACGGTCGCCGAGAAAGCCGCCCCACACCATGCGCGCGGCTGTCATCGCCTCGCACAGCGGCAGCCCGCGGTCGACGAGGTTCGACACGACGTTGACGACCACGGCCGTGATGCGATCGCTGCCGGCGCTGCCGATCGCGAGGTACGGCTTGCCGTCCTTGAGCAGGATCGTCGGCGCCATGCCGGTCATCGGCGCCTGGAATGGCTTGAGGTAGCGCCAGCGGCGGATGTCCTGGTAATCGAAGCCGAAGACCAGGTTGTTGTAGGCGAAGCCGAACCCCTCGGTGCCGACCAGGCCGCCGAAAGTGTTGCCGAGCGTCTGCGTCAGCGAGACCAGGTTGCCGGCGTCGTCGACGACCGACACTTGCGACGTGCCGCCGATGGAAAGCGTCGACAGCGGGCTGGAGCTGATCTCCTGCACGGTCAAGGCGCGGTCGAGGCGGATGAGCGCGGCGCGCGACGCGACGTAGACCGGGTCCGTGGCCAGCTCGTCGGGCAGCCGCGGCGGCCGCCGGAGGGGGGTGCTGTCGGCATGGGCAAGGCGGCACGCCTCGATCAGCAGGTGGAGCCGGTCGGCCGAGTCGGCGCCCAGCAGCTCAGACGGAAAGCGGTCGAGGATGCCGAGCGCCTCGACAACTCCCGCGCCGCGGGCCGGAAGCGGGAACGAGAGTACCTCGAGCCCGCGGTAGCAGCCGCGCACAGGCTCCCTGACCTCGGCCCGCATCAGCGCGAGGTCGCTGCGCCGCAGCCAGCCGCCGTTGGCCTTCATGTCGGCCTCGATCTCGGCCGCGATCTGACCGCGGTAGAAGTCGTCGGCGCCGCGCGCAGCGAGCCGGCGCAGGAAGCAGGCGAGGTCCGGGTTGCAGTAGACGTGTCCGAGGTCCCAGGGCTCGATGCCGTTCTTGAGGAAGAGCGAGGAGAGCGCCGGCGAGTCGAGCAGCGCGTAGTAGTACTTGTCGAGGTACGAACGCAGCGCCGGCGACCACACCGAGCCGAGCTCGGCGATCTCGACGGCAGGCGCCAGCGCCTCGGCCAGCGTCCTGGTCCCGTAGCGTTCGAGCGCGAGCGCGAGGGCGGCGAGAGTGCCGGGCGTCGCCACCGACTTGTACCCGTAGTACGAGCTGAGGCGATTGCGCAGGCTCTGCATCTCCTCCGCTCGCGCCGCGGCGGGCGCCCGACAGGAGCCGTCGATTGCGAGGTCCCGCCCGTCGCTCAAGTGCAGGAGGATGTAGGTCTGCCCACCCAGGCCGGACGAGCCCGGCGACGCCACACCGAGGGCGAGCGCCGCGGCGACGGCGGCGTCGACCGCATTGCCCCCCTCCTCGAGCATGCGCGCGCCCGCCGCCGAGGCCTCGCGGGAGTTGGTGACAACCATGCCGCGCTGCGATCTCTCCTCGCGGGTCCACAGGGCATCGGGGAGCGCCCGCTGCACTTGCGCCTTCGGCGTGGGCCTGGGAGTCGGAAGCGGGGCCGGCGGCGTCGTGCTGTGACAGCGGACGCTGAGCAGGGCAGGCAGAAGCGTGAGCCAAAGGGGCGACCTGCCGAGCTTGCTCATGGCGGCGAGCATTCTACGATGGTCGCGGCCTCACGTACCGGTCTCTTGCCGCCAGATGCCGCCGTCCGCGGTGAGCAGCCAGGTGGTGCCGACGGACTGGAGGGCGATCGCGGAATCAGGGCTGCAATCGCTTTGCCGCCTCGAGTGCGAGCAGCCGGATCGACTGTCCGGACACGAGATGGAACCCCGGACCGCCGCCCCCTACCGCGACGACGTAGCGCGCCTGCGCCAACGTGTAGGCGGCAGCGATCTGAGTCGTTGCCCAGAACGCGGGCAGGCTGCCGTTCTGATCCGGCGACACCTTGGTGCCGGCGGTGCCCTGGGCCTCGGTCAGAGTCGCGCGGTACCACGCGGAGGCCTCCTTGGCGCTGGCGAACTCGACGTAGGTCAGGGCGACGGCAGCGGACCCCGTGCGAAAGACGCATGTCGACAGCATCCCGCCGCTTTCCTCGTCGGTCGCGGGTCCGGAAGAGCGCGCGCCGGTGACGGCGACGCCGAGGAGCTTCGCGGCCTCGGCCTGCGGGATCAGGGCGCACGGATCCGTGCCGCCGGCCACCGGCACGGCGAGCAGCACGAGCAACGAGGCGAGTCCGGCCGAT
>Ga0315273_10007256_pt1 | contig 13876 bp, 16 predicted proteins | sample YL17G02_0_MG_FD_205753 | JGI IMG/M metagenome (GOLD analysis project Ga0315273, IMG submission 205753) | Sediment microbial communities from Yellowstone Lake, YNP, Wyoming, USA - YL17G02_0 | ecosystem: Environmental > Aquatic > Freshwater > Lake > Sediment | place: USA: Wyoming | collected... | reverse complement strand
AGACCATCGTCGGCATTCGTATTTGGCCTCCACTCCAGATCGGGTTTGAAGGTCCGCCCCTGCCCGCTCCTTCTCGGCGCCTCGGGCCTTACGCTCTTCCTCCTTTACCAGCTCGTGGACTTCAGGTCGGCCTTGATGGTCTCTGAAACCTCGGCGTCCGAAGCCGGGAGCCTCGGAGAGTGTCCTGCGGGGCGGCAAACCCTCATCACGTTCCGGCCAAACACAAATGCCGACAGAACGGCCACCACGTAGCGAAAGAGAGCCCGCGCTAGAGCGACATCAGGACGTGGGCGAGTTTCTCGGGATCGTGGCGGGCGAGGTCTTTGCCGCCCAAAACGTCGGCCGCGCGGACCCGCTTATCCGCGGCGTCGGGCTCGACGAAATCGGCGCCTTCGGCGGCATACCGCCGGAGCAGGGGGCCGGGGGGTTTGCGGTCGTTGCAGACGACCGTCTGGATGATGTCCCGCCCGAGATAGCGTTCGAGCTCCCGGATGAAGTGCGCCGCCTTGAAGCCCAGGGTTTCGCCCTGTTTGGTCATGATGTTGCAAATATAGACCTTGCGGGCTTTGGACCGGGCCAGGGCGGGCTTGACGCCCCGGACGATGATGTTGGGCAGAAGGCTGGTGTAGAGATCGCCGGGACCGATGACGATCATGTCGGCCTCGAGGATGGCCTTTTCGGCTTCTTTATAGATCGAGGCATGGGGGACGATAAAGAGCTTCTTGATTCGGAGGTAAGGATCGTGCTTGGGAACGCTGATGTTCGTCTCGCCGACGACGACCTGCCCGTTTTCCAGAATCGCCCCGAGCTGGCAGTTGGTGATCGTAACCGGGAGGACCTGACCCTGGACGTGGAGGATTTTGGCCGCCTCCCGGATGGCGGCGGCGTCGCTTCCCGTCAGGTCGCGCAGGACGGTCAGGAAGAGGTTGCCGAAACTGTGGCCGTTGAGGCCGTGGCCCTTGTTGAAGCGGTATTCAAACAGCGTTCGGAGGAGGCCGTCGTCTCTTGAGAGGGCGACAAGGCAACGGCGGAGGTCGCCCGGGGGCAAAAAGCCGAACTCATCGCGGAGACGGCCGGTGCTCCCGCCCGAATCCATCATCGAAACCACGGCGGTGAGGTCGACGTCGTAGGTTTTGAGGCCGCGCAGGACGTTATAAGAGCCGGTGCCGCCGCCGATGACGACGATTTTGGGCCGTTTCTTCGTTCCCATAAATGACCTCGGCCGCCGAGGGAGCGGCTCTGCGCAAGATATTGTGCCTTTTGCCGCCCCGCCTGTCAATCCTCCGGGCGGATTGACCCTCGCGGAGGGGGATGGTATAAACGGGGCGCCCTGGGACATTCGAGGAGAACGCCCATGAGCCCGTTGACGTATCGCAAAGCCGGAGTGAACATAGACGCCGCCGACGCTTTCATCGGAGCGATCAAGCCGCTCGCCCGGTCCACGATGCGCCCCGAGGTGCTGGGCGGGATCGGGGGATTCAGCGGTCTCTTCCGGCCCAGAATCCGGGGGATGAAGGACCCTGTCCTCGTCTCCTCCACCGACGGAGTCGGGACCAAGCTCATGCTCGCCGACATCCTTCGGAAGTACGACACCGTCGGCGTGGACCTCGTGGCCATGAACGTGGACGACGTGGTCGTCACGGGGGCCGAGCCGCTCTTCTTCCTTGATTATATCGCCTGCGGCAAGGTGAAAAAAGACCTCCTTGTGGACGTCATGAAGGGCATCGTCCGAGGGTGCCGCGAAGCGGGCTGCGCCCTTCTGGGAGGGGAAACGGCCGAGCTGCCTGGCCTATACTCCAGGGACCAGTGGGACCTGGCCGGATTCTGCGTCGGGATCGTCGACCGGGACCAGATCATCGACGGACGGAAATGCCGGGCCGGGGACGCCGTGATCGGGCTTGCCTCGAGCGGCCTACACAGCAACGGCTATTCGCTCGCCCGGTCGGCGTTCACGGCCAAGGATCTCCGGGGGGCGATCGGCCGCGAGCTTTTGCAGCCGACCCGGATCTATACGCGGGCCCTCCTGGCCGCCAAGAAGAGAATATCGATCAAGGCCATGGCCCATATCACCGGCGGCGGATTCTATGACAACATTCCGCGGGTCATTCCCGACGGCTTGGCCGTCCGGATTCAAAAAGGCTCCTGGCCGATTCCGCGGATCTTTGCGACCATCCAGCGGCGTGGGGAAGTCGCCGAGACCGAGATGTTCCGGACGCTGAATATGGGAATCGGGATGGTCGTTGTCGTCCCGGCGGCCCAGGCCGGGAAGGCGATCCTCACGTTCGAGAAGCTGGGTCACAAAGCCTGGGCGATCGGCGAGCTCGTCCGCGGCCCTCATGAGGTGGCGATCGAGTGAGTTAAAGGCTGGTTTTCCATGAAGAAGTTGAAAAAACGGCTGCTGCCGATCTTGATCGTGGTCCTGGTCGCCGCGGGCGTCTGGTTGAAGATCGCTAAATTCGAATCCGGGAAACCCTGGGTTCGGTTTGACAAGGAGACCGCCCTCCTTGGAGAGGATCTCGGCTTCAAGGCGGGCGACGACAAGAGCGGCTTAACGGCGCTCAAGGTCGAGGCGGTCCAAGCCGGCCGGACCGTGACGCTTCTTGACGAGAAGCTGCCCGTGGACGTCTTCAGCTTCGAAAAGACGCTGTGCCTGCGTCCCCTGCCTGCCGGCCTCGTCGATGGCGAGGCCCTCTTCCGGATTACGGCAGAGGACCGTTCGTGGAACGGCGGAAATACGACCGTCCTGGAAAAGCGGATGATCGTCGATACGCGGCCCCCCTCCCTGACCATCCTCGGCGGTCCGCATTACCTCAATCAGGGCGGGACCGGGTGCGTTTCATACACGACCGACGAGGACGTTTCATCGAGCGGGATCCGGGTCGGAGAGATATTTTTCCCCGGATATCCATCCGGCGGTAACCGATTTCTCGTTTTTTACGCTCTGCCCGTCGGGACTCCGGCGGACGTTTCCTTCCAGGGAGCGGCCGAAGACCTCGCCGGAAACCGGACGAGCGCCGCGTTTCGGCCGAACGTCAAGAGAAAGACTTTCAAGAAAGACAGGATCCAAATCACCGGGAAGTTTCTATCCGATGTCCTGCCCTATTTCAAGGAGCGCGATCCTGGCCTCAAGGGGTTGGACATCGAAATCTTCCTGACCGTGAACCGCGATCAGCGCCGGAAAGACGCCGATCGGATCCGGGAGATTTGCCGGACATCCGCACCGGCGCCTCTCTGGTCGGGCCCTTTCCTCCGCCTGCCGAATTCGAAGCCGATGGCCTCATTCGGGGAAGACCGGACGTACATTCACCAAGGCCAAGAGATCGACCGGCAGGTCCATCTGGGAATCGACCTGGCCTCCCTCGCCCAGTGTCCGATCCCGGCGGCCAACGCCGGGCGGGTCGTCCTGGCGGGCGCCCTGGGCATCTATGGGGAGACCGTGATCCTGGACCACGGCTGCGGGCTGTTCAGCCTCTATGCCCATCTCAGCCGCCTCGACGTGGCGGTGGGAAAGGACGTGGCTAAGGGCGAGATCCTGGGGCTTTCCGGATCGACGGGCATGGCGGGGGGCGACCATCTCCATTTCGCCATGCTCGTCCACGGATTGTTCGTCGATCCCATCGAGTGGTGGGACGCGCACTGGATCGAAGACAACGTCGAGTTGAAACGGCGTTAAACCGCCGGCTCCGGCGGCTTGGGAACGTCCAGCTCTTTGCCCAACGCCCAGAAGCCGAAACTCGTAAGGACTCCCGCCCCACCCATCACAAACCAGAGGGCGTCGCCTCCGATCGTCGCATACAGCCAGTTGCCGCAAAGGGGCGCGATCAGCATGGACAGGGAAAAGGTCAGACTGAGAAGCCCCATATATCGCCCCGAGGCCGCCCCCGCCCGAGCCGCGACAACCGTGGCGGAGAGCGGCATCGTCAGAATCTCGCCCATCGTCCAGACGATGACGGTGAGCGCCGCGAAGCCGAATCCCCGTCCGAGCGGCATCAGGGCGAATCCGACGCCGATGAAGGCGGCGCCCAGGGCGATGATCCTCATTTCGGAGCGGCGGCGGACGGCGTGGATCAGGACCATTTCGATAACGACGATCAGGATCGTGTTCACCGCCCACAAGGGGCCGATCTGGTTTTCCCTCAAGCCGTACACGGCGTTGAGATAAAGATTGAACGTGGAAAAGAGCTGGGAAAAAACGATTCCGAGAATGAGGAACAAGCCCATATAGGCCAAAAAAGGCCCGTCGCGCCAGGGGGAGCCGTTGTTTTGGCGCGGCCGGCCTGACGCCGGAACCGGTGAGCCGGGGATCAGCTTGACATACCGGGAAATGACAACGGCCGAGGCGAGGGTGGTCAGGCCGTCCACCCAAAAGAGCCAGCGGTAATCGATCAGAATCAGGTAACCACCGATGACCGGGCCGAAGGTGATTCCCAGGTTGGCGGCCAGGCGACGGAGGGCGAACCCTTTAGAGCGCATTTCGCCAAAGCAAAAACGCGACATGGCCGTGTCGTTGGCGGGGAAAAGGGCCGTGGCGACGACGCCATAGAGGAAGAGCAGGGCGAGCAGGGCGCCATATCCGGTGAAGTAACCCGCGCCGATTAAGATGATCCCCGAAAGGACCAAGCTTCCGATTTGGACCCGGCGGATTCCGATCTTATCGCAGAGAGCCCCGCCGAGATAGCCGCCGACGATGGCCCCCAGCCCATAGGCGCTTAAGATTCGGCCGGCCTGGAGAAGAGTGAATCCCAGATGACGCGTCAGGTAGATGTTGAGAAAAACAAGGACCATGAAACCGCAGCGATTGATGAATTCCGCCAAAGCGAGGATCCAGGCGCCGCGCGGGAGGCCGGCATAAGCTTCTTTGTAGAGGGAGACGACGCGTTTCCACATGACAATCGGGTATTCTAGGCGATCTATTCGTAGTGCGTCCAGAGCCCGATGATTTTCACGATTTTCTCTTCTTCGAGGACTTGATAGACCAGGATTTCCCGGTACTTAATAAGCGTCAAAGTTCAATCAAGATCAGACTCGTTCAAACCGGCGATTTTCAGCAGATACTTGAAGAGTCCGAATTTAAGGTTTTTGTTGCCGTGGATAGGCAAAGATATTCTCTCTCGCCGGTTTTCTTTGATATAGATATGATGGCTGCCTTGGACTCTGACTAATTTCCATCCGGCTTTTTCGAGGATTTTTGCGAATTCTTTTCCCGAGAGTGTCTTCATACGGCGATTTCCATCACCTTATCGCTCTTCTTGAGCCGTACGGATTTAATATCGACGGATAAACAACCCTCGACGGCTTCATAGAGATTCTGAAGCAGCTCTTCTATGGTTTCCCCTTGGGTCGCGCATCCCGGAATGGCGGGGACCTCGGCCCAAAAACCCCCTTCCTCCGCTTTGTGGATGACGACCTTGAGTTTCATGAATTGCTCCTCGTGGATTTTTCCTTCTTCAAATTATACGATGGCATCCAACTGAAATCAATTTATTTACGGGCTCTTCCATCCAACCATCAAAGATTTAAAAGTGCCGCCAGACGCTTTTTCGCGTCCTCGACTTCGGGCCGGCCGGGGTCGGCGTTGCTCTTCTTAATAACGTGGGCGGTTGAAACCTCGCGCTTCCCGATGAGGTCGAACTCGACCGTCAGGACGTCCGCCGTGACCTTGGGGACGAACAGCCGGACTCGGTACTTCCCCAGCGGCGCTTTGTTGAAGCGCTCGTTGTCCAGGCGGTCCCACGCCCATTTGATTTCGTTCTGGGAGGCCAAGGTCGGCCGCCCGAAAAATCCCTTGGCGCTCGTGAAGAATTCTTTCCAGCGGCCGCTTTGGTCGGATCCGGGACGGACCGTCCGATCGCCCGGCGCGGTGCTCGCGGGGGAAAATTTCTCGATGACGTAATAGGATCCCTGGAGCGAAGCCGCGGCCATGCCCCAATTTTTCAAGACGAATGGGACCGGATCGTCCGGCTGAAAAGACGCCGCGCCGGAGATGAGGGAAAGTCCGCCGAAGGCCGGCGAGCCGTCCGGGGTATCCGTCGCGACGTACGGGAAACTCAGCTTGAATTCGACGGACTGGGTCAAGGGTATGCAGCGGGGGGCGCTGAACCGGAAGCGGTACGTCCCGGGAACTGCTTGGACCTTGTGTTCATTGTCCCAGCCGTCCCAGTCGATCTTTTTCGCGGCTCTCGCCTCGAGCCCGTTGGTTTTAAAGGGATTCTTCGAGCTCGTGAAGAATTCCTTCCAGACGCCGTTGGACTCCCGCTCGATGAAATATTGACTGCCCGCCAGGTCGGCCGGAGCAGCGTCGTTGTTCTTGAGGACGAATGAAGCCGGATCGTCCTGGCCGTAGGTCTCCTTGGAGGAGGTCAGCGTCAGGCCGGCCAAGCCGTGGTTTTGGAAGGCCATCCGGATCTTCGTATCGTATCGTCCCTCCGACACGGTCAACAAGGCTGCGAGGAAGTTGGAATCCCCGCCGAAGGAGAAATAGTAAGGTTTGGGCCACGCGGCCATGATGTTTAGGGCTTCGAAAACGAGACGGTCGGCCTCCGCCGGATCGATCGAGGTTCGAAAATCCCAACAGGCGCCGGAGATGATCATGCCGCCCTCGTGTCCCTCGACGTTATAGGCGCCGTCGGGATAAGGCATCTCATTCTGGAGGTGACGGGGACTCGAGGAAACGCTCTCCCCTTGGACGGGATCATTTGTCAAAGCGCAAGCAAAATAATCGGCGAATCCCTCGTCCATGGAGTACCCCTCGCTGTTCTCGCTGTCGCTGATGCCGCTTTCGAAAATGGCGAAGATGACATCATGCGTGAATTCATGGTAGATGACATCGGCCGCCCTGGCCCATGCTTTCCCGTTTTGCGAACCGAACCACATCCCTCCCATCCCTCCCATTCCATTGAAGTCGGGTCCGGATTCTACGCAGACAATGACCTGGGAGCGGTCGAATCCGTCCCGGTCCTGATACCATTCCCAGGCATAGCCGAATTTATCGACATACCAATCGCGCACCTTGTTTACGTGATAAAAAACATTGGCTTCGTCCGACGCCGGCCAGGAGAAACGTGTTTCGTCTCCGGCGCGCGCTGAGGCGGCAAGCTTCGCCTCGTTGTCGATAAAATCATCCGCCCCCGTTCCGCTATTCCGATAGACGACGGCATACGGACCTTTTAATCGGATCTCCAGTCGGGCTTCGTTTCCGCCGGCCGGGACGTTCACCTGCGCCCGCCCGGAGGAATCGGTCGGCTGCGTGGAGCCGCCGAGCGAGACGTTGAGGTGCGAAAAAGGCTCGATCACGGTCGTTTGGGTGGGATCGCCGGGCCAGATCGAACCCCGAACCAGGACGTTGGCCGCCTGTTCCCGGAGCGCGTTGACGGATTTGAGGATGCGTCCGTCGCGGGCGTCGACGAAGACGTGTTTAAGCGCGAAAGCGTTGGGTTTCAAGGTCTCGATCGTGAAGGCCCAGGCCAGTCGATGGCGCGGCGCTTTTCCGCCGGGAGTCGGCCAGACGACCAGATCTCTCTTTCGGATCCGGACGGCGTCGGCTCGAGTCGGGTTGAGCGATTTGACGGCCGCCGCCGCGGCGGCTTCGGTCGTCAGCGCGGGTTTCACCTCGAGGTCGATCGTCCGGTCGAAATCCGAGCCGAAGGAGATGACGCTGCCGTCGGGACGCGCGACTAGGCCGACGTTGGACCCGTAAACGGGAATCCCCCGATAGTATTGAATGAAGGTCGCGATCCAGAAACGTCCGGCTTTTCGGACGTTGCGGAGCTTCAGGTCGGCGACCTTCAGCCCCAGTCGGCCTTCGTTTTTCGTTAAATAGGCGATCAAGAGTCGTTCGGCGCTGCTTTTATCGAGCTGAAGCTTGCCGCCCTCCGCACCGGGCGCATATTCCGCCAAGTTGCGGAGAATGCGGGGCGGGGAAACCGGTTTTTGAGCGGTTTGGGCGCCGGCTTCGGCAATATAAAAAACCGCCCCGACAATGATGATGAGAAATCCGAAAAGCCATAAAACCTTTTTCATGGAATCCTCCCTGACGTGGCGTATGTTCGACACTTGGCCAAATTATATTCAAGATAAAGGGGGGAGCACAAGGGATGCGCATTGAGATAAATCCAGTCTTGGATTATAAGATACCCGAGGAGGACGGACACCCATGACTAAACACGCAACGATTCGGACGGTCCTGGCGGCGGCTGTCGTCCTGGCGTTTGCCGCGGCGGCCTCGGGGCAGATCCCCAAAAAAGACTTTTACGGCACTTGGAAAATGAGCCATGACGGATGGGACGGGACGCTCGTCCTCCGCGGTTCGGGGACGGCGACGGGCATTTTCGGCGATTACGTCGGCGCGGACGGGAAGGTCCATTTCGTCCAAGGCACCGCCGAGGACCGGAAAGCCGTTCTCTGGATAGACCTCAAGGACACGCGCGGGCTGCCCGAGGACGATCAGAATTTCGAAGGCTATCTTTTCACCCAAACACGGGCGGCGATCGCCGGGACGACGAAATGGGGCAGTCAGGTCTACGGCTGGTACGCCGTAAAGACTTCGGCGGCGACCAATCTGCCGCCCGCTCCGGTTGTCAGCATGGACAAGCCCGATCCCGCCGGCGCCGATCCCGAGGAGATCGCCGTCGTCGTGGGATCGTCGGGGGAATTCCGGCTCTCGACGACCAAGCCGGAATATGCCGTCGGCGAGCCCTGCCGGTTCGAATTGAGCAGCACCCTGGTGAAGGATGTCGACTTGTCGGGATATTACTACGTCATTGAACGGCGGGAGGGGGACAAGCCCGTAGAGTTCTATACGAGCCCTAAGGAACCTTTCGCGGGAACCACCCTCCACACCGGCGATAAACGACTTTGGGTTTGGGACCTGTGGGACAACGAGCGGCAGAATAAAGCTCAGGCCGGCAATTGGAGGATCAAGTTCTTCGCTCCGAACGCTTTGACCAAACCGTTCATCGTCCGCTTCAAAATTAAAGCGCCGTCATAAAAGAGGATCACGGCCGCGGACTTTTCCAGACGAAGAGGTCCGGTTTAAGCTCGTAGGTGCGAAGAGCCGAGGCTACCTCGGGAGAGATCCGGGCGAGCCAGTCGCCCAGGGCGTTTTGCTTATTCTCGGCGATTTCGACCATCGAGATAACCCGGGCGTTGAGCGTCGTTTCGGAAAAACGCGGTTTCGAACCGGCGGGGAATACCGCTTCGACCATCGCCTGGTTGGGATTGAGGATGCCGGCTAGGTTCGCTCCGCGCTCCGCGAACGCCTTTTTCCAGAGGTCAAGGGCGTAGCCGTAGTGGGTGCAGACCAGGGCGGCGTAGACGGGGGATTTGTCATCGGGCATTTTTCCTAACGCCTCGTCCACGTAGGCGGCGGTCAGGAGAGCCGTATCATCGCCCTTCCAGTCGTTTTCGATGTAAGCGGCCAATTCGGGGCACGGTTGGGGGATGATTCTCGTCTCGCCGATGCCGCGGGCGACAAGTTTTTGCGCATGCGTCCCTTCGGCGATCGTCGTCTCTGTGCCGAAGAGAATAACGGAGGCGCCGGGGGAAGCGTCGAGCGCCCGGGCGATCAGGTCCACGCCGGCGTCGACGATACCGACAACGGGGGCTCTCGCCGTTTGGACGAACGGTCCATCCTCGATCAGGACGGATAGGGTATTGCACCCAACCAGGATGAGGTCGGAGTTGACGGCCCTATCGATCCCGCGCAAAGCCTTGTCGAAGACGCGGATTTTTTCCTCTCTGTTCGGAAGGCTGTTGTACCCGCTCTCGTTCGAAAAGAGGGAGTTCGCGAAAACGAGATTCACGACTCGATAGAGCCGGAGCTCTTTGAGCCGCGCCGCCGCCTCGGCCATGATCGACAGCCCCCCGAGCCCCGAGTCCGTGACCGCGACGGTTATCGCGTCTTTTTGCGGGAGGGAGGCGCGCCCGTCCCGGGTTTCACACGACATCGCCGGAATAATGACCAATGCCGCATAAAGGACGCATTGGTATTTTAGCTTTGAAACGCAGGACGAAATCATTCTGCTTTCCTTTTTTTTCTTTGATGACGCGAAGCGCTCTTGATGGTCATCAAGGCGTCTTTAAGGACGGGAATGATCAATAAATCCTTCGGCCTCCGGACGGTTTCCTTGCTCTTAATGATCCGGTCGAGGTTCAGAATACGGACGGAGATCGGGCCTAAAGCGACGACCGTCGTGTGTTTTTTCTCTTCATCGAAGGATCCAAGTCCGTGCATCGTCAAGACGATATCGAACAGTTTCACGGCTTCGCCCGCGAAGACGGGCGGGCGGAGTCCGATCGGAGGCACCATCGCGCCGCCGACTTTGGCCAAGGCCCGTTTGATCCCCGGATGACCGAGGTCTTTGAACCAGAGATCAACGTCTTGGGTGACGATCGGAGCGCCTTGGAGGGCGGCGGCCGCCGCGCCGACGATGATGAACTCGACCCGGCGTTTAGTCAATTCCTCGAGAAAGGCGATTTCTTTATCGCCGAAAATCGACGGCTCGGCCACGGGTCAGGCTCCTACACAAGCGATCCAACGGGGTTTCTTCGAGAAGAAGGAGGGTGAGGCGGATATTATCGCGATCTAATCCTGGCTCTTGAGAGACGATTCGATCGACGAAATTTAAGAGGCGAACGGTTTGGGCGACGTCCTCACTTCGATCCGTCAGGAATGCGGACGGGCGAACGGCCAAACTCGAAGCGATAGCCCCGAGAGAGGCCGGGAGCACGGAATCTTTGTAGAGAAGATGGTAGAAGGCCGTCTTGCTTACGCCCGCCTTTTTCAGGAGGGCATTGAGAGAGAGGCTTTTCTTCCGGAGGATTTTCTTGAGCTTATCCGCGTCAATCCGCATGCCTCAAATGGTACTATCAGATAGAACCGATGTCAAGGCGAACATGAATTCCTTCCATCAACCGCAGGGCCCGGTACCTTTCCCCTATGATCGAGACATCACCTCCGAAAATTCCGGACGGTTAGTTTCGGATGAACGAACGTCGGTTTGACGTCCGTATTGGAATGAACTATCATATAAATCATAATGAACTGAATATTGAATAGGAGGTGCCATGAAATCGATGTCGATTCATGGGGTCGATAAAGAGATGGCCGAGCGGATACGGGAGAAGGCGGACGAATACGGGATTAGCGTAAACAGGACGATGAAAAAGCTCCTTGGAGACTCTCTGGGTCTCTCTCAGACCAAGAACGCCCGAAGTACCGAATTCGACGACCTGTGCGGAGCGTTGCCGAAAGAAGCGGCCGATGAGCTGCGGCGCGTTCTCGAAGAGATGGATACGATCGATCGGGAGGCTTGGTCATGACCAAGATCATTCTCGACTCGAGCGCTTATACCCGCTTTGTCTCGGGAGATCGCGCAGTCCTGGCCGTGTTATCGAACGCCAAGACGGTCTATTTTTCGGTGTTCGTTCTCGGCGAACTTTTCGCCGGATTCAAAGCCGGGACGCACGAGGCGGCAAATAAGAAAATTCTCTCGGCGTTTTTGGAAAAGCCATCCGTCGCGTTCCTTCCCGCAAGCGAGGAGACCGCCGATTGCTACGGCCGGATTTGGGTCGCCCTCCGCAAGGCCGGCCGGCCGATTCCGACGAACGATGTCTGGATCGCCGCCCAGGCGATCGAAACGGGCTCGGTCCTCGTGACCTTCGACGCGCATTTTTCACTCGTTCCCGGATTGCGTCTCTGGGATCAGTTTATCTAAATTCGGCGCTGATGATCGTGATCCGGCCGGGGTAGGTGATCGGGCCGAAGGGCGTCGTGACCCGCGGCTGGGCGTCGAGGGAGAGCCGGGAGGCGTCGCCGCGGCCGCCTATCGCCAGAGCCAGGCCGATGATCTCCTCGTAGCCTTTGCTTCCGAAAAATTCATAGAGGTCGATCCCGAGGCGGATCGCGATGACCGTTTCCTGCCCCGTTCCGGGAATCTCGACCGGCTGATCGATATTGCCGATGATCGTCGGAGTCCCATCGATCAGAAGGCGCGATTCGAGACCGGTCAGCGTCGAGACCGTTTGGCGGCTCCCGCCCGTCCCGTCGTTAGGGTTGACGGCCAGAATGTCCAGAATGAATTCGGCCGGCAGGCGTTTGGACCGGAATCCATCGAAGAGCCTCAGCCCGTCAACGTACGAAAAATCCTTCAGGCTGGTCTTTGCGCCCAAAGGGATGCCCAGAAGGGCGAAATCATGGACCGCCCCCAGCTTGAATTTCAGCCGCTGGATGTTCATGAGCGCTCCGGCCAGATCCTGGAGCGTGGCGCAGCTTTGGAGGCTCAATCCGGCTAAGGCGAGAACAAGAATGAAACCCGCGCCTCTACGGCATTTCCAGAAGGTCATGTTGTCTCTCCCTTTGTCCTTCCTTCGGTTCGTCATCTCCGCGTCCCGTTAAAACGCCATGACGATCCCGGTCAGGAGACGGTGATCGTCGTGCTTGAGGTCGTGGGCGTATTCGGCGATCCACTTGAGGTTGCGGAGGAGGAGGCAAGTCATGCGATTTTACCGTCTTCGGCCATCGAAGACTCTCAATAAATGATTTTTCGGGGAACACGGTCCTTGGGTTCGCGCTCGCGGGGCTCCGGCGGTTTGCGGCCGTCGTCGGGCGGGATCGTCCCCACGCCTTCCTCGAAGATCAACATTTCGGCTTCGTTCTTGGTGACTTTGTCGATGAAGATTCCCCGGGAGGAATCGTAAAGACCGCGGGCGTTGATGACGTTTTGGGCCGTCGTCATCCAATTCCGGATCACCGTGTTGTCCGGATGGTGTCCGGACTTCTTGTTGATGGGATAAAGGATGTGCTTGGACGCCCAGTAATCGAGGGCCAAGGGATCCTGGCCGGCGACAAGGCGGTTGGCCTTGAAGGTCGTGCTCTCGGGGTATCCGCCGAGGGTTCCATAAGACACCCAGATGCAATCCAGGATATTGAGCACGGGCGGGCGGACGAGGGCGACCATTTTACCCACCGTTTCGCCATGTCCCGTATAATGGCGGAAATTGGATTGCCCGTCATCCATCGAGAGGACGCCGTAGAAGTGCTTGAGAGCGGCCGTGATCTCGGAGCCGCCGTGGGTTTTGAGCACGGGCACGTTGATAAGCTTCAAGTTCTGGCGGTATCCGGCGCCAGTCCAGAGGCCTTCCTTGAGCTCGACCCTGGCGCCGAGGGCCGTGGTGAAACAGGGGTAGGAGATATTCTCGAGTTTGCGGTAGCCTTGGGTCGTATGGTCGGCCGCGCCGATGAACGTCCGCCGGATCGGGTCCAGGAGATAGGCCGAGACGCGCGGGTGCCGGAAGATCTCGTCGACGAGATATTGGAACGAGTGGCGCTCGTCGACGGCATTGGCGTGGATGGCGGCATCGGCGTAATCCGTACCCTTAGTGTCGCAGGCCAGACTGCCCCGGCCTTGGCCGTTCTCGAAGATGACGACCTCGCCCAGGAAACCGTCGGGGTGTTCCAGGATGCGCTGAATGATTCCCCGAACGACGTCGCTGTTGGTCGCGCCCCGATACTTCCACTGGGCGTTGACCTTGACCAGGACGACGTCGTCGGCGGCGAGAAGGCCCTGGGGCCCGCTCAGAGTTTGGACTAAAGACGAGCGGTAGAATTTCAGCCCGTTGCGGCCCATGAGCCGGAGGAGCGTTTCGACGCCGGCGTGATGATGGGGATGGCCCGGGTCCGGAAAGGGGAGGTCGGGCACCCCTGTGACGGAATAGATCGCGGTCTGCGGCTCCGCCTCCATCCCGCCCGGCCGGGCTTTGCCGGCGAAGAGCGGCGCGATCGCCCCCGCGGCGGACAGCCTCAGAAAATCCCGACGGGTGAACTTGGAAGGCATCAAACTATTTTATCACAGTTCATTTCTTCTGATCTTGCCCCAGG
>Ga0315273_10007253_pt1 | contig 13878 bp, 13 predicted proteins | sample YL17G02_0_MG_FD_205753 | JGI IMG/M metagenome (GOLD analysis project Ga0315273, IMG submission 205753) | Sediment microbial communities from Yellowstone Lake, YNP, Wyoming, USA - YL17G02_0 | ecosystem: Environmental > Aquatic > Freshwater > Lake > Sediment | place: USA: Wyoming | collected... | reverse complement strand
ACCTTCCGCTTCTCGATGTAGTTGTTCATCGCGCGCGTTAGCGCGGTCTTGAAGCCTGATAGATGTGTCCCGCCCTCGATGGTGTTGATGTTGTTGGCGAACGAGAAGACGTTCTCGATATACCCGTTGTTCCACTGCATGGATATCTCCACTTCCATGCCGTCTCGTTTGGTCTCGAAATATATCGTTGCGTGGACTGGCTCCTTGTTCTTGTTTATGTACTCGACGAACTCTTTTATCCCACCACTGTATTGGAAGACCTGCTCCTTGGCCGGCTCATGGTCTTTCTTCTCGCGCTCGTCTGCAAGGCGTATCTTGACTCCTTTGTTCAGGAAAGCGAGCTCCCTCAACCGCTGGGATAGGGTGTCGAAAGAGTATTCCAAAAACTCAAATATCTGCTTGTCGGGCTTGAACTTGATTATTGTGCCGCGCTTGTCTGTTTTGCCGATGACAGCTATTGGGGCTGTGGGCTTCCCACGCTCGTAGGTCTGGCGGTGTATCTGCCCGTCACGGTGGACAGATGCTTCTAACCATTCCGAAAGGGCGTTCACACAGGAGACGCCTACTCCATGGAGGCCGCCTGAAACCTGATAAGCCTTACCATCAAACTTCCCGCCTGCGTGGAGCTTGGTGAGCGCTAGCTCCATGCCGCTGACCTTGTATTGCGGGTGTATGTCGACTGGGATGCCCCTGCCGTTGTCTATGACCTCGATGATGTTCTCGGGCAGTATCTTGACTTCTATGGCATCGCAGAAGCCTGCCAAGGCCTCGTCTATGGAATTGTCCACAACCTCCTCTACGAGGTGGTGGAGGCCACGGGACGTGGTGTCCCCTATGTACATAGCTGGGCGCTTCCTGACCGCTTCCAGGCCTTCTAAAACCTTGATGCTCTCTGCTTTGTACTCTTCGGCCATAATGAGATTGACTGCTGTATGTTTTTGGCGAGATAACCGCCCCTACGCATAGCTGTTTTAGAGGTCGTTAAAGAGCTCAAAAAATTGGGCTAAAACCACCCGATTAGTTAGAAGAAAAACGCTTAAAAAGGGTGGTAAAAGAGGGGTTTTTAAAGGGTTATTAAAGGGATTTTGGGTTTATGAAAGGGTGATTTGAGGGGGTAGTTAGGTGGCACAAAACAGTGAATCAAAACTCCCCTGAAAGCGTTGCAGTTTCGAGTGTTTCCACCTTCAAACCGAAGTCTTTAAAGTGTTTGGGGTTATCAGTTAGCACAGTGTCTATCCCATTTCTCTTCGCAGTTGCTGCTAAAAGGGCATCAAACACCTCAGATCTCCTAAGTTTGTTTTTTTCAGCTAAGGACAATGCTTCGGAAATGGATTCTTCATCTACTTTGATCTTTTTGAAGCTGTTTGAGAGCAGGGTTCTTTCAGCACTTATTTTTGCTTCTTGTGGTGTTTGCCATTTAGTCAATGCAGAATATAATTCGATAATTGAATGTAGGGATATAACCGCTTCTCCCGTGCCAATGTAATAGGTTAGAACATCCTTGGCTCTCTCTTGTTTAGGTGAGTCATCATCGAGAGCATGGACTATTACATTAGTATCTATCAGTCTCATAAATCTCCTCTCTCGTGATGCCCTTTCCGCCCAAATGATAATGTGTGTTCAGGAGCTCTCTTGCATATTTGTCCAGTTTGCTTCTGCTTGTGTCCATTATCACCATTTTATCAGCCTCGCGAAGGGTCACCTCTGTGTTGTCCTTAAACTTGTAGTTCTTTGCTAGCTTCGGTGGCAGGCGTAGGTAGGCCGACCCACCGATGAGTTTTATGTTTGTCGTGTACTCCACGGGCTAAATAGAAGTGGGGTTAATAAAAAGAGAAAAAGTTAACGTTTATGGCCTAACTAGTGGTTTCTTCGTCGGCCATCCCCTTGAACATTCGGGCGAACCTGCGGTCTTTCCGCAGTTTCTTGAAAGTCGCGCGCATTTGGTTGTATTGCTGTATCAACGCGCGCACGTCCTCAGGTTGAGTGCCCGACCCTTTGGCTATTCGCTCTACCTGCGCGCGAGAGAGCTTGGCGTTCTCTAGCTCATTGGATGTCATAGACTGCAAGATCGGCTTGAACTTCTTGAGCTTCTCTTCCTGCACGTTCATCATGTCCTTAGGCATTTTGGTCATTGCGCCTCCGAAGCCGGGGATCATCTCCGCGACTTTTGATAGCGGGCCCATCTTCTTGACCTGCTCGAGTTGTTGATATACATCTATGAGCGTGAACTTGCCGGACATCATCCTCTTTGCCATGTCCTCGGCTTGGTCCTTCTCGACATGCTCTTCGAACTTCTCTAACAACCCCTTCACGTCACCAAAACCCATTAATCTGCCTACAAACGCCTTAGGGTCAAATCGCTCGAAATCACCCACGCGTTCGCCCACACCTATGAAGATTACCGGGGCCTGTACGGCCGCGCACGCACTTATGCCGCCGCCGCCCTTTGCTGAGCCGTCAAGCTTAGTGAGGATGATGCCATTGATGTTGCACTTCTCCTTGAATGCGCGGGCTTGTGTCTCAGCCTGCTGGCCGATTGTGGAGTCAAGGACCAGGAGTGTGTAATCGGGTTTTACATCCTTTTCTAAATGCTCTATCTCGTCCATGAGCACTTTGTCTAAGGAGTGTCGCCCCTCGCTGTCGATTATGACCACGTTCTTGTCTTTGAACTGTTCGAGACCGTGCTTTGTGATGATCCATGGCTTTTTCTCGTCAGGCTCGCCATAGACTGGTGCGTTTATCTCCGTGCCAAGCTGGCGCAACTGGTCGAGCGCACCCGGGCGGAATTTGTCTGCGCAGATGAGACCAGGCTTGAATCCCTTCTTCATGAGGAACTTGGCAAGCTTGGCTACTTGTGTAGTCTTGCCCGACCCCTGAACGCCGACTAGGAGTATCCTGTTCTGTTTCTTCGGGTCGAGCTCGAATTTCGCCTCCTCGCCACCCATGAGGGCTGTAATCTCCTGATAGACCACCTTTACTAAGTGCTCTTTTCGAGAGATGCCGGTGGGGAGCTTCTCATTAAGGGCCTTCGCCTCAATGCGCTTGGAGAGCTCATAAACCTGGGTTATCTTCACATCTGCTGAGATGAGGGTCTTTTGGATTTCTTTGATTATCTCCTTGACAGTGGTCTTGTCGACTACACCGGAGCCGCGTATCTTGCTTAGCACACCCTGGAGGCCTGAAGAAAGCTTGTCTAGGACCATTTAGGATTTTTTGGATACCATATACTAGAGAATTTTGGGGACCATTTATAGCGTTAGAACTAGTGTTAGAAGAAGCAATAATAAAACCGGAAGGGTTAGTGCCGGTGTGATGGCTTTTCAGCTGATGGCATTGGTGAGGCAAGGCGCACTGTGGGCTTGACAAGGATTATGTCACCCACTTGCTCTACATCTTGGTAGCCTATGCTGTTCTCTTTCAGGATCTCCTCCACCTTGCTCTTCGACAGCAGGCCGCTCTTCAGGGGGGAGAGGGTTATCCTCATTATCTCACCCTTCTGCAGGTTGAGGATTATGTCCTCTACCTTGCCGATGTGCTTGGCCTTGCTGGTGTAGATCTCCATGCCGTATAGCTCCGAAATCTTAATACTCATTTTACACCTAAAGGTTTACTGTAAGTTTATGGGAGGGGGTATAAAAAGCTTTTAAGTTTTGCTCTCAGTTTGATGCTGCTTAACACATGCTTTTGAGATGGGCTTTCCTGTTTTTCTCAACCGCGCTAAAAACCAAAGGCATGGTTGTCGAGTGTCCAGTAAAAAAGGGTGGGAAGTGCCCGTACAAGGACAAGAAGGAGTGCCCCATTCGCGTGCCAAAAGAGATCAAGCCGCCGCGGGAGAAGATAGTATACCTCATAGGCACAGTCCATGTATCAAAAGAGAGTGCGAAGAAAGTAGAGGATGTCATTAGGACCGTGCTGCCAGGCATGGTTTGCCTCGAACTGGACCCACTGCGTTTCCGGACCATGCAAGAGACGATGGGCCACGCGCCGGTTGAGGTCAGAGATATGAAGAGCGTCAACCCACCGCAGCCTGGTTTGGGTACCGCCGCTTCAGGCGCGTCTGGTGAGGGGAAGGACACAAAACCGGCTTTCAGGGAGGGGGGTCACTTCCCCTATTCTGGTTCTGCCCAGGGGGGTGTGGTGAAGAGCCAAACACCACCACTAATAGGTGGCACTAACGCTAAAACACAGCATGCGCAGACCACACCGGCAGAAATGCTCACCTTGCCGGGCGTGTTGAAATGGCTGCAGCAGCAGATAGGGGATGAGTTTGGGGTAGCACCCGGGTCGGAGATGATGTCTGCTTATGAGACAGCGCGCAAGTACGGGCTGGATATTGCGCTCATCGACCGGCCGGTGGAGGTGACTATCAATAGGATGTGGGGTGGGATGAAGTTTAGTGAGAAGATGAGGCTCTTCACTTACCTCACCGCCACCATGGGCGTCTTCTTTCTTAGGCCGCTCTTCAAAAACCGCGTGATGTCATTGTTAGGTGGTACAAAGACCTTGGACTTGGGGAAATTGGAGAAGGGTGAGGGTGTTGATGATTTGATGTCTGAGTTGGAGGCGAAATTCCCGGCGCTACATAAGGCTTTGGTGGAAGAGCGCAACACATATATGTGCAACAATATCCTTCACATCCTTAGGACACGGGCCGACACAGTTGCTGTGGTTGTCGGCATGGGACATGCTACAGGGATGAAGACCCAATTGGAACAGCAAGGGGTCAAGGTTGTTGTCTAGGTTTTATTGGGGTATGTTGGTTGGGGGATTGTTGGTCAATTTTATAAGTTTGTATTAGTTAGGTACTACAACATTATAAAAATATATTCTAATAGCTTCATTTATTGTTAGTTGTTAGGTGGTACAAATAGATTAATAAATTCAAGTAAAGGTTAGACAACCAGAAAATTCAAGTAAAGATTAGAGAACCAGAGTCTTGGGTCAGACTTTCAACGACCGGAGGATGAACTCCTTTATCTTCTTCGGGTCTTCACCGAGCTCAACCAACCGCGTTTGCCCGCGGCTTCCCTTGCCTGAGAACTGCATTGAGATGAAGCCTAACATCTCTAATTCATTGAGGTATTCCCTCACCCAACGCATGCTGCGCGGCTGTTCTTTGACAACTTGCTTGCTGACTTTTTTATATTCCTCATATACCTCACCGGATGTAAACTGGTTTCTCTTTTCCCCTGTGAGGTTAGCTGTCCCATTTGCCGTCAAGTCAGCGAGAGCGAGCAAGATGACCTGCTGCTGCTCAGGCAATGTCCCTAGGCTCTCAAAAACGATATCCTCCTCGACGCTCTTGTGTGCGTCTTCCACATCTTTTTCACTGACAGATTTGGAATCATTGGCTTCAGCTATCTCACCCGCTTTCCTTAAGAGCCTCAATGCGTATCGTGCGTCGCCCCCTTCTTTGGCGGCTACCGCGGCGGTGAGGTGCACGGCAGAGTCCTCGACCTTATTGTCCTTAAACCCTAGCTTCACACGATCCATCAATATACGCGTTAGCTGTTTTGCATTATATGGCGCGAATATCATCTCCTCTTCACACAATGTGGACCTACTTCGTGGGTCGAGTTTTTTCTTGAAGAATAAGTTGTTGGATATGCCCAACACCGCAACATAGCCATATTTTGCCTCGGGTTTGCGGCTCTTTCTAGTCTCATCATTCGCTCGGGTCAGTGTGTATAAAAGGTTGTCTAGGTCGCGGACTGCATCTATCTCATCGAGTATGACTACCACACCAACACCTTTTCCTTCGATATAATCAACAAGCGTCTCATATAGCAATGTGGGTGGCGCGCCGCTCTCATGGACAGCAAGCTTCTTCTCTTCAAAATATTGTTTGTCGCTCTCATACAGGTCTTTCAACAACTTCACAAGTACAGCATACTTACTAGTGTACATGCGATTATTTATGTAACTAAGGAAGAGGGGTATCTGTTTTTCAGTGCACATCTCATGCAATTCAGATGAAACGAACCGGGCTACCATAGTCTTCCCAACACCAGTCTTGCCATAGATGAAGATGTTTGTTGGTTTCCCTCGCTTGAGCGCTGGGGCCATGAGGCCGACCACGCGCTTTATCTCCTCTTCCCGGTACGGCAGCTTGGGTGGGGTGAAGTGGGGTGAGAGCGCCTCCTTGTTTTCGAATATCTTGTATTCGATGGAGTGTTCTTCGAAGAGGTTCTTCTTTGTAGTCATCATATAGGGTTCTTCATTATAGTCATCATAAGAGAGCTCTCAATGGGGTCTTTGTTGCAGTCATCATAAGGGGTTCTTCTTTTCTGTCGTCATCGAGCGTCCTTGTTGCTTGTGGTGAGTGATAATAGTGGTTGAAAAACTTTTTATAGTTTTCAGGAGAAAATATGAAGCTTATAGTTTCGCTCGTTCTCAATAAAAGTCTTTTGGGGTGGTTAAAGAGAGTTTTTCCTTGTTTTAGGGGCTTCTTTGGCTAGGAGAATTTCTTTTAGTGGTGTGTGAGTGGTTTTTAACCAGAATCAAATAAAATAGAACACTAAATCTCGGACGTGAAAAATGGGCATCAAGAGCTGGCTTGGGTTTGAAGGCGGCGCAGCCGCTGGTGGTGGCGAAAAGAACATCAGCCTTGACGAGTACCTTGAGGGAATCGGGCTCCATGAAGGTGAGATCCTCGATGAGGATAAGTACACCTACATAAAGAGCCTGGGAGCAAACACCCCCACTATACTCGCCGATGTTGAAAGGGAATTGAGGAAAGGTAATATAGTCCTCCTCGATACCGAGGCTCTGAGCCAAACCAACAGGCTGACACTTAAGAAGATGATACTGGATTTGAAGGCAATTGAGGCTGACCTTGATGGTGACATGGGGAGAATCTCAGAGACCAAGCTCCTTATTGTGCCAGGTGGCTTCAGGATATTGAAGAGACGGATTGAATAACCCTTCTTCCTACCAAACCTTCAACACATATACACTAGCTCAAGCTGTGCATTATGCGGCTCACCCACCTTAACCAAGACCACCACCCTTGTGATTGCGCAGCAACCTACACTAACCTACCAATTACCCATCCAATAAAAACCTGTTTTTAACCTTTCCTCAACTAACTTTAGACTATGCCAGAAGAGGAATACAAGCACGGGTTTGATGACCTCATGCACGACCTAGAAGATAATATATTTGGCCTTGATCAGAGTGAGGGGAAAGAGCCAAAGGGTGATGTCGTGCCGACACCAAAACGGAAAGAGACCCTGCCGACACTCGTGGACAAAGCCACCGCCGAGAAGATACTCAAGGATTTCATGAAAGAGAAGAATCAGCGAAGGTATGATATTATGGGTATGGAGCTTGTGTTCAAGCCTTATTGGTTCTTCACATACACCGCCGAGTTGATAATGCGTGATGAGAACCGCAATATAACTGATTCCGAAGAGTTGGGTGGGCGCGTGGCCGTCGACGCAGTGAACGGGGCGCTTGCGGATTACCTCCAGGACCTCATAGACCACGAGCCAATCGAGATGGTCGACTTGAGTGATGAGCTTAGCCAAGTCGGCGGCGAGGCAAAAGTAATCGACCCAAAGATAAGTGAAGAGCGCATGGAGCGGTTCGTCAAGCAGAAGATAGCAGGTGTGTTAAAAGTCGATAAAGAGAATGTTGAGGTCGCTGGGTTTGAGTTGATGTGGTCACCCGTCTACCGATATTGGATGACTATAAAGAAGAGGACACACAACGTGCAAGTAGATGGATGCGGCGGCTACCCGATAAACTATGACGATGTCCCTGCACGCCCAAAGACATGGTTTGACATCCTACAGGACGACATAATGATGCTCAAGGACCCGAAGAAGTGGAAAGAGTTACTCTCAAAAAAGGGCAAAGCCGCGCGCGCTGCCGCAATTAGTGGGGGAAAAAGCAAGCGCCCAGGTATTGGCGCCATGGAAGCCATGGTCACGCTTGCCATAGCGATACTGTTCCTCTACGGGCTTTCAAAAAAGGACCTGATAATGATGTCAGTCGCTGGCGTCCTCACAGTGCTACTGTTCTGGTACATGAACCACCGCCGGGAGAAACCTCCCATACCTCTTCCACCGCCCCCGTTCTATGGGCCCGGGGGTGCCTAAGCTTGGTGAATAGGGGAAGTGACCCCCCTCCCCACACAGGTTCCAACCCCCTCAATGATACTCAAAGATGATCTACGACACAAAAAAGATCAAGGAAGACGCGAAGAAGGACTTCTTCGCTACTTGGAAAGCCACCGCCGGGCAGTTCCCAAAGCCCAAGGACTCATTTAAGGAAAAGCTCATGAAGCCAGGCACGCCGCAGCCGCACCCCATACACAACATGATTTCCAAGATACGCTCCAATTTCTTGCGCCTTGGGTTTAAGGAGGTCGAGAACCCCCTCTTCATAGAAGAACAGGACGTCTACAAGCAATATGGCCCGGAGGCGCCTGCAATACTGGATAGATGTTTCTACCTCGCTGGCCTCCCACGCCCGGAGATCGGCCTGAGCGACGCCAAGATAGCCGAGATACGGGGGGTCATCCCTGCGTTCGACACCAATCACCTAGAGAGCCTCAAAGAGATAATGAGGGACTACAAACTGGGCAGGATAGAGGGTGATGATTTTGTCGACACCATTGAGAGGAGGCTCGATATTACAACCGAACAATCCACAAAGATAATCTCACTCTTCGATGAGCTGAAGAACCTGACGGCAGAACCCACAACAAACACACTCCGCAGCCATATGACGGCTGCGTGGTTCCCGACGCTCGCTTCGCTCCAGGATAAGATGGAGCACCCAATAAAGCTTTTTTCAATAGGCCTGCGATTCCGCAGGGAACAAAAAGTGGACACTACGCATCTGCGCGCGCACTATGGCGCCAGCTGCGTCGTGCTCAGCGAAGACATGGAGACCGAGGCCGGCAAGGCGCTGACTGCAGAGATAATCAAATCGATGGGGTTCAAGGATGTCGAGTACGTAAAAAAGAAGGCGACCTCCACATACTACTCAAATGATTCAGAGTATGAAGTATTTGCGCACCATGGCGTCCAGCGGTTGGAGGTGGCTGATATGGGCATGTACTCGCCGATAGCCTTAGCTAACTACGACATCAAATATCCTGTGTTCAATGCAGGGTTTGGCATTGAAAGGATACTCATGATAAAAGAGGGGTTCGCGGACGTGCGCGAGGTGATGTACCCCCAATTCTACCAAGCAATGGAGTTCACTGACGAGGACATAGCAAAGTCTGTGGAAATAGACGTGAAGCCAAAAACTGATGAAGGCAAGAAACTCTCTGAGCTTATACAAAAAGCGGCCGTTGAGCACGCAGATGACCTATCACCATGCACCGCCCATGTTTTCACTGGCGAAATGCTCGGCAAAGAAGTCTTGATAGAACTGGTAGAGAAAGAGTCAGGTATAAAACTCCTTGGACCTGCAGCCATGAATGAGGTTATAGTCTACAACGGTGGGGTGTACGGCATACCTAAAGAGGGATTCAAGGAAAAGGCAGCCGAGATACAGGAGAAAGGGGTCAAGACCGGCATAACCTACCTGCGTGCGATGTCGGACCTCTTTGCAGCTGGCATTGAGGAATCAATACTAATGAACAAACAATATTCATACCAATTCAAAATGGCCAAGAGCGCGCCAGACCTGAACCTCAAGATAGGTGACCACACGCTAAAGTACATCCAATCAAAGAACAAGGAGCTCATGCTCAAAGGCCCGATCTTTACCGCTATAGAGATGAAGTTCCTTTGAGCAGTCGTGCATAATACTAGGTGGTAGTTTTCTCTCAACTCAAGGTGTGGTGCCTAAAACCAAACTGTGCCACCTAACAAATAAGAATAACAAAGCGACTGGCATATCTTTTTCTTAATTTGTGCCACCTAACAAATACACAAGAAAAAACTGAAGAAAACGCGCCTTAAGCAACGTTCACATCTTTTTGGCCACCATCACCAGTGACTCTCCAGAGCTTTGCGATGTCGTCCTTTATGACGCTAGGCCTTATCTTCTTCAGTGCTTCCTCGAAGTGCTTCATGCTGATATCAGACTCCTTCGACTTCTTATCAACGATATCCTTTATCGCCAGCATGCCCGCCTTCCTTACGAGCGCTTCGATGTCAGCTCCACTATAACCATCAGTCCTTTCCACTAACTTCTCTATCTTGACACTCTTATCAAGCTTCACGCCCGTGGTGTGGACCCTAAAAATCTCCTTGCGCGCGTCGGCGTCTGGCAACGGCACATATATCAGCTTTTCAAATCTGCCTGGCCGGAGCAGCGCTACGTCTATCAAATCCGGGCGGTTTGTCGCTCCTATGAGCACCACGTCCTTCAGCTCTGAGACGCCGTCTATCTCACTCAGCAGCTGCGCCACCACACTCTCCTTCACGCCACTGGAGTCCTCCCCCATCCCACGCGTCCCAGTGAGCGACTCAATCTCATCAAAGAATATTATCGACGGTGCGACCTGCCTGGCTCGCTTGAATATCTTCCTGACACCCCTTTCGCTCTCGCCTACATACTTATTAAGCAACTCAGGCCCTTTGACTGAGATGAAGTTGGCGGAGCTCTCATTTGCCACAGCTTTAGCCAGCAGTGTTTTGCCTGTGCCCGGCGGCCCATAGAGCAGTATGCCGCGCGGCGGGGTGATGCCCACCTCTTTGAACAGCTTGTTGTGCTTCAACGGCCACTCCACACTCTGCGTGAGCTCCTCTTTCACATCCTTCAAGCCGCCAATATCCTCCCACCTGACTCGCGGTATCTCGACGAGGACCTCTCTCATGGCTGACGGTTCGACCTTCTTCATGGCATCCTCGAAATCTTCCTCGTTGACTTGTATCTTATCGAGTATGTCTTTGGTTATCTCCTCATCTTTTAGCTTCTTCAGCTCAGGCATTATCCTCCTGAGTGCGCGCATAGCAGCTTCCTTCGCCAATGCATTGAGGTCCGCCCCGGAATAACCGTGCGTGATGTCCGCCATCTTATCCAAATTGACTTTCTCAGTCAGTGGCATCCCCCGGGTATGTATCTGCAATATCTCCTTCCTACCCGCGCGGTCCGGCACGCCTATCTGTATCTCCCTGTCGAATCGGCCTGGCCGCCTCAGCGCTGGGTCGAGGGCTTCTGGCCGGTTGGTCGCAGCGATGACCACAACCTCACCCCTCGCTTCGAGGCCGTCCATCAGTGTGAGCAATTGTGAGACAACACGTTTCTCAACCTCACCACTTACCTCTTCCCTCGCAGGCGCTATGGCGTCTATCTCATCGATGAATATGATTGATGGCGCGTTCTGCTGTGCGTCCTTGAACACGTTCCTCAAGTTCTCTTCACTCTGTCCATACCACTTGCTCATTATCTCTGGCCCGGCCAAGTGCACGAAATTGGCTTCCGTCTCGTTGGCTACTGCTTTAGCCAATAGGGTCTTTCCAGTCCCTGGCGACCCGTACAAAAGCACCCCCTTTGGCGGTGAGACGCCCAGTTTTTTGAACACCTGCGGGTACCTCATAGGTACCTCGATCATCTCTCTGATGGTCTCTATCTCTTCTTTCAAGCCACCAATATCCTCATATCTGATGTTCGAAGCACCCACCTTCTCGAGTGTGGGCTTCTCAGCCACCACCACGGAGGTATCCTCCGAGACCACCACGACGCCACCCGGTGACACTGCAGTGACGATGAACGTCAATGGCGTGCCCATGACATCCACAAGCGCCTTATTGCCCTTGATGAGCGGCTTGTTTAAAAGCCGTTCTTGGACGTACTCTATGAACCCTGAGCCATACTGTATTGCTTGTGTCGGCGCAAGCATTATCTTCTTGGCCAATTTGGTCTCTACCAGTGTGACATCTACCTCCTCATCCAGGCCTATCCCTGCGTTGCTCCTGAGGATGCCGTCCATGCGTATTATCTCTTTAGACTCATCCTCCTGCAAGCCGCGCCACGCTATGCCGACTGCTTCCCTTTTCCCCTTGATGCTGACGACTGTTCCGCTCTGCGCCCCGAGCTTTTCCATAGCAGCGGAGCTGAGCCTGACGATGCTCCTGCCGACATCTATCTTCGGTGCTTCCTTCACACTCAGTTTTATCTTCTGGCTCATTTTTCAGTATGCAATCTTCGATATTGGATATACCCCATCCTCATCTACTTTATCTCTATCTTCTTTTTCGGCTTTTTGCCCTCTCGCCTCTTCAGCTTGACTTCTAACACACCGTTGTTGTAACTCGCATCCATAACATCCTCTGCTACTGCGCCTGGCAGCTGCACAACCTTGTAGTACTTCTTGCTCGGAGTGCCCACCATTATCTCAAGACCGCCCTCAACTACTTCAAGGTCTATATCTTCCTTGTTCACGCCCGGAAGTTCTGCTATCACTATTATCTCCTTGTCCCTCTCGACCACATCGACCAGCGGCTCCCTGGCATCGCTGACAACTGGTTTTGCCCCCGGCTTCACGTTCCCGAACTCTTGCACCACCGGCTTGCCGTCTGGCCCGGTCTTCATGGAAAACCCATAGACGAATGGCTTGCCCTTCTCAATGCGTGCTCCGCTATTGAACAACCCCTTCATCATCTCATTCATCATCTCGTCGATGCCGCGGAAGCTGCCAAAGTCACCGAAAAACTCGTCGAAGGGGTCGCTGCCCCCTTCTTTATCCTTCTTTTTCTTGAACATTTTGAGCTGTTTTTATAACCTGAAAACGTAATTATGCAATAGTTACTAGTCTCGGAACAATAAACTATTGACTTTTGAAGCTTCACCTATAAAAAGCCTTGTTTAAGAAATGGAGCCGAAAAGAAAAATACACCTGCAGGAGATCAAACCCCCAGTCAAGGCTGACGAAGATAAAGACATCGAGTGGCTCTGCCGCTCCCTCAGCCTTTTCACCAAAAAAGACGCTGACAAATCTACATACAAAGTCTTCCGGACGCTCGTCAAGGCATCACTTGAGGGTGAATCCAAAACCTCCACAGAAATAGCCGAAGAGCTCCACCTTGCGCGTGGCACTGTCCTCTTCCACATGAGGAAGTTCTACAGCGCGGGCCTCGTGGCGCGCGCACCCGGGCGGCGTTACGTCTTAAGAGAGCAAAGCCTCGAAGACACTATCGAAGGGATGATGCGCGACTCGGAGAGGATATTCGAGCGCATGCGGAAAATCGCAGCTGAGATAGACGAGGAGTTCGGGTTCGAGAAGAGATGGTGATCACTTCACCTTCTTGAGCGCTGCCATAAGCTTCCGTTTCCTTAAGCGAGCGGTCTGTTTGACCATAAACCGGTTCCAATCATACCCTTGTGGCTCCCCACAACCCTTCTTGCGCCAAGCATTCAAAACTACACGCTCAGTATCCCCATACTTCGGAAGGTCCACAAGGTGCGTGTCTATTTCCCCCCTCTCGATTGCTTGGATAACCTTGTGCCTTGGTTCATCTTTATGGCCCTTCACACTATCCCTAAACACCAGGAACTCACTCTCCTTCAACAGCGGTGACTCACTAGAAGGGGCAGCATTTGCGAGTTTATAATCGGCCGGTATGAACGCCACGACCTGCCGCCCAACGGGGCAGCGTATAAGGGCTTCCATGACCGCCTTGTTAAAGTCGGTTTTTGTCATGCCTCTAGGGTCTATTATGCGCGCGTGGCCGTGGTACTCCCCTTGCGTATCCTTCGGCAGGACATTGTCTACCGCAGCATGAAAACCAAGGCCTCTCAACTTTGTGTGGTCGAAGCCCCCTGCCCTCTTTTTTGCCATCACGAGCTAAATTACAATCTAAAAGTGAAAAAACTCCTTATAGACAAAAAGGGCCGGCGCCAGCTGGTCGATGAGGGCAAAGACCTGCACACGCACAGCGGCGTTTTGAAACAGTCTGAACTGGAGAGTAT
>Ga0315273_10007250_pt1 | contig 13883 bp, 19 predicted proteins | sample YL17G02_0_MG_FD_205753 | JGI IMG/M metagenome (GOLD analysis project Ga0315273, IMG submission 205753) | Sediment microbial communities from Yellowstone Lake, YNP, Wyoming, USA - YL17G02_0 | ecosystem: Environmental > Aquatic > Freshwater > Lake > Sediment | place: USA: Wyoming | collected... | reverse complement strand
TTCAGGTCGGCGACATTGCGCCGGATATCGTTGACGGTCGCATAGGCACCCAAGGTCGTGATGTCGGGGTTTCCGGTCGTGTTGGCATCGAACTCGATTCGGGCGATGGTATCGACAGTCAGGCCGGAGCGGTAGCCAAGTTGATCGGCTGCGTTCGCGGCCATGTTGTCGATAGCGGTCTCCGAGAGGAGTTTCGACAGGGTGATGTAATCTGAGTATTCCGACACGGTCGCTGTAACCGTGGTGGTCGTGAGAGGCAGCGATGTGCCGACTGTCCCCTCTGCGGACGGCGTGGTATTGGCCGCGTACAAACTGTAGCGATACCACTGAATTGTTACACCGTTTCTGAGAGGGATGGAGTCGGGCATGGTCGCGCCCAAAAAGCGGAACTGTTTCTTCAACTGAGACAATGCCTTGCGCTGATAGAACTTTGCTACCAGATGGGTAATTGTCCCGGTGGAAGTCATGTTTCCCTGGTGCGTTTCGGCCTATTACATCACTGTAATGGCACTCCCGTTGTCGCCAACGGGCACGGACTCTATCATCACTTCTTTCGAAGCGGTCGGCGTATTAGCCTCTTGAGGAACGCCACGGCGGTTCAGGATTTTAAGTCTATCTACGAAAACCTGACGTTTTGCTGGATCATACTCGCCATTCATGCGAATAAACTCCAGTAATATAAGCGCCTGTTCTCGTTTTAAGACAAGATAGGGAAGAACGCCTAAAAGTAGTTTTTCTTGTGCTTTGTGACCGCATAGAAGCCACTTCCAAGCCGTCTTCGCTATTCCCTCACGCCTTCCATTGTTATGAACCGTACCGCCAAATCTGTCAACAATCCAGTCCATCAAGCGACGGTCACAATTCGTAACTTGGATACGACAACCGTAGAGCGGCCGCAAACTAACCCTTCTCGTACTAATTTCGCTGTTTCTTTTCTTATAGGTACGGAAGTATCCCGGCTTATAATGGCTGGCATAAATACCCAAACAACCTTCCCCATCCAGAATTCCAGCCATATATGCGTAGCTACGGTTCTTCATATGCGTCTTCCCTCCGTCTCTGCTCCGTTATGGAGCCGTTGACGGATATAGCCGACTTTATACCGGCCCGGTATTTTTTGTTGAGCCGGTTGGTAAGCCACTGTTTTGACCTCCAAATCCAAGAGTTGTTGTGGTTTAGCTCTGTTGGATAGCGGGCAGTTCGGCTCGCGTGTGCCGACAGAAGCTCGGTTTCAAGCTTCTTTGCCCGTCAGGAGGTCATCCGGCGGGACCGGGAGAGGTTTTCTCCCGATTACAGAATGCTTAACATTAAAGACGTCTACTTGTCAACAAATATATGCCAGATCGAACCGGGGCCGAGGGTAATGTTGTCTTTCCCGAAGTACTCATCAACAGCTTTCTGCACTCCTGCGAAATTGTAATCGTGCCCACTCACGAGAATCCTGGTCTTCGGAGTCCATAATCTCAGGTCTTGGATGACGAACTCGTAATAGTGGTTCCCGTCGATGAAAACCATGTCGATTTCTGGCGGAACAAGATCACTGACAGCGGCATCCTCGCTTCTCATCTTCAGCGTGGTAAGGTTGGTGAAATGACCCACATTGCCGATGTATTCCTCGTACTGGTTTGGGTCGGCGGCTCTGTATTTGAATGGACCGCAATATCCATCTTCCGAGACAAAGTGGCCCTCACAGATATCACCGGGTTTGGGAAACGGGTCTACGGCGTAGACATGAGGACATCCGCTGGAGCAGATTCCGTAGGTATTGCGCCCCTTCCATGAACCTATTTCGACAACTGAATCCATTTCTCCCGCACGCGCATGAAGCCAGCGGAGTTCGTTTTCCTCTACCTGTCCTTCAACGTGCATTCCAATTGATTCACTTGTCATGTGGAAATCCTTATCGCCATCATAAATTCAGCGAACGTAATGAACGTTTCCCCGCGCTGATGCAGTTCGTCCACCACCCACCCGATCTGATCAACAGTCATATTCTCCTGATTGTGCGAGTAGAACAGGAAGGGCGCGACCGCCTCGCGGCAGATATTCAGGTACTTCCCGGCGTTCTCACGCACGGTCTTTTCGGTCCCGTCGCCTTTGAGCCAGTCGCGGTCCATCACAGGAACGTCAAACGGGTCGATCTCAGATAGTGGCTTTATTACATGACCCACCGATCTAACGCCCAAGAATGTAGTCTTATCCTTATACCATTGAATCAACTCGGGAGAGGTCTGACCGTAAGGCATCGCGTGTGTAGTTACAATTTTTCCGGTGTATAATTCAATCAGGTTAGCGGCGTGAATCACCTCGCGGAACCAATAGCGCGGGTTGGGCGGCAAGGGAATGTGTGTCAGTGAGTGCACTCCGATCTCGTGACCCACTAACATCAAATCACGGAGTGCGCCCCATTCCTCTTCAGTGATCTTCGAGAAGGTAGGAAAGAACGTCACCCGACCATCCAGCTTCATCACCGCATCGGCGACGCCCATCCAGTAATCCACATCGTCGTCGTCAAGACTCAGGCAGCAGTAGGTCATCGAAGCAACCTCCTGCACATCGCGTCCCGCTCGTTGTAATGTTGCGGTTCATCACACAAACCGTCGTCGAATGATGGCATGTGGAAGCTGTCAGTCGGTACAACCCAATTGACTTTGCCATGCTTCTTATTGACCATGGATAGGAGTATATCGTCTTCTCTCCATATCTTTATGTCGGGATTGTCGATTAAAAATTCCGTCGCTCTTACTATAACCCGCTTATGAGTCATGTGTAAAAACCCGAGTATAACGTCCACTTCCGACGGATGTATCACCCTCTGTCGGTCTATATACGGGTTTTTCGTTTTCCCGAGGTTGATACCGTTCGGCCCGACTATGGTATTCTGCGGGCAGATGGTACTGCATTGATGATAAAGGTCGCTCACTGTTTTCAGCCCTACGCAGTAATCGTCATCACAGAAAAGAATGTGATCGTTCTTTGCCGTGAGAGCGATGGAATACCTTACCAACGGCCCGAAGTTCTTTGAGGAATCGATGACAATTTCATCGCCGGATTTCACATATTTATCGGCTCCGTTGTTCCACACGATTATCTCATCTGGTGCCATATTCCCTTCTCTGAGCGCACGTATGATGACCGGGAGATTGGCAAATCGCTTGGATTGATAGTGCAGGATTATGGCAGTTATCATCTCAGCATTTCCTCGGGGCAATTACTGAGCATTGAGTAGTTCTTTCCGAGATGAAGCATCCGCAATTTCTGAAAATACCCCGAACGCCAACCCTGCCGGCGCAATTCGCGGCAATGAATCATGTCGTAGGTCTTTACGCCGTCGTCCATCGGAGGCCATTCCTTCATGGCTCCCTTGCGACATAACCGTATTCCGCCGCAGTTGACGTGTTCCATCACTTCATCGTCGGTGTAATGCGTACCGCCAACCAGGTACTTCGTTTCCTCGTCAGGTGGGGTCCACGGCACGATATTGAAGTTGACGCCAAGCCAAGACAGGATGGCAAATTCCGGATGCCGCTGCATGATATCCACGGCGGGTTTCAGGTGCGGGTAGGGATCTCCGAGCAGACAATCGTCATCGGCCAGGATGTAGATGTCGCTAGTGGCCTGTTCATCTGCGGCAATACGCCGCTCGCGCTGGAAGGCAAGTTCATTACCCTTCGGGCAGGTGATGATTCCGACTTTATCGGATTCCATGGCCCACCGTTCCATACACATTTCGAATGCGAAACTGCGAATTCGTCCCAATGGGGTTTCGTCATAGTCGAGTGTCGTTACAAGGATGTCCGTCATACGAATTGGACACCTTTCTTTCGAAGGTATTCCGCAAATTGTTTGTCGTCCATGTTGGCGGTTTCGGACTCAATATTTCCGATTTCATCAGTCGGACCCGCTCCGGCACCACCGAGAACAGGCGGGACTCTGGGACCGGGATTCTGTTCTGCGGCCTGCGCGTTCTTCTTAATGACGCCTTCACCCAAGAGAGAGTAGTAGGCCAGCCTCATGTTGTCGGCAGTCAGCGGCTTCTGTTCGGCGGCAAGTCGCGTCCTGATCCGATCGGCATTCTCGGGCAGATCCTCATAATCAGGCACGGCTCGCAGAAACTCCTGGGCCTGAAAGCCGTATTCCATCTTGTCCACGGTCGAGAGAACGCGGCTGACCATCGGCCGATAACTGTCAAGGTAGTCCTGCGCCTTGAGTGGGTCTTCTTCGAGCAGTTTGAAATATTCCGCTTTCTGGAATCCTCCATTGACAGGTGCGGCTACAGGAGCCTGAATCGCTCTCGCTTCAAAGTCCTTCAGCCGATCATGCTGTTGCTTGATGTGAATCGTGGCGTTTTCCTGCGCCTTGATCATCTGGGCGATTACTTCGTCCTTTGTCTTGCCCTTGTAAACCTGTCCGGTGGCCGTCTTGAATTCGTATCCTTCGGGCGGATCTACTGGCGGGGTTGGTGTTGCCGGGGCGCCTGTTGCTGTGGTGCTTTGCTGGTCGATGGCGGTCTGTAGTTCTACATCCGTCATTTCGTCTTCCATGCTATTCTCCTTGGCCGGTCTGGCCGATTGAAAGTTCGGGATACTGGATACCCAGTTCCCTCAATTCCTTTTCCTTCGCCTCTAACTGTGCGATGGTTCCATCAACTTCGGTAATGATCTCCGCATACATATCCTCGCGCGCACGCCACGTATCAAGCAGACGCAGAGAGGCCCGATCCTCGAGTTCCCTGCCCCTGCGTAACCTCTCCTCATGATCGTTACAATAGGCAACAAGATGCTTGACGATGCTCCGCCATCCCGCCATGCGCTTCAATTCGCGGTAGTCCTGTCCAGCCTGGATCAGATCAAGTTCTTCCTGAGTTGGTTCCGGCATTATCCGCCTGTGCTTTCGGAAGGTTCGGGTTTAGCTGCAAGCATATTCATTCCGTCCATGCTCTTGCCGATAAGCAAGTGCTGCAAGTCATGCGCGGCCTGCTGTCCCATTTCGGCGTGTGCGCCGCCCTGATCAATGATGCCCTTCAGGAGCGTCCGCACCAGATCGGCAAGTTGCTTGTCCTCGTTTCCGTCGTGCTGCGCAGCAAGCCGCTCCTGTTGCATCTGAAGGTGCAGACGGTCGGTAGGCGGCGGCTGGTCCATCTTCTGTTGTTCCTGCGGGGTCATGTCGCGGAACAGGTTTGTGACGGGCTGATGCACCAGCATATCGAATAGCATCTGCTCCAGTTCGACAAAATTGATGGTCTTGCCGGTCGCCTGCAATTGCTGTATCAGGCCCGGATTCATAAGCGTCTGCAATACCAGCGGGAAGTTTTGAGCCAGAGCCGCACGGCTCGCCATCTTGGCTGATGCTCTCATGGAGAATTTCACCGAGGCATTCATGACCTGGAGCGGGTCGATCTTCAGGATTTTACCAGCGTCACCGATGAGATTGATTACTTCGTTCGGGTCGAGAAACTTCTGGTTAAGCGTATGCCAGTCTCCAAGGAACTGTTCGATTACGCAGTCTTCCCCGTTTTCGACCTGGTACTGAACTCGCGTCCCTGTGGCTTGCATTTGAGCGCCCACTCCTGTTGCTGTGCGATTGGCAGAGTTGCCACCGCTTGACGGAGTTCCGAGAATCGCCAGATCAGACCCGCCTGTAATTTTCTGCACTCTGATGTCGGACGCCTGCACTTCGACATAAGCCTGCTCCGTGATGTTGTTGACCGTCCCCATGACGATATCGTTTTTGGGGTCGTCCGCGTCCGTGACCTGACCGGGCCGCACTTTCAGTTGGTAAGCGGGTATCGCCAACCCGCGCCGCTTCACCATTGGCTTATTCAGGCAGAGCGCCAGCTCATCGATGCGCGCATCCACAATGGCCTTCTGTAGCCGCTGCTCGCCCTCGCACACATCCGAAATAGCGAGCCCGTAGAACCGCCCCGGCACGTCACAGTAGAAGAAGTCGTAGTAGTTCAGGAAGCCGTATTCGTTCGGCTCGTTATACATTGTGAACAAGCGGTTGATGACCCACACCTTGCGCGCCCGCGTGGTATATTCGATGATTTCCAGGCGCTTACCGGCCGGGTCGGCGGTCGTGTCGTTTGCGGGTTGCGACCACATCTGCCGGTACAGATCCGTCTGCTGCTTGGTGAAGTCCGCTTGCGCTCCCGGTTTTCGGTAAGACAGATCTATCAGATCGTCGTCGGACGGGACATTGAAGTCATCCACGTCCCGGTAACTGGCAACTTCATCAATCGGGACCAGCTTGCGGACGGCACAGAAACGGGCATCGCTTACGAGATGACTTGCGGTGAGCGGATCAATGTAGAAGTCGCGGATATCGACGTGACGCACGAAAGGCTGATTTATCTTCTCCTCGTAAGGCATCCGCTTGATGGTAAACTTGAGTCTGCCCGTTGGTATGGTGATCGCACCGAACTGAGGATGATGGAAGGTCTTTTTTTCGGGCGCACTATGGCGATAGGTAAAGATGCGCTTTTCTTTTTTCCGGCTCTGGTAAATCTCAGCAATCCCGTTCCCATAGAGCAGTCCGCTCTTGTAGCAGCGCCGGAATACCTCTCGCACTGTCGCCATGCGATGCGCGGACAGGTTATCCATCTGCGCCATGATGAGTGCCTGAGTTGCGCGGACTTCATCGGGGGTCGTCCCCATCCTCGCGGCAGCCTGAAACCAGTCGGGCCAGTCCGCAAAGATAGCTCCGACGATTTTTGGCAACATCGCTTCGGTCTGTTCGAATATGGTGTAGTTCGGGATATTGGCGCGTGGTGTGCGAGTGCCTTCCCAGAACTTCGTTGCGCCCCATCCGAGGTAAAGTTGATCGGCGGTAGCCCATCGGTTATCGAGGTTACTGGTTCGGTACTGTTCGGCTTGCTGGAAGTCCTGTGTTGCGATCTTCAGCGCCCGGTCGTTGCTCCACGGCTTGTCGGGCAGGATAAGTTGGCGGTTTTCCGCGTCGGTCAACGGCACACCCGCTGCATTGCTGTCGAGGTTCATAGGACACCCGTCATTGGGTCGTATTGGCTCGATTTGGCGCGGTCTGCGGTCCAGTCGGGCATTCCGGTTATCGGATCAAAGCCCATAAATCGGTCTTGCATCGGAAACGGCAGTAGATTGCTTCCCTTCGGCGCATTCGGTATCACATCGTAAGACGCTTCGCCGTCTGCGCGGAAGCAGTGGTCGGTAATCGTGTCGAGAATGTCGTCGTGGTAGCTCGAGGTGCGCGAAAATCGCACAATCTGGTTGATCAGTTCGGCTTTGCATGAGATTTGATCGGAAAACCGTATCAATCCCGCTTGGAACCAAGGCTGTAGACCTGCAATCCGCTGTTTTTTGCTCTTTCGATTGTCCCGTTGTATCAAAACAAGGGTCAAAAACACTCCCCGCTTCTCCATTTCACGGCGCAGGAAGGGCTTCAACACGCGAGCATGGGAATCCTTCTCGATTTTGAACGCAATCGGATTGAAACGGCGCTGGATATCGAACATCAGCGCAATAACTTGGTGCGGTGTGGGCTTACCCGCGGTGATTTCCAAGGCATAGATGCGCCCGTCGCGGTCCCACCCGCTCACATTCAGCACGGTATCGTCGTTTTTGGCGATATTGACGGCATCTTCGTCCATGCCGGCCAGATCGACGGTGCAATAGATGTTCAAGCTGGGACGCAGTTCGTTCAGCAGATGCGCGGGAGTGAATACGATCTTGTCCTTACTGCACAGACCGCCAGTGGACGGAACCGGATTCATGTAATACTGGCTGGCAACCAGGAACGGTTCGACCGCTTCCTTCTTACTAAGAAAGTCTTCAGAGATTCGTTCCGGCCACAGCAATGTTCCATCAGGGTTACGAGCACTCTTAACCTTGATCTTCCATTCTCGGTCCTTCGGTTCGCGGTTTTCTTCCCGATCGCGCACCTGTCCGTAAAAGTCGGCGTAATCATAGGTGGTCCCTTCAACGATCATCCAGCCTACGGTTCCATTTGGGTAGTGCTCGATGAGCGGGTCGAGATATCCGCAGAATCGATTGGTCTTGGCAAGCTGACCGGGCGTCTCGGCCGTAGTCCAGTCCACCACGTCACACAGGAAAATCATGTCGTAATGGAAACCCGCGATGACCTTGCCTACGCTCATGAGCGAAAGCGTCGGTTCCTTGCGATGTACGGGTCGGTGACAGACCGTGAACGCTTCCTGATTGCCCCAGTCGGCGGCGCTCTTGGCCGGTGGGCACAACTCGGGGAACAGGGCGCGTAGATGCTCGTTGAATTGAAAGTGCTTGCGGATCACATCAAATACGGCTTGCCCCTGCTCCCCGATGGCCGTAACGAGTCCTATTCGGATATCGGGATAGTTGATGATGGCTTGAATGATTCCGCCCTCGGTGATGTAGGTGGTTTTCAGACTACCGCGAGGGTAGAGCGTCATGATGTTGCGGATGCCGCTTTCCTTTTCCAGTTCTTCTACGGAGCAGTCGGGACGGTATTCAATGCCCGTTTTGGCGTCGTTGAGTTTGTCCGTGCCGCCGCGAAATTTGGGCATGTTCTCCCCCATTTCGTCGTGGACCTTGTGATTGACCCAATCGTGCTTGAGGACATCGTGAACGAGGTAGTAGAGATTCGTTCGTGCCGCCTGCCGCAGCATGATGAACTTCTTTATCTCATATTCCTTCTCGTCAGGCGTCACGATATCCTCAGAATTTCAGTTCTCCGCGGGCTATTGAGGTTGAAGAAATGGCGGCAGGAAGCGTTAACGCGAGCGCATTCTTCATAAGCGCCGTCTCCCACGCACCGTCCAATCTCTTCATCGGCCACATGGCGCAATTGGTGATGTGCCCGAACGGCACGTCCAGATCGCAATAGATCGAGACATCGGCATCACGGAGTTTCCTGCACAGGTCGAGATCGTCTCCCCATCCGTCCTTGCGTATCTGACCGAGTGTCCAGTAGGGCGACTCGATTTTGTCGAACACCGATGTCTTGATGAGGAATCCGCCGCTGGTGCAGGCGATAATCTTTACCAGTCCGCTTTCCGTTCCGTTCAGGAATCTGGGATTGCAAAATCCCTTCTCGTCCATCACAGAATACATCAGCGGCTCGAACGGAGGTTCCCGTGCGACGGACAGCCCAACTACCACATCAAGATCGCGCTCCAGCAGACATAGGAGAACGCTTGGATGGAATAACTGATCGTCGTCAAGATAGAAGATGCGTTCCGCTTTCAGTGACCGCGCCTTCTCGACGATGTTGTTTCGGTTCTCGGCCACACTCGGGCCGCGCGCTACCGCGACCGGCGGTGTTCCTACGGGACGCTCCAAGTTCTCAAGCGCGTCCCAGAACACGCTCCAGCGTGAGTTTTCGGCGCATGGTACTCCGATCAGAACTTTAGGCACAATCCTCCCACCATGGTTTCAACGGCTTTCGAGCGGAAACGACTCCCATGAAATTCCCTTCAGGCAGCAATTCAAACCTCACCGCCACAAAGTCGCATTTTATCCTGAAAGGATTTATGCAAGACTTTGAACGATAGGAGTCCTGACAGAAGAACGTGAGCGATTCCGGTGACAGCGCCCGGACGTGACTGGGATCTCCCCACGCCCACACAGACGAAAACATCGGCGCCCAGAGCTGAAGTTGCGCGCCCGACTTCATCACACGATAAAGATCCTCCCAGAACCGGAACCACTCTGCCGTCTCTCCAGTCTTACCGATATGTTCCAGAACGTGAACCGCCATCACCACATCGATGGAATCGTCCGGGAGCGGGATATTCTCCACCCCCAGGCGACACACGATGTCAGGCTTAAGCGCGGGATCGCAATCGAGCAGGATGACTTCAGCTTCAGGCATCACTATATTGCTGCGATCCATGCGCCCCGAACCCAGAACGAGAATCTTCAGATAGGTATCTCCGCCCAGATGAAGGTTTGATAGAACAGGTTCACGCTTGCCGCCGTCCCGGTAGGATACAGGAACGTGCTCGGAGCCATGATGCAGGTGCCGTTAAACTCCATCCACATCCCCGGAGTCTGATAGATGTTCGTGGCCGTTGCCACGGTTCCCTGCTGGATACCGATGCCCCGGAAATGCACTCCTACCGCCGTCAGGGTGAAAGCCGACAGAACGATCGCCTGCGGTTTGCCGAAACTCGAACCCAGAAAGCCATTGACCGCCGTGGAAATGGCTGTGCCCGTGGGAACCGGAGCCGCCGTAGCGATCGACGCACCCGCCGGCGTGAGCGCGAGGAACCCGAAAGAAGTCAGTACGCCCGTACCGCTGACGTTCTCCAGCTCGTAACGTATCGGAACGACATTCACGCCCGACCCAGCCGGATTCCACAGGGCAAAGAAGCCCGTGGTAGACGTACTGATGGAAAGGGCCAACCCGGCCGCCGCAGTCGTTACCGCGAACACCTTCCCACTTTTCGTCAGATCGTAATAATCCCCACCCGCCAATTGCACCAACGCTGGTACTGCCATAATGATTCTCCTTTTCGAAAGTGTTTTGTCTTACTCTCTGCTACACCGTTACCAACTCTACCGCAATCTGCGCGCCGTCCATGTCCTCGCACAGAAAGTTCCTGCTCGCAGTTGAAACAAACTGCGTCCCCAATCGCCACTGCACAATCTGACCGGGAGCCAGTTGCAACCCCCATCGCAGTCCAGATAACTCCCCGTCCCCATACTTGATCACAGCAGGCCGCTCGCTCGTCTTCCCCGGATTCACGATATTATCGAAACTCGCCTGAAGATTGATCGCGGGCCAGGTAGTCGCCAGTTTCGGATTGATGTCGTACTGGCTCATGATCATCTTTTCCAGGTTGTAGACTGTGTTCTTTTTAATAAGCGTCAACGTAAAACACGGCATCGTCTTGCTCCTTTCTCTTTCGGTCTTACTTCCGTTTCACGTGAAACCTCACCCCCGCATCATCCTGTCCACAAGCGCGCTCTTGACCCGCTTCGGCTTCTTCACCGGCCCGCTGGCTAAATCGTGCATCTCCCCATGGCTCATCTTCAGCATCCCCTTGTTCCGGTCGAACAACTTCCCCGGCTCATGCTCCGCTATCGCCGCCGCTACCCTCTGCTTCTCACTGTATGGCATCAACCTTCCCCTCAAACCCCTGACACCACCCATCCGCCTTCGTCGGCGGCCACAACGACACCGGAGTCATCCCCATCTGCCCCAACCCCGTCTGCACCGGCATCACCACCACAGCCGGAGGCCCCTTGTGGCACTCCCCCTGCATCAATCCGTTCTTCAGCCAACAGACACACTCACTGCACTTCATGGAAATACTCCTCAATCCTACTCCCAATATATCTCATCGCTCGCTCCAACTTCACCCTACCATACGCGCTCTCATCCAACCCCCGCCCCCCATCTATGAGCGCCATTATCAATCCCTCGCTGACTAGCAAATCCTCAAGATAATCTAATGATTCTGAATTTGATTTGAGTGCGCTGGAGACTGATGCAACTGCTACAGCGAGGAGGGGGGGGCGATCCTGGGGCCGGTCGCCAAGAGACTCCAGACTAGGTACCGGATCGATTTGTGACGCATAGAATAAAAGAGTTGACATAATATCTATTATCAGAAGTTGGGTTTGTTGAGCCCATTGCACTTAGCAAGATCACAATTACTCTCACTACCCTCAACCACTACATGTGGTAGTGCTCGCCTGGGAGTGACGTCGATCATGCCATCAGGCAGAGCCAGACTGCTGGGCAGATTGATGGTGATAGCGATTCCCCCTTGGGACTGGATGCCGCTATCGAATTCCCCAATTCCTTTCATGACAGCGATTGCAGTAGGCGCCGCCTTGATTGCAAGGTCCTGGTCTCTGGTAGGCGTCAGAGCGGTTTTGAGTATTCCTATGCTCTGTTGTTTCAGTTCGGTCTTATAGCCGGCCAATTCTTGACTTAGCTTATTACTTTCCAGAGCCGCTGTATTGCGCTTGTATTGAGCCACAACTCGTTGAACCGAGGCTTCACACAATCCTACCTTGTTGGCAATCTGAGGATAGGTCAGATTTAGCAAATGAGCTGCAATGATGGATTGTTTTTGGACAAGATTAATGCGAGGGCCTGATCCCATGGCTAATAATTACGCTAGGATGGCGTATAGAGTCAACAACAATCTGAGGTTGATGCTATGGAGCAGGTCGTTTGCGGGACATTGTGTCCAAAGCCGGCGCCGCTTCGCTGCCGGGTATAGTAGCATTGTGCCGGTCGAGCTTCCCCGCTCTTTTAGCATGTTTTTTTGATTATGTCAATACACCCGATTGGGTGTTTTTACACCCACTCATAAGCCTAGCTATTGCAGCATTTATGGCTCTGCTTGGTTATTTGACCCTAAGTTGGGTGATTTCACCACAATTTCAGCTCTTTTGCTTTGTGCTGTTTTGCTGCATCTCTTGCTACTGCTACACTTAGCTCTTTTGGCTCACTCTGGCATGGTGATTGCATAGTATAAAGGCATAGGAGATGAACCCATGAACTTCACACCACACCTCACCCAGAAAGGACAAACCAAATGATGCAGCAAATCAAGAATCCTGACCGAATCTTCAAGACCCTGGTTTCCTCCGCTTTCCCTGAATACCGCGGGAGGCGTTTCTTTTTCGACGTGGTTTCACCTGATCAGGAGATGCACCTTGATTCCTATTGGTCCGACGGATACCGCGACTATCACGTTTTCATCAATTTGGAGACTGGCAATCACATGCAACTCCCACAGAACGGCACCCCTTATGACGGTCCGCTGTCTCGCGGGATAACCCATACCATACCAGACGGTTTTGCTCTGGTGACCCGTTGCTATTGCGGGACAAAGCAGTACATCAAGGTTACCGTCAACTCGAATAACACAGCTAAGTTGATCGCAGCCTAATCGTTGCCCGATCTGCCCGCATCGTCGGGCAGTGAGGGAAGCGATTAGGCTTCTAACTACTGGAGAATGACATGCTTAATAAACACAACCTAACAATTGCAAACTTGGCAGAGAAGAACGCATCGAATTATGCGTTACAGGGTATCTTAATCGAATCAAAGCGCACTGTTGCTGCTGATAGCTATTGCGCTATCATCGTAGAAACTAACAAAATTCCGGCGGAACAATTTCCGCAAACCCAGGGATGCACTCCCACCGATGAATTCAAGCCTTTCATTCTGCCGCGTGCCGATGCGCTTGCGATCGCGAAAGCGTTGCCGAGCAAATCAATAATACCAGTGCTTCGCACCGCGGCGGTAGGTTCCGAATCGGACGTAGATGGAACAGCCACAATCGCAGTGAACAATTTAGAATCGGCACAGGTTTTCCATCCGAGAAAAACCGATATGAAATTCCCTAATGTGGACCTTTGCTTCCCAAAGGAATCAGACACCAAGCTGGAAATCGGACTGGATCTTGATGTACTGGTTCCTTTGCTGAAAACATTGCAAAGCATGGTAAAGGAATCATCGGGCTGTCGGGCTGTTAAATTCTCATTCATCGATCCAGAGTCAGCAGTCCGGATCGATTGCACAAGCGACGATGAACAAAAGATTACAGCGCTTGTCATGCCGTACAAGTTAGTTTAATCGCTCTGCCATTCCCTCTCCGGAGGGCTTGGTTGAACGATGAAAGCTAACCTTGGAGGATGTTATGAGCGCATTTATCGTCAGCAAAGAGCATATCAATTACTTGATTCAAGCTGCGATCAGCAGGCGAATTTTGGGCGGCAGCGATACCGAACACGCTCTACCGGGATACGATGAGGCACAAGCGGAGGAATTATGAATCGCCCCAAGCTAAAGCTCGTTGACTTCCCCGGCAGCACAGAACAGCTCTTGCCTTGGCTGGGGGATGCGGCCGGCCTGTGGGGGAGATTGGCAGTGCAAACAATATCCAC
>Ga0315273_10007249_pt1 | contig 13884 bp, 14 predicted proteins | sample YL17G02_0_MG_FD_205753 | JGI IMG/M metagenome (GOLD analysis project Ga0315273, IMG submission 205753) | Sediment microbial communities from Yellowstone Lake, YNP, Wyoming, USA - YL17G02_0 | ecosystem: Environmental > Aquatic > Freshwater > Lake > Sediment | place: USA: Wyoming | collected... | reverse complement strand
AGAAGCGTTATCTATCACCACACAATCAAAATCTCGGCCTCGTAAGTGTTTGTCGCCGTTCTTTGTTACTTGGTGATATGCCAGTTTGTTCTTTTTTGGAAGATCAAACAATCTGAGCGACTCTGCGTTAGAAACATAAAGTGGATTTATATAATATTTTTTGACCGCAGCAATAACAGAGGTAGATTGTCCAGTCTGTCTAGGGAGTCTCAATTGTATGGTCCGATGTTCTTTATTGTAGACATCTGCTGCGAATTTGTATTCTAATCCCATTCCGGACTCTACCAGATCTTCAATGTGTTCAAGAGCTTTTTCAATCATCATTTCGATTATGTGCTCTGTTTTTGTCATTTTATTTCAATTGTCTCCTTTATTTCTTTTGCTGCTTCTTTCGTGATAATAAACTCGTGCGACAATCCATATTGAGAGCATCGCCCACAGAGATATTTAAAACCTCTCCACAATCTTTTGAAGAAAGAAACATTTCGATTAAGTGCTACCCATGTTATCGTTTCAATAAATTTATCTGGTTCTAGATCCTCGATGACCATAAAAATGAGAGTATTAAGGTCGCCCGGATTAGTTATTGTGATTGATCTAAATTTTCTTTCTTCTTTTCGTTCTTGTTGATTTTGAATAATGGTCGCAATCTTTGTGCCGCCATTTTTAACAATTTCACATGAGAAATATTTTAATGTCTCGTGCTCTGAATTTATCGATTTGTTTAATTCTTGAATGAGTTCTTTTTGATGGTTATATTCCTCGTGGGTGTAAAAGGAAATTCCACTATAATAATCACTTTCGCTAGGTCGTTTCAGCAGATACAAAAAGAATCCTTTAATTCTTTTGATAAATTGGAGCTTTTTCAGGATGAGGTCGCAATAAATTGTGGACTCGTCTTCAAAATGACTAAAACGCATCAAACAATCTATCGAATGACATTTACAATCAAAATATTTGTTTTCTTCCACTTTGTTTCACCAGTTCAATTGAATGAAATAATCAGCAAACACATGAAGTCCCTTATTGATTTTGTCGAGTCTTTTATCGTTTTCTTTGCGTGCAGTATTATAGTCTTCGCTCTCGCTCCACTTATCTTCAATGATGAGCACAAAAGTTTCGATCATTTGGTCGAGAAGCACATTCCACAATTCTGCTGGCATCGATACTTCAGTATTCGCTATATACATTGGAATCGCGCAGCTTATCTCTTTGAGTCTCTTGAGTCGTGGAAGAATAAATGATGCGATTACTCGATCAAGACACCACGTTTCAGAATCATCGAAACCTCTATTGATGCGTTGTTTACGATATTTCTCTACACGATCCCTCACATGCTTTAGTTCACTCTTTTTATCTTGCTGCTCTTCTTTTTTGTCCATGAGCGAAAAACATATATTTTCATGGCAATGAATTTCTCGTGGATCAATTTTTTGTTTTATCTGCTTTTTGTTGCCTTTGGACGATTTCCAATTTGGGCAATCATGTTCACCAAAGCGCCTAGATTGACATTCTAAATCACCACAACCATAACAGGAACGGTCTTTTGTTTTCTTAGATTTCATTTCTTCTTTCCTGTGTAACACAAACACCCATAATGTGCTTGTGGATTCCTTGATTCAACAATTTTATTAAGTAGTGGTTCATAAAGTTTTAATTTTTCCTCGCAATTACCGATTCTTTGTGGGTGGCCCACATCTTGACATTCTTTGGGAGTGGGGTTTCCTCTATTTGTCCAGTCGGTAAGATCTTGTCCGAGCACAATTAAACCATCTTTCTTAAGAACCCTATTCATTTCATCGAAACACTTATTCACATCTTCAGCATGGTCAAGAACATTTATACAAATAAGCAAGTCAAAAACATTGTCACCAAATTGTAAATTTTCAAGTTGACTTTTGTCAATGACCACTTTGTCTTTATTTTCTTTCACCCAACATGACGGAAGGCCCAAATATGATTCAATGAGTGGGTCGGATAAATAAATTTTTAGATTTTTCCATTGAAGTATTGACTCGATAATTCGTATATTAGTGAAGGGTCCGCAGCCTACTTCGATAGCACTTATGTTTTCCGGAAGATTGTTCTCCAGGAGATCATATCTATTGAATTGGGTATACCACCACTCATTGTAATCTGACTGATTTAGCCATGCTCCTTCCCAACATTTACGCTCAAATTCCTGGGCAGACAACCATCTTTCGTGATCAATTTTGAGTATTTGTCCGTTCTCAATGAATCGAGAATCATCCCATTGATTGTTGTTAATCATTTTACTTTCCGATGTCACCTGAGCAAAGCATCTTAATTTCGTTAGTCGGTTTCTTTATTGGCGACATTTGCGAATTTTTTAGTCCCGTGACACCGCGTTGCTTATCAAACCATTTGTCAAAACTGTCAGCGTGAAAATCACACATTAATCTGCTATCTCGTTGCGCATGGGCATTTGCGTGACAAGAATAAACCGAGCATTCTTTTCCTAGGTGCCCCTTTATTGTTTCCAAATGATTATTATTCCCCGATTTGTCCAGATATTTGTCTGCGATGGTTTTGGAAATTGGTGATGGTTCTGGAACTCGTTCGACATAACAAGAACCAACGAAGCCAATCCCATCATCAAGTCCATCCAAATATAAACGATGAGAGTCTTTTGGCACTGGGCAATTTTTATTCATAACGCAAGTATCAACACTAGAGCATCGATCACAACTGCGGTATCCCGTGGGTTTTATTTCCACAATTTTCCATGACTTGTTCTCCAATCGCCTTCTTTCTGAATCGCCATGTCGTATGTTTTCAGCAGCTATAACCCAGTCACCAACTTGTAGTTCTCGCGGGACCTCTTTATTAGTCTTTCCCATTTTTATCTCCTTTGTAATTTCCGATGTCTCTAGCCCCATAGCGGCGCATAGCTTTTTGGTAAAATATTCAATATCATCATTCATTTCCGCCATGAATTTGGGTGGCGGCGGAGGGGGAACATAATTTTTGAGTGTTATTGTTGGAAAGGAAATTTGTCGAAGTTTAATATAGTCTTCTTGCGCAGCAATCATATTGTGGTAATATGCTAAATATTTTAAATTTTCATTCGGTATTTCAGGTTTCTTTTTCATTAATAATCTTTCCGGCCCAATCTAGTGCCTTTTGTAATCTCTTATTCAATAATTTATGTGCTTCATTGAATCCATGCCAACAAAATTCATCGTGCTCCGGCCTACCAAGTTCTTCACTTATTGGGAGGAAGACCTTCTGTGATTCGTTCATTGGGACTTGGCATAAATAGAATCGAGCGATTTTCTTTTGTTTTCCGTAAACTTCTGTCTCATAAAAAAGTTTTTCACCGTGGTCATTTGTTATAAAAATTAAATTGTTCCGTAACGAGGTTTCTTCAGCTATTTCTCGAATAGCCGTTGCGACGAGATCGAAATCACCTGAGTCTGGTAATCCTTTCGAGAAGTCCCAATTGTTATAAGCTCGTAACAAAAGATACTCAATGATCCCATCATTGTTTCGAAAAATAATCGCGCCACAAGTAATTGTCATCGTTTGACTTTCTTCAATTCATAAGAGAAATAATAAAAATAAAATCTGGTAGTATCGATACGATATAATTTTCTTTTGTGATTCCACGATTCTTGAATTGTTATGATTGTGCCACATGTGTTTTTATATGTGCCGACCAATACTTTTGCTTTATCTCCGATTTTAAATTTCAATGGTGTCATAGCAATTAAAGCACGAAACCAATGAATTGTCAATCACTTTTTATTGGGTCTAAGTATAAATACCTACGATCTATCACGATTAATTCCGGTTCTTTCCCTAGTTTGATATCAAATGGCAATTCAATACGTTTTTCATATTCACTAACATGTTCAATAAATTTTGCTTGTTCATTACAATAAAAAATGATCTGCCCTGATTCAAGATTATTTATTCTTCGATATCTATCGTAACAATTCGTATTTCTCGGGGTCCACGGAGAATTTCGTTGTTTCCATTCATCATCGCGATTGTTAAAGCATTCTTCGCACAAGGTCGCCAGCCAACCACTTGAACACCCAATATTTTTATGTGATCCACAATCCTCACAGATTTCATATGACAATGATTCCGCAAAATCTACCATTCCGCGAATCTGATCATCGCCGCCCGAATAATAAAAACGCAGACCACTTAATTTTTCTTTCACTTGAATCGCAATTACTTGTGGAATTTCTTTTTTGCCGAAGTAATAACTATCTTTCTTATCTTTAAATTTCAGCCAGGAGCCGTTCCAATTATCGAGATGCGATTGAATATCAAAACAAAGATTATTTATCAGCCAAAACCACCCATCGCCACATGAAAAATCAAAGTGTATTCTGTCACGAAAGATTTTATGGTATCGTTCACAAAGAAGTTTATCAAGATCTTCGCGCATCATCTACTCCTTTCATTATCGGAAATACATTGTAACATGGGATGGTGGAATTGACAATCACACATAACAATATTAATCAAAAATAGTAAAATGATAATAGCCCGTGGACCTAACCCACTTGAACCTTAGTGTTGGGGTGGTGTCGGACACGGGCACAATTTCCAATGTGAGCGGTCTTTGATAACTTCGTGCGTTTCATTTTGCGCTTTGAAAGGAATTTTAAGGCACAGTAAAAGTGTATATTCGCGCTGGGGCTTGATTTCTTTTTACTATAATTTTTTAATGGTTACACATGCTGAGGGAATATAATTTTTAAATTGGCACGCTTCTTGAAATTCTTAGATCGACCTGACTTGTTGTTAAATAACCATTTTTAATTACTGTCAATAATTGATAGATCTATCAAAATTGTCAATTTTGTTAATTGTAATTAATTAATTTTTTAATTAAAATTTTAGATTATTTAAGAAAGAAGGCCACGAGCTCTTTTAGATATGGCGGAAGGTGTTAATATAGCTTGAAATTGCCAGAAGAACAAGGAAAAGTCAAGAAAAGAAATTATTGTGAACTTCCGGGCAAAGGACCAAGATATTCGACCCACCCCCTGGGGAGTAAACGGAAACGACGGACCGATTTTTTGAGACTGTTTATTAGTTGAACTTGAATCCCAGAACTGTCATATTGCTGGAAGACAACCGCCAAAATAACTTTGACGTGTTCTTTATTTTTATTATGGGAAATAAAATATCGCTCGACACGATCAGGTAACGTTTCTTTTTTATTTTCTTCCATAATTTTTTCTCTCTAATAATTATTAAAGAAGCAAATTTGACGACCTGTGATAAAATGCTTGGCGAGGATTAAAAACAATGCTACTTGGTGCTTCCGGATCTTTTTTCACATATGAATTTAGGGGCCGGAAAATTACACGATTTGGAAACGGCCTGTTAAGTATTTCGGCAGACAAATCAACGAATCTTTCTGGTTCAACGGATGTTTTAAGCGTAATTGCTGATGTTGTAAAAGACATAGATTATGATTGTTCGAATAGATATAATGAAATTCCGGGACGAACATTCTTATCTGAAAGCAGACATGTTCCTTGGATTGGTGGCGGGAAACAATACAATTATAAATTTAGCCCGCAGTGTTCGCTTCCTTTTAGACGCATGGATCGTGATCCTCGCGGTTATTCAAGAAAAGTAAGAAATTCTCCGATGGACTATTCTGACGAAATCTATTCATCGAGGTCATTCTCACAAATCCCGAACAACAACCAATATTATTACGGTTCTGGACAAGATGCTTATGATCAAAATGGACGACTAGTAAGAATTCATCGAAACAAACCAATTAATAAATTTTTTGGCGGTGAAGTGGGCAACCCTCCAGATGATCTATTTATTTCGTATGGATCGGGAAGCGTTTCATCATCGTGGGAAGCTCGATATGATGGACACAAAATTACGAATCGTCAGTATTATCAAAACAACAAAAATGAAATGTTATTGAATTCAAATGGGGTGAGAGACTGTAACGCGCAATACGGAAGCGCGATGGATTCAACATATCAATCTTTGATATTAAGTGGTTCCCTTAAAGATCAACTCTGTGGACTTATGTTTAACGAGAATTTTTCAAACAATAACAATAATGGTTTGGCCGCATATATTGAGGACTATTTATTAGCATCTCAATCTATTTCTCATTCATTTTATCCTGGTGATTTAATTATAAAAGAAAAAGGTGCTTCTGATTATCTCGCAAGCTGGTATGTCGGGGGTCGGTCAGGTTCTTTTGATTTCCAATTTAATAACAAGGATTTGGGAATTCCGGGGGAAACAATTATCCCAAATGTGGCAATTTTAAAAAGTTATGTGTCAACAAATGCTTGCTATACAGCATCAATGGGCAATGTTATCTTGAGCGGGTGTTATGGAATTCCCGATGTAATTGATAATGGCTATTTTGTTTTCCAATCAAGTTGTTCATTGGCATTGAATTCAGTAGAATGTCTACTTTCAGGGGGAGCAATAACCAGTTATTATGAGTATATATTTTCAATAAAATATCCAACAATAAATACGTCATATGAATCACAACACGAGGGAATAGATGAAACTCAGGGGCTTACTTTAGGCGCGTTTGTTGGATTCCGTAACCAACATGCCCCCGGTGTTTTTTATGAATTCTTATTTCAACTACCAATAATAAATTTTTCAGTCGATGGGAACATAAAAATTGTGGCTGTTGATTCAAAATATAAACTTAAGTTTGTTAGCTCCGGCAAAAAATGGAATAACGATTATTTATATAAAGTTGGAGTTTTGTTGGATTTTGGAAAATTAAAAACAATTTCGTTAATGCTAAATGATGAATATATCTGCCAAATTGAAACATCAAAAATAATGGCTGCACTAGTTGTTCCCTATCTTTTTAAATCTGGCAGATTGGGCGGTAGTGGAGTTATAGACGATGAAGATTATGAAAATTATGCCAATTCCGTATATGTCGTTCAATGGGCATGGTTTGGATCTCTATATACGGCGGAATATGATGAATATAACATTTTTACAATAAGAAACGCAAAAAGATTCTTACATTATGGTTCAGCTCATCCAGAATTTCAGGATGATATTGCTTATAAATTTGTAAATCGTTTTATTGGCAATTCATCTTATAATGGTCAATTAAGAAAAAAACACGCGGGCTCGGTCAATTTTGGGTCAAAACTGTTAAATATAGATACAAGTAATAACAATGTGGCTGTTTCCGTTTCGTGTAGTGATTATTCACTTGTTAATCTGCAGCAGCGGCCAGCAATTTATCCAATAGACAATTATGCAAAAATGTTTGCTAATAATCAAAAGAAAACATGGGAATTTTTTCCTAAATATTTTCCGCATACTGCGGGATTTTAGTTCGTGGGTTCTGTTGGAGTCGATGGGAGAACTTCGAATCCGCATTGAATGGGCCAACTATGGAAAGAATCTACATCATGCCATTCCTCACAAGTCATCGCTTCGATACCTGACAAACATCCCGTATAGATATCTTCGTCTACCGTAGCATGAGCAGTTTCAAAATCGGCACAGTCAAGAATAAGGAACCGGAAATTCCCTTCGTGGAGCCACCCATCGGTCAAGCAAGTCTCGACAGTCGTATAACCACAATCTGCCAAATGTTCACAGACCTCAGTTTGAAAGTTATCGCAGGCTTCAACTGGATCTGTGGCGAAATCCCCATCACATCCCATCATCATGATGTTTCCGAACATCATCATCGCAACCATCATTACCGCCGCCGTATAATTCTTAGTCATTTTCTTTGCTCCTTTGGGAGATCCATTTCTCCCAATTTCATAACCCGATTATATCACAAATTATATCTTTTTGTCAATCACCAAAATAAGACAATAATTTGAGTCTTTCATCATTACTTATTTTGTGGTATTCTCGACACCACAAATCGATTATCGTTTTCATTAGATACTCAATTTCTGGCGTCATATGGTGTTTTACATAATTTAAATCATATGATTTATCAGTGGCAATAAATGAGTATAAACGCACAAATTTTCGCTGATATTTTATGTGGGGATATTGTGCAGTTGTTGATTTAGAAATTGGCCAAATAGATTTGTGTTTTGCGTTGGCTTGGTTGATGCCAAGATGTGATATTAGACCGCGCTCAGTGTTAAATTCTCGTCCACATTTACAAACAAATATTTTTAACAAATTGATTCTAACATGCGGCACAAATGGTTTTATTGGTGGTGTTGGTAATTTTTGTAGTGGTTTTGGTTCTCTGTGATATTTTTCACGGACTCGTTTATAAATTGATTGTCTTATTTTTTCTTTTGTTTTCTCTGAGTGTTTGTCGCCTTCCCCTCCAGTTGATCCATTGACACACTCAATTCCGAGAGCGGCGCATTCTTCTCTCGTAATTGAAATAAAATACGACTCTTCTTTTCCCAATTTTTCTGTGGACACACCATATTCAAGTAAAACGGGAATCGGTTTTAAACCAATGGAGGATAATTCGCGCATCCATTTTAATTTTTTTGAATTCTTATTTGATCGTATTTCGTGAATGTGATTTTTAAAACGGTCTTTGAGTGTTTGTTCTGATTTGCCGACATACCTTATTAGATCAAAATATCTTGGGTCAGTGAGTCCATAAATAACTCCAATTTTATTTTTACATTGTTTTGGTGGTATGATTTCATAATTTAGTGGGTCATCTTTTAATTCCATGTCATAATTATTTTGTAAATGTCTTTCTGTTTATTTAAAGACATACCTAGGAGGAACGGTGATGTTTAAAGATACGGACTACATGGTTAGGGTCGAACAAAAATTATATGAACGACTTCGCGCTTTTGCTAGTATTAAAAGAAAGCGGGTTCGTCAGTTAACAACGCAGGCTATTGAAGAGCTTTTAGATAAAATCATTGTCGGTAATGATAAAAAATTAGTTGATCAAATAGTAGCAAGTAGAATGACTGAGAATAAACCTTAGTTGTCGATATAGGACTACTTTTAATACATAATTAAATTATGGGATTTTTAGATGCTAAAACATCCATAATCCACATTACTCTGACCAGCAAGGGGCGTGAACTTCTATCCAAGGGTATTCTCCAACCCCGTTTTTTCACTTTATTTGACAGTGAAGTTTGCTATAACTCATCCAGTTTTGATTTTTCGATTGAAGAATTACCTGTTTTTGAAGCAATGAGTGATGTTTCTCTCTTTGAGCGGCCAATTTACACGGGCGACATGTTTGACCCTCACCATGTCAAAATAACTTCCGATGTTACTGGTTCAATGAGCATTATAAGATCAACTGATGAAGCTTTCGAAACTGATTCTGTTATTTCAAGATATGTGATGGCTTATACGATGATGGGCGCTGCTTCTGTTGCCACTGGTTCTTCCTCTTCTACGGTTGCTGTTTCCATTGTTCCAAGAATGGAAGCACTTAGAGAACGCGGAAATATCGTAGATCAACCGAGGAATGTTTCTTTTAATCGCTCTTTTACGAAGGACAAGGCAAATTATCTTGTGAGTGTGGCGTTATCATCCTCAACAGGAAATCATTTACAACTATTTGCGTCTGGAAGCAGTTTTGGCACAAGTGATGACAACAACGAAATAGTTAATCAATCATCTGAATATAATACCGCAAATTCTTATTATGAAGTGATAAGGGTGTCATAATAAATGATTGTTAAATCAGCAAGAAAGGCAATACCTTCCAGCATTTCGATCTCAATCAAATCGATAAAATTCAATTCTTTGAGAATGACCAATACCATACAGTGGTCGGTTGATAATCCAAATAAAGAAAATATATTGTCATATGATTTTATAATATTTCAAAACGATTCTTCATCCGGACATGGTTCCGTTAAGAGTATGTTTGAACTGTTTTCCGATAAGAATCAATATGTTCATCGGAATGTTGAAATTTTTACACCTGACGGGAAATTTTTTAAAAATTACAATTATCAAGTTGTTTGTTATACCGATACGACCTCTAAAGCATCAGAAATTGAAAAAATGGATCCTCGTGAAATATATGAGGTTGACCCCCCATCACAAATTACTTTTTCAATTCGGAATTCAAAAATTTATTTTTCAATAAGGAGCCCACAGAATAAATTCGCATCAAACATTTTTATTTTTCGAAAAATTTTTAGCGATGATGTTTTTGAAAGGATCGGGGTTCTTCCATACAACGAAGCATTGTTATTTGTTGACAATAAAGTTTCTCTTGGCAGTTTTTATGAATATCGATTTATGACCTATGATATATTTGGTCATTTCTCGCAAAAAATTGTAAAAATTGACATTTTTATGTGGGATAAGAATTATAAAAAATCAAAAACAAACATTCTTATGGATCCAATTCCATATGCTGAATATGCTTCAGAATCATCAAAAGAATACATAAAATTAAGGGTGTCAAATGTTGATCAGAATTGTCTCCAATATATCATAACAAGGCGCGATTTATCGGAGAGTAGAAATACTTTTGATAATGTTGAACAATGGGGAACGTCTGGATCTCTTTTGAGAAGTGAAAATGGAAGTTCAGTTGAATTATCCTTTCTTGACACAATAATTCGTGGCGGATCGTTTTATCAATACGCGGTAAAGGGAATTGATAAATTCGGAAATGAAACCGATATTAGACAGTCAAATATTGTATGGGCTAATGTTTCTGGATCTCTCCCGGCAACACCGATAAATTTGCGTGGAGAAATTATTAACCAGTATCCGACCGCTGTTCGTCTTGAGTGGACGGACGATAACCTCAACCAGACGCTTAATAATGTTGTGAGTGGATCGAGCCCCTTGTTCCCGCGTGACAATCTTTATTATTTCAAAATATTTCGTCGTAAATATGATGAGCTTAATTTCAAATCATACCCGGAACAATCGTCAAGTTTTTTTGTTGATTCCTGCGACGACGATGGTGTGACGAATTCACAAAACCATCCATATTATCAACCCACCCCGCCAATGAGAGACACTAAATATTATTATTATGTTGCCACTTATGATTCTTCAACCAACATTGTGTCAAATAGATCTGCCGAAATTCTTGTCGATTTAACTGTTCCACCAAGTCAGGTTACTTCCCTTGAAGCCTATTATAACGATGTGTTTGAACCACTTAAATGTATTCTATCGTGGAAAACCGATGAGAACGATAAAACACTTGATAATTTTATTATTGAACGAATCGAAGAAGGTGGTTTGTGGACCGAAGTTGGAAAATCGTATTTTAACACCCAATTTGTGGACACCACAATTTACAGAGATAAACGATATTTATATCGCGTCAAGGCGGCAGATTTTAACGGAAATATGGGGGTTTGGTCTTTTATTCCACTACAAACCTAACGAAAATTTATAATTAAAACAAGATGACGGTTCGCGTAACTACAGCAATTCGACCGCCAGCGTTATCTGTCGGGACTGTTGTTACCGGCAGTATACAAAACAGAACAATTCGTGCCACACAAACGGCGAGCCAGCAAATAGTGGCTAGCGCGGCAAGAGCAGCTACGATCACACACACCACAGTGCCAATAATCCACAGACCGGTCGCAATAGCACAACCAAGAGCGGTGGCATCGACGACGGCCCAATCAGTTCGTATGCAGCCGCCAGTAGTCAGATTGTCACCACCCGTTGCTGTTGTCAGATCGCCATATTTAGCAGAGGTTCCAAGATCGATGGTTAGTGAAGCAGACACAGCAACGAGAGTGTTGTCTTCGTTGTTATTCGTGTCTGCTTCATTAGCACCATCAGCACCAATAATTGTTTCCATTCCAGCGGTGTCCACATTATTATCCACTCCATTGGGAACAATGTCCATAAGCAGCGCAAGCATAGTAATTCCTGTGAGTCCCATGTTTACCCCAGTAGTTCCTATGGCTTCGCCGGTCCGACCGGCTACAGTAGTGACGACAGTAGTATCACCGGTATCATTTTTTTCTCCTACAATTCCGGTGGTGGGTTTAGCATCTAATGTGAGGGAATTAACCCCAATTTTACAACCAACTTCTATGGTTGCTTCTGTGGCTCGACCAGCTTCACCACAGATTATTACAGTGATTACATCATCATTAATCCCAATTGCCGCCGGTGGGGCGGCACCAATTATTGGACCCACTGAATTACATACTGGGTCAATGTTATATTCTGGGTCATTTGCCATTGGTAGTGATGTTTATAATTTAGATACGCCATCGGATGATTTACGGAGTTTTAATGGTGAATTAATAAGTTCATTTGATCAGTTGGGCAGTTCAACGGCGTTGCCCGAATGTGAACTAATTGCTTTAATAAAAACGAACAATAAGGTTGTTGTGGCGTTTCGTTTGGGAAGTTATGATCAATTTTCGATTAGAATTTGGGACATGTTTTTTGATAAGAAAGTCTTTTATAATGGGTTTACCACGATTGATTTGCGTGGTGATTATTTAACCACCGATTTTTTAACTGGCGCACCGCTGATGAGTGCCCCATCTGATGTTTTATCATTCACAAGAAATCAGGCAAAATCTGGGGCACAAAGGAATAAAGACATTCTCAAACGAAACGGGATAAACATTGATTTGAATTATGTTATAACTGGTGATGATATTGATAATAAAAATAAGGCAAAGAAGTTATTGGAAATTGGTGTATTTGATTATAATTTCAATAGTCACATTCAACAAAATACGATATTTGTTCATAAAATTTATGGTATTTTATTGGCGGCGGCTGCTGGTATGGTCGTAGCTTCTGTAGCAATTGCTGCTAGACCGGGTGGTTGACATCATGCCCGATACTGTTGTTACAACCACGATGAGCACCATGTTTGCTCCAAGTTTTTCGGAAAAACTAATATTATTATATATCGATTTGTGGAAACCATATCCGTTTGGCGGGTCTGGTGCTGGTGGTGATTTTGGTTATTATCCGGCACTAAGAGCGGAGATCGAAAATACAATTGCGAATAGATTAAAAACATTGTTACGGGACGAGCCATCTTTAGGAACAAGACCATGGTATTTCGCCATTGCCATTGAAGCCAATCTGCTGGATGTTCCGTTAATTCCGGGTAGTCAGCCCGGCCATTTAAAAGCATATTTTGAATCACAGCTATATTTTATCTTGGCGAAATATTCGTTTATGAAAAACAGAAATTTGTATTCGAAAGATCAGTTACAAAAAGATATAAGTGATTTTTGTGACGCAGCTTTTGATTCGACAGTCGGCACATTCTTATATAGCATTGATTGGTTTAATCAATATAAAACAAATAAAACAACTTTCATTTCCGCCGCTGATATTTTTGTGCGGACGAATTATTCAACAGTAGTTACCTTACTGAATACACATAACAATTTTGATGGCGTTGACGATATTTTTATGCTTTTATCTGTGAAGGGTGATAATTCTCTAAGGAGAATATTTGGTGCGAATTTAGCCGATTCTTCTGATGATGCTTTAATGTTTGATGCTGACGCCATTATTAATGATAATCAATTCTCGGTGGCATCGAAGAAGAGTTTTCCATCATATGTCGTTTTGAATACATTAAAACGAGTGAATCGAGTCAACATTAATTCGTTTTATAATTTTTATGCGAGCAATGAGTCCATTGTGGATATGGGAGACAAAATAGCAAACTCAACAAATTATTATGATTTAGCGGCAGCTTACAAATTTATGCCACGATATAATAAACTTACGTGGGGACCAATACAAGGGGGATCCGGCATAAGTATGGCTATTGTTCCGATAAGTGGTAATATTTCAAATATAAGCGAATTACAGATCCTTAATGAATATTATGTGTCACAAACATTTAGAAAACAGGGGAGTGGTAATGATTATGTCACAGCTTGTAGTAGTTCTGAAAACAAATTTGAAACATCTCCATTCTGGGCCAAA
>Ga0315273_10007248_pt1 | contig 13884 bp, 6 predicted proteins | sample YL17G02_0_MG_FD_205753 | JGI IMG/M metagenome (GOLD analysis project Ga0315273, IMG submission 205753) | Sediment microbial communities from Yellowstone Lake, YNP, Wyoming, USA - YL17G02_0 | ecosystem: Environmental > Aquatic > Freshwater > Lake > Sediment | place: USA: Wyoming | collected... | reverse complement strand
CAGCAGCAGGTGGCGGCGGCGGGTCACCAGGCGGCGGCGGGCCGGCCACGCCCACCTGCGCCGCCGCGAGGTAGGAAAAGAAGGTGACCAGGTAGAAATAGCGTTGGAGGTAGTGCAGGCCAAGGCGCCGGGCGGCCGCCGCGGCCGCCGCCGCCCGGGACCGGCGTGCCTCAGCCGCGTCCGGGTCGGTGGCATCGCCTCCATCGTCCGGTTCGGCGTCCGCGGCCGCCGCGGCGGCGCTCGCGGCCGCCTCGCACCGCCCGACATCTGCTCTCAGGTCGCCGACAGCGGGGGCGGCCGCCTCCGCCGCCGCGTCGACGGCGGCCTGGGCGATGCGGCCCCGGGGCAGAACCCGGCACAGGTTCATGAGGGACCGGTTGTCGGCCAGCGGTGAGATGGAGGCGGGCCGGGGGGGAGGGGGCGGGTGGTGGGGCGGGAGGCGTGGAGCGGTGGCCGCGCCTGCGCCTGTCGCCCGCTCGCCTTCCTCCTCCTCGCTGATGCCGCCCAGGCCCGCCAGCCCGGCGCTGGGCGGGCTGCGGCTGTGCAGGCCGGGCCAGCCGCCGGCCCGCAGCATGGCGCCGGCGCCGCCTGGGGAGGTGCCAAAGAGAGAGGAAGCCGAGTCGGCGGCGCCGGTGCCACCACCACCGCCGCCGCCGCGCGCCACCACCAGCGGGGCGGACCGGCTGCGGCTGCTGCTGGCGGGCACAGCCCAGGCCGCTGCCCCTCCTCCTCCGCCGGGCGCCGCCGCCGCCGCCGCCGCCGGGTCCAGGGCGGCCAGGTCGGCGACGGAGGAGGAGGCGGACCCGCCCTCGCCCGCCGTGGGGGAGGAGAGCAGCAGGCGGGCGGCCAGGGCGGCTGCCAGCCCGCCGCCCTGGCCGCCGCCCGCCGCGGCCGCCGCCGCCGCGCGCGCCGCGCCGCGCAGGGCGAGCACCCCCGCCGCCAGGACGGCAGCGAACCGGGCGGACGAGCCCGTCGCGGTGCGGGACAGAAAGATGTGGACGGGGGTGCGGCCGTCCGCCTCCCCAGCGCACGCGCACACGTCGGTCTGGCGGCCCAGGGCGTCCAGGTCGGCTGCGCAGGGCGTGCGCTCGCGGGACAGGGGGACGCGCGCGTAGCGCAGCGCGAACCCGGCCGCCCGCAGCGCGCCCGCCGCCGCGCGCGGGGTGGCCACGCCGGCCGCCGCGTCGCCGGGCGAGCCCGCCACCTCCCAGAAGGGCGTCACCGCTTCCGCGGGGCGGGCGTCCAGCTCCACGGTCACGTCCTCGATCGCGACGGCCGGCGGCGGCGGCGGCAGCGGCGGCGGCGGCGGCGGCGGCGGTAGTGGTTTCGAGGCGGCGGCGGCGGCCGTGGCGGGCGTGGTGCCGCCGCCCCCTCTCACCGCCATAGGCGACGCCGGCCCACCGCCGCCCGGGCCGGAGCCGGACCGGGGCAGGGGTGGCCGGGGTGGGCGCCCAGCAGGCGGCGGGCTGGACGGCACGTCGCCGGGCGCCTCCCCGCCGCCGCCCCCACCGCCAGCGCTGGGCGCGGCCGCGTCGCCCCGGTGCAGCAGGACGCGCCCGCCCCAGGCCGCGGCCTCCGCCACCAGGTCGCCCACCAGGCGCCGTTCCAGGGCCTCCAGGGACGCCGCCGGCGCGCCCGCGTGGTGCAGGGCGGCCGCCGGTTGGTCCAGCTCGCGGCGGAGGTAGGGGACGCCCCGCACGTACACGGCCAGCTCCTCCCGCAGGTCGGTCAGGACGGCCACCCGCCCCCCGCCCGGCCCGCAGCCCAGGGCGCCCAGGATGGCGGCCAGCCCCGGCACCGTGCAGGAGCCGACCGTCACGATGGGCGGGTCGCCGCCGCCGATGGTGCGGACGTCAGGCGCGCCCGGGTGCAGGCCAGCGAGGGCGACGCCCTGGAACGTGGAGGCGCCCGCGGCCGAGGGGTCTGGCGGCGGGGTCGGGGGCAGGCAGTACGACTTGAGGATAGACCGCCGGGTGAGGGTGCCGCCCTGGCGGGCGGCCAGGACGCGGCGCAGTTCCGCGTCCGACACGGCCGTCGTCGTCGCGGCAGCACTGGCGAGTGGTGGGGGCGGGGGCGCCGAGCCCAGGCTGGCGGCCGGCGGCAGGGGCGGCACCACCAGCACAGCCGGCACGACCGGCGCGCGCACGGGCGCCAGCGCGCCCGCCGGGTTGGCCCGGATCGCGTCAGCCGCGCCCTGCAGGTCAGGGCGGGCCGCCACCCAGCCTGAAAAGGTCAGCAGGGGCGGCAGCGGGGACGGCGGGGACGGGGGCGGGGCAGCCTCCAGCACGCTGCCGCCCCAGTCGCCCTCGCCAGACCCCGTGCGAGGCCGGCAGCCGCCCGGGTCGGCCGCCCGCTCGCCGAGGTAGGCGGCCAGGCCGATGAGCCAGCAATATCGTTCCAGGCAGGCCAGGCCCCGGGTGAAGGCGGCGTGGCGGGCGTGGATTTCGGGCCTGTAAAAGCGAAAGGTGCGGCGCGGGCGGCGGTACCGGGCGATGGAGGAGCGCAGGTTGACGACCCGCCCGGCCGCGTCGACGGCCGCGTCGGCGGCCGCCTTGGCCGCCTCCCCGCCCGCCAGGACGCGGGTGAACCGGCGCACGCCCTCATAGTCCCCGCTCTGAATGGCGGCCACTTCCCGGGGGTCGACGTGGTGGGCGGAGGCCGGGTCGGCGGAGGAGAGCGCGGCCAGGGCACCACCGCCGCCGTGGGTTGAGGGGCCGCCAAAGACAGACGCGGCCTCTGAATCCAGGCCCCCGTCGCCCGCGCCCACCAGGGACGCGCCGGACGTGGACCCTGGAGGCGGGGGATGCTGCGCGCTGGCCTGCCACCAGGGCGCGGAGCCGCCGCCATGGCCGGCCATCGCGGACCCGGGCTCGGAGGGCGGGGCGGAGGCCGGGCCGCCGCCTGGGAGCGCAGGGCGGGCGGTCGAGATGGGGGCCAGCCCGGCCGGCGGCCCGCCCTCAGCCGGCACGGGCGACAGCGGCCGGGAGCAGCTGTCGCCCGCATCCGCCTCCGACCCGACCGTCGTCGTCCCGCCCCCTGGCTCATAATAACGGGGGGACAGGCCGTCGATGCGGGAGAAGGAGGACGGGCGGCGGTGGGCGGCGGACGCGGCGTGCGAGGCGTCGGCCCCCAGCCAGGCGCCGGGCCCGCCGCCAGGCCCGCCACCGTACGGGCTCACCCCCTCCGGTGACAGGGGGCGGGCCAGCAGGAGGGAGGCCTCCCCCCCCTCGGCCTCGCCCAGCGCGGCCTCAAACAGCGCGGCCCGCACCAGGCACGCGACCGCCATGCCCGTCGTCGTCCGCCCGCCGCCCATCTGGCAGGACACGATGACGGGGGCGTCAGCGGGGGCGCCCGCGACCGCGGACACTAGGGCGTCAAAGGCGGCGGGGCGTGGGGCGGCCCCGTCCGTCAGCGGGACCCGGACGTACGTGAGGGCGGGGGCGGGGGCTGCCGTGCCCGAACCCGCCCCACAGTCCATGCCCGCGGCCGCGGCCGCCGCCGCGCCCAGGTAGACCTCCCGGGGCGTCTGGACGGCGCCGGGCCCGGTCACGGGTTCCCAAGTGTCAATGACACTGCTAGTGCCGCCCGGGACGGCGGCGGCGGCGGCGGCGGCGGGCTGCGGCGCAGCTCGCTGCTGCCCATGGTGGCCCCCCCCACCGCCGCCGCCCACCACCTCGCGCGCGACCAACACCCGCCCCCCAGCCGCGGCCGCCTCCGCCAGCACGTCCGCCTTCAGCCGCGCCTCCATCGCCTCCAGCCGCCGGGCGCTGATGCCGTCATACTCCCGCATGTTCTTGAAGGGGCGCCCCGCCTCGCGCAGGACAAAGGGCGTGCCGTTGATGTAGAGGCAGACCTCCTCCCGCAGGTTGACCCAGACTGGTGGCGGGGGCGGCGGCCGGGCGGGTGGGTGAGGAGCGGCGCCGCCCGCTTTCACCGCCGCCAGCACGCCCGCCACGCCGTCCGCGGTGGGGGCGCCACTGCCATACACGCGCGCGCTGCCCGGCACGCCCCGAAAGTTTGGCGCGCCGGGCACGGAGCGCGGCAGGCCGGGCGCCTGGCAGCCCGGGAAGTGGTCCTCCTTCAGGATGGTGCACGGCCCCAGCACGCCCCCCGCCCGGCCGGCGACCAGGGCGGCCGCCGCGTCCAGGGCGGCCGCTTCGTCGCCGTCTGTTTCAGAAGCAGACACGTCCGCGCCGTCCTCCCCGTCAGAGCCCGTCCGGAGGGGGGACCGAATGGACGGAGTGGCGGGCGACGGCGCGGGCGGGCGGCGGGGCAGGGAGGGCGGGGGGTGCAGGGCGGCGCCAGCACCGGCCGCGCCGCCACGCCCCCCCTCCGGCTGGTGGTGGTGGTGATGCAGGGCCAGCGCGGCCAGCGGGTTGGACCGCAGCATGCGGGCCAGCACCGACCGCAGCTCGGGCCGGGCCCGCATCCAGGCCCCAAAGGGCTCGTGGCCGGGCGCCTCAGGGTCGGACCGGGGCGAGCCCAGGTAGGCCGAAAAGGTGATGAGCACGCAGTACCGCTCCAGGTATTCCAGAGCGACGGCGAGCAGGGCGGACCGCTTGTCATCGTCCGGCTCCGCGGCCAGGCGGGCCCGGTAACCCGCGACCGCCTCCCGCAGGTTCTGCATCGCCTCGGCCGCGTCCACCACCGCGTCCAGGGCGGCCTTGGCCGACCTGCCCCGCGCCAGGGCCCGCAGGAGCGAGCGCACGACCGCGTACCGCCCCGCCCGCAGCTCGCCGTCCGCCGCGGCGGCCGCCCCGTGGGCGCCGTGAGGAGGGTGGGGCGGCGGCGACGCGGCGGGCGCGGCGGTGGCGGCGGCAGCGGCAGCGGGCGGCGGGGCGGCCTGGAGAAACCAGGCCGGCAGCCCGGGCGCGGGCGCGGGCGGAAGCGCCCACCGCCACGGCGGGCCCTCCGCCGCCGCGGTGGCGGCCACCGCCCGCCGCAGGGTGACCAGGGCCGCGATGACCATGCCCGTCGTCGTCCGCCCCCGCCCCATCTGGCAGTTGAACACCAGGGCCGCCCCGGACGGCGGGCGCCACAGCTTGTCCAGGAGGGCGGCGAAGTCGGCGTCCTTGGGCGCCTTCTCGTCCGTGATGGGCAGCCGCACGTACTCCACCTTGTACCCATCATCCCCCAGCTCCGCGTACACGGCCGCGGGCGTCTGGACGTCCGCCTCGGACGCTCCCTCCCAGGCGTCGACGACCTGGAAGCCCGCGCCCTCGTGCGCGACCAGGACCTGGCCCCCGCAGCGGCCCGCCTCCCGCAGCACGTCCGCCCGCAGGCGGGCCTCCATGTCCTCCAGCCGGGTCGCGTCGATGCCCGTGTACTCCAGGTTGGCAAAGGGGCGGGCGGCCTCGCGGACGACGAAGGGTGCCCCGTTGATGTAGGTGACCGGCTCCTCCCGCAGGTTGACCCACACCACCCGGCGCCGGCCGCGCGAGGCGCCGAGCGCGTCCAGGACCCGCCGCAGGCCGGCCGCCGTCGGGATGGCGACGCCGTAGACGGGCAGGCCCGGGATGGCCCGGAAGTTGGGGGCGCCCTCCAGGAGAGGGGTGAGCTTCTTGTTTTGGCAGCCTGGGAGGCGTGGAGTTGCGTTTTTTAGAAGAGAGGGCGGGCGGGGGGGGGGAGAGGCGCGCGAAAAACGCCGCATGCTCCTCCCCGCTTTATTTTCATTCTCCGTCGCCTGGGGGGCCGCTCCTCGCTTCCATGCCCTGCACCCCCGGACGCCACGCGTCGCCCGCCCCTTTCTCCCCTCTCGTCCCCTCACCTGGAAAATGGTCGCTCTTCAGCAGGGTGTGCTTCATCAGGACGTCGCCCGAGCGGGTCGCGACGATTGCGTCCGTCGCCGACTGGTGCCCGGCCGGCCCGCCGTCCGTCGCGGTCGCCCCGCCCCCGCCACTGCCGCCCAGGACGGAGGAGGCCCGGGAGGAGGGGGGCGGGCGAGGGGGATCATGGCCGGGGTCGGCCGACGACATCGATTTTGAGGGGAAAAAAGTAGAAAAGGTGAATGAAAGTGGAGGGGGGATTCTCTCGCATCACACTCGTGAAAAAAAAAGGGGGGCCTCCGGCAAGGGAGGTCCCACATGGACCCCGCCGTCTCATCCAGTCTGGCAGGGGCGAACGTACGTCTTATGTGCTTTGGAATGACGAGGGGAGAGAGGAAGAGAGAGAGCGGGAAGGGGAGTGGGTCTCTCCAACAAAACCTAGCCTGGGCCCTCGACCCCCGGTCTCTCCCCCTCATCTCTCTACGTCCCCTGGGTCCGGTGTGCCCCCGCTCTCTCTCCCTCTCTCCACCTCGCTCTCTCTCTCTCTCCATCTCCGCCACACAGGCCGCCCTGGACACCCTGGAGGCCGCTTTGGCGCCGTACCTGGGCCTCTCCCTCGCCGCCCTGGACGCAAAGCTGGAGGCAGGGGAGGGGGGGGAGGAGGGGGAGGAGGGGAAAGGCGCCACCAGCGGCGCGGCGACCTGTGCCGCCCTGGCGTCCGCCCTGGCCGCGTGCGCCCGGCTGGCCGAAGCAGCGGGCGGCAGGGCGGTGGGTGACGACTTGGCCCGGGAGCTGGACGCGGTCGCCCGGGCGGGGCGGCAAGTGGAGGGCACGGCGGGGTGGCCCCTGCAGCGGGGGGGGGAGAGCGACGGGGCGGCGCCGTGGCCGCCGCCCCGGGCCGCCGCCACCGGCGGTGGCGGTGGCGGTGGTTTCCGAAAGAGGAAGAAGAGGGGGGCGGGGAAGCGGAAGCGGCGCTGAGAATGAGAGGGCTTGTACGTGCACGGATCATTTTCTTGTCATACGATTTTGGGAGAAAACGTTCTTTCGTCTAACACGCACCGCCGCCGCCCCCCACGCCCGACCGAGGGGGAGGGGGGGGGGAGGGGGGCATCAGCGCCCCCCCACCCCCCCCACCCCACCCTCCACCCATCTGGCGCAACACTCACTCTCCCCGCCCGCCCGCCCGCCCGCCCGCCCGCCCCGTCCCACCCTCCTCTCTCTCTCTCTCTCTCTCTCACGAATTTTGGCTCCCACGCACGCACACACTGAAACAGATCACATCCTCGCACGCGCGCGCCATGCACGCCACGACCGGGGCTGACTGGGGAGAGGGGGGGGGGGGGGGAAGACAACAAAGAAATGGGTGGCAGGGGCGGGGGCACAAAAGGGTGGGGGTTGGCAGGGGGGAAGGAAAAAAAAAGGGGGTGCGCGCACGCGCGCCCATGTGTCCAGCCTTGTCCCACACCTCCCTCTCCCGTTCACGCCAGGAAACCGAGCTTCTCCCCATTCTTCTTGGCCAGCCGGATCAGGCCCTGCACCTGCTTGGTGTCCGCGCCGATGGACTTGCCAAACTCCTTGATGACTGTTGTGTGTGTCGGAGAGAGAAAAGAAGAGAGTGTGAGAGAGAGAGAGGTTTAGGGCTTGGTGTTGGCTCTCGCCCTCCCCCGTTCTCTCTTTTTTTTCGTTCCTCCCAGCCACCCGTCCGCACCTTGCGAGTGCAGCGAGATGGCTTTCCCCCGGAACATGTTGAACTCCTTGACGCCCATGGCATTGCGGAAGACGACGACCAGGGGCGCAAAGGGCCCGCCCGTCGCCTTGTTGCCCATGCGGGTGGCGACCCGGCGGGCGGCGGCCGGGGGCGGGCACGGCGCCGAGGTGGAGGGTGGTGCTGTGCTGGAGGAGCGGCCTGGGGGTTGTTGTGCGTGCGCGTGTGCGTGTGAGTGAGGTGGAGTGTGATGGGATGTATGAGCATAGGCAGAGAGCGTCGCCGCCGGCGGGGGGGCAGGGCCCCCTGGGCGCGTGCGCGGGGGCCAGCGCGGAGCCGCGCGCGCAGGCGCCCGGGGGGAGAGGAAGGGAGAGGAATAGAGAGCGCACGCCCGACGGCGGCCGCTTGCCTTCAGGGTCGCGTTTTTTTTCTTTTCTTCGCTCTCTCTCGCGCCCCCTCTCTCGCGGCCCAATGTGGCCTTGGTCGCGGGGGCTGTCGTCTGCCACTGCATCACATGATCAGCATATAATCGACTGGGCCTACGCTGTGCGCGTGAGCCAGGGCCCAGGGCGAGGCGTGCGGCCCATGACGCTCTGCCCAGAAACGCGGCCCGAATGAAGAGCGAGCGGCCGAGACGGCGCTCTCAGCCCGGCCTCCATAGCGATTCTCTCTCCTGCACTCGCACCGGCCTTCTAGCACGCTGCGCGCCCAGCAGATCCAGGCGCGCGGCATCCCTTGGCACGCGATTATCTGGAGTCAGGCTGTGCGGTGACCGCCGTGTGCGCACCCGTTTTGGTGCACACACCACACACACCGCGAAACACTCTCACGCCAACCACTTCTTCTTTGCTCACCTCCTGCCCCCCCTACAGGCACCCACGCCGCACTCTTTTGCCATGTGCCGGTGATTGCGACTGTTCTAGCACCACAAATGGGAGAGTGGGGGACCGTCCGCACCGGCGCGACCGGGCGCGAGGGCGCGGCGACAAAGGCCATGATAATCGGCGACAGAGAAGTTTTTTGCGCTCGTCAAAGGTGCACCTCCCAGGCGCGCGCACTCCCTTTTAGTGCGGCGGGATGGAGGGCGGGGGCAAGGGTCCTTAGTAGAGCCAACCGCGTGCCTGGCGCGACGCGGTGCGTGTGTGTGAATGTGAAAGGAGGCGCAGGAGTGAACAGCGGGCGGCGTGTTTCCTTCAACCACCCCCCTTTTGCCTTTGCTCTGCGCTGCACTGCAAGAAAAACGACGGTCAAGACGATAACACGCACGCGCACACCCTCACCCACTCTCCCCTCCTCCACGCCACTGGCGGCCGACAAGAAAGAAAAAGGGAAAAGCACTACTCCAAAAACCTCTCCCCATCAACTCATGCTGGGTCGCCCCCCCCACCCTCACCCTTCCCGCCGCTCGCCGGCTCGATGGACGCGACCAGGCCGTTGCCTCGCAGGCCCTCGCAATACCGTTCCGCATCGGGCTGGCCGCATACGATGACGGCGGCGGTGCCGTTCTGGTGGGCCTCCTGCGTGCGTAACAAAAAAGATGAAAGGGTGTAGTGTGTGTGTTTGTGAGGGGGGGTGAGAAAAAACGCTCCCCTCTCTTCGCCCGCCCGCACGCCCGCCAGAAACTCACGTTCATGACATTGACCGCGTCATCCACGGTCAGCCCCTCCACCACCTTCATCAGGACGGAAACGACGTACTCCCGCTTGTTGACGTCATCGTTGTGGAGCATGACGCGGTAGGGGGAGGACCTGGCCTTGTCGCCGACCTTGGAGGGGGTGAGGGAGGGACGCAGGGCGGGGCGTTCGGCGATGCCGCCGCCGGCGCCGCCGCCGCCTGGGGATGCGGCGGAGACGCGGGAGCGCGGCGGGCGGAGGCGGGTGGGGATGCCGCCTGTGGAAAGAGGGAGGGAGGAAGAGAAAAAAAAGGTTGTTCAGTCGGCCACGTCGCTGGGGTCGCCTTAGTTTTTTTTTTTTGACGCGGGCGGGCCTCTCCTCCAAGTCCGGCGCTTCTTCACGCGATCGCCCCACAGGCGCGGTGAGTGGAGATCGCGCTAGCGACGCACGCCCACGGAAAGTCAGCCACACCTGCTCCAGGCCCAGCCATCGCTCTCACAAGAGCGGAGATGAGCGGGCGGCGCAATGCTCTCAGGCGGTCTCGCCTCTCTCCCTGTCTGTCTCTCTTCTCCCTTCTCTTACCTCGGCGCGGTTGAACCACCGCCTGTGCGGCCGGCATGAGGGCGGGCGTGGCGGTCGCCTGTGTATGAGGTGAAAGAGATGGCGTGAGAATGAGGGGCGAAGAGCGTTTGAGGGTTGCGCCTTGCGCCGGCGTGTCTGTCCTTTCTTCCTCACCGGGCGCGGCGCGGGCTCCCACCGCAGCATCAGCAGTCGCTGGCCTGGCGCGCAGCCTACGGTGGCAGCGACCGGGCCGGACATTGGGGGGAGGCGAGCAGTGGTTCAGGCGAGGCGAGGCGAGAAAGGAGGAGAGAGCCGACGTGCGCTGAATGCGCAAGTAAGGAGTCTGACAACCCCACCGTTCTCTTCTGGCCGCTGTGTGCTCTTCGGCGCGCCACACGAGAGAGACACCGGACTTTCGGAAAACTTGGAAAAAGTCGCCAGGCTCAACACAACTCTCAGACCCCCTGCCCCCCCACCCTCTCCAAGAAAAGACGAGGGGGGCGCGCACGCGCGCGCGGCCGCGCGAGTGCCACCCCCCAAAATCGTGTGTTCATTCCTCGCCCTCCTCCTCCTCGTCATCGTCCGCCTGGATCTGGAAGTACCGCAGCTCGTACGCGCCCCGGTCTTTCGGGGCCGCCACCACGCGCAGCCAGTCCCGGACGCCATGCTTCTTCAGGAACTTCTTGGCCAGGTATTTCACGTACCGTTTAGACATGGACACGCCCTCCGCGGTCACCGTGACCGTCGCCTTTTCCCGTTTGACCGCGACCGCGTCACCCAGCACGCCCGCCTTGCCGTTGACCTTGATGCGGTCGGTCAGGAACTTCTCGAAGGAGGCGATCTGTGGGGGTCGGGGTGGAGAGTGTGGAGGGGGGGATCAACGGCGTGTGAGCCTTTTGATGTGGATGCAGGTTGGAGTCGCAGTGAGGTGCGCGCAGCCGCCGCTGGGAGTTTGGCGCCGCGTCTTTCCCTCCACCTCAAACGCACGTCCATGATCTTGTCCTCCACGGGCTTCGTGCAGTCGATGGTGAACTTGGACGTCTTCTTCTTGGCGGCCTTGGCCGCGGCCTTGCGCGGGGCGGCGGCGGGCATGGTGTTTTGAGGTTTGCGAGAAAAGAGGGAGTCGGACGAATAGTCTGTTGAAGAAGGGAGTGTTCGCGTGAGTGCGGTGGTTTCTTGAGACACGCCCAGGCTTGCGCGGAGCAGGCTGTCTAGCGCGTCGACGTGGCGGGCACTTGGCGCGAAAGGCGCTGTGCCCAGGAAGGGCCAGCCTTTCGGGCGAGAGACCGGGCGGCGTCGGCGCCGGCGGCAGAGGAGGCGATCGCCCGACAGTGCGATAGAGTGCCGTCGTGTGCCGTCCATCGTCCAGTCTTCCGCTGGCTCAAACCAAGGGCTGGTCTCCGGGCACCAGCGGCCCGCGCGAGTCGGGGTCAAACCGGCAGAGCGCGGTGAAGTGGCAGCCCGGGCGCGCGCACACGAGAGGAGAGAGAGATCGGCACACCCCGACGCTCTCTCAGCAGGGGTCTTGTCTCTCTCGCAGCGCCCCTCCCTCCCTCTTCATTTCCACTAGCGCGCGACACCCCGGGGAGGTCCACAAGTACGTGGGCTAGCCCCGAAGCGTGCGGGGTGGGCATGGAAGGGGGCTGATAGGGCGTGCGCGCGGGGTGCAGTAAGGTAACTCACCTGAGGAATCGACGAGTGCAGGAGTGAAGGTGGCTCCTGTAGTTTTCTCTGTCTCCGGCGCGTGTGCGCGTGCTCATACATACACGCGCGCACACACACACCCACACACACATACCTCACCCGTGCGCGCACCTGCCGGCCTGCCCGCACACACACACACACGCACACACACACACACACACACTCACACACACTCACACGGCACCCAAGCACGCGTCAAGAAACCAGCCTCAACAATGGGCATCCTCGACTGGGCCCGCGGCCTGATCGAGCGCAACATGCAGTCCGCGGCCGACCGGGACGCCTGGTGGACCGCCTACGTGCGCGGGGTGGACACCGCACGGCGGGACATGTGAGTTGGCTCTCAGAGGGTGCAAAGAAGGGGGCGGCGGCGGGCGGCGGCGCGCGACCGCGCACTTTTTTTTTTCTCTCAACCCTCTCTTCCCATTTCCCCATCAATCATAGCAAGGACGCCTGGGCGGCCCCGACCAAGGGTATCGGCTCCTGGACGTCCGAGACGGCGACCGCTCGGTTTGAGGCCCGCCACGACGCGGCGTTGAAGGCCCTGCGCCGGCCGAGGATCGATGAAGAGTGACAATCATTTGCACGGTGGGGATGGATGGATGGAAAAGGGATCGAAGGGGAGAGAGAGCGTGTGTGTGTAGGGAGCGTGGTTTTTCGTTCAAGTACACGGTGGGGCAAGCGAGCCGCCTGGTCGCCCCCTGCCGTCAGATTTATTTGCACACAGGGAGGGGGACCTTAAAAGAAACAGCAAAGGATGGGGGAGAGAGAAAAAAGGTTGGGGAAAATGAAACACACGCCTCACACCGCCGCACCGTACAAACGAAGCACACAGACACACACACACGCCACACGCGCACACGCACACAAACTCACAGACACAGTTCACGCCCCAAAGAATCAGTCATCGCGCAGAGGATTAAGAAGAAAAGTAAATGAAAAGAATCGTACAGTCAAGAGTTTATAGTTTTTAAATTTATTGTTCGACGCCGGGGGGCACGACAACCACGCCCGCCGTCGCGGTCACCGTCGTCAGGCCGAACCTCTTCCCGACACCCTCCAATCCCGGCGGCAAGTGATGCTCCAAGTGGGCCACCGCAGGCGGTAAGGGGCTGCCGTGGCCACCGCCGCCGCCGCCGCCGCCGCCGCCGCCGCTGCCGACCCGGGCCAGGATGCGCTTGCCGTGGGGCGTCCCGCGCAGGGACGGCAGGTGCGGGCGGATGGCTTCCATCAGGGTCGCGTGCAGGGGCCCGCCGCTGGGCACGCACCCCAGGGCCGACTGGACGACGTAGTTGGCGTACGGGTCCTGGAGGAGGCGCGGGAGCAGGGGCGAGGCGGCGAGCTCCGCCACGACCGCGTCGCGGAGGGTAGCCAGGTCGGCCGCCGCGGCCGCCGCCCCGGCCGCGGCCGCGCGCAGGGCCGCGGCCTCCGCCTCTGCCTCCGCCCCGCCTTGGGCGGTCGCCGTCGCGGTCGCCGCCGCCGCGGCCGCCGCCGCTGCCACCCCGGCCGCCGCCGCGGCGGGCAGCTTGATGCACTTCTCCACGACGTTCGACGCAAATTTCTGCGTGGCCAAGCCCGCGCACGACCCCAGCAACGACCGGGTCACGGCCGCCGCCGCGGCCGGGTGCGCCCCGCCCCGCTCCAGGACGTACTGGACGACGTAATTGCCGAACGGGTCCTGGGACAGGGCCAGGGCATGGGCCGCGACGCCGCCGGCCAGCGCGCGCGCGGCGGGCGGGTCTGCAAAATCGATGCACCGCTGGAGGACGCAGCAACCGTGGCGGTGGGTGGCGACGGCCAGGAGGTTGCCGCCCACCGCGTCATGGATGAAGGCCGCGTCGGCGGGGGACAGGCGCTGCAGGCAGCGCTGGATGACGTGGTTGCCGTTGGCGTCGCAGACCAGGGCGATGACGCCCGGGGCCAGCGCGGCGGTCGCCAGGTCGACCTGCGCGCGCGTGGCCAGCGTTTCCACCAGCTTCTGGGCCGCCCGCGTGCCGTGCGCGTTCAGGGCGGCCGCGACCAGGTCGTTGGGCGGGTGAGCGGGGCCCGCGCTGCCGCCCCCAGGCGGCGGCGGCGAGGCCGACGGCGAGGAGGGCCCGCCAGGAGGGGCCGCACCCCCAACCACCCCCCCGGCCGCCCCCTGCGTGCTGCCGCCCAGCGCGGTTAGCAGGCTGGTCCGCTGGTCGTCCGACGCCCGGTCCAGGACCTTCTGGATGAGGTAGTTGCCGAACGGGTCCACCATCAGCCGCCCGATGCACGCCGCCAGCTCGGGCAGCAAGGGCTCAATGGCGGCGGGGCCGCCCTCGTCCACCAGGCGCTGCAGGGCGCGGCAGCCCGCCTGGTCGCGCGCGGTCGCCAGGACGCACCCGACCGCCTCCTGTGGCGAGGCCAGCCGGAACTGGTGCGGTGCGGGGGGCGCGCCGCAGAGGTGGAGGTCGTCGCACCCACCGCCACCGCCACCGCCAGACGAGGGCGGGGGCGTGGTTGGCGGGGGCGGCGGCGGGTTGGCGGCGGTGGCGGCGTGGTGGCCGCCGCC
>Ga0315273_10007247_pt1 | contig 13885 bp, 14 predicted proteins | sample YL17G02_0_MG_FD_205753 | JGI IMG/M metagenome (GOLD analysis project Ga0315273, IMG submission 205753) | Sediment microbial communities from Yellowstone Lake, YNP, Wyoming, USA - YL17G02_0 | ecosystem: Environmental > Aquatic > Freshwater > Lake > Sediment | place: USA: Wyoming | collected... | reverse complement strand
GCGTGGGTCATGGGCGGCTCCAGGCAAGAAGAACGGCCCGCTCCTTTGGGTGCGGGCCGTGGGGGTGACCGGTGGTGTTGCCGCCCGTCACTACCCCAGCCCGCTCTCGAGAGAGAGGGCCGGGATGGCGTTAAGCGCGAGCGATGGGGTCAGGCACAACATGTGAATAAATATCCAATTTGACGATTATTCTGTCAACACGTCCGCCGCCCAGCCTGCGGTCATACGCGGCCCGGCTTGACAAGTTCCGGGGTGCAGCCGTAATGTATCCATTCCTGGTGCCGCGGAACCCGCCGCGCGCCCCACCCTGATTCCGGATACCCGATGCTGTCTGCCGCACTGTTCCTGCTCGTCCTTACCAGCCTCGTGCTCGGCCTTCTGGTGGCCGGACGCGGGGATCGCAGCGTGTACGGGCGGAGCAGTTAGACAGCAGCATCTCAGCCCCCATCGCCGCGGACCCCATGACGGTCCGCGGCGATTTTGTTTTTCCACCCTGTGATGGGAGGACGGCGTGCCGCGTATGGCCAAGGACGTGATCATCTTCGACACCACGCTGCGTGACGGCGAGCAGGCACCCGGCAACACCATGACGCCGGAGGAGAAACTGCGTCTCGCCCGACAGCTCGAGGCGCTCGGCGTGGATGTCGTCGAGGCAGGCTTCCCCGCCGCGAGCGCGGGAGACTTCCGGAGCGTGACGGACATCGCGCGCGAGGTGCGGGGACCGGTGATCGCCGCCCTGGCCCGCTGCCACGAGCAGGATATCGACCTTGCGGGCGAAGCGCTCCGCGGTGCGGCTCGCGGACGGCTGCACATCTTCATCTCGACCAGCGACCTGCATCTCGAGCACAAACTGCGCATCAGCCGCGCGGAGGCGCTGGATCTGGCCCGGCGGGCGGTTCGCCAGGCCCGGCGCTATACCGACGACGTGGAATTCTCGGCGGAGGACGCCAGCCGGACCGATCTCGACTTTCTGTCGGACATCGTCGCGCTGGCCATCGCTGAGGGCGCGACCACGATCAATCTCCCGGATACGGTCGGGTATGCCATGCCTGCGGAATACGCCGGGATGTTCCGGACCGTGATCGAGCGGGTGCCGGGATCCGACCGGATCGTCTGGAGCGCGCACTGCCATGACGACCTCGGGCTCGCCGTGGCCAACAGCCTGGCCGCGATCGAGGCAGGAGTGGGCCAGGTCGAGTGCACGGTGAACGGGATCGGCGAACGCGCCGGGAACGCGGCGCTCGAGGAAATCGTCATGGCGAGCCACGTCCGTCCCCAGCACGCGCGGTTTCGCACCCGAGTGCACACCGAAGAGATCTACCGGACCAGCCAGCTGCTCTCCTATCTCACCGGCAGCTTCCCGCAGCCGAACAAGGCCATCGTCGGCCGCAACGCCTTCGCCCACGAGGCCGGCATCCACCAGCACGGCATGCTCCGCAACGGGCTCACCTACGAGATCATGAGGCCGGAGTCGGTCGGCATCTCGCGCTCCACGCTGGTCCTCGGCAAGCACTCCGGCCGCCACGCGCTCGAGCGGCGGTACAAGGAACTGGGATACGAGCTGGACGAGGTCCGGCTCTCCAGTCTCTACCAGCAGTTCACCGCGCTGGCGGACCGCAAGCGCGAGATCCTCGACGAAGATCTCCTGGCCCTGATGCACGACAGCTTTCACGACGCCCCTGAGGCGCACCATCTCGTCCGCCTCGCGGTCACCTGCGGCAGCGTCCCGGCGTCGGCCGAAGTCCGGATGACCGGCCCGTGGGCCGGGGAGCGGTCGGCGAGCGGGACGGGCGACGGCCCGATCGCGGCGGCGTTCGCGGCGATCAGCGAGATCCTCGATCGGCCGGTGGAGGTGATGAACCTGTCGCTGCGCTCGGTGACCCCGGGGCGCGACTCGGTGGGCCAGGTCTTCCTGCAGTGCCGCATCGGGGGGAAGTCGCTGTCCGGCCAGGGGGCGTCGACCGACATTGTCGAGGCGAGTGCCCGGGCGCTGGTCCACGCGCTCAACAAGGAGCGCCATGCCGAACGGCTGGAGGCGACGGCCTACGACGCCACTCAACACTGGGGCGTGTGACGGTGCGCCGCGCCCGGGTCCGATGGACAAGGTGACCGAGGTGCTGACGGGTGCCCAGATGCTCTGCCGCCTGCTCCAGGAGCAGGGGGTGGAGGTCGTTTTTGGTTACCCCGGTGGCGCGATCATGCCGCTGTATCACGCGCTGCCCGAATACCCGCGGCTTCGCCACGTCCTGGTGCGTCACGAGCAGTCCGCCGCGCACGCCGCGGATGGATACGCCCGCGCCTCGGGGCGGCCGGGCGTCTGCATCGCGACCTCCGGGCCGGGGGCGACGAATCTCGTGACCGGGCTCGCGACCGCCCAGCTCGACAGCTCGCCGGTGGTGGCGATCACCGGCCAGGTGCCCCGGGCGATGATCGGCCGGGATGCGTTTCAGGAGACCGACATCATCGGGATCACGCTTTCCATTACGAAGCACAGCGTGGGCATTGACGATATCTCGGAACTGCCCGAGAAAGTGCGGGAAGCTTTCGCGATCGCGACCGAGGGACGGCCAGGGCCGGTCCTGATCGACGTGCCGAAGGACGTGCAGAATCAGAAGGCGGAATGGCGGCCCGCGGCCGTCCCGGTCGCGCCACGCTCCGGCGCGAGCCCCGTGCCGACCGCGGCGGGCGATGATATCGGGACGGCGGTCCGGCTCATCGCCCAGGCGGAACGCCCGCTCCTGCTTCTTGGTCGGGGGGTGATCCTGAGCGGGGCCTACGCGGACGTCCGGGCCCTGGCGGAGAAGACCGGCATGCCGGTCATCACCACGCTGCTCGGGATCAGCGCGATTCCCGAATCCCACCCGCAACACCTCGGCATGCCCGGCATGCACGGCGAGGTGCATGTGAATCGCGCCATCCAGCAGGCGGACCTGCTGGTGGGGATCGGGCTTCGGTTCGACGACCGGGTGACCGGGAACACGGCGGGGTTCGCCCCGCGCGCACGGATCATCCATGTCGACCTCGATGCCTCGGAGATCGGCAAGAATGTTCCGGTGGAGGTCGGGCTGGTGGGCGACGCCGGTACGGTGACGCGGCGCCTCCTCGCCGCCGTCGCGCCGCGCCGGTGCGACGCCTGGTGGCAGGAGATCGAGTCGCATCGGCGGACCCGGCACGAACAGTTCCGCGGTGACATGGCGCCCGAGACGATCCTGACTGCCATCCGGGCGGCGAGCGGCCCGGGGTGCACGATCGTCTCCGATGTCGGCCAGCATCAGATGTGGATCGCCAAGCTCTACCGCTACGAGGAACCCAACTCCCACATCACCTCCGGCGGCCTGGGCACCATGGGGTTCGCCGTTCCCGCAGCGATGGGAGTGCACTTCGCGCGGCCTGGACGGCCGGTCTGGGCCATCTCAGGGGACGGCGGGTTCCAGATGAACATGCAGGAGATCGCCACGATGATGCAGGAAGGCCTGCCGGTGAAGATGGCGGTCTTCAACAACGGCTACCTCGGCATGGTGCGGCAGTGGCAGCAGTTCTTCCACGGCCGGCGCTACTCGGCGACGCCGATCTGGAGCCCTGACTTCGTGAAGCTCGCCGAGGCTTACGGCATCGCCGGGTACCGGGTAGAGCACGCCCGGCAGATCGACGAGGCGGTGGCGCGCGCGGTGCGCGAGCCGGGCCCAGCCCTGGTGGAGTTTATGATCGAGCAGGAGGCCAACGTGTTTCCCATGATCCCGCCGGGCGGCTCGCTGTCGGAGCCCATCGAGGCTGCGCCGGCGGGGGCCCCGGTCTCATGAGCACGCCCGTGCCCGCCTGGACCATTGCCGCGGTCCTGGACGACGACCTGATCGTGGTAGAGCGCGTGGTCGGGAGCATTCGCCGGCGCCACATCCCGATCGGCGACCTCGCGCTGGGGCCGGCGCGGGGGCACGGGGCGTTGCGCCTCACCTGCTCGACTCACGCTGACCGGCCGGCGACCGAGCGGCTGGCCAACCAGCTCCGCCGGATCGTCGGCGTGCGCGCAGTGAGCGTGCATGCCGCTGGCGACTGCCTGACACGGGAGCACGCGCTGGTCCGGGTGCGGGCCACCCCCTCGCGTCTTGGCGTCCTGCTCGACACCCTGGCTTTGTATGAGGCGACCGTGATCGAGGAGCAGTTCGTGGCCCTCGTCGTGCAGGTGACCGGCACGGCGCCGTTCCTCTGCTCGTGCCTCCGGGCGCTCGAGCCCTTCGGGGTGCTCGACGTCGCGCGGGGCGGGTCCGTTGTCCTATCTCCCGGCGACGCGACCACTGGCGAGGTCACCTCGGCCACCCGCGCCGTCGCGAGCACATCTTATCTCACGCCCGACACCATTATCGCCCTGTCTCCGGAGTCACGATGACCGCGCAGAAGAGCCAATCGCCCCGCATCTACTACGACCGGGACACCGACAGCACCCGCCTCGCCGGGCGGACAGTCGCCGTCATCGGCTATGGCAGCCAGGGGCATGCCCATGCCCTCAACCTTCGCGACAGCGGCGTCCGGGTGATCGTCGGACTCCGCCCGGTCGGTGGGTCGGCCCAGCGTGCCGCCGCGGCGGGCCTCGACGTGCGGCCGATCGCCGAAGCCGCTCGCGCCGCCGACATGATCATGATGCTGGTCCCCGATCAGGACTGCCGCACCATTTACGACGCGGCGATCGCGCCGGGACTGGCGCCCGGCAAGACGCTGATGTTCGCACACGGCCTCAATATCCACTTCGGCGAGATCGTCGCCCCGGCCGGCGTGGATGTGTCGATGGTCGCGCCGAAGTCACCCGGGCACCTGGTGCGCAGCGAGTTCGAGGCGGGGCGGGGTGTTCCCGGTCTCGTGGCGATCCACCAGGACGCGAGTGGCAACGCGCTCGCCAACGCGCTGGCCTACGCGGCCGGCATCGGGTGCGCCCGCGCCGGCGTGTTCGAGACCAGCTTCCGGGAGGAAACCGAAACTGATCTCTTCGGCGAGCAGGCGGTGCTCTGCGGCGGGGTCTCGGCGCTGATCAAGGCCGGATTCGAGACCCTGGTGCAGGCCGGCTACCGACCCGAAATGGCCTACTTCGAATGCCTGCACGAACTCAAGCTCATCGTGGACCTGATTAATCGCGGCGGGCTGTCATTCATGCGCTACTCGATCAGCGACACCGCGGAGTACGGCGATTACACCCGCGGGCCGCGGATCGTGACCGACACGACCCGTGCCGAGATGCGCAATATCCTGGCCGAGGTGCAGAGCGGGGAGTTCGCCCGCGAATGGCTCAACGAGCACCGCCAGGGCGGTGCGAATTTCGCGCGGATGCGACGCGAAGAAGCCGCCCACCCCATCGAGCAGGTCGGCAAGGCGCTGCGCGCGATGATGCCCTGGACGGAGGAGGGTAAGGCGGCCACCGAGGCCGGGCGCAAGTCGGCAGGGGCCGGCGTCTGAGGCCATGACCGGGCGGACGCTCTTCGAGAAGGTGTGGGATGCCCACCTGGTGCAGCCGCCTGCGGGTGACGGGCCTGCGCTGCTGTACGTGGACCTGCACCTCGTGCATGAGGTGACCAGCCCGCAGGCGTTCGAGGGGCTTCGCCTTGCCGGGCGTACGGTGCGTCGGCCGGAGCTGACCCTCGCCACTGTGGACCACAACGTCCCGACCGGGGACCGGAGTCTTCCGATCGCGGATCCCGTTTCCCGGCGGCAGGTGGAACTGCTGGTCGAGAACGTGCGCCCGGCGGGCATCGAGCTGCACGACCTGCAGTCGCCCACGCAGGGCATCGTGCACGTCATCGGTCCCGAACTCGGGCGCACCCAGCCGGGGATGACGATCGTCTGCGGCGATTCGCACACTGCGACCCACGGGGCGTTCGGCGCACTGGCCTTCGGCATTGGTACCAGCGAAGTGGAGCACGTGCTCGCCACCCAGACGATCCGGCTCTCGCGGCCCCGCACCCTGGAGGCGCGATTCGTCGGGCGCCCGGCATCCGGCGTCGGGGCGAAGGATCTCATCCTCGCGCTGATCGGACGGATCGGCACGGCGGGGGCGACGGGGCACGTCATCGAGTACACCGGCGATCCGATCCGATCTCTCACGATGGAAGGCCGGATGACGGTCTGCAACATGTCCATCGAGGCTGGTGCCCGTGCCGGCATGATCGCACCGGACGAGACCACCTTCGCCTGGCTGCAGGGCCTTCCCCACGCGCCAAGCGGGCCCGCCTGGGATCACGCCGTCGACCGCTGGCGCGAGCTCCATACCGATCCCGGGGCGCGTTATGAGGCGACGGTCGAGCTGGACACAAGCGCGCTCGCGCCGCAGGTGACCTGGGGCACCAATCCGGGCATGGTGCGGGGGATCGACCGCCGCGTGCCCCACCCCTCGGATTTCGCGACTGCGGCCGAACGGGAAGCCACCACCCGGGCGCTCGACTACATGGACCTCGCGCCAGGCACGCCCCTCGAGGGAATCCCAATCGACCGGGTCTTTATCGGCAGTTGCACCAATGCCAGGCTCGGCGACCTGCGTGAGGCGGCCCGCGTGGTGCGCGGGCGCCGGGTGGCCTCGGCGGTCCGCGCGATGGTCGTCCCCGGCTCGATGCAGGTCAAGGCCGCGGCCGAGCGTGAGGGGCTGGATCAGGTGTTCACGGCAGCGGGCTTCGAATGGCGCAATGCCGGCTGCTCGATGTGTCTCGGCATGAACCCGGATGTGCTGGCGAGCGGGGAACGTTGCGCGTCCACTTCCAACCGCAACTTCGAGGGTCGCCAGGGGAAGGGCGGGCGCACGCACCTCGTCAGTCCGGCGATGGCGGCGGCCGCGGCGGTCTCCGGTCACCTCACCGACGTGCGCGGATGGGTGGTGGAGGAAGAAGAGGCGCTGGCGACCTCATGACTCCATTCACCATCCATGCCGGGAATGTCGCCGCGCTGCCGCGGGTCAACGTCGATACCGACCAGATCATCCCGAAACAGTTCCTCAAGCGGGTGGAGCGCAGCGGCTACGGGCCGGCGCTGTTCTATGACTGGCGATATCGGGCCGATGGCAGTCCCGATCCCGCCTTCGCGCTGAACCATCCCCGCGCCGCGGGCGCGACCATTCTCCTCGCCGGCGCGAACTTCGGCTGCGGCTCCTCGCGCGAGCACGCGCCATGGGCGCTGGGCGAGTACGGCTTCCGCGCGATCATCGCCGATTCGTTCGCCGACATCTTCTTCGACAACTGCTGTCAGAACGGGATCGTGCCGGTACGCCTCACGGCAGGGGAGATGACGGAGTTGTTTCGTCGTGCCGAGGCGAGCGGGGGGCCCTACCGGCTCACGGTCGACCTCGTGAACCGGGAAGTGCGCGACGAGGAGGGTTTCCGCGCCGGGTTTACGATCGACTCGTATCGCCGCGAATCGCTGCTCAAGGGACTCGACGAGATCGGCCGCACCCTGCAGAGCGAAGCGGCCATCGTGGCGTTCGAGCGCCGCCGTGCTGCCCTGCCGGCTCCGCTCGCCCCATGAGCGCATTCCGCATCGCCGTCCTTCCCGGCGATGGAATCGGTCCCGAGGTGGTGCGCGCCGCGCTCGACGTCCTGGCTGCGGTCGCGGGCCGCTTCCACATCGACTTGACTCTCACTACGCATCCCATGGGAGCCGCCGGTGTCACCGCGCACGGCGACCCCTTTCCCCAGGCCACGCGCGAGGCCGTCCTCCAGGCCGACGCGGTCCTGCTCGGCGCAGTCGGCGACCCGTCACTCGATGGGGCGCCACGCCACCTGAGGCCGGAAACCGGACTCCTGGCGCTGCGCTCGGTGCTCGGCGTCTATGCCAATCTGCGACCGGTGACGATTCACCCCGCGCTCGCCGACTGCTCACCGCTCCGGCCGGAGCGGCTGGCCGGCACCGATCTCCTCATCGTGCGCGAACTCACCGGTGGGCTCTACTACGGCGAGCCGAGAGGCAACGACGGATCGACGGCGGTGAACACACTCCGCTATACCAGGGTCGAGATCGAGCGCATCGCCCGGCTCGGCTTCGGTGCCGCGCGGCAGCGCCGAAAGAAACTGCTCTCGGTGGACAAGGCCAACGTCCTGGAGACGTCGCAGCTCTGGCGGCAGGTCGTGACGGAGGTGGCGCGGGACTTCGCCGATGTCCATCTCGAGCACATCTACGTGGACTATGCGGCGATGCGGCTGGTGAGTGACCCCACCCTCGTGGATGTGCTGCTCACCGAGAACATGTTCGGTGACATCCTGAGCGACGAGGCGGCGGTGCTGGCGGGCTCACTCGGCCTGCTGCCGTCCGCGTCCCTGGGAGACGGTCCCGGCCTCTACGAGCCGATCCACGGCTCGGCACCGCCGCTCGCGGGGAAGGACATCGCCAATCCAATCGGGACCATACTTTCGGTGGCGATGCTGCTGCGTCACAGCTTGCGGCAGGCGGAAGCCGCCTCGGCCATCGAGGCCGCCGTCGCCCGCGTGCTGGCGGATGGTGGGAGAACCCGCGACATCGCACGGTCGGGGGAACCCGCGCTCGGCACTCACGCCATGGCGGACCGGATCGTGGCAGCCCTCTAAACCCTGCTGCGCCCAGCCTGTCAGCGCTGGTGCGGAATGGGCAGGCAGAGGGTGAACTTGAGCATCTGGTCGGGGACGGCCGAGAGATCCGCCTCGGTAAGCGCCGGCGCGCGGCTGGCGATCTGGGCTCGCAACCCGGCGTCATAGGGCTGCTGCAGCGCCACGACGCACTCGCCACAGAAGTACCCCTCGATCGTGCCGAAGAGATGGACGCGAACGGGTCGACCGTCGCGCACCAATGCGACTCGCGAGTCACAGCGCTGGCACAACATGAAGGCCTCCGGTCTGTCAGGGTTCCCACCGAGCGGGGACAGGACGGACCGGAGGCCTGATTGGTTACACCTGGCGGTTAGAATCGATCCGTCACCGCTCCCAGGCTGGCGCTGGACACCTGGCGCGCATACTTCGCGAGCACGCCGCGCGTGGGAGTTCCCGGGCGGGCCTGCCACGCGGCGCGGCGGCGGGCCAGCTCATCCGCCGGGACGTCGAGTTGCAGCAACCGGCGTTCGGCGTCGATGGTGATCCCATCGCCCTCCTCGACCAGCGCAATCGTGCCTCCCACCGCCGCCTCCGGCGCCACATGGCCGACCACCATGCCGTAGGTGCCGCCCGAGAACCGGCCGTCGGTGATGAGGCCGACCTCGTCGCCCAGCCCGGCGCCGATGATTGCGGCGGTCGGTGAGAGCATCTCCCGCATGCCCGGGCCGCCCTTCGGGCCCTCATACCGGATTACCAGCACATCCCCGGGGCGGATCCTGCCGCCGAGGATCGCATCGAGACAATCCTCCTCCGACTCGAACACCCGCGCGGGCCCGGTCATCCTCGAGCGCTTCACGCCGGTGATCTTCGCGACGCTCCCCTCCTCGGCCAGGTTGCCGCGGAGGATGGCGAGGTGCCCCTGGGGGTAGAGCGGCCGCGCCCAGGGGCGGATGACCTCCTGGCCCGGGTGTGGCTCCGCGGGGACGTCGTGCAGCACGTCAGCGATGGTCTGGCCGGTGATCGTCAGACAATCGCCGTGCAGCAGGCTGTGCGCGAGCAGCATCTTCATGACCTGCGGCACGCCGCCAGCCCGGTGGAAATCGGTCGTGACGAAGCGCCCCGAGGGCTTCAGGTCGCACAGCACCGGCACGCGGGCGCGGATCGCCTCGAAATCGTCGAGCACGAGCCGGACGCCGGCGGCGTGCGCCATGGCGAGCAGGTGCAGCACGGCGTTGGTGGAGCCGCCGATGGCCATGACGACCGCGATCGCGTTCTCGAACGCTTCACGGGTCATGATCTCCCGCGGCAGGCGCCGGGCGCGAATGGCCTCGACCAGGGCCGTGCCGGAGCGCGCCGCGCTCTCCGCCTTCTCCCCGTCCTCCGCCGCCATGGTGGACGAGCCGGGGAGGCTCATCCCCATCGCCTCGATGGCGGACGACATGGTGTTGGCGGTGTACATCCCGCCGCAGGAGCCGGCGCCGGGGCAGGAGTGGCACTCGACCTCGTGCAGTTCGCGCTCGCTGATCCTTCCGGCGCTGAACTGTCCCACCGCCTCGAAGGCGCTGACGATGGTGAGATCCCGCCCGTCCAGGTGCCCCGGCTTGATGGTACCACCGTAGACGAAGATGGCCGGGATGTTCAGCCGGGCGATGGCGATCATCGCGCCGGGCATGTTCTTGTCGCAGCCGCCCACCGCAATCACCCCATCCATGCACTCGGCGCCGCAGGCGGTCTCGATCGAGTCGGCGATCACCTCGCGGGAGACCAGCGAGTATTTCATCCCCGGCGTGCCCATCGAGATGCCGTCGCTCACTGTGATAGTGCCGAAGAGCTGAGGCATCCCTCCCGCCGCACGAATCGCGGCTTCCGCCCGGCGCGCGAGCAGGTCGAGGCCGGCGTTGCACGGGGTGATAGTGCTGAATCCGTTGGCGACTCCGACGATCGGCTTGTCGAAGTCGGCGTCGGTGAAGCCGACGGCGCGCAGCATGGCACGGTTAGGCGCGCGCTGGACGCCCTGGGTGACGGTGCGGGAGTGGAGGTTATCTGGCATGGTGGCGTGGGGCGGGGGTGGTGTGGGACTCCACCCAATCTAGGTCGCCGCGCCGGGAACGCGAAACCGCCCGCCGGCGAGTCGCCGGCGCGCGGTTGCAATGATCCCTGGTGGGTGGTGATCCCGGCGTCAGCCGAGGCCCGTCGCCGCCTCCAGTGCATGGCGCTGGACCTCGTCGGCATTCACCGCCGTGAGGGCAGCATGGTCCGCTTCGCCGGTGCGGATGCGGATGACCCGCTCGATGGGCTGGACGAAGATCTTGCCATCCCCGACCTCGCCGGTACGAGCCGCAGCCAGGATCGCGTTGATGCACGGCTGGACGAAGGGCTCGGAGCAGGCCATTTCGATCTTCACCTTCTCCCGGAATTCGAGGACCACGCTGGAAACGCGGTAGAACTCGACCACATCCTTCTCGCCGCCATGCCCGCTGACCCGGGAGACGGTGATGCCGGTGACGCCGATCCGGAACAGCGCCGCCTTCACTTCCGGGAGCTTCTCCGGCCGGATGATGCAGGTGATGAGTTTCATGTGCTGGGTTCTCCTCGAGGTCAAAAGCTGGCGCTGCGGTAGGCGGCCTCGCCATGCTGGGAGGCGTCCAGTCCCCGCAGTTCTTCCTGGGGCGACACACGCAGGCCCACCACCAGATCGACGAACTTCAGCAGGCCCCATGTCACGCCCGCGGAGTAGGCGGCAACGACGACCACGGCCAGCGCCTGGATGCCCAACTGGCCGAGATTTCCGTAGAGGGCGCCGTTGGCGCCGGCCGGGTTCACTGTGGTGGTGGCGAGGACGCCGGTGAGGAGCGCGCCGATCATGCCGCCGACTCCGTGGACGCCGAAGACGTCAAGGCTGTCGTCCACCCGGCCGCGCATCAGGAACTCCACCACGAGGAAGCAGATCGAGCCGGCGGCGAGTCCGATGACGACCGCACCCATGGGGGTGACGAATCCGGCGGCCGGGGTGATTCCGACCAGACCCGCCACCGCCCCCGCCGACGCGCCCAGCACGCTCGCCCGGCCATGACGGATCCAGGCCGCGCCACACCAGGCCAGGGCCGCGGTGGCGGCAGCCAGGTGCGTGGTCACAAACGCCGAGGCGGCGAGCCCGTTTGCGCCGAGGGCGCTGCCGGCGTTGAAGCCGAACCAGCCGAACCAGAGCATCCCCGTGCCCAGCAGCGTCAGTGCGACGCTGTGGGGCTCCATCGGTTCGATGCCATACCCGAGCCGACGGCCGAGGACGCGAGCGCAGACCAGCGCGGCGACGCCCGATGTGATGTGAACCACCGTCCCCCCGGCGAAGTCGAGTGCCCCCAGGTTCCGCATCCAGCCGCCGTCGGCCCACACCCAGTGCGCGACCGGGTCGTACACCAGCGTGGCCCACAACAGCGAAAACACCACGAACGCAGGAAACCGCTTCCGCTCCGCGAAGGCCCCCGAAATCAGGGCGGGGGTGATGACGGCGAACATCATCTGGTAGACCATGAAGGCCAGGTGCGGAATGGTCGCGGCGTAGGTCGGGTTCGGCTCGATGCCCACTCCGCGCAGGCCGACGAAGTCGAGGCCGCCGATCAGCCCGCCCTGCGAGGGGCCGAACGCCAGCGAGTATCCCCACAGGGCCCACTGCAGGCTGATGAGCGCGAGAATGAAGAAACTGTGCATCATGGTGCTCAGCGCGTTCTTCTCCCGGACCAGCCCGCCGTAGAAGAGGGCGAGCGCCGGGGTCATCAGCATGACCAGGGCGGCAGAAATCAGGACCCACGCCGTATCGGCGCCACTCAGGGATTCCATCGAGCCAGGTCTCCTGCGAAGAAGGGTGGGAGAGGGTGCCGGCGTCCGGGGGTCCTGGCCAGTCCGCGCCCCAGGGTGGGTGCGGCAGAACCCTCGGATACCGGCTCCTCGAGGCTTAGCGGCGCGCCTTTGGAAGCCCGCAGGCATACCGCCGGGACGATTATAGGAGTTGAATTGCTGATTGTCAAGCAAATAATGCAGAAACTGCTGAATTTGTCCTGCAGTAATGCCAGATTACCAGTCAATATAAATGATTACAGCTTCCATATGTGCCCGAGCGTCGCGTGACTATGTGCGTAAGTGATGTATAGTGCAAACTGCAACGTTCCACTTCACAGCCCCTCGTCCCGTAACGCCAAATCGTTCTGATCCCAGTGATACTCCATGTACGCGGCCGCCTCCGCGGCGAGCTCTGCCCCCAGCAGCCGCTCCACAACATGCAACGCCATGTCGATGCCGGCGGAGATCCCGGCCGCGACGATCACCTTGCCGTTGTCGAGGAACCGCTCCCCCTGGCGCACCCGCGCCTTCGGTGCCGCCTCGCGGAGCAGGGCGATGGCGCTCTGATGGGTGGTCACCTCGAGCCCATCGAGCAACCCTGCCTTGCCCAGCAGGAGCGCGCCCGTGCATACCGACAGCACCAGCTCCGCCTGTTCTGCTGCCCGGCATATCCAGGCAAGGAGGGCAGGGTCCTCCATCAGCCGCCGGGTCCCCACTCCCCCGGGGACGATCAGGATCTCGGCGGTCGGGGCGTCGGCCATCGTGAATGCCGGCTCGACCCGGAACCCCCCGCGCAATACGACAGTCCCCGGTGCCACACCGACCAGGGTGACCTGGAATGGCTCGAGTCCCTCCCGCCGGCCCGCGACGGCGAACACTTCGTACGGTCCCGCGATGTCGAGGAGGTCGGCGTCATCGAACACCAGCACCGACACCCGCCAGGGTGAGGGGGTCATCGGCGCTCCGTCACGGCGGGGCGTTGCTGGTCCAGCCACTGGAGCTGCCCCTCGATCTCCTGGTCGAGCGCCCGGCGGACCTCGGAAAGGCGCAGGGCGTACTTCTCCAGCGCCTCCTCCACGGGCGTGGTCGGCGTCCAGGTCGGGACCTCCTTGGGCCTGCCTTCCGCATCGACGGCCACGAACACCATCACGCAGTGGCAGGCGCGCCGCATGGTGCTGGTCCGGGGGTTGCCGGCGTAGATGTCGATGGTGACGTCGAGGCTGGTCCGGCCGGTCCGGACAACCTGGGCGTTCACCTCGACAAGCTCACCCACCATGATCGGCTCGAGAAAACGGATCCCTCCGACATAGACGGTGACGCAGTACTCCCCGGTCCATCCTGCGGCGCAGGTATACCCGGCCTGGTCGATCCACTTCATGACCGAGCCGCCGTGAACCTTGCCGCCAAAGTTCACGTGTGCCGGCTCGGCCAGGAATCGCAGGGTGACGGTGTGCGGTCGGTTCATCGGGACGGGCCTCGCGGGGGACGGGGCAAAGTTATGGCGAGCCGCGCGGCGGGGA
>Ga0315273_10007246_pt1 | contig 13886 bp, 14 predicted proteins | sample YL17G02_0_MG_FD_205753 | JGI IMG/M metagenome (GOLD analysis project Ga0315273, IMG submission 205753) | Sediment microbial communities from Yellowstone Lake, YNP, Wyoming, USA - YL17G02_0 | ecosystem: Environmental > Aquatic > Freshwater > Lake > Sediment | place: USA: Wyoming | collected... | reverse complement strand
ATCAAACAATCCTCCCTGCAGATCATTTCTGTTGCCAATCAAATTTATTCCCTGATGAGCCAGTATTATCCTCTTTTGTACGATATTGCTTAATCGTAGTTGTTTTGTGTCTATATTTGAAACGGTTTTTCCTCTTTTTAACAGAATAGCAAGGCATAATAATCCTTTATATGTAAGGTTTTGAGAAAATATCTTGTTAAGGATAACTTTAATTTTTAAAGGAAGAACCTTAAGTATCCCCTTTTCAAGCTTAGAAATTTCTCTAATGTTATGCTCTAACTGCCTTGATTGAATAGGCAATATTGAGGATAGAACACCGTCGTGAAATGCTATTTTTAAATACTTTGAAGCCTTCTCAGAGTTTAACAAATGACTAAATTCTAAAGTGATTCTTTCAGGTGAGACTTTAATTATATTATTTTGAAGCGTTTTTATATAGTCATGAGTGCTGGTATCTATTGAACCATTGAACTGAGCTGCAAAGCGATACGCCCTTAAAATCCTCAGTGGGTCGGCACTGAGATTGTCTTTAGAGATACAGCGAATTATTTTCCTTGTTATGTCTGCTGCACCATTATATATATCTATCATTCCTTCTTCAGGTGACCACGCTATTGCGTTTATCGTAAAGTCTCTTTTTGACAAATCTTCTGTTAAAGATCCCTGGGGTTCTGAAAAATCAAATGTTAAACCTTCTCTGAAACCAAGTCTTAAAAATCCTTCTCTTTTGAATTCAATTATAGTGCCACCAAAAATATCTCTGATTTCATTAACGAAGGTCTTCAGGTCTCCATTAACGATATAATCTCGGTCTAATGAACGACATCCCATAAGTGCATCTCTGATATATCCACCGACAAGGTAAACTCCTATCGCCCTTCCCTTCTCAAATATGATGGAATTGTACCTGTCTTTTAATATCCTATGTTTGAGTTGTTTATCAGTAAATTTCATATTTAAATATTACCACGCAATTCAACTCTCAAATTCCCCAGTTCATCTTTATAATTGTCCATTATCGCTACCCTTTCCCCTTCTGGAACGGTACGAAGCTAATATTTTTTTTACTGCAATAGGGAAAATCCCGATGAGCGCAAAGGAAATGATCAGGCTTGGGGAAAAAATCCCTTTGAGAGAATCAATCTTTGCCAGTTCTTTCCCGGCATTAACAAAGACCATAGTTCCGGGCAGCATCCCTATCTGGGATACCCAGTAGAATTTAAAAAAGGACATTTTCGTAAGCCCCATGGCGAGATTGATCATCCAGAAAGGAAATATGGGGATCAAGCGAAGGGTGAATAAATAGAACGCCCCTTCTTTTTCAATCCCTTCATTAACCTTTGCAATCTTGTCGCCGAATCTATTCTGTATCCAGTCCCTTAAAAGATAACGGGAAACAACACATGCCAGTGTGGCGCCAATAGTGCTTGCGAAAGAAACCACGATTGTCGCTGTCCAGAAACCGAACAAAGCGCCTCCGGCAATACCTAATGGAGAAGCTCCGGGCAGGGAAAGAGAGGTTGTGAGAACGTAAATGACAAAATATCCGGCAATTACCATTATCCCGTGGTTTTCATAGAGGGTTTTGAACGTATCCAATGAACCCTTCAGATATGAAAGAGTGAGGTACTGGTCAAGGTGAAATACCTTAACAGCCGCAATCAAGCCGGCTATAACGATCAGAATAATAAATTTCTTTATCTTCATTCCTGCGTTATTCTCCTAATACCTTTTTCATTCTTGGTAAAAATTCATTTCCCGGAACATAGTCTACAATCTGCAACTCTTTTATTTCATTCCCGCCGGGATCAAGGAATATAACGGTCGGGACGCCTTTCACATCATATTTTTTCAAGAGTTGCATTACATCAGCATTGGCTTCTTTTGTCAAATCAACCTTGATCATGCTGAATTTCTCAGATTCCTTCACCACATCCTGGTCATGGAATGTCTTTTTATCCAATTCTCTGCAGGGCGTGCACCAGTCTGCGTAGAAGTCGATTATTATCGGTTTTTTCGCAGCTATTGCTTTTGTAAACGTATCTTGCGTATACGGTTGCCAGGATACCCCTGGTCCTCGTAAAAGGACAGATCCTGACAGAAACAGAGAAACTCCAATTACAAGAATACCGACAGTTCTTTTTATCGTTACGAATGTTCGCAGGTTTTTACCTGTTTTACTCATAAAACCCAGATGAGCTCCTGAAGCCAAGGCAATAAAAGCCAGAAGGAAGGTTCCTGCATCATGCCACGGGAACAATGGTTTTACAAAATATACAGCCATGGCAAGCATAATCCACCCGAAAAGATTCCTGATCCATATCAGCCATTCTCCGGATCGGGGGAGCTTACTCACATTTCCGGCAAATAGAGACAGAATAAAAAGTGGCAAACCGAGGCCGATGCTCAGAGTAAAGAATATGAGAAAACCAAACAGGGGGTCGCCCTTCTGGGCAACCATGGTCAGAAGACCTATAATAAATGGCCCGATGCAGGGAGCTGCAACGATACCGAGTGTCAGTCCCATAAAGAGTGATTGGGCATAGCCCGTATGAGATTTTGATACGACGGAACTCAGGAAACCTGGCAACCTCAGTTCCCAAAATCCGAAGAAATTAAGTGCCATGAGTAACAATACAGACGCAACAAAAATAAGCACGGCAGGATGCTGGAGAACTGAGCCCATGAGTTTCCCGGTGAAAGCTGCTGAGATACCGATGGCCGAGTTCATGACCGAAAGCCCAAGAATATAGAGCAGACCATGCAGGATAAGATATCCCTGACGTTCACCGGTTTCACTCCTCCCGCCAAAATATGAGGCGGTAATCGGGATCAGCGGATATACGCAGGGGGTAAGATTCAGAGCGATACCTCCCAGAAAAACGCCAAGAAGCGTCAGGATTAAGCCTGCCCCAACAACAGTCGAAATGCCTTTCTGTCCTCCAGCGACTCCATAAGACGCACGACCTGCCTCAAGAGGCAATCCCATCTCCTTCCACGTTGGAAGTCCTTCAGCAAAACGGTATACATTCTTATATCCAAGTTTTACAGCCAAACTGGCTGCTCCGTGACTTCGCACTCACGTTAGGCCGTCTCAGTAAAAGACAACTTTTTTATTTTTATCCGGACCGAGAAGTTTTGTCATCTCCGAACGTGTTGCAGGAGAGTATTGATTCCACCAAGTCGGGCTAAAATCAATATGTGAAGCTCCCTTGATATGCTGCATCTGATACGCCCAATCCTGCCTTGTATCTACAAGAAGAAATGCAACTGAATCTTTCAGATATTCCTGTTTGAGTTCTTCATGTGTGATGAGGTTATACGCTCCTTTTTGTGCCTCAGTGACGACCTTATCCCAACCACGAACTGATTTCTGACCCTCTGACTGTGCCTGAGCAGCATAAATCATAAAAAGAAAGAACAGTAAACTTATATAAGTTATTCTTTTCATAACAGCTGTACCTCCGTTTATTAGAAGCAAATCAGCTTATCGCTTGTCGTGACCATCTCGTATAGATCCTTCTGGCTGCCTTTATGGCATACCTCATTTTCTTCCAATCCTCTGAACCCAAGACATTTACCGCATGCCAGAAGTTTGCCTTCACTCAGGAAAAACATTTTTGCAAGTTCTTTGATATTGAATTGTTTGGAATCAGCTTCTTCGTATGAAACTGCTTTTGCATTCAGAAAGATGGAAACCTCGTTGGTCACATCCGTATTCAGGCAGAGATTTGCAAAACGGAAAGCATTCCAGAGTGTTTCCGGATCATTTGTTGAAATAATGATACCAATTTTCATCCTGTCCTCCTATACATTTTTAGAAATAATTCTTATCGTATAAATCGGCAAATGTTTATCTAAGCAGATCGTTTTTCCATAACCGCCTTCTCAACATCCTCAAAAGTCGCTTCACTGCCGAGTACCTTGTCATCAACAGCTATATTCGGTGGCTTGATGGCATTTCCTTTATGACCAAAACCAAGGAAGCCGGAATAGACGGTTTCCACTTCTACATCATCAGGATATTTTTCTTTGACTTGCCCGGCCAAAGCACAGAGATTTGTTCAACGTTTTCCGGCAGGGCGGTTGGAATAAACTGTTATTTTAATCACGATAATTCACCCCCCCCTTTTTTTCAGGATATACACCCTTTTTTTTTACAGGGCAACATGCAGGTCTTGGCAATGTCTTCTGATAATCCTTTCCCAGCAGTGCCAGTAGATCAGGGACGAGAGGGTCCACAAGAAAATAGCATCTCAGTCTTCCGTCAACGTAATAGTCAACAATTCCAGATTGTCTGAGAATGGACAAATGCTGGGATATATTCGGTTGTCTCAGTTCAAGGAAGTCCTCAAAATCACTTACGCACTTTACCCCTTTTACCAACTCCCCAAGGATACGGATTCTGACAGGGTGGCTAATAACCTTCAAAAGCTCAACCCTCTGACCTAATGAAATCATATTCAATCTCCTTTATTATATTCATATTTTAATATATATTATAATATGAATATATTGTCAAGAAAGTTATTTATTTAAGGACATTAAGATCAATCTTAGATATTCTTATCACCACATCGGCAGCCTGAGACAATTGGTAAAATATCCAGATAATTTTTCTGATAAAAAAGAGGCCGAAAACTATGTTAAAAGCGGTCAAAGTATCCGTTTACGATTTTATGACGTTGCATGTTATAATACGCCGTAGATCATTGATGCGGGCGTAACTCAGTGGTAGAGTGTTAGCTTCCCAAGCTGAAAGTCGCGGGTTCGAATCCCGTCGCCCGCTCCAGTATTATCTCTTAAAATCAATCAACTACAATATTATTTTGCAAAATTGGACTGTCACCAAGGTATCACCAACCACATCAGCCCTGCTCTGCTGAAATCATCAATCCATTTTATTTGACTTCCTGCCTAAAATTTGCTAAAAGTTAATATGGACTTTGTACTTAATATTTTAAAAAATTACTCCGCTGAAATCGTTCTTTTTATATTGGCTTTGTTCCTTTTCTTATTTTTCCGAACTAAAAAGAGGAAAAGGAAGTGAAAACCCTGCTCACTTTTTTTGTGCCAAAACCGTTATCTATATTATTTGTACCAGAAATCTTTTGCTTTTATCCCCTTTTGATAGGATCATTTTTTCATGGCCTTCCACACATAATACATCCGTTGAATGACTGTAGCATGTGTCAGAACAAGCATAACCCATAAAACCGGGACGATCCATCCTGTAAGAGTTGCGAAGATAAGCAGGATGATCCTTTCAGACCTTTCCATAAGGCCTGTGTGGCACTCTTGTTCCAATCCTTCTGCCCTCGCCCGTGCATAGCTGATGAGAAATGCACCAAGCATTGTCCCGAGACTCAGAAAAGAACCGGTATGATCACCATGTGCTGCGAGATACCATGCGATGGAAAGAAACAGAAAAGCGTCTGAATACCTGTCAAGGACAGAGTCGAGGAATGCGCCGAACTTTGTTGTTTTCCCGCTTGTCCTTGCTACGACACCGTCGAGCATATCGAAAATTCCACCGATCATGATGAATATTCCGCCAAGCCTTATATTGTAGGGGATAACAAATGCTGCTATTACTGTGATAACAAATCCGGTTACGGTTAGGGTATTGGGGCTGAAAGGGATACGTTTTGCAATGAAGCCGAGCGGGACATCGAGGGAATGACCGAGGCGTGCACTAAGCATTTACCTCTCTTTTTTGCCTTTAATAAATTCTTCGACCATATCTCTTGCTGTTTCATCAGGGAACTGAATCATGGGGTGCTTCATAAAATATGCAGATGGGGAGACTAACACCCCGCCTACCCCCCTGTCACGGGCAATCTTGCAGCAGCGGATAGCATCTACAACAACCCCTCCGCTGTTCGGAGAATCTTCAACAGAAAGCCTCATCTCAAGATGTATCGGTATATTCCCGAATCCCCTGCCCTCCATCCTGAGGAAACATATCTTGTTGTCCATGAGCCATGGGATATAATCAGAGGGCCCTATATGGATATTTTCATTATCCAGCGGGGTCTGAAGCTGGGATTGCACAGCCTCTGTCTTAGAAATCTTCTTGGATGCCAGGCGGGTTCTGTTGAGCATATTCAGGAAATCTGTATTCCCACCGACATTCAACTGATACGTATTGTCCATCTTTACTCCCCGATCCTCAAACAGTTTAGTCAGAGTCCGATGGATTATTGTTGCCCCCATCTGGCTTTTTATGTCATCACCAATGATCGGGATATTTCTCTTCTCAAAACGGTTAGCCCATTCCTTATTGGATGCAATAAATACCGGGACGCAGTTGATCAGACTGACACCGGTTTTCAGGCAGGCCTCTGCGTAAAAAGCGGTCGCTTTCTCTGATCCTACAGGCAGATAACTGATGAGCATATCAGCACCGGTCTGCTTTAAAACATTGGCAACATCGCAAGGTTTTTTTCTTGCGACAAGAAAGGTTCGATTTTCTGAATAGTCCTGCATGTGAGAAGAGAGACCATCAAGGACGTTTCCCATCATAACAGTTACTGGGATATCAGGAATATTTTTATTGAATGTCTTTGTGCAGTTTGGATGAGCAAAAATAGCTTCTTTCAGTGGCATGCCCACTTTTCTTTTATCTATATCAAACGCAGCCACAAATTCGATGTCATCGGGTTTGTATCCGCCAAGATTAAAATGCATCAGTCCAAGTGATCTTTCCGGATGGTTTTTATCTAATGCTTTGTAATACTCAATGCCCTGAATCAATGAACTGGCACAATTTCCAACCCCTGCGATTGCTACCCTTATCTTACCCATGTTTCAATTTACCCTTCTGAATTTTTGTTTCTTTCGTAAAAAGTTGAAGAACATAAAATGAGAAAAATGTCTGGATTCCCGCCTCCGCGGGAATGACGAAAAAACATGTAATTAAGAATGTCATTCCCCGACTTGATCGGGGGATCCAGGATTTTTTCAACTTTAATACAAAAGACACAATTCTTTTATTCAATGCACAAGGAAGCTATTGATTGATATTAATCCCCAGCTTTTTGTAAAGCATTGAAAAGTCCACGTTGTCTGCTACAAGGCTCATGCCGCGTTCAACTTTAGCTGTATCTCTCAGCCGTAACCTTACAGAGAGCTTTTCCAGCTTTTTTGCAATGCTGAAGGTATCTTCTCTTACTACTATCATCGGAACATTTTTCTGTTCTGCCCTTGAAAGGATTATCTCACTGGGATAGAGTTCTCCGGTAAGAATAAGGCATACAGACCCTGATTCAATGGCAGACAATTGAATATCTACCCGGTCACCACCTACAATAACTGCATTGCGCCTGGTCTTCTTGAAATATTCTATTGCCTTATCCGCCTGCATGGCTCCGATCAGGAAATGCTCTACCAGATTGCCCATTTGATCATGACAGCATAAAACTTTTCCGCCAAGCATTTCGGTCAGTTCTTCGACAGTAATTGATCCCACTATCGAGTCGTGTGGAATTACACCGAGGATATCCACGCCCTTCCTTTTCAGAAAAGGAACAGCATATTCGTCAGCGCTCTGTTTGTGCTCTTCAGTGACTTTATTCAGTATCACTCCAAGGAATTTTTCTTTGAGGTCCTTTTTTGCCTGAAGCACATAATCGACAATATATTCACCCTCATATTTCACCACAATGACAACCTTGGAATTGAGACGCTTTATTACCTGAAGCCCCTGAACACCCAGGTAGCTTCCTGTATAGATGCTTCCATAACCGCCGATCAGCATGATATCTTTATCTTTCGATAAGCGGTTAAACGAGTTCACAATTTTCCCCAAAAGCCCCTTCATATCCTTCAGGTAACTTTTCACTGCAAGTTCCTGTGTCATTACCACAGGGCATATGTCGGGCACAGGGTCTTTCAGTTCAAGCGCCCTGTAAATACGCCAGGCATCGTTATCAGTAAGTATATCGTCAACCTTAATGGGCAGGATACCAACAGGTTTCATATAACCTACCCTCAGTCCATCCTTCTTCAGTTTATGGCCAAGTCCCATTGTTATCAATGTCTTTCCTGTATAACCCGACGTTGAGCCTACATATAATGAAATCATTTAGTCACCTCCTATGGCAAATCTTTCGTCAATGGCTACAACCCCTTCTCCCCTCTGTCTGGCCAGGAGAGGATTTATATCAGCCTCAATGATCTGAGGGAAATCAACAGCCATCTGAGATAAGATTAAGAGGGATTTCTGGATGGCCTCAATATCAGCCTCTGCCTCACCTCTTACTCCTCGCAGAAGGGGAAAGGTCTTTGTTTCACGGAGCATCTCATGGGCATCTTCCTGGCTCAACGGTACGATCCTGAATGAAATATCCTTTAAGACTTCCACATAGATCCCACCTAATCCGAACATAATCATATGTCCAAACTGGGGATCTTTGGTTATCCCCATGATTACTTCCTTCCCTTTCGGTACCATCTCCTGTATCATTACGCCGGATATATGTGCAGTAGGCATAATGTTCCTTACGCGGGTAGTAATATCAAAGAAGGCGTTTTCGACCTCTTTTTTACTGTTCAGGTTAATCTTGACACCACCCATATCACTCTTATGGACAATCTGGGGAGAAATAATCTTCATAACCACAGGGTATCCTATACCCTTAGCAGCAGCAACAGCCTCTTCTGATGTCCTTGCAAATAAGCTTTTTGGCTGGGTAAATCCATAAGCCTGCAAAACATCATGAACTTCGAGCTCGTACAAACGATCCCGGTTTTCCTTTTTAACTTCATCGAAGATCTCAGCAGCCTTCTCCTTTAAACCATTGAATTTGTTATATGTTTTTTCAGGCCTGTTTATCCATAGGTGATAGTTGTACATGGCGTTCATGGATGAGACCATTTCTTCCGGATAGCTGTAATTTGGCACACCGTATTTCATGAGTGTCTTTATTCCTGATTCCACCCTTTGTTTTCCCATGAATGAGGCGAGTATGGGTCTATCAATGGATTTTGAGACATTCACTACTGCCATGGCTGTTGCATCAACATCTACGACAGCCGTCGGCGTCAGGAGCACCATAACGCCGTTTATCCTCTCATCCTTGAGAACGGTGTTGAGCGCCCTTTCATACCTGTCAGCGCCAGAGTCCCCAAGTATATCTATGGGATTATAGAATGATGCGACAGGGGGAAGAAACGTTCTGAGTTCGTCTACATATTCTTTGTGCAATGGAGTAAGCTGAAGGTTGGATTTGTCACAGGCATCAGCAGCAAGTATGCCCGGCCCCCCTGAATTGGTGACAATAACCACATACGGTCCCTTCGGCAGCGGCTGATTTGCAAAGGCCAGGGCATAATTAAAAAGCTCATTTATCGTATGCGCCCTGATAACCCCGCTCTGCTTAAAGGCAGAATCAAATGCTGCCTCACGGCCTGCAAGTGCGCCGGTATGGGAAGACGCCGCCTTTGCTCCGGCGCTGGTAATGCCTGATTTCAGTATAATGATGGGTTTCTTTTTTGATACCTTTGATGCAACCTCCATGAATTTCCTTCCATCGGTCACACCCTCAATGTATCCTATGATTACTTTGGTATTTTCGTCTTCAGACAGTGCCAGCATAATATCTGTATCTGTGATATCTGACTTGTTACCCATACTTATGAATTTTGAAAAACCGATATCATCAGGCAAGGCGCGGTCAAGTACAGCCAGGCAGAGGGCTCCGGATTGTGAGAAAAAACCGATGCCGCCTTTCGCAGGCATTCCTGCAGCAAAAGAGGCATTGACTTTCGAATGGGTATCGATCATGCCAAGACAATTCGGGCCAATAAATCTGACACCACATTCCTGTGATTTTTTGATCAGCTCGTTTTCGAGTTTTGCGCCCTCTATCCCGCTCTCCTTAAATCCGGCGGTAATAATAATCGCAGAATCGATTTTCTTTGCCCCGCACTGTTCGATCACTTCTATGACATTCTTCGAAGGAACGACTACCACAGCTAAATCTATTTTGTCAGGCACATCGAGAAGGGAAGGAAATGATTTTTTCCCTAAAACCTCTGTGGCGCTTGGATTAATTGGAAAAACAGCGCCCTCATATCCGTATTGGATAATGTTTTTCAGGATATCGTATCCAACCTTTCCAGGTGTCCTCGATGCCCCTATAACTGCAATTGATTGTGGTTTAAAAAAGTTATCCAGCATATATTCCCGGATATATTAACTAAAGATCACCTTATTTATAAAGGGAAAATATTATTCTAATATCTCTTTTACACGCCCTATTTCCCCGGTTTCCAAACGAACTTTAATTCCATGCGGGTGGGCAGATGATTTCGTTAAGATATTTCTTACTATACCTTGTGTTAATTTCCCTGTCTGCTGGTCTTGCTTCAATACAACTGAAACACGTAATCCCGGCTTTATATCTGAACGTTTATTTCCAGCCATACATTGTTCTCCTGTTATACTATTAAACCGTCAATCAAATACTTGAAATTTGTCATTCCGGCTTGTCCGGTCACCTCAGCGACTCGCCGAGGCGAGAATCTTTCTTTGTTTTCAGAAGGATTCCCGACTCCCGAAAGCATTCGGGATTGCGGGAATGACAATTGTTAGGTTTTACTTACGACCTCATTAGTAAATCATTCAATAACTGAATTTTTTAATTTTCTACCTTAAATCCCTTAAGAGACGCTGGAATTCTTTGGATTCAAAAAGTATTCTGTGTGCAGCATCGCGAAGCTTATCCACTTCCCCGGAGCCCAGCCTGAATGATGTTGGAAGTCTCTTGAAGGACGAGCGTTCCTTCTCGTCCTTCAGGGCATTGAACTTGACTTCTATCACGTAGAACTGTATATCTCCGCAGGAGCCGGGGGTCCTGGATAAATCACCTTTAGGGCACCTCTGCGTGCGCACCTGTTCAGCCCAGCCTTTTAAGCTCTCTTTCAGGAGGGCAATAGTTTCAACATTATACCGTTCGATTGCGATTGTTGAATATGAGTCAAGCATCGCAGTGAATATGGGAGGACTTTCCACCCTATCCCAAATGGAATCCGGCTGGGTCTCTGCATTAACCACAATGAATATAACCTTATGTACGTTTTTATGTTTCGTATTATTGATCGATTTCCAGAAATTTCCCCTGAATACTATCCTGTCAAGGATGGCCCTCAGACCGAGATTATCAGATATTCCGCCATCCAGAAGATGGAGATATGGTTTATGTTTGGAGTCCAGATACGGGGCCATGTTATTTGCCAGATAAAACTGTCTCTCAGTGGTTTCGCCTTCTTTTAAGGCAGTTTTTAAAACCTCAGGCATTCTGTAATTGCAACTGCCGGCATAATTCCGAACCGTAACAGGTGTCAGGACCATTGGAACCGCTGATGAGGCAGCTACAGCCCTTGACACAGGAAACCTCAAAAGGTCCGAACATATCACATCAAAGACATCCTGGGTAAAACCGACCCTAATGCCATAGGTCATGTCAGTGGCGTTTACGATGATCATAGGCCCTTTTCGCTCTGCGATATCGCCAAAAGTGCCCCCTTCGAAGACATATTTATCATAGTATTCGGCTGCAAGGTCGCTCCTGTCAAAATACGGTGAAAGGAGACGCAACCAGTTGAAGGGATTGAAGAGTATACTCGCTGTCAATGCTCCCTGAATATTTTTTTTGAGGAAACTGCTTTCAAAATCCTCGAAAATCCTGTCGCCGAAGAGTCCATAGTAAGCAGCGGTAAAACTCCCTCCTGACACGCTCGAAATAGCATCTATCTCATCCAAAAGCCTGCGCTTCTTCCCGTCTATGACAACCTCTGTCTTTGCCAGTTCTTCAAGCACTCCATATGATAAGGCTGCGGCACGCGTTCCTCCACCGGAGAATGTCACAAACAGAAGGATCTTGTCAGATTTTCCAGGCATCCTCATAAACTTGCCCCTGTATCCTGCATCAGGATTATACTCCTTGAGAGTTTCATTAACCGGATAGTGTGCACAGCCGGCTATAATGAAAAACAATATGGTTATGCATGAGTAGAATAGAAATCTCATCTTGTTATTGATTGAACACAGCGTCATAGCAATTGCCGCATAGTTGTCATTCACGCAAGCGAAGCGAGTCGGGAATCTTTCTTCACAAAGCAGAAATGATTCCGGACAAGCCGGAATGACAGCCCATACGAGCATATTATGAGCAAAGATTTATGACGCTCTGTATAAATTGTAATTCTTCTTATATTGTTTGCTCTTAAGGTAAGTTTTCCCTCTTTTCTCTGCAAGCATCCTGTGCCCTGATTTCTTTTTTGCAAGTATTTTTGTATGCCGTTTAGCTTTTTTCTTTATGTTTATTTTCTTTTCGTTAACGGTCGCATAGAGATCAGCATCCGTATATGTAGTATAAATAACCGGTTCCTCGTTATTTTCCAGCAGCTCAAAACCTTTGCTGATGAGCATTTCAGATTCTTTCCAGAGATTATCCCTGCTCGGGCTTCCGAGAATGGCCACTATCACCGTCCGGTTATTACGCTCAGCAGCGCATACAAAGCAGTGCATAGCCTTGCGCGTGTAACCGGTTTTTCCACCGAGGATATCTTCTTCAGACCATAAAAGTCTGTTTGTATTTTTTAGAAAGATCGAATTACCGTTCTCCGTAGTAATATCAGTAACGCGCGTTCCAATGATATCTCTTAATGTCTGATATTTCAGGGCATGTCTCATAATCTTGGTCAAATCATATGCCGTCGTATATTGGAAGTCTCCGGGAAGACCGTTGGAATTAACGAACCTTGTATCTTCGGCGCCGATATCGATTGCCTTATTGTTCATGAGTGCAACAAAAATTTTCTCGGAGCCGGCGACAGTTTCAGAGAGGGCAACAGCTGCATCGTTTGCAGAACCAAGGAGGACGGCGTACAACAACTGCTCCACCGTTACCTGATCGCCCTCCTTAAACCCTGCCTTGTGCGGCTGGACATGCGAGGCGTTCCTGCTTATGGTAGCCTGCCCTGAAAGGTTGACATTCTCAACCGCTATGATCGATGTCATCAATTTTGTGGTGCTCGCAGGAGGACGTCTAAGGGATGGATTTTTTGCATATAACATTTTTCCTGTTGACGCATCCAGCACGACGACAGAACTCGATAGGATATTATCAGCAAAAGAATTCGCTGACAGTAGCAGAAAGATGCTGATGACCAGGGGAACGATAAATCTGAATTTGTTTCTTGGGCTATTCTTTCTCATAATCACCTGTTTGACTGCACCCATAAATAAAAAACCAATAAATTCAATTGAACATTATATATGCTTTAATTAGTGTCTGTTCATAAAGTCGTATTTTGTCATTGTACTGCTTGACCGGACAATCCAGAACCTATTGAAAACACTGGATTCCCCGATCAAGTCGGGGAATGACATATTACGCAAAACATAGTTTATGGACAGACTCTAATTATATTGTATCATATTGCCAGCCCGTCCTTTAATTTGTTCGTCCTCTGCGCAAAAAAACTTGCCTCTGCAGGAAAGTAGCGCATTAAATATCAGGATGCTATACCTTGCATTGATTATTTATCCGCTAATACTGATAAGAATTATGAACATTATTGTCTGCTACGACATATTTATTTCAATATTGCAGGTAGACTGTTTTTAACACCTACAAAGAGTGAGGAATGGATGATGTAGAAAATTAGCGATTATGAAAAGAAGGTAAAAATCAGCGGCGGCTGTAAGACGTCCGATGGATTGCCTGGTTATGACCCTACGTTAATCAAAATATTATCTATATCTCTTGTGGACAAAAGCCGGCCTTCCTTATTCTGAATCTTTCTACGCAGTTGAACCTGAATTAAACTAACATCTGATTTTTCTCAATAGTTATTCCAATACATGGATATTTTTT
>Ga0315273_10007245_pt1 | contig 13887 bp, 15 predicted proteins | sample YL17G02_0_MG_FD_205753 | JGI IMG/M metagenome (GOLD analysis project Ga0315273, IMG submission 205753) | Sediment microbial communities from Yellowstone Lake, YNP, Wyoming, USA - YL17G02_0 | ecosystem: Environmental > Aquatic > Freshwater > Lake > Sediment | place: USA: Wyoming | collected... | reverse complement strand
TTGTTTGGGTAACAGAAAGGGTTAACATTTCTGGTCGAGGGAGGTTGTTTACTTGATAAATAAATTACCCAATCCTAACGATGATATAAAAATTTGCCATAGGAATAAACGAAGAAAAAATTTTTACATATGATGGGAAAGGGAAAAAAGAAAGGAGGTGAAGGTTCCAGAGGAAAATTAAAGAAGGTTAAGGTTGAGGTTTAGGTTAAGACAAAATCTAATCAAATACTTGTTTTCCAAGGGGGTAGCATATGAAGAAAATCTTAGTAATCACTTTGATTGTGTTGTTTGCAACGGTGAGTGTTAGTTTTGCCCAAAAGAAAGAGTTCCGTTTTGGGATGGCCATGCAGACACTACAGAATCCTTTCTATCTTTCTATGAAGGCAGGGGCTGAAAAGGCCGCAGCCGAACTCGGCAATGTCAAATTGACGATCGTGGGCGCTGAACATTCAACCGATCTGACAAGCCAGGTGAAACAGATTGAAGATTTCATCCAAATGAAGATGGATGTCATCGGGATCGTCGCCATTGAAAAGAAGGGGATCATCCCGACGATCGAGAAGGTAAACAGGGCCGGCATTCCAGTCATTACCGTTGATACCGATGCAGATGGCGGGAAGAGGGAATGCTACATTGCCACCGATAACGTGCTCGGCGGAAAATTGGGGGCCCAGTGGATCGAAAAGGCCCTCTATGGAAAGGGAAAGATCGCCATTCTGGAGGGTGCGCCCGGATCTCAGGCCAACTTCCTGCGAATGGAAGGCTTTAAACCCGAGATAGAAAAGTATAAAGGGATTCAGGTGGTTTCGTCTCTGACGGCGAAGTGGAGAAGGGATGAGGGGATGAGGGTGATGAATGATATCATTACAGCGCATCCGGACTTGAATGCGGTGATGGCGATGAATGATGAAATGGCCTTGGGCGCCTTGGAAGCCCTCCGAACCAGAGGAAAATTAAAACAGATCAAGCTGGTCGGGTTCAATGGCGCCCTTGAGGCGATTCAACAGGTTTACCGGGGCAACATGGCTGCGGATGTGGTTCAGTATCCTGAAAGAATTGGAGAACTTTTCGTTCACTGGGCTGTGAGAATCGCCAATGGTGAGAAACCGCCCCAAGATCTGCCGAAGACACCGACCAATCCACCTACTGTTCATATCGATTCCGGGGTGGCCATTGTGGATATGCCTCTTCTACAAATCAAGGTTGGTCCGGCATTTAAGGCGATCAGCGGCGAGTTGAAGAATTACACGAACTAAAGCTCAAAGCTGTTGCTTCTCTTTTAGGGAGACTCTGTCAGGGGGCACGGCACAGGGGTGCTCCCTGACAGAATTCTGTTGACAACATTTAAATGAGACCTGATATGAAAACTAAGAGATCTTCTTATCCAAAAATTGACCTGAGCGGTCAGGTAGCCCTGGTTACTGGAGCAGCCAAAGGATTGGGGAGGGCGATCTCTCTGGGTTTTGCCGAGATGGGGGCCAAGCTCATCCTTGTTGATATTGACCAGGAGAATATGGAAAAGGTCTGTCTCGAAGCGAGGGAGATGGGGAGCCCAAAGGTCATCACCCATGTCGCAGATATGCGGCAGGTCGAAGAGATTCGCACCCTGAAACCACTGGTTCAAAAAACATTTCGCCGGGTGGACATTTTGGTCACCAATGCAGGGACAAATGTCCCTAAACCTTCTTTAAGAGTAACCGAGGCTGACTGGAATTATCTGGTCGATCTCAATTTAAAGGGAGTCTTCTTTACCTGCCAAACGGTTGGCAGCCTTATGATCAAACACCGAAGTGGCAAGATCATTAATTTGGCTTCGACCATGGGATTTGTTGCCCTTCCGGAAAGGGCCGTCTATTGCACCACCAAAGGCGGCGTCGTCCAGATGACCAAGGCCCTGGCCCTGGAATGGGCGCCTTATGGAATTCGGGTTAATGCCATCGCACCCACTTTTATAAAAACGCCAATGTCTATCCCTTGGCTTAAAGATGAGTCTTTTGAAAAATTTGTCACCTCCCGGATTCCCTGGGGAAGATTGGGGCAACCCGAAGATGTCGTTGGTGCAGTCTTATTCCTGATCTCCGATTCGGCCGATTTAATTACAGGGACAACCCTTCTCATTGATGGGGGCTGGACAGCCCAATAACATGTCCAAGACGAAAAACCTGGTTCCATTGACGCTGGCTGCTTTCTCCTCTTTGGGAATGGTGGGACTTTATCACACCATCCTGGGAACAGCCCTTCCTGCAATCCGGTTCTCTCTTCAACTGGACATCTCCCAAGCCGGGTACTTAGGTTCATCGGCCTGGTTGGGATTTGCGATAGCCATTTTTGCCGGAGGAGCTCTCTCCGATGTAATGAGAAGCCAAAGGGTTCTAATGGCTGCCTGCTGGATGATCGGATTGAGCGCCCTGCTTTTCGGCCTTTGGATGACCTTTCTGCTTAACTGTCTCTTCATCGGAATGGTTGGGGCCGGGACGGGTATAATTGTCAGCAGTTCCAGTGCGCTGGTGCTCAAATTGTTTCCGGGGAAAGAGGGAAGAATCATAAACTTTCACCATTCTTTTTATGCCCTCGGGGCGATCGCAGGCCCGCTTCTGATGACCAACGTGTTAACACAGACCGGTGACTGGCGATGGGTTTATCAGGGAGGAGGCCTCTTCATGTTATTCATCGGCGGGTTCTTTGCCGTCTTATCCCACCATGATCCGGTGAAGAGAAAAACCTGGGACAGCCGTTCTTTTCTTCTTCTCTTTAGGGAAAAAACCATGATCCTCCTGATCCTCATCATCTTTTTATCCGTGGGGTCACAAAACGGAATCTATTTCTGGCTTGTCTCTTTTCTGAAGGAAGTCCGATCCTTTTCCATCTTCTGGGCAGGTTTGGGGCTTTCTCTCTTCTCGATCGGCATCGGGATAGGAAGGCTCCTTTCCGGGTGGGTTGTTTCCAAAATACGAATTACAACCGTGCTCTCCCTTCTCCTTCTTCTTCTGATGGGTTCCCTCTTCTTCCTGCTCAGGATAAAGACGGGCCCCTGGATATGGGTGAGCTGTTTTATGGCGGGAGTGGGCTGTTCAGGTCTTTTCCCCGGCCTTTTGACACTCGGCGGAATCCATTTCCCCCATCTTTCGGGAACCGCCATCGGAATCCTCGGGACGGCTGCCGGGATCGGAAGCACCTTCATGCCCTGGTCCATGTCATGGGTCTCTCAGGACGCCACCCTAAAGAGGGGATTCTTATTCGTCCTTTTTTCGGCGCTTCTAACTTTTATTCTCCTGAGCTTTTCATTTAAGCGACTTCGAATTATAGAGAAGGCAACATAACCTTTCTTCGATTTTTTCATATCGGGGAAAAGAGCAGGGGGAACAAGGATCAATCACCGATGGATGGAAAAACAGAAAATTTATTGCAAATGGAGCAGATCTCTAAGAGCTTCGGTTCGGTCAGGGCACTTCATGAAGTCAACCTGGAGCTAAGCCACGGCGAAGTCCTGGGACTGGTCGGTGACAACGGGGCCGGGAAATCGACCCTCATCAAGATTCTGAGCGGGGCAATCAACGCTGATGAAGGAAGGATCTTTTTTAATGGCAAGGAGGTTCGAATTGAAAATCCGCAGGATGCAAGAAATCATGGGATCGAAACGATCTATCAGACCTTTGCCCTTGTCGGGAATCTTCCCATCTACCTGAATATTTTTCTGGGACGGTATCGTTTAAAACCTATCCTGGGAGGCTTGATCCGTATCCTCGATGAGAAAAAGATGGAAAAGGAATCCTGGGAGATCCTCAAGAATCTGAAAATCCATTTCAACTCCGTTAGGGAAAGGGTTGATCACCTATCCGGCGGGCAACGGCAGGCCGTGGCCATCGGCCGGGCCCTTTTCTTCAATCCCGGGATGATCGTTATGGATGAACCCACCTCCGGACTGGCCGTGAAGGAAGTGGAGCAGATCCACGACATCATCCGTGAATTCAAGAAGAAGGGAGTCTCGATCATCCTCATCACCCACCGGCTTCAATCCATCTTTTCCGTCGCTGACCGGGTGGTTGTTCTCCGCAATGGCCAGAACGCCATGGATAAAAAGATCGCTGAGACAACGCTTGAAGAGGTAGTCAGGGCCATGTTCGGTTTGGATGTGAAAATAACCTGAGAAAAAATGATGAACTCTTATCTGGATCAATTGAAGAAACTTCCCCATGCCGTCTATCTCTTCACCGGAATTCTTGTCCTGTTTGCCATCCTTTCTCCCCATTTTCTTTCCATGACGAATTTGACTAACATGGTCCTTCAGGGATCGGTCCTCCTCATTGTCTCTCTCGGAATGACTCTGGTCATGCTTTCCAATGGAATTGACCTCTCTGCTGGGGCTTTGATGTCTTTAACCGGGATGACAGCCGGGATCTTTCTTTCGAAAGAATTCGGGCTCATCCCCGCTCTTTTGATCGGTATTTTAATGGGCCTGTTCGCCGGACTCCTGATCGGTTTTTTGGTGGCCCGGCTGAATTTCCCCCCTTTCATCGCCACCTTTGGCATGATGGGGATCTTCGAAGGGACCTCCCTCTTTATGAACAAAGGAGAATCGCTTTACTGGAAGGAATCGGCGTTTAACTTTATCGGAAACGGTTATCTTCTTCAGATCCCCTTTCCCATCTGGCTGGCTGCCTCGGTCTTTTTCATTGTCTATATTCTCCTTTACAAAACTCCCTTCGGGGTCAATGTCTTTGCCGTCGGTGGACATGAGGAGGGGTTAAGACTCTCAGGGGTGAACGTCAAACGTCAGAAGATCCTGATCTATATGGTCTCCGGCCTTCTGGCCAGCGTGGGAGGGCTTCTCCTTGCCTCCCGTATTGCAAGCGGCCACCCGACCGTAGGGATCGGATATGAGTTTGAGGCGATTGCCTCGTCGGTGATCGGAGGAACTAGTTTCTTTGGCGGTCAGGGAGGGATTATCGGAACCGTGTTTGGGGCCCTGATGATCACGCTTCTTCGGAACGGGCTGAATCTCCTGGGCTTCACCACCCCGTATCAGTATTGTGCGATCGGCCTGATTCTGACGGTTGGAATTACATTAAATACTCTCTATAAGAGATAGAACACCTTCTATGGGACAATCGAAACTGTTATCCCGACTGATCATTCTGGTTCTCCTGGGGCTTCTGCTTAGCCTTCTCTCTCCCAACTTCTTGAGGTGGGAGAACTTCCTCAACATCGTCCGGCAGGCCGCCATCCTAAATATCCTCGGGATTGGAATGACTCTGGTGATCCTGACGGGAGGGATTGATCTCTCGAATGGGGCTGTTCTGGCCCTCTCTTCCTGTGTTTCGGCCATCTATCTCAAGGAAGGAGGTCCTATGGCTATTGGCATCGGGATCGCCCTCGCCATTGGCCTCGGCTGCGGTATGGCCAACGGCTGGATGACTGCCCGCGTCCTCATCCCTCCCTTTGTCATCACCTATGCCATGATGTTCTTTGCAAGAGGGTTGGCCTATATCGTTCTCCAAGGAAAGATCATCTATGGTTTCCCCAAACCTTTCCGTTTCTTTGGGGCCGGTCATCTCTTTACGATTCCTACCCCTATCCTTCTCAGTACGGCGATCCTTGCCCTCGTCTATTTCTTTCTTCGCTATACCCCCTTCGGGGCTGACCTCTATGCCTTGGGGTCGGATGAAGAATCGTCACGACTCTCTGGAATTAAAACCCGAAATCGAATAATATTAGCTTATTCACTGAGCGGGATTCTCTCCTCCTTCGCCGGAATCATTTACATGTCAAGGTTGAATGCAGCCGAACCGGTCATCGGGGAGTTTTTTCCGCTCGATGCCATCGCTGCCGTGGTGATCGGGGGAACATCGCTTGCGGGTGGGGAAGGCGGGGTGATTGGAACAGCGATCGGGGCCCTGATTATTACTGTCATCATCAACGGGATGAACCTTTTGGGAATTCCTTCTTTGCTCCAGTCGTTCGCACTCGGAGGAGTCATCCTGATCATGGTGGCTTCTCAGTATCTCAGCGGGGAATTTAAAGGACTACCTTCATTTCTTAAGCCCCAGACGATTAAGAAAGGGTGAGAGGAGGTGAGACAGCAGGAAGTCGTTCGGGAAAAAAACGATGTTCATTTGAAAGGAGGATTCTTTTATGTGGAAAAAATGGTTCGTGATTGGATTAGCATTCTGTTTTTTCTTCACCCTGATAGGGGTCGTTCAGGACGAGGCGTCCGCAGCCGCCAAAAAATATAAGATGGTCTTCATCGTTAAGAGCATGGATAATCCCTTCTGGAATATGATGCTGGAGGGCGCTCAGATGGCGGCGAAGGATCTGGGTCTGGAGATCAAAGGGTTAGCCCCCATCAAGCCCAACAACGTGGAAGAACAGATCCGCCAGATGGAGGATGCCATCACCGCAAAGATGGACGCCATCATCGTTGTCCCTTCTGATTCCAGGGGTATCATTCCCGGTATCGAGAAGGCTAATCGGGCCGGGATCCCTGTGTTTACTTCGAACACAAGGGCCTTCGGTGGAAAATTTATTGGCTTTGCAGGGGCCCCCAATGAAGAGGCGGCCTATCTTGTTTCCAAGGCCTTTTTGGAAATGACCGGCGGAAAGGGAAATGCAATCGTTCTGGAAGGGGTTCCCGGCGCACAAACGGCAATTGATCGAAAGACTGGAATCGATCGGGCCATTAAGGAGTTTCCCAATGTGAAGGTGTTAACCTCTCAGACCGCCAAGTTCTCACGTGTGGAGGGAATGAGGGTGATGGAAAACCTTCTCCAGCAGTTTCCCAAGATCGATCTTGTTCTCTGTGCCAACGACGAGATGGCCCTCGGGGCCATTGAGGCGATCGATGCGGCCAAACGACTGAAGGAAATCAAGGTCTCAGGGTTTGATGGAAACAACGATGCCATCAACTCTATATCCGAAGGACGGCTGGTGATCACGGGAGCCCAGAGACCCGATGCCCAGGCCTACTGGAGTGTGTTAGGAACCTACATGTTCTTGGAGGGGTATCCTGTTCCGAGAGATATCTATGTTCCGTGTCCACCAGTTGACAAAAGCAACGTGGCAGAATACCTGAAGCGAATTAAAAAGTAAAGTTTCATCCGACCAAAGACGTCTTGACAGGCCTTTTTATTATCAACAAGTCGGTCCCCCTGCCTCCATGGCAATGGAGGCAGGGGAGCATGGGAAACGATAAGTACATGAAACTGAGCATCGTTTTGTCTCTTCAACCGACCCGGTTCTCCGCCCTTGCCTTTCAGGGAAATCCAGAGGACCACTTCCAGAAATTAAAGACCCTGGGCTACGACGGTGTGGAACTGGCGATCCGTGATCCCTCTCTGCTTAACTGGGACCACTTGGAAGTGGAAGTGAAAACCTCTGGCCTGAACGTTCCTGCGATTGGAACAGGCCAGGCCTATGTGGAAGAAGGGTTACGACTCTCTTCCCCTTCTGCTGCAGTTAGGAAAAGGGCTATAGAAAGGATAAAATCCCATATCCTCCTCGCTAAACGGTTTCGGGCTGCGGTGATCATCGGTCTCATTCGAGGAAAAGTGGAGAAGAATGAAAACTTCAGAGAGGGATATGAGTGGATGATGGAATCACTGAAGGCCTGTTGTGAGGAGGCGGAGAAAGAAAATGTTTCCCTATGGATCGAACCCTTGAACCGTTATGAAACCAACCTCGTGAATACCCTGGAGGAGGGGAAAAGGGTCATCGAGGAATTGGCGGCTAAGAACCTCGCGCTTCTGGCCGATACCTTTCATATGAACATTGAAGAGAAATCCATCGAGGAGAGTCTTAAAATCTCTATTCCTTATCTAAAACATATTCACCTTGCAGATAGCAATCGCTGGGCCCCAGGTTATGGACACATTGACTTTAGAATGATTCTCAATATTCTAAGCGCCATCCAATTCGAAGGATTTCTATCTTTTGAAATCCTTCCAAAACCCAACCCGGAGGAAGCGGCCAAAAGTGCGATCCATTTTCTAAGGTCTTTAATAAAGTAACAAAGGAGAAGACGAGATGCTCCATCAATCCTGGAGAGTGGTCATCACCGATTGCGACCATGGTTCCATTGAAGAGGAGAAGGAAGAATTTGCTCGAATCGGAGCAGATCTGGTTTTAGCTCAGGTGAGGGAAGAGGAAGAAGTGATGCGGGCCTGCAAAGAGGCGGATGGGCTATTGAACCAGTATGCGGTCCTGACACGAAGGGTCTTTGAACATCTTCCCAAATGCAAGGTTGTTGCACGTTATGGGGTCGGAGTGGACTCCGTTGACCTCAATGCCGCTACCGATCTTGGAATCATCGTCGCCAATGTGCCGGATTACTGTATCGATGAGGTTTCGGATCACGCCATCGCTTTAATTCTGTCCCTGATGAGAAAAACGGCTTTTTTCAATGCGAAGGTAAAATCCGGCCAGTGGGATTTTCATTCTGGGATCCCTATCCACCGGATCAGGGGAAAGACACTGGGCCTTATCGGTTCTGGAAAGATCGGCCTCGAAGTGGCAAAGAAGCTCTCCTCTTTCGGGGTTCGTGTGATTGCCTTTGACCCCTATCTCAAAACAGGCCCCCAGGGAATTGAATTGAAGAGTCTCGATGACGTCTTAAAAGAATCAGATTTCATCTCCATCCATTGTCCCTTAAATGATGCCACCCGCCATTTGATCGGAGAGAAAGAATTTAAAAAGATGGAGAAGAAGCCTCTTCTGATCAACACTTCAAGGGGACCCATTATCGATGAGAAAGCTCTGATTCAGGCATTGGAAGAAGGTCTCATCACTGGTGCGGGACTCGATGTGCTGGAGAAAGAGCCACCCGATTCCGTAAATCCCATGCTCGCAATGGAAAACGTCATTCTCTCTCCGCATGTGGGTTTCTATTCGGAAGAATCAATCAGTGAATTGAAGCGAAGAACGGCTAAAAATGTTTCGGATGTTCTGATCGGAAGGTGGCCGGGTTCCGTGGTGAATCAAGGGGTAAAAGGTAAGACACGGACATTCATCTCTGAGAAGCTGTGAAAAAATCACATTTCCAGAATCACCATCCTTCCGGCGCACAGGGCTGGAGGGATTGGAGAAGCTTTAGGGCGGAACCTCTAATATTCAACTATGTTGCCTAAACCTGAGTCATACCGCTATCTTACCGAAAACGAAGGTTACCCATAACATCTAATGACCCGCGTTCTAAAGCTTGGACAAGACCCCCAACCCTGGGGGGCGAGGCACAGTGCACTAATTTTTTCACAGATTCTGAGGATTAAAACGGGACATTCCTGCCTACTTTAGAAATTTCGTTATATTCTTTACTTTATCAGCGGTCTCCTTGATCTCCTTAGCCTCCTTCAATCCCGGGATTTCTCCAACTTCCTTCTTCAAAACGGAGAGAAGACTCCCTTTCTGATCGTCTCTCTCTTTCTCCTTCTCCGGCTTTTTTTCTTCCTTTATTTTTCTCAGCTCCCTGATCGTCTTCCCAAGACCTTCACCGATTTCAGGAAGCCTCTTTGCCCCGAAAAGGAGAAAGATGATAACCAGAATGATCAGAATTTCAGGCAAACCCAAGCCAAACATACCTTAACCCCATAAGTTCGGAGTTCGGAGTTTTTAGTTCGGAGTAAGAACTTTAATTTAAATTATTATTTACTCCGAACTCCGAACTGTTTATTTTTTAGCGATACTCCCAATGACCCGGGACCCAGACCCAGCCCCTTCCCCTCGGCTCCCAGCGTCCTGGAACCCAGGCGGCGTGAGGCTTCGGACGTTTATGCCAGTCACCTGGAGCCCAGACCCATTCTCCTCTTCGATGTTCCCAGTATCCAGGCCGCCAGACAGCGTCAGGATGGGAAGGGGGGCCATAAACTTCCACTCTGGGTTCGGGTGGCCTGACATGGATGACACGGGGCGGACAACCCCAAAAAAGGATAGCCATCCCGCAGATGACAACCAACAAAAAGAGGATGATTAACCTCCTGCTCACGGGAATCTCTCCTTTGACCTCTTAAATTTATAAGATATTAGACTCCAATGCAAGAAAAATAATCAACCCAAATCCCGATTTAGAAATTTTAAAATAGTTCCCTCTCCCCACAGGGGAGAGGATAGAGGTGAGGGGGACTTGATTTTTTTCAGGATTTCACATAATTAAGACTTAAGCAGATTGTTGAAAAAGTAATTTTATTCAGGATGCTCAAAAATGCCCAGATACGAGGCGCCCGAAATCCTGAGGAGTGAGGCGTACTTGGATGTACGTCGCAACGACGAAGGATAAGGGGAACGAAGTAGGTGGGCGTTTTTCAGCATCCTGCTAAGGAGGAAATTCATGTCAATAGAGCTGGAATGCCCCATCTGCGATGCCGATATCCCTCTGGATGGCGATGAGAGGACAGGCGATTTTGTTCTCTGTTCCTTCTGCAGGGTCACTTTCAAGCTGGTCAGGAAGAAGGACAAATGGGTCCTCATTGAGGACTATGAGGTGTAGAGTGAAAGTCCTCTACGCTTCTGACCTCCACGGTGAGATCTATCTCTACCAGGAACTTTTGGAGCTGGCCCAATCCTCCTCCGCAGAAATTATCGCATTGGGGGGGGACCTCCTTCCCTCTTTTCCTCCGACGAAACGCTACGAGGACATGATTCCAAACCAGAAGACCTTCATCGGCCAGTTCCTCCTGCCTTTCTTTAAAAGAACAATGGAAACAACCGATGTTAAACACCTCTTTCTCATTCCCGGAAATTGGGATCTTGGTTATTCTTACCTCTTTAAAAAACCGGTAGAAGGGTTGATCGATCTCGACCGGAAAATCTACCGACTCCGAAATGGGTACGAAATCGTCGGCTATCCTTTTGTCCCCCCCACTCCTTTTCGGCCCAAGGATTATGAGAAGACGGATGATGATCAATCGCCCTGGCCTCCGCAGAAGAATCCATCTTACATCAGAACCTCTGCCCAGAGCGACGAACTGACCGCCATCGACCCCTATCTCTACTTAAGGAGTCGGGAAACGATTCAACAGGATTTGGATCGACTTCCAAAACCTCTCTTCCCGGAGAGAGCTATCTATATGATGCATTCCCCCCCTTTTGGGACACGCTTGGATTTGATTCAGGGAGGAAAATCAGCAGGAAGCCGTCCACTTAAAACCTTCATTGAATCGCATCAACCCCTCTTGACCCTCCATGGCCATATCCATGAGGCGCCACAGCTTTCAGGTTTCTACTTTGAATGGATTGGAAAAACGCTCTCCATCAATCCGGGGCAGTTCATCTCAAAAAAACTCCATGCCGTCACCTTTGAGATGGAGAGTGTAAAAAAGACCCTCAAACACACGTATCTCAATGATATTCCAAGTCATTTTCGTTTATAAAAAAACATTGACTTTTAAGAATGAATGTGCAATAATGTTTGTGTAGGTTGTAAGAAGTATCTGTTTTGGATCAAGGAAAGGTCGCAAAAGTGCTTCTGAAAACTTTTGTGGCTTTTTTTTTAGGGACAAAAGGCTATTACAACTTACTTAAGTTTAAAGTGGAAAGGAGGTGAGTTGTAGTGGCCAAAGGTAAAGTGAAATGGTTTAATGAGAAGAAGGGCTTCGGGTTCATTTCCAGAGACGACGGAAATGATGTCTTCGTTCACTTCTCCGCCATTAAGAGGGACGGTTTCAAATCCCTTTACGAAGGCGATGAGGTCGAGTTCGAGGTTTCCCAGGGTCCGAAAGGGCTTCAGGCAACAAATGTTGTTGTGGTAAGCTAAAACAGAAATTCCTTAAACTTCGAAAGAGGCTCCGCGTATCTTTACCGGAGCCTTTTTCACAATCTCCATTTCTCCCCGCTCTTCATCCCTTTTTTGCTTAATCTATTCAACTAAACCCGCCAGTTGCAAAAAAAACAATATCGAAACCGGGCGGAGGTACTGTAAAAGCCTTGCAGCGGCACCCTTGGGAGTTGCCTACATGCGTTTCAATGCGAAACCGGGACTTCACCTAAGGTGAGATCCTTTATAACCCTTAATTTTCGAAAAATCCGCAATTGCAAGGGTTTGGAAGTATCTTCGTCCGGGTTCGATATTGCAACATCTGGGTGACCTTGACTTCTCCTCGAACCTATCCTATACTTTTTCCGTAAAAGATTTAAAATTGTCGCGGGGAGTTGGGATGGACCTGGCTGAGAGGGTGACCGGACAGTCACCGACCCGCTGAACCTGACCTGGATAATACCAGCGGAGGGATCGACAGATGACCTCAAAAATGATGCCGACCCTCCAGGGCCGGTTTTTTTATTTCTAAAGGAGAGAGAACCATGATCTTTCAAACCGAGCGCCTCATACAGGTTCTTTCAAAGGTTCGTGAACAAAAACCCGTTGTCCACGCCATCACCAACTGGGTCACTGCCAATGAAGTCGCCAGTTCACTCCATGCCATCGGCGCCCGACCCATCATGGCTATTGGACCTGAGGAGGTAGAGGAGGTTACCTCCAGGGCAGATGCATTGGTGCTCAATTTAGGGACACCCTCTCCGGCTCGCATTGAAGCCATGCTTCTGGCTGGCCTTCAGGCGAACAAAGATGGCCATCCCGTCCTTTTTGATCCGGTTGGTGTGAGCGCATCTAAATTCCGGATCGAGTCCTGTGGGAGGATTCTATCCGAGCTTCGGGTTACGGTCATCAGAGGAAATCAGTCTGAAATCGGAACTCTCGCAGGAAGGGAGTGTTGTTTAGCTGGAGTAGATGCGGTCGCAGGACCGGAGGATCTTCATCAGGCCGCTGAACATCTATCCGAAAAGACAGGGGCTGTCGTGGCGGCCAGTGGGCCTCAGGATCTGATCGTCTTTTCCGGAAGAAAAGTGATGGTGGAGAATGGGCACCCAATGATGGGTCTGGTCACGGGCACAGGGTGTATGCTCACCGCAGTCATCGGAGCTTTCAATGCCGTCGAGAGCGACCCTATGGTTGCCACGGTGAGTGCAATGGCCTTCTTCGGTCTGGCCGGAGAACAGGCCGCCCTCCGGGCAAACGGGCCGGGGACATTTAAGTCCGCTCTTCTCGACACCCTCTTCTCATTAACACCCGACCAGATGCGAAAGGGAATTAAAGTAAAAGCCTGAGAAGGTGTGAAAAAACCACATTTCCCCGATCGGCAAAGTTCCGGTCCGCATGGTTGGGGGGATTGGTGAAGTTTTAGAGCGGAAACATCTGATATTAAGCTATGTCGTCTAAATCCGGGTAATAGCTCCGTTTTACCAAAAACGAAGGTTACCTATAACCTCTAATGATCCGCGTTCTAAAGCTTCGACAAGACGCTCAACCATGTGGGCCGAGACACAGGTCGCAAACTTTTTCACAGCTTCTGAGTAAAAGGAGGAACACTATGGAGACACGAAAGATTGCCAGGGCAGTGATCCTTGTTGCCATAGGCGTCGCCATCTCACCCTTTACCAGCATTCCGATTGGCATTGCAAAAATAAATCCGGCCCAGCATTTCGTCAATGTCATAGCCGCCATCCTCCTCGGTCCGTGGTGGGCAACCGGCATTGCCCTCATCATTGGCATCCTTCGCAATGCCCTGGGCACGGGCACACTGCTTGCCTTTCCTGGCGGAATGATCGGCGCCTTCCTCGCAGGCATTGCCTTTCGTTATAGCCGTAACATCTATCTCGGAGCCCTGGGAGAAATCATAGGCACAGGACTTCTCGGAGCCACTGTCAGCGCCCTGATCATTGCCCCTGTCCTGATGGGAAAGACAATGGCCCTGGGAGCCCTGATCATTGCTTTCTCCGGAAGCACGATCGTGGGGGCGATCATCGGCATCTTCGGTTTAAAGCTTCTCGAACGGGCCGGTCTCACCAGATTAAAACCGGATTGAGGTTGCCCATCAGATGATCCTCCACTTTGAAGGAGTCTCC
>Ga0315273_10007244_pt1 | contig 13888 bp, 12 predicted proteins | sample YL17G02_0_MG_FD_205753 | JGI IMG/M metagenome (GOLD analysis project Ga0315273, IMG submission 205753) | Sediment microbial communities from Yellowstone Lake, YNP, Wyoming, USA - YL17G02_0 | ecosystem: Environmental > Aquatic > Freshwater > Lake > Sediment | place: USA: Wyoming | collected... | reverse complement strand
GCGAGAGCCCATTTGCGAGGGCCGCGTGGAGCATCCCCATCTTTCCAAATCCGATACAAGCCACTCGAAGCGTTTCGTCGGTCATCGGCGTTCAGCCTCCAGTTACTACGTTGGCCGGAAATCGCATTGCGCGGGATTATACTCGACCTGCGGCGCCGAGGCAAGCCGGATTTCCGGGCTGCTCTTTCGTTTCCAGGTGGCGCTGCTCACAGCAGTCTTGCTTCAATCGATCTCGTCCAATTCGGCTTTCAGCTGTGTCAAGCTCTCCTTCGAGCCTTTCCCTCGGACGAGCGGCATCAACAACCAACACACGAAACCGATCAGACCGCCGACCCCGTTGAAAACGACAAAATATAGAAGCGAGAAGCTGATCGCCTGGTCTTTGGGTATATCGTACATCTGTCCCATCAACAGAATGGCGGCGGCCTCGCGTGTCCCGAAACCACTGACGCTGATCGGAAGGAGCATGGCCAAGGAAATCGCCGCCATGATCACGCACATCGAAAGATAACCAATCTCATCGATCCCCACGGACCGGGCGATCACCAGGGCCTGATAGAACCCGATCGCGTACGCAACAGCCGTCAACAAGGCGCTGAGTCCTCCAACGCGGGTGTAGAAGGAGGCCAGCGTGTCGTCCAGCCATCCCATCAGTTGCCCAAGTCGTCCGCCGAATGCCGTGCTTCGCGCCATGGCCCGCACGGGAAGCCGGCCCCAGAGCGGTCCCGTCAGGAACAGAACCCCCAGAAGTACGAAGCCGCCGACTTTGAGCGGCGTCATGCCCTCGATTCTCTGGATTCCCACGACCGCCCATCCCACGGACCCTACCGCCGCCAGGCAGAGTAAATCGAACAGACGATCCATCAGGACAGGACGAAGCGCGCGTGACGCCGACACGCCTTTGTCCTTCATGAGGTAATGAACCTTCGCGAACTCTCCCACACGGCCGGGAGTGATCACGCCGATGAAGTACGTCGCGAAGTAGACGAGATACGCATAGCGATAGGACAGCGCGCCAACCGCCTCGCGAGTGAGGAGTCGAAAGCGCTCCACCTTGAACGCCATGAGTATCGGGAAAAGCGCGCAGCTCCACGCGAAAAGACCCCAATGGAGATGCGCCCACGCTTTGCGGATGCCGGGCCAGAAGTACGCCACAAGCACAACGAACGCGACGAGTCCAACGGAGTGCACGAGGATGTTGAGGATACGGCGCGATCGCAGGGCGGGCCGGACCTTTGCGTCCCTGCCGGGTTTGTGCGCGGTGTCGGATCGATTAGGGTGCATCTCTCTCGTACATTTCCCGGCGTAGAGACGATATCTGGTCGGCCAAGAGCCCGAACATTCCCGTAATCAGCCCGGTGCTGACCAAAAGCAGGGCGAGGACCGGAAAGCCAGAATGCAGACGGAACGCTTTTGCAAAGCCGTAAACCAGCCCGGTCACGATCATGACGATGGCCGGCGGAAGGAAAAACCGCGATGGGTTGAACAGAACGATCAGCCGCACGATCAGATAGATCGTGTTCATCCCGTCTCGAAACTGCTTGACGGTGCTCTTGCCGATTCGTTCGCGCGCGGTGATCGGCACGAACTCGACATCGTAGCCGCGCTGCATCACGCATACGGTCGTTGTCGTCGAAGCCGAGAAACCGTCCGGCAACAAGTGCAAGTAACGCATGGCAACATCACGCCGGATAACGCGTAGCCCGCTGTTCAGATCCGGGATCTTCTGGCCGACGAGCGTCTCGGCTGTTCTGGCGAGAATCCACTTGCCCGGCCGGCGGGCGGCCACCTGGTGCGACGCCTTGCCCCGCGCTCCGATCACGGCGTCGTGGTGCTGTGCAACATCGTAAAGCCGCAGAAGATCTTCCGGCCGATGTTGTCCGTCGGCGTCGTACATGGCAACATAGGTCGTCTGAGCGGCTCGAATCCCCGTCTTCACGCCTGCGCCGTAACCTCGGTTGCGTTTGTGGCGAATCACCGTTGCGCCTGCCGCCGATGCAATCGCCGCCGTCTCGTCGTCGCTGCCGTCGTCGACGACCAGAACCTTCGTCCCCTCGGCTTTCTGCACCAGCTCCTTCACAACGTCGCCGATGGCCTCCGCCTCGTTATACGCTGGAATGACTACCGTCAAATCGCTTGGCATCACTATGTCCTTTCGAACCCGCCTGTTCGCGCGCACCGCCGTTCAAGGGATCGCTGTCCGGCGTCGTCCCGGCCGTTCTCAGCGCTGCCCAGCCGCGGGCCAGATGGCACCCTCGGGAATCTCGTACAGAGCTACCAGATACTTCCCATCGAACGCAAGGCGTTTGACGAGACGCCATTCCGGCGGAATATGCGTCAGCACACCGGGAATCTCACCCACTCCCACGGACCATGCTTCCCTCTCTCCCTGGCTCACTTGGAAGAGACGTTCGTCGTGAAGGAGCAAACCCGGTGCCATCGGCGCTCCCGGTCGAAGCGTTTGGACGTATCGGTTCATCGACGTCGAGTCCGCCGACTCCAGATGGACAGCGTGGTAGGGATCGTACCCCGACGGCAGGTACTCGTTTTCGAAACGCATGAAGTAGCCTACCGCGGTATTCCAAAACCAGTGGGTCACGTATATCGGCTTGCCTTGGTAATGGCGGACGTCGTCACGCAGCGTCTGCAAATTCGCGCGCTGCTCCGCCAGTCTTTCGTTCTGGGCTTGGAGCGTCCACACCGATACGATCGCGACGAGGACGTATACGGCGACCACCGCCGCAGTCGAAAGCGCGCGCGCATCGCCCGGGCGCCGGCGGCCGACGATATCGCGAATCCGTGCCACACCGTATCCCGCGAGAATCGCGAAAGGGACGGAGACGACGGAGAAATACCGCACCTCTTTTGAAAGCTGGCGATATTCGGTTAGACTCACCGAACCGAATTCTAGAAGAGCCCACGTCAGAGCGATCCACAACGAGACAAAAAGAGCCTCCCGGCGCTTTGCGAGGAGACCGGCCACGCACCCGACACCCGCCAGGTAGAAGATACCTCCGTTGCCAGACAAGGGTCGCACGATGAGCTTGGTGTAGAACAACGGTTGATGGGGCGCCACCGCTTTCACCTGCGCCATCACCGTTTTGCTCAACCCGATCTTGAATAGCGGGTCCCCTGTTTCGACCCAGAAATAGACGGCGCTCAAACCCACGACCGCAGCGAAACCCGCCACCGCGGGCCAGTAGCTCCACAGCGAATACCGCCGCCACGAGATGACTGCAGCGAGGAAAAAACAGACGAGGACAACGCCCAGTTCACCCGCGGCCTGGATGGCGGCATACGCCATCCCCGATGACGCTAGCCACATCCACCGCCGTTTCTCCGTTTGCTCCGAAATCACGAAGCACAGCGCGCATAACGCGATGAGCAGGTTCATTACGACTCCGGGAAGAAGCTGCGTGGCCTCCCGGACAAGGAGAGGGAAAAATACCGCGCACAAAATCGAGTACGCCGCCGCCTCACGCCCGAAGAGACGACGCGCGGTGAGGTAAACGAGGACGACAACGGCGAGCGAGGCGAGAAACGGCCACAGAAGGGCGGTTGCCTCCGACACGCCCAAGCCCGCGAACGACCACGCCACGGGCACGAACATGAGCGGCCGCGTGTCGTGCAAGAAGAGTGCGTTCTTCAGATCGAAACGACCCGTCCACCACAGGGCCGCGTCCCGCAAGTAGTTCATCTCATCGGGGGAGAAGATCCTCCCGGAGAGGACGAGCCGGACTCCCGCCGCCAACAACACGCCAACTACGACGACTGCCAGATCGCGATTATCGAGCTTCCCGCGCCCCTCCATCGCGCCCGCGATTTTGCCGGTAACGGTCAAGCCATCTTCGCTCATCCGGGATTTCTCTCCGTTGCACCGACGGCATGGGGGCCGTCGTTCGCTAGGTCTCGGCACGACCAGGCGGACGAAGCCGTTTCAGCACGCGGGCCGGAACGCCGCCCACGACCGTGTAGGGTTCGACGTCCGCATTCACAACCGCACCCGCCGCGACTACCGCATGGTCGCCTATGGTGACGCCACCAAGAACCGCCACATGCGCCCCGATCCACGCGTTGTTTCCCACGTGGATTGGTCGGCCATAGTAGGTTTGATCCAGCGTCGCCAGATCGAGGTTTTCAAAATCGTGGTTTCCGCAGACCAGCACGGCTTGCGATGCGATCAGGACATTGTCGCCCAGAAAGATGCCCCCCTGCCCCGCACTGAGAACACTATCGACGCCGATCCAACAGTTGGCCCCGGTCACGATGCCTTCTCCCGGACGCGCATTGGAAACATACGAGCACAGGTAAGCACCTCGCATGATCCGCGTCCCCGCGCCGAGATCGATGCGCGCGATCGACGCATGCAGACGCGAGAATCGATCCACATACACGCTGCGGCCCAGGCGGATGCTATCCATATAAAAAAGCTCGACACCGGACTCCAGATAGGCGCTTTGAGAACCGCTTGCGAGCAATGACCTGTAGGCCACGGATCTCAACACTAGACCCGGCGGCCCGGGTATCCATGACGCCAGCGTCTGCACCCCCTGCTCGAGCACGTATCGCCACACATTGCGGGCTCGCGTTCGGAGGTAGAGCATGGCCGTGGCTGGAGACGCCTCAGCCATGTAGTTCCGCAAACTGTCCTTTCGGAGTTCAGGATCCATTCTCTTTGATGTTTCTGACATACCGTGCCGGCACGCCCATCACCAACGCATACGGTTCGACATCCTTCGTCACGACCGACCCCGCTCCGACCAACGCCCCTTCGCCCAGCCGGATGCCCGGCAGGATCACTGCCCCCGCTCCCACGCTCACCCGGTCGCCGATTTGGGGACCGACGATCTTACCCTCCTCGTACTGACGCTTCACCATGACATTGTCGTTGGTGGTCGAAACCAAAATACTGATGAACACGTCGTCGCCTATTACGCAGTTGCCGGTAATGTGGGTCAGATCCATGATACGCGTGCGGTTGCCGATTGTCGTGTTGTAGTTGACTGTGACATAGCGGCTGATGATGCAGCGCGATCCGACACGGCACTGCTCGCGGATCGACGCCCCGTCACCGATGAGGGTTTCTGCCCCGATCTCCACGTCTTGGAAGACAACGGCATGCGGCCCGACGGATGTGCCCCGCCCGATCAAGACACGGCGCTCGAACTGCATCACTCGCGCCGTCGCGCCCGCCCCTTTCGGTTCTTTTCCGATATACGCGCCGGGGAATACCTCGACTCCTTCCTCGAGGCGAACACCAGACTCGATGACGACGTGGGGGTGGATCCGCACCCCCCGACCGAGAGAGACGCCGGGCCGGACAACGGCGAATTCGCCAATGCTGACGCCCTCGCCCAAATCCTCGGTCTGCACGACGGCATGGGGACTGATCACAGGATGTCACTCCTCCCGAACACCAGCAACGCCGCGGCGATACTCTGACTCGACGATGAAGGAAGGCCGTTTTCGCGACTCCTCGAGGCCTCTCCATACGTATTCGCCCAGAATCCCCATCCCGATCATCATGAGGCTGAACATGAAGAACATGACCACCATCACCGACGCCCACCCCGCCACGGATACGCGGCCCGTGAGACTGACTACCAGAATGTAGAGGATACCCAGGAAGCTTATCAAACACGTGAAGACCCCAAGCAACGTGAGCAAGCGGATAGGCACCTGGGTGAATGCGAGCAACGAATCGACAAAATAGTTCACTTTCTTCACGAGCGACCAGCGCGAACGGCCGTGTTTGCGCGACATTCGCGTATAGGGAATTTCCTCGCGCTTGAATCCGCTCCAGAGAATGAGCCCCATCAGAGTCGTGTTCTTCTCACGCATCGCAGCGAGGTTGTCGATGACAGCCCTGTCGATGAGAACGAAGTCAAACCCTCCCCGGGGCATCGCATTATCCACGAGGGCGCGGAACACCCTGTAGTAGGTCTTGGCGAACAGGACCTTGAAGAACCCCTCCTCCCGCCGCGCGCGGACAGCCATCACGACCTTCGTCCCTTGCCGCCAGCGCTCGTACATCTCGCCGATCAATTCGGGCGGATCCTGCAGATCGGCGGAAATAATGACGCCACAATCGCCCGATGCGCGCGTAAGACCGGCAAGACAGGCGTTGAACGATCCAAAATTGCGCGACAACTTCAGGACGACAACACGCTCGTCCTCTGCGGCGATCCGGCGGAGCACCTCATAGGAACGATCGCCGGAACCGTCGTCGATGAACAGGATCTCGAGATCGAGAGACGGGTGCGACTCGGGGACTTTCTGCAGACGCGCGTAGAGTTCTTCGAGGCTCTCGGCATTGTAGTAGACCGGGATTATGACTGAAAGTCTGTGCTTATTCACCGCGCCTCACCGTGTTTCCCGAGATAATCGCGTATGCTTGTGCAGACGTTATGGACCCCTTCCTTGGTGACCGCCGGATGCATCGGCAAACTGAGGATTTCCTTCACCGTTTCCTCCGTCAAGGGCAGATCGCCCACGCGGTACCCGAGTTCCTTGTACGCCTCTTGCAGGTGCGCCGGAACGGGGTAGTGCATCAGAGTCGTGATCCCCGCCTCTTCGAGATGCGCTTTCAATCCGTCACGCTCCCTCGCTCGAATCACGTACAGATGATAGACATGACGCGCGTCCGGCTTTTCGCCGGGGCACGCGCAGGCATCTCCGAGCGCATCGCGATACCAGACTGCGGCCTGCCGGCGCATCCGGTTCCATTCGTCCAGGTGCGTGAGCTTGACTCGCAGAACTGCGGCCTGAATCTCGTCCAGCCGGCTGTTGATCCCCTTGATGGTGTGAAAATACCTTTTCTCCTGGCCGTAGTTTCTCAACATGACCAGACGATCGTAAAGCTCTTTGTCGTCCGTTGTGACCGCCCCACCGTCTCCATAGCACCCCAGGTTCTTTGTGGGATAGAAGCTGAAACACCCAAGGATCCCCCATGACCCCGCCTTCTTTCCCCTGTACTCGGCGCCGTGGGCCTGGCATGCGTCCTCCACCACGCGGAGGCGATGCTCCGAGGCAATGTTCAAGATCGCGTCCATATCAGCCATCTGACCGTACAAATGGACCGGCAGGATGACCTTCGTCCGGTCGGTGATGACCGCTTCAACTCGGCTGGGATCCATCAAGAAGTGTTCGTCGATGTCGACGAAGACGGGTGTAGCGCCCGTCATCGTGATCGCCGAGATTGTGGGAACGGCCGTGTGCGCGACCGTCACCACCTCGTCGCCCATCCCAACCCCGAGAGCCATCAGGGCAAGGGCCAGCGCCTCGGTACCCGAAGCACACCCGACGGCGTGTTTCACTCCGCAGTACGCCGCGAACTCCCGTTCAAAAGCCTCGACCTCGCGGCCGAGTATGTACCAGCCGCTCTGCAGGACCCGGTCGATCGCTGTTTGGATTTCCGTTCGGATCGCGTCGTACTGTTCCAGCTGACCCGAAAATGAGGGAACGGGGTTTTTCGCCAAGTCCGCCATACACGTGTATCCTTGTTATCGGTGCCGCCTGGGCGGAGGATAACGCTTCTATTCGTTAGTGGGAGTTTGCCAGTACCACTGCCTGTGGTGTCTGTAGTACTCCGCGGTCCGGGCCAATCCTTCCTCGAGCGCGACCCTGGGCTCCCATCCGACAAGCTTCCTGATTTTGGTGATATCCGAATAGAAATCTCCGGGCTCCTGCGCCTTTCGCTCAGGCGTGAATTCGGAGAACTCCCATCGGCCGCTCCCGGTGACCTCGATGATGCGCTTGACGAGATCGAGGAAGCACACCGCCTTGTCCACCCCCACGTTGAGGATTTCCCCTTCGGCCTTTTCGCAGAGAGCGCTGGCCAGCACGGCGTCCACGCAGTCGTCGATATAGAGGAAATCCCTCAGTATCTTCCCGTCGCCGAAGACCTTGATTGTTTGGTTGTCCAGCGCCTGCCGGATGAACCAGTTCACCACGCCGAAGCGCGAGTGTTTCATCTGTGACCGAGGACCGTAGATATTGGTTAGCCTGAGGAGAACCGTTCTGACTTCGTGAACATCGTTGTAGATCTTCATGATCTTCTCGGCGGCGAGGTTCGATATCTCGTAGATCCCCCGGGGGTTGGTGGGAGCGTCTTCGCTTACGGGGAGTTTTTCTGACGGTCCGTATTGCCCTCTTGTCCCTGTCTTCACTATTTTTGCAGTCGGGTTGTAGTTCTTGCACGCCTGCATGAGGACCGCAACCCCTTTGATGTTGTACTCGATATCCGGAAACGGGTTGTTCAGGCTCATGATGTGGCATACCTGTCCCGCGCAGTGGAAGATGAAGTCCTTGTCGCGGACCAGGTAGTTCATCGAGGTCGCGTCGGTGATGTTCGAGAAGTTGATGGTGATGTCGTTCTTGATGGGTTCGATGTTAAAGAGGTTGCCGCCATAGTCGGGGATCATCGCGTCGAGGACCGTCACTTCGGCACCGAGCGGGACGAGCCTCACCGCCAAGGAACTTCCGATAAAACCAAGTCCGCCGGTGATCAAGACCTTCTTACCCCTGAATCCCTTCTCGAACTCCAGATCTCTTCGTTTGTCGTCGCCAAGCACTGTCATAACGCCACTCCGAGTAGACTCCAGGAACACGAAAAACGACCGCTCGCCTGCACTCTCCGAAACCCCGACGGCTGGAGTCTACCGCGAATACGCCGAGTAGGCAACAACCTCTCAGGCCGCCGAGAACCGGTGTTCCAGAAAAGCGGAGCGGACCCGCCGGAAGCGTGTCAGCTACCTGGTGGACCACAAAGCCGCGGAAAGCCGGTCACTGATTGATGTAGCCGAGAGCCTTGAAGAGCTTGATCGACGCCGGATCGAGCGCGCCTGTTCCCGAATCGGGTTTGTAGAGATGAGCGACCTGATCCCATTTCTCCATTTCGATGAGCAACGAGTCGCGAAGCTCGGGTTGGAGGGCGGCGATGTTGCTGGTCTCTCCAGGGTCTTTCGCGAGATCGTAGAGCAACACGTCGGACCGGTCGCCGAGGGATACGCGCACGATCTTGTACGGGTCCCCAAAAAGGGCGAAGATGTCGGACTCGTCGGGGCTTATTGGGTAGACTTCGACATACGCCGGCTTCGTCTCCATGGGGCGGTCCTCCAATAATCCTCGGACGCTCTGCCCCTGCGCTTCCGTGGGACATTCAAGACCCACGAGATCGAGCAGCGTCGGCATCACATCGATGTGCCTTGTCATCTTTGTGATTCTCTTTCCCTGAGGAATGAGACTCGGCGCGTGAATTATGAGAGGCACATGCGCCTGTTCCTGGAACGCCGACGATCCGTGTTCCCACGCGTCGTGCTCGTAAAACTCCTCTCCGTGGTCGCTCGTGAGGACAACCAGCGTTTCCGACAACTTCCCCGTTTCCTCGAGCCAATCGAGGATCCGCGCAATCTGCTGTTCGGTGTACCGGATGTTCCCCGCGTAGAGAACTTTCAGGTCCTCGTTCGCCTCGTCGCTGACGCGGATCCCCGGTTCCCCCAGGGGAAACGCGCCACCCGCGGGCACCGGGTTATCCATGATCCTCTTCGAAGGCGGCTTTCTGTCCAACAAAAACTCCCGGGGTCCGTACGGAGCGTGCGCACCCCAATAGTGCACGTAGGCGAAAAAGGGGGCGTCATCGAGGTCACGAAGCCAGCTCAACGCCGCGTCCGTCACAACCCGCGAGTCGAACTCGACCTCCTCTGGTGTAGCGTGGGTCGGCTCCGTCCCTTTTTTCGTCAACGCGATCGCCGGCAGGCGGAGCCGGCCCTTCAAACGATAGAGAAAGGTACAGTCGAAGGCCCAGGTGAGCACACAGGGGGACGCCCAGAAATGATCGAAACCCCTTCCGAAGCCGCCGCGCGGGACAAAATAGGGGGTCTCGGCGAACGCCGCTGTGCGATACCCCGCGCGTCGGAAAACCTCTGCCATGAAGGGCGCCGTCGACGACACCCGATACCCTTGCGCCACTGCCCCATGACTAGATGGATAAAGTCCCGTAAATATGCTCGCAATGGATGGCAGCGTCCACGTCGATTGAGGCACGTGGTTTTCAAACAGAACGCCCCCCGCAGCCACGCGGTCCGACGTGGGGCTCGCCCCCCAGCGGCCGCCGTAACAGGTGAGAAAATCGGCGCGCTCGCTATCGGTGAGTATCACGAGAACGTTCCGGTGTGTACCCGCCCGCGCTTTACCTCCGTCGCGATCGAAGAGCCCATTGTACGATCCGAAGAACGGATCCCACGCCAGACCGACGACGATCCACAAGAAGAGTCCGCTCCGCAGGACCCTCATCGGGGCAGACCCCATGCGATACACAACCCAGGCGAGAGCCCCCATGAGGACGAGGCTCGCGACCGCAATCCCCAACGTGATGGGCGACAGGAGCGGCAAGGGACTCGATGGGTTCTTTTGCATGTAGCTCGCAACCGCCGCCACAAAAAGACCCGCACCGGCGAGAGCCTCGACAAGACGCGTTCCCGCATCCCACTCTTGGCCACGGTCCCTCGTCGAAGTCTCCACGTTCGTCTTTTTCTCCCCGCGCCCCTTCCCCCACACACCCTTCTCCCGAAGCGCCCCCAGCACCACACGAAGTACACCCGCCCCAAGCCCGGCGTAGAGCGCGTAGTTCAGCACGAGTTCCACCGGGAACAAGGGATTCTGTAAACCCACGCGAAAACGGTGGTTCCAGAGGAAGCCTTCGAGAAGACCCGCACCCGAGCCCCAGAGCGCACCGAGGACGAAGCTGTCTCGAAACGCCCTCACCATCCGGCCTCGCATGAATCCGCTCATCGTGACAACCCCTTCTGGATAGAGCGGCGGCACCGCTCATGCTAATCGCGTCCGTCGTCGCGTGGGTCGCCCAGTCTCTCTTTCAAACATAGCGCCTCGCGGAAGCGGATCATCGCGAACCGATCATCGCTCGCGGTGATCCACGCTTCCGTGAGGCTGGGTATTAATGTACTGCATCCTTCGAGCTCTTTCAAACAGAAACCGACTCTATTCCTCGCTGCGATTCGATCACCGGCGGCCCACAGGTTTGGTGCGAGGAAAGAGGAGTGTCGTACGACGCAATACTGTCGGCACCGCGTCGAGTTTGGCGCGTGGGCGCGGGCAGGAAACCGGTTGACTATTAATAAATCACGACTTACAATGCTTCCCAATTCGAAACGAGATGATATAGTCTTCGACAAATCAAGGCCGGAAACGCCGTGAGCAGCACTTCTGAGATGGTCAAGAACATCGTTCTTTCCGCGATCACGGCTCTCAACGAGGAGCTGCCCGAAGGCGAGCGCATAGACCCCAGTGGAACAACTCGTCTGATTGGGCCGCACGGGACCTTGACTTCCCTCCAGGTCGTGAACTTAGTGATCCACGTGGAGGAAGGGATCGCGGAACACATCGGCACCGAGCTCGACCTCACCGTCAACGAGGAACTGTTCGACAAAGACGGCCCTCTGCAAACCGTGGACACCTTGATCGCCTATCTGACAAAGGCTGTCGCGGGGCATCATGAATAGCGAGACCCGTTCCGTCTACCTGATTGCGGACTTCACCGTCAGCTCCTTCGCCGCGCTTCTGGAGCGGGATCCGGCCCCGCCTCATCTAACGGTCAGAGAAGCACCGTACAACCAGGTCGAACCCGAGCTGCTGGCACTCGCACATAGTACGTCTTCGGCGAACCAGATCGTGTTCGTGTGGACGCGGCCGGACGCTGTCATCGCCTCCTTCGCCAAGTTGCTTCGAGGCGAGACAGTGGATATCGCTCGAGTGCTGGAGGAAGTGGACGCCTTTTGTGAAATCGTGGCGGCAGCGGGGCTGGCGTGCCAGTCCTTGTTCATCCCGTTGTGGACTCTCCCCGCGCACGTGCGCGGCCTGGGACTTCTGGATCTGAAGCTGCCGGATCACGGTATTTGGGGGGCGTTGGCTCAGATGAACGGCCGGATGGTCGAGCGCCTTTCCCAGAAGCGGAACATCTATCCGCTCAACGCGCCTCGTTGGGTTCAGAAGGTTGGAGAGCGGTCGTTCAACGTCAAACAGTGGTATCTCGGCAAAGTGCTCCTGAGCAATGAACTGTTCAAGGAGGCCGTGCTCGATTTCAAGGCGGGGCTCTCGGCGCTCGGCGGAGAGACTCGAAAATTGGTGATGATGGATCTGGACAATACACTCTGGGGCGGCATCGTCGGGGACACGGGATGGGAAGGAATCACGCTGGGTGGTCATGATGCAGTCGGCGAGGCGTTTGTCGACTTTCAACGCGCTCTCAAGGCGATCAGGCAGCGTGGCATCTTGCTGGCTGTCGTCAGCAAGAACGATGAGTCGATCGCCATGGAGGCCATGACGAAGCACCCCGAGATGGTCTTGCGACCCGGGGATCTCGTGGGGTGGCGGATCAACTGGGGCGACAAAGCGCAGAGCATCCTTGAGCTCGTCAAGGAACTGAACCTCGGGCTGCAATCAACCGTTTTCATCGATGATAGCCCCTTCGAGCGCGGCAGAGTCCGGGAGGCGCTCCCGGAAGTCCTCGTGCCGGACTGGCCGACCAATCCGATGCTCTATGTGAAGGCCTTGGAGGACCTCAGGTGTTTCGACGCGGCCTCGGTAACCGACGAGGATCGCAAGCGTCATTCGATGTACGTTGCCGAGCGGCAACGCGACACGTCCATGAGCCAGGCGACGTCTCCGGAAGACTGGCTCGACACGTTGGAGATGAAGATCAACGTCGAGCCGCTCGAGCCAAGCAACATATCGAGAGTCGTACAGTTGCTCAACAAGACGAATCAGATGAACCTGAAAACCCGCCGGCTGACGGCGGATGCGTTTCGAGAATGGTGCAACGGGGAGAATCGTTTCTTCCGTGCGTTCCGGGTTTCCGACAGGTTCGGTGATTCCGGATTGACAGCCCTGCTCAGTCTGGAACGCTCCGACGCGGAAGCGGAAATCGTCGACTTCGTAGTCAGTTGCCGGGTGTTCAAACGCGGGGTCGAGGAAACCATGGTTGCCAAAGCGGTCGAGCAGTGTCGTGGGTGGGGTGTCGAGAGGCTGGTTGCCAGGTACATTCCCACGGCAAAAAACGCCCCCTGCCTGGCGTTCTGGGAGACATCCGGTTTCGAGCGGCAAGGCGACGGAAATGCCTTCGTCTTCGATACTGCCCGGCCGTATGAGCCGCCGCCTCACGTTGCGATCATGGAGACGGCGTCGGAGAATCCCGGGGACACGTGAGTTATGTCGACGATTGACGCGTTGAAACTAAACTGTTTCGGGGACGACGCGCGGCTACGCCACGTCGGCGTGGCAGTGCGCTCCATCGAGGCGGCCGCCCCTGGGGCGGAGAAGCATTTCGATGCGTTGCAGAACGTCCGGGTCGCTTTCGTCGAACTCAACGGGGTGCTCTTCGAATTGGTGGAACCCGTGGACGAGCGCTCGCCCGTCGTCGGATATCTCAAACGGGACAAGATGAATCTCTACCACCTTTGCTTCGAGGTGTCGGACTTGGAGAGCGCTCTCAAGCGGGCGAAGCAAAACGGCTTCCACGAGCTGGGCAAGCCGAAGCCCGCCGCCGCCTTCGAAGGACGGCGGATCGCCTGGGTATTCAATCCCCTCCTGGGGTTGTTCGAGCTTCTGGAAAGGCAAGCACCACCGCAAACGGCGTGATACGCCTCGCTCGGGCGCGCAATGCTGGACATCATTTTCACAACGGACTACGAATTGCACGGAAACGGGGAGGGGTCCCCGTATTCGTTGATGGTCGAGCCGACGCGGCGCATGATGCGCAGTTTCGAGCGCCACGGGGCCAAGCTGACCATCATGGCCGACGTCGCGGAAATCGGCCGGTTCAAGGACTACGCTGCGGTGCACGGGGAGGACCGGTTCCACGCAGGGATGATCG
>Ga0315273_10007242_pt1 | contig 13892 bp, 10 predicted proteins | sample YL17G02_0_MG_FD_205753 | JGI IMG/M metagenome (GOLD analysis project Ga0315273, IMG submission 205753) | Sediment microbial communities from Yellowstone Lake, YNP, Wyoming, USA - YL17G02_0 | ecosystem: Environmental > Aquatic > Freshwater > Lake > Sediment | place: USA: Wyoming | collected... | reverse complement strand
CGTGAGCCCCGACGGCATTGACGCGCTCACCCAGTACTTCAACCAGGACCTCGGTGCACTCGACCGGAAGATCCTCGTCGTCTCCTGCAGGATGTGCGACAGTATCGACCGATGCAGGGGCACGATCATCGCAGACGTCGGCTTGACGGACATCCAGTAACAGAAGAGCGCGCGGACACCGGCACCGGCGTCGGTGCGCGGCAGGAGGGACCACATGAGGATCTCCGAACTCGCGGAGCAGACAGGCCTCAAGTCGGCCAATACCTACGTGGATCGGGAGGTGGAGGGCGTCTACATCTCCGACATGGTCTCCGACATCATCACCTCGGCGAAGCGCAGCTCGGTCATCGTCACGCTGCAGACGCACAAGAGCATGGTCGCCGCCGCCAATCTCGTCGCGGCCGCCATGATCGTGATCGTCAAGGGCCGGCAGCCGAGCGATGACGTCGTCGAGTTGGCGACGCGAACCGGCATCGCCTTGTTCGTCTCCGCCCTCGACACGTGGGCGTTTGCCAGGAAGCTCACGCAGCTGGGATTCGAGTAGGCGGGGAGGCCCGCACCCCATCGGGTCGTCCCTCGCGTGATCAGATCCGTCCTCACCGGATGAAGGGGTTTCCCGCAATGACGCACCAGGGGTTTTCGGAGGCTTTGAAGGGCCTGCACGGCGACGCGGGAGATCTGGTCCCCGCGTTGCAGCGGGTGCAGGCCGTCGAGGGATACCTGTCGCGGGATTCCGTCGGCCGAATCGCGCGGTGGCTGCGGACGTCCGAGAACGAGATCTACGGCGTCGCGACGTTCTTTGCCCAGTTCCGTTTCACGCGGCCTGGCGATCGCGTCGTCAAGGTCTGCCTGGGCACGGCCTGCCACGTGAAGGGCGGCGTGCAGATCCTGGACGTGCTCAAACGCCGGCTGAACGTCGAGCCCGGAGAAGCCACCGCCGACGGCAAGTACCAGCTCGAGCGCGTGGCGTGTCTCGGCTGCTGCGCGCTGGCGCCGGTCCTCACGATCGACAACAAGATCTACGGCGAGACGTCCGTCCTGAAAGTCCATCAGATGTTCGAGGAGCGAGAGAGCCGTGACGACGCTTGACGAGCGAAGGACTCGCGCAGCCCAGGTCTGGGACGAGCTCCAACGCAGCGCCCGGCCCCTGATCTACGTCGGGACCGGTTCGTGCGGCCTTGCTGCCGGCGCCGCCGAGGTCATCGACGCCATCGAAAGCCACCTGGCGAAGAGAAAGAACGACGCCGCCATCCTGAGGGTCGGATGCATCGGTCCCTGCTACCTGGAACCGCTCGTTGACGTGCAGATGCCGGGCCAGCCTCGAATCAGCTATTCGAACGTCACGCCGGATCTGGTCCGCCAGCTGCTCGATGCGTTCTTCGAGAAGGGGGAGGTCTACCGGTACCACCTGGTGGGGCACCTGGGCCAGAACGGCTTCAAGGAGGTGCCGCGGTTCTTCGATCACCCGATGCTCGCGCCCCAGGTGCGCATCGTCCTCCGCAATTGCGGAATCATCGACCCGGAGAACGTCGACCACTACCTCGCGCGGGACGGGTACAGCGCCATCGAGAAGTGCCTGTCGATGCCGTGGACCGCTGTGCTCGACCTCGTCAAGAACGCCGGCCTGCGCGGCCGAGGAGGAGCGGGCTTCCCGACGTGGCGCAAGTGGCAGGTCTGCCGGGAGACGAAGGCCGACACGCGGTATCTCATCTGCAACGCGGACGAGGGAGATCCCGGCGCGTTTATGAACCGGTCGCTCATCGAGGGTGATCCGCACGCGGTCCTCGAGGGGATGCTCATCGCGGCTTACACGATCGGGGCCGAGGCGGGCTACATCTACATCCGCGCCGAGTACCCGCTTGCGATCGCACGGCTCACATCGGCCATCGCGCAGATGCGAGAGCTGGGGCTCCTGGGGCCGCGGATCCTCGGGAGCGATTTCCACTTCGACATCAAGATCAAGGAAGGCGCCGGCGCATTCGTGTGCGGCGAGGAGACCGCCCTCATTGCCAGCATCGAAGGCCGGCGAGGCATGCCGCGCACGCGGCCTCCTTTCCCGGCAGTCGCCGGGCTCGGAGACAAGCCCACGATCATCAACAACGTCGAGACGCTTGGGACGCTGCCCAACATCATCCGGCACGGCGCCCAGTGGTACGCCCAGTACGGGACGGAGACCTCGAAAGGAACCAAGACGTTCAGCCTCGTCGGCAGAGTCCGGCGCACGGGCCTGGTCGAGGTGCCGCTCGGCATGCCCCTTCGCAGGGTCATCGAGGACATCGGCGGCGGGTCCCCGAAAGGCTTCAAGGCCGTCCAGACCGGTGGACCTTCGGGCGGATGCCTCGGGGCCGAATTCCTCGATTCGCCCATCGACTACGAGGCCCTCGCGGCGGCGGGGTCGATCATGGGGTCGGGCGGGCTCATCGTGCTCGACAAGAACACCTGCATCGTCGACACGGCCAAGTACTTCCTGGACTTCACGCAGGCCGAGTCGTGCGGCAAGTGCGTGCCCTGCCGGGTCGGCACGCGGCACCTGGTCGGCATCCTGGACAGGATCTCCCAGGGCAAGGGCGAGGTCGCCGACCTGGCCAGGCTCGAGCGGCTCGCCTCCACCATCAAAGGCGGCTCGCTCTGCGGCCTTGGGCAGACCGCCCCGAATCCCGTGCTGACCTCCCTCAAGCACTTCCGCAGCGAGTTCCTGGCCCACATCGTCGACAAGCGCTGTCCCGCGGCGGTGTGCCGCGACCTCGTCCACTACCGGGTCGTCAAGGACAAGTGCACGGGCTGCCAGCGGTGTATGAAGGTCTGCCCGACAGCCGCCATCACGGGACCGCGATCGGAGCCGCACAATCTCGACATGGCCAAGTGCATCAAGTGCCGCTCCTGCTACGAGATTTGCCGATTCGATGCCATTGCCGGCGATGCCATCGTCATTGAGTCGTGAGACGGACATGACCCAGACAGTCACGCGCGCGAGGGAAGCTCGGATGATCTCGATCGAGATCGACCATCGTCTTGTCACGTGCGCCGAGGGCGTGTCGGTGCTGAGGGTTGCGGAGCTGAACGGCGTCTCCATTCCGTCCTTGTGCTCGCACAAGGACCTGTCGCCGTTCGGCGGGTGCCGCCTGTGCGCGGTCGAGATCACGGGGATGCGTGGGTACCCGCTGGCCTGCAGCACGATCGTGCAGGAGGGCATGAGGATCCTGACGGACACGACCGCGTTGCGGGAGATGAGACAGGACATCCTCGAGCTCATCCTGAGCGAACACCCGTCGAGCTGCCTTGTGTGCGAGGAGAAAGAGGCGTGCAGGCAGAACGTGCACACGATCCGGAAGGCCGGCGTGAGCACCGGCTGCCGCTACTGCCCGAGCGACGGCCAGTGCGAGTTGCAGGCGCTGGCGGAGACACTCGGGGTGCGGGAGATTCGCTACCCCGTGTACTACCGCGGCTACGAAGCCGAGCACGATGACCCGTTTTTCGACAGGGACTACAACACGTGCATCCTGTGCGGCCGCTGTGTCCGGATGTGCCAGGAGATGCGCGGCGCCTCGGTGCTCGCGTTCAAATACCGGGGGCCGAAGACCCGGATCGGCCCGGCCTTCGGCCGGACCCACGTCGAGGCGGGCTGCGAGTTCTGCGGGGCGTGCGTCTCGGTGTGCCCGACGGGCACGCTCGCCGACAAGGCATCCAAGTGGGACGGCCAGCCGGACGCGTGCGAAGTGTCCACATGTCCGTTCTGCGCGCTGGGTTGCCAGATCGAGCTGCACCACAAGGGCGGGCGGCTCTCCAGGGTCCACGCGCACCTGGATCCCGAGATCAACGACGGGCAACTGTGCGTTCGGGGAAGGTTCTGCCTGCCCGAGATGACGCACAACCACGAACGGGCCCGCAAGCCGCTGCTCAAGCGCGGCCGGTACGTCCGCGAGGTGAGCTGGTCCGAAGCGCTCGACGATGTGGCCGCGCATCTTCGAGGTCTCGAGCCGAACGACATCCTGATGCTCGTCTCGCCCGATCTCACCAACGAGAGCCTCTATGCGGCTCAGAAGCTGGTCCGCGCCACCTTGAAGTCGAACAGCATCGACTCGACGGCTCGGTGGGCTCTGCCCGGAGGGCCCGGGCTGTGGGCCGACCTGTTTTCGCTGCCGATTTCGATTGGAGCCATCGCGCGCGCCGACTCGATCGTGGCGGTCGGGCTGGATTCGAGGTTCTCCTTCTCGGTGGCCGGGGTGGAGATTCGGCGGGCTCTGAAAGACGGCGCGACGTTGGTCACGGTCGACCCTCGTGAGTCGAATCTGAGCCGATACACCGGCCACTGGTTACGGCCTCATCCCGGCAAGGAGGGAAAGGTCCTCCAGTTCCTGGCGGCGCACCTCTTCGGCGACGCCGACAGGCCGGCCCCGCGTGCGGCTGCTGACGAGACGGGGGTGAGCGAGCAAGCCTTGACGAACGCGGTCGAAGCCCTGGCGCCGGGGGGCAACCTCGCGGTCATCGTGGGACCCACGGCCTTCTCGGTCGATGCGGACCACGATATCGGTCAGGCTCTCCTTCGACTCGGCGGACGGGAGAAGACGACCATCCTGCCGCTGTTTCACGGCGCCAATACGCGAGGCGCGCTGGAGCTGGGCGCCTTCGGGGAGTGGCTGCCCGGGCTCGAACCGGCGGAGGCTCCGGGCGTCACGCTGGCGGATCTGCTCGAAGGCCGGGCCAGGCCGAAGGTCCTCTACCTGGTTGGGGAGTCCCCGTTCTTCGATCGGCCGGATTGCGAGTACGTCATCGCCCAGGACATCTATCCACCTCCCTTCGACGTGGACGCCTTCCTCCCTGCGGCGAGCTTCGCCGAAGCCGAGGGCACGCTGACCAACATCGAGGGCCGGATCCAGCGGCTGGTCGGAATCGAGCACGTGCCTGACGGCGCCGCCACGGGATTCGCGCGTCCCGACTGGTTCATCTTTGGGGAACTCGGCGAGAGGCTGGGCGCGGCCTCGCCTCCCTTCGAGAATGCCGGCCAGATCCTCCAGGAGATCAGCACGAGGGTCGCTGGCGTTCCGGCGAGCCCCGACCGTCAGGTGCGACGACTCCTCGTCAAGACCCGGATCCCGTGGGCCGCAAGACGGCGGGCGGCTCCTGGCGCTGATGGGTATCGACTCATCTTCGATCCCGCCGGCTTCGGCCATCGCGGCATCGACATGAGCTTCGCCGTGGAGGGGCTTTCGGAGCTCTCCTTGGAAGAAGGACTCCGACTTCACCCGGATGATCTGGACGATCTCGGCGTTGCCGCCGGCGACACGGTCATCGTGCGTGTTGATGGCGTGGAGGTCTCAGCCGCGGTGAAGGCAGACGCCGAGTGCCCCCGCGGGGCCGTTTATGTTTACCGTCCGTTCGCGTACGGCGGCCTGTCCCACCGCAGGGCTCTCGCGCCGCTCTACCGTGTGGGCGGGAGCCTGGTGAGCGCGCGCGTCGTCCGAGGGAATCCAGCGTAGGCCCGGGCCGCAGGAGGCGCGGGTCCGGCCTTCGCGAGCGTCGGCGCCAAGTCGTGAGGGTCCGACATGTACCGAATCGTCGAGCGCCGCATGATCGTCCCGAACCTGCACGAGTTCATCGTGGAGGCCCCGCAGGTCTCGAGCGCGGTGCGGCCCGGGAACTTCGTCATCCTGAGGCCGGATGAGGCGGGGGAACGGATCCCGCTGACGGTTGCCGACTGGGACCCCGATGCGGGAACGGTGACATCCATCTTCCTCCAGGTGGGCGCCTCGACGGCCAAGCTTGCGCGTCTCAAGCCGCACGACACCATCCCGACCTACGCGGGCCCCCTGGGCAAGGAAACCGAGATCAGCTCCTTCGGCACCGTGCTCTGCATTGGAGGCTGTTACGGGATCGGCGGCATCTACCCCGTGGCGCGCGCGCTCAGCGAGGCCGGCAACACGGTCTACGTGCTGCTGGAAGGACGAAGCGGCTACCTCTTGTACTGGCAGGAGAAGTTCAGGCGCGTGGCCGCCAGGGTTATCGAGCTCACGCGGGACGGATCGGCCGGCTACAGGGGCCACGTCTCGCGGCTTCCGGAGATTCTGACGCTGGAGCGGATCCAGCCCGACCGTATCTTCGTCCAGGGCTGCACCTTCCTGATGATGCGAGCATCAGACGTGACGCGCAAGCTTGGCGTCAAGACGATCGTCAACATGAACCCGATCATGATCGATGGGACCGGGATGTGCGGCGTCTGCCGGCTGACCGTCGCCGGCAAGACGAAGTTTGCCTGCGTGGACGGCCCCGATTTCGACGGCCACGAGGTGGATTGGGACGAGTTCCTCAAGCGGAGAACGACGTACAACCCCGAAGAGGTCCAGCCGCTGCGCAAGAGCGGCTGCGCGTCGCACTACTGATCCTGGGAGGAGATGCCGTGCCGGCCAAGAAAACGATCGACCCGCGCAAGCGCCCCATGCCCAAGCAGGAGCCCTTCGAGCGGGTCAGGAACTTCGACGAGGTGGCGCTCGGGTACACACCCGAACTCGCTCGCGAAGAGGCCTCCCGCTGCCTGGCCTGCAAGAAGCCCGTCTGCGTCGACGGCTGCCCGGTGGGCATCGACATTCCTGGCTTTGTCCAGTGCATGATCGACAACGACTTCAGCGGCGGCATCAGGAAGATCAAGGAGAGAAACGCGCTGCCGGCCGTCTGCGGCCGCGTGTGCCCGCAGGAAGAGCAGTGCGAGAAGGTCTGCGTGCTCGGCAAGAAACACGAGCCGGTGGCGATCGGGCGGCTCGAGCGGTTCCTGGCCGACTGGGAGGCGGAGACCGGCGCCATCGAGAGGCCCGAGATCGCGCCGCCGAACCAGCATCGCGTGGCCATCGTCGGGTCGGGGCCGGCGGGAATCACCGTGGCGAGCGACCTCGCCCTGCTCGGCTACGACGTGACGATCTTCGAGGCCCTCCATGAGGCGGGCGGGGTGCTCACCTACGGCATTCCCGAGTTCCGCCTCCCGAAGGCCATCGTTCAGCGCGAGGTGGAGTATGTGAAGAACCTCGGGGTCAGGCTCCTGGTGGACTTCATCGTGGGCAAGACGAAGACCATCGACGCCCTGCAGAAGGAGTTCGACGCGATCTTCATCGGCGCGGGGGCTGGCCTGCCCTGGTTCATGGAGATTCCCGGCGAGAACCTGAACGGGGTCTACTCCGCCAACGAGTACCTGACGCGCTGCAACCTGATGAAGGGCTTCCTGTTTCCCGCCTACAACACGCCGCTCAAGAGAGCCAGGCGCGTGGCGGTCTTCGGCGGCGGCAACGTGGCCATGGACTCGGCGCGCACGGCGCTCCGCCTGGGCGCCGACGAGGTGCACATCGTGTATCGCCGCAGCCGCGCCGAGATGCCGGCCCGGCTGGAAGAACTCGAGAACGCCGAGGAGGAGGGGGTCATCTTCGACTACCTGACGCTGCCGACCAGGCTCGTGGGCGACGACAGGGGGTGGCTCACCGCGATCGAGTGCCTGAGGATGGAACTCGGGGAGCCCGACCAGTCCGGCCGGCGGCGGCCGATGCCCATCAAGGGATCCGAGTTCCTGATGGCGGCCGACGCAGCGGTCTGCGCGATTGGGAACAGCCCCAACCCGCTGATTGGGATGACCACGCCAGGGCTGGTGATCGGCAAGAAGGGAAACGTCGTGGCCGACGAGCAGACGGGAAAGACTTCCCGCGAGCGGATCTGGGCGGGCGGCGACATCGTGACCGGAGCGGCGACGGTGATCAGCGCCATGGGGGCGGCGCGACGGGCTGCGCGGTCCCTTCACGAGACGCTGTCGACGTGAGCGAGGGGGAGCGGGATCTCGTCAACTGCCTAGCAGGCCGTGGTGAAAGTCTGCACGGCCTGCTAGGAAGACGAAACAACGGAAAAAGCAGATCCCTGGAATGGTTTTCCTCAGGACTTCTGCACTTTCCGATTCTGGATCCGTTGTTTCGTCCCTACTAGCAGCCCGTGCGCGACTTCCACCACGGGCTGCCAGGCAGGACACCATGGAGCGGCGGACATGAGAGTGGCTGCGATCCGGGATCTTCTCCAGGCCGAGGTGCTGGCCGGCGAATCTCTCCTCGATCTCGAGGTGGATATGGCTGTTGCGTCAGACGCCATGAGCGCGGTGTTGGCGTCGCCTCACCCCGGGGCGCTGCTGATCACGGGGCTCACGAACATCCAGTCGGTGCGAACCGCGTTGATCGCCTACATGTCCGCAATCGTGTACGTGCGGGACGCCCGTCCGAACGCAGCCACGATTCAGCTCGCCTCGGACCGGCAGCTCGTGTTGCTGGCGACTCCCCTGGGCATGTTCGACAGCTGCGGCATCCTGCGCAACCACGGCGTCAAAGGCGCCGTCTAGCATGTCCGAGGAGCTGCTGAGACGGACGTTCGAGGTGCGGGGACGGGATTTCGAGAGCGCCGGGGAAACGTCTACCGACGTGACCTCGGTGCTCAAGGACATCGGTGTCGACCCGGACATTATCCTGCGGGTCGGCGTGGTGACCTTTGAGGCGGAGATGAACGTGGTGATGTACGCGGACCGGGCGACGCTCTCGTTCGTCCTGAGCGACGACGAGATCACCATTGAGGTGACCGACCAGGGGCCGGGTATTCCGGACCTGGAGCTGGCGATGCAGCCGGGGTACTCAACCGCTACCGACGAGATGCGCGAAAGGGGCTTCGGGTACGGCCTGGGACTGCCCAACATCAAGAAGAACTCCGACGCGTTCGCGTTGGAGTCGGAGGTGGGAAAAGGCACGAGGGTGTACTCGTCAATCCGGTTGAACGTCGATGGATGAGTTCACGCATGGATTCAGGATCGACCGGGACAGGTGCGAGGGTTGTCTCTCGTGCATGCGTGCGTGCCCCACGCACGCCATCCGGGTGAGACACCGCAAGGCCCAGTACAAACCCGATCGCTGCATCGACTGCGGGGTCTGCCTCAGCGCCTGCCCGTCGCACGCCATCACCGCCACGACGTGGTCCGTCGAAGACATCGGCCGATTCAAGTTCAAGGTGGCCGTTCCCTGTCCCGTGCTCTTCGGCCAGTTCCCGAGAGGCATCACGCCGACCATGGTCGTCAACGGGCTGCTCGCGCTCGGGTTCGACGCGGTCTGGGACTACTCGGTGGACGTCAGTCTCGCGGCCCGGGCCGTCCAGCAGTACGTGGAGGCGTGGAAGGGGGCGAAGCCGCTCATCTCCATTTCGTGCCCCGTGGTCGTTCGCCTGGTCCAAGTGTCGTATCCCCGCATGGTCAATCAGCTCATTCCCATTCAAGTCCCGCGCGAGATCGCGGGCCGGGAAGCGAAGGGGCAGTACTCGTCCCGGCTGGGCCTTCGCGAGAGCGAGATCGCCGCGATCTACATCACGCCCTGCCAGGCCAAGGCTATCTCCATCCTCCAGCCGGCCGAGGACGCGGTGAGCCATCTCGACGGCACGCTGGGGATTACCGACGTCTACAACGGCATTCTCGCCTCCGCGATGCAGGAGAAGCGGGGGGGCAGCACGCCCCATTCCCCGTCGATTCGGAATTCCACGTTCCTCCGGTTGCACGTCAGTGAAGGCCTTGGATACCGGCTTGCAGCCCATCGGCACCTGCGCGTCACGGGCCTGTCCAACATCATCCAGGTCTTCGACGACATCGAGAAGGGGAAGTTGCGGGATGTCGATTTTCTCGAGCTGTACAACTGCTGGACCGGCTGCACGGGCGGCAATCTGACGGTCGCCAACATCTACGTCACGCGAAGCACGGTGCACAGCCTGGTCAGCCATCTGCCCAGAATGGACGCCGAGACCAAGGCCGAAGTCGACAGGCGTTACCTGGGCGAGGATTTCCTGCTGCAGCAACGCATCCGGCCGCGACCGCTCCAGGGGCGGACGGGAAGCCTCAAGGAGAGAGTTCAGACGCTGAAGCAGGAGGAGGCCACGCTGGCGTCGCTACCCGGCCTCAACTGCGGGTTGTGCGGAGCTCCGACGTGCAAAGAGCTTGCGCGTGACGTCAGCATGGCCGACGCGACAAAGCAAGACTGCGTCTTCCTGTCGAAGGAGCGCCTTCGAGAGCTCCAGCGAGTCTACCTCCGCCGAACGCCGTCACCGTAGTGCCCTGTACGCACATCGCCTTCGTCTCGCCGATGACCGGGTGATTCACTCACGGACATCGCATGGTGAAACCCCTGGCAGCCCGTGGTGAAAGTCGCGCACGGGCTGCCAGCGAAGCGTTGCCTCAAACCGCCCAGCGAGACCGGCGGTTCACCACGCGTCGCTGGCCATTCGCTAGCGTGGCCCCGCGAAGCGCGGCGCGACGACATCTTCCAGGGCCGACCGGACCAACGACCACCTGGCCCCGAAGGGGCCTAAGACAGATTCCAGGGCGGTCGCGTGACACTTGCTTCAATCGTGACGCCTTCGGCCCTGGAAGATGTCTAGTGGGGACGAAACAACGGACCCAGAATCAGAAGGTGCAGAATTCCTGAGAAAACACATTCCGGGTTCTTGGCTCTCTCCGTTGTTTCGTCTGCCTAGCAGGCCGTGCAGACTTTCACCACGGCCTGCTGGGACATCCGACATTCCTGTCGCAGGCCGAGGGTGTCGGAATGGACGTGATTTCGGCGCGTGGCCGCCCGGCAAAACGGAGTAGCATGGTGGGAACCGTGTGCCGGCGCAATTCGCGCAGACACCGGGTGCTCGGCCGCTTGCGCCTGCCCCCGCGCGTTAGAGTGCGCCCGCCATTATTTGCCCCGAGTCCTTGCGGACCGACGTCCCAGGGAGATCCAAGGAGAGGCTATGAAGACCGATACGTCGACAATCATCTGGACGCAGATTGACGAGGCGCCCGCGTTGGCCACTCTGTCGCTCCTGCCCATTGTGCAGGCGTTCACGAAGGGCGCTGGCGTGTCCGTGGAGACGCGGACCATCTCGTTTGCGGACCGTATCATCGCCACCTTCCCCGAGCACCTCACCGAGGCGCAGCGGATCCCGGACTACCTCGCGCAGCTCGGCGAGCTCACGCAGAAGCCCGAGGCCAACATCATCAAGCTGCCGAACATCTCCGCCTCGATCCCGCAGCTCAAGGAAGCCATCAAAGAGCTCCAGTCCCACGGGTACCGGATCCCGGACTACCCCGAGAACCCGAAAGACGATGCGCAGAAGGCTCTCCAGGCCCGCTTCGCCAGGGTCCTCGGCAGCGCCGTGAACCCGGTGCTTCGCGAGGGCAACTCGGACCGCCGCTCGCCGCTCTCGGTGAAAGCGTTCTCGAAGAAGCACCCGCACAAGCTGGGTGCCTGGAGCACGGACTCGAAGTCTCACGTGGCGCACATGAGCGGCGGCGACTTCTACGGCAGCGAGAACTCCACCACGATCAAGAAGGCGACCGATGTCCGCTACGAGTTCGTGGCCGCCGACGGGTCGGTCACCGTCCTCAAGAAGAAGATGGGCCTCCTGGAGGGCGAGATCCTCGACACCTCCGTGATGCACGTCAAGGCGCTGCGCAACTTCTTCGAGGAACAGATCGAAGACGCGAAGAAGAACGGCCTGCTCCTGTCCCTGCACCTCAAGGCCACCATGATGAAGGTGTCCGACCCCGTCATGTTCGGCCACGCCGTCACCGTCTTCTACAAGGACGTCGTCGAGAAGCACGCCGCCGCGTTCACGCAACTGGGCGTGAACCTGAACAACGGCCTGGGCGACGTCTACGCCAAGATCCAGAGCCTGCCGGCCGACAAGAAGGCGGAGATCGAGGCCGACATCAAGGCCGTCTACGCCACCCGCCCCGCGCTGGCGATGGTCGACTCGGACAAGGGCATCACCAATCTCCACGTCCCGAACGACATCATTGTCGACGCCTCAATGCCGGTCGTGGTCCGCGAGTCGGGCCGGATGTGGGGTCCGGACGGCACGCTGCACGACACCAAGGCGATGATCCCCGACCGCTGCTACGCCACGACCTACAAGACCATCTTCGAGGATTGCCAGGAGCACGGCGCCTTCGACCCTGCCACGATGGGCAGCGTGCCGAACGTCGGCCTCATGGCCCGGAAGGCCGAGGAGTACGGCTCGCACGACAAGACGTTCATCGCCTCCGGGGCCGGCACGATCCGAGTCGTCGTCGAGTCCACCGGTGAGACGCTCCTCGAGCAGAAGGTCGACGCGGGCGACATCTTCCGGTCCTGCCAGACCAAGGACATCGCCGTCCGCGACTGGGTCAAGCTGGCCGTGAGGCGCGCCAGGGCGACCGGCGCGCCGGCCGTGTTCTGGCTCGACAGGGACCGCAAGCACGACGCGCAGGTCATCGCGAAGGTCGAGACCTGCCTCAGGGATCACGACACCACGGGACTCGAGATCCGCATCCTGCACCCGGTGGAGGCGATGAGGTACTCGCTCGAGCGGATCCGCAAGGGCCAGGACACCATCTCGGTCACCGGTAATGTCCTGCGCGACTACCTGACCGACCTCTTCCCCATCCTCGAGATCGGCACGTCGGCCAAGATGCTCTCGATTGTTCCCCTCCTTGCGGGTGGCGGACTCTTCGAAACGGGCGCCGGCGGCTCGGCGCCCAAGCACGTGCAGCAGTTCCAGAAGGAGGGGTACCTCCGCTGGGACTCGCTCGGTGAGTTCTCGGCGCTCGCCGCCTCGCTGGAGCACATCGGCAGCACCTTCCAGAACGAGAAGGCGGCGCTGCTGGCCGAGACGCTCGACCAGGCCATCGGGAAGTTCCTTGACAACAACAAGTCGCCGGCCCGCAGGGTGGGCGAGATCGACAACCGCGGCAGTCATTTCTACCTGGCCATGTACTGGGCCGAGGCGCTGGCCGCACAGTCGAAGGACGCGGAACTCAAGGCGCGCTTCGCCGGAGTGGCAAAGCAGTTGATCGAGAATGAGGCCAGGATCAACGGCGAGCTGCTCTCGGTTCAGGGGAAGCCGGTCGACATGGGCGGCTACTACCAGCCAGACCCGGCGAGGACGACCAGGGCGATGCGGCCCAGCCCGACGCTGAACGCCATCATCGACGCCATGGCCTAGACATCTTCCAGGGCCGAAGGCGTGACGAATGAAGCAAGTGTCACGCGACCGCCCTGGAATCTGTCTTCGGCCCCTTCGGGGCTCACCGCCGGACTGACGGTGGCCTTGGAAGATGCCGTCGCCCCGCGTTTCCCGGGGCCGGCCAACAACGCTCCCAGCGAAGCGGCGTGAACCGCCGTCGTGCTGGGCGGTTTGAGGCAACGCTTCGCTGGCAGCCCGTGGTGGAAGTCGCGCACGGGCTGCCAGCCGGGCGGCCGCCAGTTCCGGACAGGTGTTGAACCCGCCGCGGACCGGCGCCCCGTTTCTGTCGTGCGCCCAGGCGACGGCCTCGGTGGGCTCGGTCGATCGCGACAGAACCGCCGCTGATCGCGGTGTTCATGATCTGCCTGTTGTCAGCCGCGTCCCTGATCAGGTCGTCTCCCCCCTTGTCCGCGACCACCTGGAACAGACGCGCCGAGCCTGCCCCGGCCGCCAGATCGAGGGCCCGCAAGGCCCCGGGGCGGCTGGTGTCATATCCGGCCCCGCTGTCCAGGAGGAGATCGACCATGGCAAGCGAGCCATGGTGCGCCGCATGCTCCAGGGGCACCATGCCAGTGGAGTCCCGCGCGTTGACGTCGGCGCCCTTCTGGATGAGCAGCCGGGCGACGTCCACGTTGTCGGTCATCCGCGTCAACAGGCTGAGCGGCGTAACTTGACCCTGGCTTGGGCTGTCCACCTCGGCGCCTTTGGCAATCAACAGTTCGACGATGGCCTTGCGGTTGAACCGCGCCGCGAGATGCAGCGGTGAGTTGGCCCCATCCTTCTGTTGCCGAAGATCGGCCCCCCGTTCGATCAGGACCCTCGCCGCGGCGTCCTTGCCGCTGAAGATGGCGGCGTGG
>Ga0315273_10007241_pt1 | contig 13892 bp, 8 predicted proteins | sample YL17G02_0_MG_FD_205753 | JGI IMG/M metagenome (GOLD analysis project Ga0315273, IMG submission 205753) | Sediment microbial communities from Yellowstone Lake, YNP, Wyoming, USA - YL17G02_0 | ecosystem: Environmental > Aquatic > Freshwater > Lake > Sediment | place: USA: Wyoming | collected... | reverse complement strand
CTTCGGTTGAGAGGTCTGTTTTGTCAACGTCCTTCTTAACCGCACAGGTGAAGGGATTTCGAGTTTTTTTTCGCCAGGCACGCTAAAATCACGCTTGTTCAGGGGCTAGAGAACAGTCGTGCCTCCGGCACTGACAACGATGAGGCCGGGCGCTACGCACCCCCATGCACCTTCGACAGTGCTCTCCCGCTATACGTCCGGGCCGCCGCCGGTGCAACAAGAAAGTGCTTGGCCGGCGCGGCCGGGCCGTCTAAGATGAGCGAGATGCTGAGATACTGGCGCGGCGGGTCCGGAGGCCCGCATCTGTTTGGCGTGGCGGCAGCCCTATGCCGGGTGGCATGCCCACCCCGCTGTTCGCGTGGGCATGCTCGTGGCGCACGGTCAGATCATGCCCACGGAACGACGCCGTGGGCATGCCACCCCGCTAGCGGAGCAACGCGCTAAACGGGTAGGGAGAGTTGCCGCGCACACGCCTGCTGCAAGGAGACCGCCCATGCAGACCCTCGGATGGTGCCTGGCCCTCGTGGTGCTGGCGGCAACGGTCCGCGCTTCGGCCGCCGAAAAGGAAGACCTGGGCGTTTTGGAGGCCGGCAAGGGCGGCGATGCCCTGCGGGCGTACCTTCTCGATGAGTGCAACAAGTGCTTCAGCGCCCGCCGCCAGGCCGTCGCCGCCATCGAGAAGCCCGACCAGATCGCCGAGCGCCAGGCCAGGGTCCGCGAGGCCTGGATGGCCGCCGTCGGCCCCTTTCCCGCCAAGACCCCCCTCCACCCGCGCACCGCGGCCACCCTCGACCGCCCGGGCTATCGTATCGAGAAAGTGATTTATGAAAGTCGTCCGAACCATCACGTCACGGCCAACCTGTACCTGCCGAAGGACGCCCGGGGTCCCTGCCCCGGCGTCCTCATCCCCTGCGGCCACGACCGCAACGCCAAGGCGTGCGACAACTACCAGAGCATGGCCATCCTCCTGGCGACCAGCGGTTTCGTGGTCCTCTGCTACGACCCCATCGGCCAGGGCGAGCGCATCCAGACGTTCAAGCCCGACGGCCAGCCCGCCACGTGGGGCACCGGCGAGCACACGCTCGCGGACATCGGCGCGCGCCTCGTCGGCCTCTCGGTCGGCCACTACCGCCTCTGGGACGGCATCCGCTCGATCGACTACCTCGCGGGCCGGCCCGAGGTCGACCCCGCGCGGCTCGGCTGCACGGGCAACTCCGGCGGCGGCACCATGACCGCCTACCTCATGGCCACCGACGAGCGGATCTACGCCGCCGCCCCGTCGTGCTACCTGACGTCGCTCGAGCGGCTCTTCCCCGGCCTGGGCCCGCAGGACGGCGAGCAGAACATCCCCGGCCAGGCCGCCCTTGGCATCGAGCACGCCGACTACGTCCTCCTGCACGCCCCCCGGCCCACGCTCATGCTCACGGCCACGAAGGACTTCTTCGACATCGACGGCTCGTGGGAGACGTTCCGCGAGGCGAAACGCCTGTGCGGCATCCTGGGCTACGGCGAGCGCGTCGACCTCTTTGAGTTCCCCGACGGGCACGGCTTCTCGAAGCCGCGCCGCGAGGCCGCCCTGCGCTGGATGCGCCGCTGGCTCCAGGGCATCGACGAACCGGTCGTCGAGCCCGCTCAGAAGGTCAACACCGACGCCGACCTCCAGGTCACGCAGACCGGCTACGTGGTGACGGAGCTCAAGGGCGCGACCGTGTGGGACTTCAACCTCGCCCGCGCCAAGGAGTTCGTGCCCGAGCGCGAGGCCTTCTGGCGCGACCGCCCCAAGGACGAGTGCCTGGCCGAAGTGCGGCGCCTCGCGGCCGTCCGGCCGCCGGCGGAGAGGCCGGTGGCGCGGTCCGTCGGCACGGTGGAGCGCGAGGCGGCGCGCGTCGAGAAGCTCGTCATCGAGCGCGCGGGCGAAGTGCCCGTCCCCGCCCTCCTCTTCCTTCCGAAGGGACCCCGGGGCAAGCTGCCCGCCGTCCTTTACGTGGATGACCGGGGCAAGGCCGCCGGCGCCGCGCCCGGCGGGCCGATTGAAGAGCTCCTCAAGGCCGGCACCGCGGTGCTCGCCATCGACGTGCGCGGCGTCGGCGAGACCACGCCCGTCTCGCCGAAGAAATACTGGAACCCCGAGTTCCCGATCGCGTACCTCGCCTTTCACCTCGCGCGGCCGCTGCTGGGCCAGCGTGTGGAGGACGTGCTGGCGGCGCTGGAGTGCCTGGCCGCGCGGCCGGAGATCGACGCCGCGAAGATCGGCATCGTGGGCGTGGAAGGCGGCGCCCTGGCGGCCCTTCACGCCGCCGCCCTCGACGAGCGGCTGCGCGAGGTCACGCTGCGGCGCTCCATCGCGTCGTGGATGGACGTCGTGACGTCGCAGACGGCAAAGAACCAGCTCGGGCAGGTGGTGCCGGGCGCCCTGGCGCGCTACGACCTGCCGGACCTCGTCCGCGCGATCGCCCCGCGGCCCGTCCGCGTGCTGGAGCCGCTCGATCCGGCGGGGAACCCGGTGGCAAGCGCGAAGGCGCCCTAGCGTGGGGCCGTTGACCGCCATCGTTTAGCCGCGGCCTTCACCGTTTAGCCGCGGCCGCATACGGCCGCGTAATAGTGTTCGTCGCCGTATGCGGCGACGGCTAAACTACGGCGGCGGCTAAACGACGAAACCGGCTAGCCGCGCAACCACTCGTCCAGGTGCTCCTTCACGAACGCGTCGTCGTTGAGGTGCGGGTACATCGCGTAGACGCGGTCGATCTCGGCCGCCTGGCCGGGGCTGAGCCCCGCAGCCGCATCGAGGCACCACGTGCCCTCCAGGAGGCCCTGCCGCCGCAGCACCTCGTGGATGCCCGGGATGCAGCCGGCGTAGCCGTTGGCGGCGTCGAAGACGGCGGCGTTGGCGTCGGTCACCTCGCCGGCGAGGCGCAGCAGGTTGGCAGGGACGGCGAAGTCCGCGCCGGTCACCCGGTGGCACAGCTCCAGATGGTCCGCGGCGCCGAGGGTCCAGAACGCCCAGTGCCCCAGCAGGCCGCCGACGATCCGCCGCTCCACCCTCCGTCCGCCGACCCGGAAGCGGTACGGCGCGAGAAGATCGAGGACGATCGAGTCGTCGTTGCCCGTGTAGAGGGCGATGTCGTCGCGGCCGGCCTCGGCGACCGCGCGGACCACATCAATCGTCTTATAACGATTAAACGGTGCGATCTTGATGGCCACCACGCGCTCGATCTCGGCGAACCGCCGCCAGAACGTGTACGGCAGCTCGCGCCCGCCCGCCGCCGGCTGGAGATAGAAGCCCACGATCGGAATCGCCTCGGCCACCGCCCGCGCGTGGGCGAGAAGCTCGTCTTCCGAGGCGCCGCGCAGCGCGCCGAGGCTCAGGAGGCCCGCATGGTACCCGAGGTCGCGCGCCAGGTTCGCCTCGGCCACCGCCTGGGCGGTCTTGCCGCAGAGGCCCGCGATGCGGACCATAAGGGGGAAATGACGGGGCTTGGCGCGGGCCATCTCTTCGGCCGCCAGCTGGAGCACCGGCCGCAGGAGCCCCTCGCGGTCGTCGTGAATCTCGAACTGCGTGGTGTGGACGCCGACGGCGATCCCGCCGGCCCCCGCCGCCACGTAGTACCGGCACAGGGCCCGCTGGCGCCGCTCGTCGAACCGCCGCGCCGCCGTCAGGGCCAGCGGGCTCGCCGGGATCACCACGCCCCGGCGGAGGACGTCGCGAAAGGTTGGCTTGTCTTTCATGCCGCACCAGATCCTTTATACACGTGTGCCTCGCCATCGTTTAGCCGTCGCCGTCGTTTAGCCGTCGCCGCATACGGCGACGGTCAATAATCGCGGCCGTATGCGGCCGCGGCTAAACGATGCGGCCGCGGCTAAACGTTGCCGGCCGCGGCTCAACGATGACCGGCCTAGTACTTCCCATCCTGCACCTCAAAATGCGTGGGCTTGCCGAGGTTGCGGCCGCCGGCGCGGACCCAGTCGGCCGTCCACTGGAGGACACGCGCCAGCGGCATCTGCGGCAGGCCGAACAGGGCGTGCGAGCGCGACGCGTTGGAGAGCAGGGCCCGGCCGTTCTCCGTCCCCACGATGATCGGCTCGCGCCCCAGAAGCCTCCCGAACGTCTCGGCCGTCTCGCGTATCGAGATCACGCCCGGCCCCGTGATGTTCAGCGGGCAAGCGGGGCTCGCCGCCGCCTGGAGGCCGAGGACCGTGTAGTTCGCCGCGTCGCCCTGCCAGATGACGTTGGCCCAGCCGGTGGTCACGTCGACGGGCCGGCGGTCCCAGACCTTCGTCGCCACGTCCACGAGGACGCCGTACCGCATCTCGACCGCGTAGTTCAGGCGGATGTGCACGACGCGGGCGCCGGCGGCCTGCGAGAAGTAGTCGAACATGCGCTCGCGGCCGAGGCAGCTCATGGCGTATTCGCCGACCGGCTCGGGCGGCGTCTCCTCGGTCGCCCCGCCCGTGGCCACGTCCATGATCGGGTACACGCCGCCGGTCGAGAACGCCACGACCCGCGACGCCGCGAACGTGCGGGCCACGTGGTGCGGCACGATGACGTTGGTAGCCCACGTGAGCGGCTCGTTGCCCGTCGAGCCGAACTTGCGGCCGGCGAGGAAGAAGACGTTGGGCGCGCGCGGCAGCCGGGCCACGGCGTCGAGGTCCAGAAAATCGCAGGCGACGGTGCGGACGCCCGGCGGCGGATCGTCGAGCGGCCGGCGGCCCACGGCGAGCACGTCCTTCGTCGCGCCGGCGGCGGCCACCGCCCGCGCGAGCATCCGCACCAGGGTCGGCCCGATCTTCCCCCCCGCCCCGAGGACGAGGATGTCGCCCTCGAGCCGCTTGACGAACTCGACCGTCTGCGGCCACGGGCGGCTCAGCACCTCGTCCAACTGCGCCTCGTCGCGAATGACGTCCGGCAGGTCTTTCATCGCGTGTCCTCTATGGTCCCCCATTCGCGCCGAACCCGCGGATGATCTCCTCGTACACCCGCGCCGCCTGCACCACCTGCTCCAGCTCGATGTGCTCGTCGGCGGTGTGGGCCTGGCGGGCGGAGCCGGGGCCGAAGAGGACGCACGGGATGCCCGCCGCGCGGAAGATGCCCGCGTTCGAGGTCCACGGCGCGCCGCGCATCTCGGCCCGGCCGAGGACCTTTCGGGCCGCCGCCGCGACGAGGGTCGCGACCGGCCCGTGCGGGTCCTCCTCGAAGGCGGGCCACCACTGCGATTCCGCGATCTCGTACGCCAGCCGCGGATCGCTCGCCCGGAGGCCGTCGAGGAGCTCGCGGAACTCCGCCAGGATACTCTCGCTCGTCTCGCCGGGCAGCGTGCGGCGGTCGGCCTCGATCTCGCACCGGTCGGGAACCACGTTGACCTGCGTGCCGCCGCGGATCGTGCCGACCGAGACGGTCGGCGGGCCGAGGGCGGCGTGGCGGCGGGCGGCCAGGCGCTCGGCGAGCGGCCCCTCGATGGCCTCGATAACGCGGGCCATGGCCGCGATGGCGCTGACGCCGCGCCAAGGGGCGCTGGAGTGCGCCGCCCGGCCGCGGGTCGTGATCCGCAGGCGGCTCGCCCCCTTGTGGGTGTGGATGATCGCCAGGTCGGTCGGCTCGCCGATGACGGCCGCCTCGGCGCGAAAGCCGTCGGCGGCCAGGCGCTTCGCCCCGGTGGCGCCGATCTCCTCGTCGGCGGTCGAGACGAAACAGAGCGTGGCCGGAAGGCGCCCGCCCCCGTCGCCGATCGCGGAGCGGATCGCCAGGAGCATCGCCGCCATCGGCCCCTTGGTGTCGCAGCTTCCGCGGCCGTACAGGCGGCCGTCGCGGACGACCGGCTCGAACGGCGCGACGGTCATGCCGTCGGCCGAGACCGTGTCGGCATGGGCCTCCAGCAAGAGGGTGCGGGAACCGGCGCCGACGAACCGCGCGATGAAGTTGAACCGGCCGGGGGCGATCTCGACCTTGCGAGTGTCGGCGCCCCAAGGCCAGAAGATCGACGCGAGGAGGTCGGCCATCGCCTCCTCGCCCAGCCGCGGCCCGGCGGCCGCGGCGCCGGCCGGGTTGACGCTCGGGCAGGCGACGAGCCGCGAGAGAAGCTCGGCGGCGGCAGCGAGGGTGATCGGGGATTCCATGGCGCTTGCTCCCTTCAGGCTGTCACCCCGAGCGAGCGCAGCGAGTCGAGGGGTCTCGCCGTGCGAATGTTCGAAAGGCAACCACCACAGCGAGATTCCTCGACTCGCTGCGCTCGCTCGGAATGACAACGCTGAACCCATACCGCGTACGTTGCCGCGGCCCACTATACCGACCACGGGTTGACAAGCAACCCGTGGCACGTGAAACAAAGCCCCCCTCAAAAGACCCTCTTCCGCAACCGCCCGACGGCGCGGCCGGCCGCGAGCCAGCCCAGGAACACGTGAGCCGCCATGACGGCGCCGATGACCAGGGTGGCCGCCCCGGGGCCCATCTTGGCCTGCTGCCAACCCCACGGGAACTCGAGGCTCGCCAGGGACTTGGCGGCGTTCTCCACCCCGCCCGCCCCCCCTATGGAGACCCCCATCTGGAAGACCGGGTGCGTCACGAGAAAGAGGAACAGGGGCCACGGCTCGCCGGAGGGAGAACCCCGGGAGATGATGAGCCAGAGCATGACGGTCGCGCTGTAGGTCATGATCGGCACCACCGCCCACAAGGCGATCACAAAGCCCAGGTTCAGCAGGATCGCCGCCGTGGGCCGCCGCACCAGCGTGCTGAAGTAAAGCCCGGTGCCCGTCACGAGCGCCACGACCCCCACCGTGATCAGAGCCATGTGCAGGACCGCCACCGGGTGGACATACCCCAGGGCCGCCATGAGCACGAGATGAAAGGCCAGGATGAGGCACGCGGGCAGGCTGCGCCTGAGAAGGGCAACGGCCTTGCCCAGCAGGATCGCCCGGTCCTCCAGCGGCGTTACCAGCAGGAGCGGCCACGTGCCCGCCTCGCGCTCCTTGGCGATGCCCAGGCCGGCCGTGATGGCGGCGCACACGCCCACGAAGACGAGCAGGAAGCCGCCGTAGAGGCCCTGCGTGTAGGCGTGCACCAGGTCGCTCCAGAACAGCGCATAGGTGGCCGCCAGGAGGCCGAACGCCAGGAGCCACGCGAGGGCGCTAAAGAGGCGGGTCCGCAGGAGGGCTACATGGAGCTCCTTCCAGATCATCGGCTCCCCCCGGACGCGGTGGATCTTCCCCTTCCGCACGCGCGTGCGGCGGGCCGACGCGAACCATCCGCCGCTCTCGCCCGCCAGTTGCCGCATGGCCGCCACCCGCACGCGCCACACCGAAAGGGCGAACAGCACGGCAGAAAGGCCCAGCAGAACGAGGCAGTGCGGCCACCAGTGGATCGGCACCGGCGTGGGCATACCGGGAGCGAACAGGCCCATCGTCAGGGCTCCCATCATCAGGTACGGGTTCGAGTGGAAGAGCACCGACTCCACCGTCGACTGCGAAGTCACCGCCGGGCCGTACTGGTTCCACAAGAGCGGCAGCAGGACGAACAGAACGCCCATGGCCGCCAGTGTTTTCAGGATGGCCACCAGGGCGCTGCGGCGGCTCGAGATCGAGAAGAACATGCTGAGGCATCCGGTCAGGATCACGGTGGCCAGGGTGACGCACAGGCCCGAGACCACGTAGTCCCACGAGACGCCGCCGAGGGCCTGCGTCAGGAGGAGCATCGGCAGGCTGACCGCCAGCAGGAGGGCAATCTCCAGCGTCCGCGAGAGCAGCTTGCCCGCGACGATCTGGAGGCTGGTGATCGGCGTCGTCAGGAGCACGCCCAGCGTCCGCTGGTAAATCTCGTCGCTGATCGAGGTGCTGAGCATCACCACCGCCACCAGCGGCAGCACGATGAACTGGAACCACATGATCACCGTGATGATCGTCATCCCGGCCCGGGACATCTCGTAGGCGTTGTAGAGGGGCGAACTCATGCGCCAACCCACCGTAATCATGGACAGCCAGACCATGCCCACGAAGCCGCTCAACACCAGCAGGTAAACGCTGCGGACAATGTACGTGCGGCCCCGGCGGCCGGAGACGCGGAGCTCTTTCTCGAACAGGGGCCCCGCGAGGCTGTAGAGCGGCTCGGCCCGGCCGATGACGGCGATGGCGACGGAGACGGCGGCGCCAAAGCGCGCGGCGAGCCGCCGCATGGCGCCGGCCTCCTCGGGTTGGATCTTGGCTTCGCTCAACGCGGGTACGTCCTTCGGTTGATCCGTTCATGTGCCACGGGTTGCCTGCCAACCCGTGGTTATCGTTCGTCGCCGTATGCGGCGACGGCTAAACACGCCGCAGCGCCGGCGTTGGCCGCTCAATCCGCAATTCGCAATCCGCAATCCGCAATCGTTCGTCGCCGTATGCGGCGACGGCTAAACACGCTGCGGCGTTGCCGCAGCCTACGTGCCCTTCCTCAAGCGCCTGGCGGCCAAGTCGCCCAGGCCGACGCCGGCCAGGACCCAGGCCCCGGAGGTCAGGCCCACGAGGGCCGTGGTGATCAGCCAGCCCCGCTCCCCCGCCGGGTAGGCCCACACGAAGCTGAGCGGCTCCTTGCCCATCGGCGGCGGGTTGCCGCCGAAATAGCCCTCCGCATACGGCACCGCGCTGGAGTCGCGGCGCGGCCCCGGAAGGCCGGGCATCTCGGCGGCCCCCTGCGTCACCATGTAGATCTGGCAGAGGGGGTGCAGCCAACCCTCGACGGTGGCGGGGGTGATACTGCCGGCCTTGTACGGCGACATCTCGCCGACGACCAGCGGCACGCCGAGGACAAGGAGGACCACGGTGAAGCCCGTCGCCATGGCGGACGCGGTCCGCCGGGCGTAGGCGCTCACGAAGAGGCCCGCGCCCGTCGTGAAAACGAGCGTCCCCCCCAGCACGAAAGCCATCAGGAGGAGGAGGATCGGGTGGACGAGGCGGCAGATCACGAACACGCCCACGTGGGCCATGAGCAGGCCCCAGACAGGCGCCGATCGCCAGAGCGCCCCGAGGGCCTTGTCGTAGACGATGTCGCCGGCCGAGAGAGGCGTGGAGAGGAGGAGCGAGAGCGTCTGCGCCTCGCGCTCGGCGGCAAACGCGGCGGCTGGCTGGACCGTGGCCGCCAGCAGCGTCACCACCCAGAGCGCCAGGCAGTAGCCTACGAAGAGATCCAGGGCCAGTTCGCCGGCCAGGTGCCAGTAAGTCATATAGATGGCGAAGAAGTCCGCTATCACCAGGCCGGAACAGAGGATCGCCCACGCCACCACGGCCGCCAGGCGGCTCGGGCCGAAGCGGACGCGCGTCTCGCGCCAGACGATCGGCGACCCCGTGACCCGCTGGACGGGGACGGCCGCCCGCCGGGCGCGCCACAGGTGCGGCTTCATCATCCGTTCCCAGCGCGAGGACGGGCGGAGTTCCCCCGTCGCCAGCCGCAGGCCCACCCGCCGCACGCGCCGGGCGCACCACGCCAGGAGGAGGGCGGAGAGGGCCAAGATCGCGGCGGCGTGGAAGAGGGCGAGCCCCGGGAGGCCAGGCGCCGTACTAGTGGCCAACAGCGACGGGTCGGGAACGATGCCCTCCAACCAAGTGACAGGGCTCAGTGCCATGAGAAGGATCCCGACGTCGGGGAAAGCTATCGGCCACGCCCCGGAGAAGGAACTCAGGAGCATCTTGTCTCCAAACCACGCAGCAAGCAAGACAAGCACAGTCACGAGCACGGCCACGTACGCCCGCCGGAAGAACGTCGAGATCAGCAGGACGAGCGCGCCGACCAGGATGCACGTCGTCAGGGTGACCTCAAGCCCGATCACCACGGCCTCCCACGGCACGCCGCCGAAGACCCGCACCACCACCATGAGCGGCAGGCTGATGGCCAACAGGAGCACGACCTGGAAGAGCTGGCCCATGAGCTTCCCGAGGACGATGCGGAAGGCGGTCACCGGCGTGGTCATGAGCGTGGCGAGCGTGCGCCGCTGGATCTCCTCGGTGATCGCCGTGCTCAGGCCGAGCATGGCGAGCGCCGGCAGCGCGATGAACTGAAACAGGATGATCCGGGCGGTGATCCACTGGCCGATCAGCGACATCCGCAGCAGACCCGGCGGCGTGGGGGCGCTCCACCAGCGGAACTCGCTGACCCAGGCCCACGCCACGAACGCCGTCAGGGCCGCCAGGTACACGAAGCGCAGGACGTAGGTGCGCCGCCGCCGGCTCGCGACGCGAAGCTCCTTGGTGAGGATCGGCCCGGCCAGGCGCGCCAGCGCGCCGAGGACGGCGGCCGGGGCGGACACTCTCGCATTGGCAGCAAGCGATGACACCGTGCGAATCTCCAACCCAGGGGGGCCAAGCCAGTCCCGTCCCACCGTGGCGCAACAGGCTTGTCCAGCGGTGCCCCCAACTCGCGGTCGCCTTCGGCTCCCCGCTAAACGCGGCGCGGCGTTGCCGTCATCCGTTCAATCCGCAATTCGCAATTCGCAATCCGCAATTCATTCGTCGCCGTATGCGGCGACGGCTAAACGATGCGACGGCTAAACGCTGCAATTGCTAAATAATGGATACCTACTGCACCTGGCCGCGCGTCAGGGCCAGGAAGGCGTCGTCGAGTTTCACTTCCTCGGGCACGAGGGCCACAAGGCGGAAGCCCCCGCGCACCAGCGTCTCGGCGATCACGCCGTCGGCCGGCTGGCCCTCGGCCAGAGTGACGCAGATGGCCCCGCCCTCTTCGTGGGCCGCCGCGACCTGCGGCAAGGCGGCGAGGGCCGCCACGGCCTCCGCCGTGCGGTCGGCCACGCGCACGCGGACCTTGCAGTGCAGGCCCATCCGCCGGTGGATCTCGGCCAGCGTGCCGCTGAAGAGGAGCCGGCCCTGCTCGATGATGCCGAAGCGGTCGCACAGCTCGGCCAGCTCGCTGAGGATGTGGCTGGAGATCATGATGGTCTTGCCCATCCGCTTGAGCTCCTTGAGGAGCTCGCGGATCTCGATGCGGGCCCGCGGGTCGAGGCCGCTGGCGGGCTCGTCGAGAATGAGCACCTTCGGGTCGTGGATCAGCACGCGGGCCAGTTGCAGCCGCTGCTGCATGCCGCGCGAGAGGCTGTCGACCTGGGCGGCGCGCTTGCTCCCGAGGTCCGTGAGCTCCAGGACGCCGTCGATGATCGCGGGGCGCCTGGCGCTCGGGATGCTGTAGGCGGCCGCGAAGAACTCGAGGAACTCGAAGACCTTCAGGTCGTCGTACACGCCCATGAAGTCGGGCATGTAGCCGATGCGGCGGCGAACATCGCGGCCGCGGATCTGGACGTTCATGCCGTCGATGTACGCGTTGCCCGAGGTCGGCTGCACCAGCGTGGCCAGGATGCGCATGGTTGTGGTCTTGCCGGCGCCGTTGGGCCCGATGAAGCCGAAGATATCGCCCGCCTGGATTTCGAGGTCGAGGCCGACGACCGCGCCGAGGCTCCCGTAGTACTTCGTGAGTTTCTGCGTCCTGATCATGGCGGTCCCTCCTTCGGAAAGACGACGAGGCGCACCAGCTCGCGGTGGACGAGCTTCGAGGACCGGCCCGAGAGGCCGAAAGCGAGCGGCGCCTCGTCGTACTCGGCGCAGACCACGGCGGCGCCCTGCGCCAGGTACGCCTGGATCGCGCGAGAGCGGGCGAGCGTGCCCTTCGCGGTGTACGCGTCGTCGGGCCTGAACTGCTGGCGCGGACGGCTTTCAAAGGGCCACGCCTCCCGGTCCTGCGGCGCCTGGGCGTGCCAGGGAGCACGGTCCACCAGCACGTCTTCGACCTGGCGGCTGCCCTTGGCGGGAACGGGGCCGAACTCGAGAACCCGGTTGCCGGCGAGCCGGATGGAGACCCGCGCGATCGGCACGTCGGCGCGGTTCTCGACGGTGGCCGAGACGCGGTCGCCCTTGCGCTCCACCCGCGCGGCGATCGGCAGCGGCGCCCGGTCGCACGCCTCGGCCAGGAGGCACTGCATCGACCAGACGTTGATGGGGAGGTAGACGGGCCGGCTGCCGCCGTCCTGCTGGGCGCAGGTGATCTGGCGCGAGGCGCTGAAACTGCCGGAGTAGTAGCCGTACCGCCCGGAGAACGGCGCGATGGCCGACCACCACTGGCTCTTCTCGAGGCCGGAGAGCTTGTAGTCGTCGGTGTCGGAGGCGAAGATGCCGCTGTAGCACGACGCCCACCGGTGCTCCTGCCCCTCCACCGCGTCGCGCACCGAGACGGCCCGAAGCTGCGTGTCGCCCGCGCGCAGGGCCTTCACGCCGAACAGCGCCAGCACCGAGAACAGGCCGATGTAGACCGTGAAGGTGAGCCACGTCAGGGGCAGCCGGTCGCGCTTCCGCAGGATCAGGTAGTCGACCGGCCCGATGACCACCGCCAGCGTCATGAGGAGGCCGACCACCCACAGGATGCTGATCGGCTCCATCTCGGGGATGTCGAGGAGGAACGTGAGGACGGCGTTGGAGCTGTCGGCGGTCTCATCATATCCATAATCGTAGCCCTCATCCTCCTGGCTCGCCGCCGGCTTGGCCGCCAGGGCGCCCCGGTCGAGGAAGGGCTTCGTGAACTCCATCCAGAACGGGGCCAGGTTCTCGCCCTGGGGGCCGCCGAGGACCGCGGGGTCGAAAGCCAGGACCCCCACCCGGCCGAAGCCGACCGGCCCGTGGGCGAAGATCCCCTCGTCCGCCCCGTGCTTCTCCACGACCCAGCCCGTCGCGCCGGCGGCCGGGAGCGCCCAGCAATTGACGGCCCGCGACGTGGCGCCGGCGCAGCCCCAACTCTGGAGGGTGCGCTGGCCAAGCTCGAGCTTCCGCGGCTCGCCGAGGCGCAGCGGCAGGAGCCGGGCGATCGGGTCGGAGGCCGGAAGCGGGTGGCTGCCGAGGACGATGAGGACCTTGCCCCCGCCCGACACCCACTCGCGGATGGCCGCCTTCTGCTGGTCGCGCATCGCCGACCAGTCGGGATCGTACAGGATGAGCAGGTCCAGGGCGCTATAGCCCGGCCAGTCCCACGGCAGTTGCGGGGCGAGGCGCTCCTTGACGTAGAGCTTGCCGGCCCGCCGGCGGTCCTGCGAGGTGCTCTCGGACGCGCGCCGCACGACCACGCCTTTCGGCAACTGGCGCAGGCCGAACGCCGCCGAGCCGGTGACGCCCACCAGGAGGTCGCCCGCCCCGACCGCCGTCAGCATGCGGGCGCCGCCCGACCAATCGCCGATCTGGTACCGCTTCTGCCAGGCCCGGCCGTCGGCGGTGTTCTGGACGCGCAGCGTGCACTCCGGCGCGCCGAACGCGAGCTTCGTGACCAGCGGCACGCGGTACGGCGTCTCCGGGGTGATCACGCCCAGGTGCAGCACGGTCATGGTCGAGATGTCGTCCTGCTGGCCGGTCAGCGTGATCCGGGCCTCGAACGTTTTCTCCCCCGACTGGACGATCACATCGACGGGCGTCCAGTCGAGCGGCCGATAGGCGCCCTGCCAGCCGATCTCGCAGTCGATGTTGAGCTTCATGTCCGGCCCGGCCGCCAGGGCGCTCGAGGACACGAGGAGCATCGCCAGAAACACACGAGCCGGGTGGCATGCCCGCGCCGCCTTGGCGTAGTACGACAACGCCACATGGCCTCGTGCGCGGCGGGTCTCCTGACCCGCCGCGCAGAGAATGCGTCTTGCCGGCTGATTGAGGCACGTTCGCGGCGGGTCAGGAGACCCGCCGCGCAAAGGGTCAAGTAGCGCTGTTGCCGGAACGAGTGACTTCATCCCTTGCCCTCCACCACGCTCTCGCGCGGCGGGTCGAGGTACGCGTTTAGAAGCTGTTTCACAAGCGCCCATCAGCGCTGCATAGCGCGGCGGGCAGTCTTGCCCGCCGCGCGGGGGGCAGGACTGCCCCCCCCGCGGGCCGGTTAAACCCCCCAGAACAAGTGGGTC
>Ga0315273_10007240_pt1 | contig 13892 bp, 11 predicted proteins | sample YL17G02_0_MG_FD_205753 | JGI IMG/M metagenome (GOLD analysis project Ga0315273, IMG submission 205753) | Sediment microbial communities from Yellowstone Lake, YNP, Wyoming, USA - YL17G02_0 | ecosystem: Environmental > Aquatic > Freshwater > Lake > Sediment | place: USA: Wyoming | collected... | reverse complement strand
GTCCTTTCGCTGACCTGTCAGCCGATCGTCGCGTCGCATTCCTGCTCTTATACGCTCTGCCCCGTCCCGCGCAACCTCAAGGACGACCTGATCAAGGGGATCGCCGCCGGGGGCGGTCTCATCGGAGTGAACATATATCCCGGCTTCCTCGACGCCCGCTACAGGAAGGAATCGGAACGGGCCGGGGACCTCTTCGAGAGGCTCTGCCGCGAGGAGGAAAAGGCGGGAGCGGACCCCGCGGCGCACTTCTCCCTCCTCCGGGACCTTGCGGTTCAATTCAGCAAGGCTATGGAGAGGTACCGCGTCCCGCTGGACCGCTACCTCGAACACATCTATCACCTGATCAACATCGCCGGCGAGGACCACGTCGCCTTCGGCTCGGACTTCGACGGCGTCCCCGACCTTCCCGCCGGCGTCACGGGCTGCCGCGGCCTGCGGACCGCCCAGGAGCGGCTCTCGGAGGCCGAGATGCCGCGGAAGACCCTCGAGAAGGTCTGCTGGACGAATTTCCTCCGCGTCTTCAGGGACGTCTGCGGCTGACCCCGTTTGACGCGGCGAGCGGCTTTGTGCTATACCGGATTTCCGTGACAAGGAGAGCATGATCATGCCCATTTCCGGCCGTTTGCGTAGGTCCGTTCTTTCGTTCTGCGTCCCGGTCGCCGCCCTCATCATCTCGGCGGGGACCATGCCCGCGGGGCAAGAGGCCGCGCCGTCGAAGAGGCTCCGGCCCCTCGAATACAACAAGGACATGCTCGTCATCCAGGCCGTCGTGGGCTTCATCGCTCCGGCGGGACTCGGCGACTCGCCCTATGACATCGACCCCGACGGGAAGATCCGGCTCAACCCGGGTACGGGGAGCATCACCTACAATTTCCGTTCGGGCGATTCGGCGATCGACCTGGCCGGCGACCACGTCGAGCCGGCGGTCACCCTGTTCAACCCGGGCGCCGAGAACTCCCGCTCCGGCCGCGAAAGCCGGGGACTCAACACGCTGGCCTGCATCGGGAACAGGGTGAAGATATGGACCGGCGAGGGCAAGGGGGCGATTGGGTCCGTCATCGGCAAGCACGGCGGCGCCGAGCACGTCATGGTCGACTTCCCGGACGCCTCGGTCTTCGAGAAGCTCACCGTCGGCGACAAGATGCAGATCACCGCGGTCGGTTTCGGCCTCGAGCTCCGGAACGCCCCCGGCGTCACGGCCCTGAACATCGGCCCCGAGCTCATCGAGGCCCTGACCGGGCTCGGCATGGGCATCACGCCCGAGGGAAAGCTCCGCATTCCGGTGGCGATCAAGGTCCCGGCAAAGATCATGGGCTCCGGCCTGGGGGCGGACAACGCTTACCGGGGAGACTACGACATCCAGATGTTCGATGAAAAGACCGTCAAGGAATGCGGGCTGGACCGCCTGAGGTTCGGAGACCTCGTCGGGATCGTGGACGCGGACGCCACGTACGGGAGGATCTACAGGCAGGGCGCGATCACGGTCGGCAGCATCTCCCACAGCCGGAGCTATGTGGCCGGACACGGCCCGGGTGTGACGGCACTCTTCACGTCGAAGAACGGCGATATCGAGCTCGTCGAGGACCGCGACGCCAATCTGGCGACGCTCCTCAAGATCCGGTAGCGCCACGACCTGTGATATAATAATGGCAGGTCAGATGATCAAGAACCCCCGCCTTCTCGAGGAATTTGAAAGGGGCCTTGCCGCCAAAGGGACGGCCAATCTGTCCCATAATTTCCGGCTGATCGACGCTCTCTACGAAGAGGCGGTAGCCCTCGGCGCTTTCCCTATGAAGGACAAGCTCGAAGGTCTGGATTCCGACATCAAGGTTGCCCGGGTCGTCAACTGTGTTCCAAAGTCTTCTTAAACGGGTTGCCGGGGAACTCTCCCGGAAGGCCGTCCCCTACATGGTCATCGGCGGCCAGGCCGTCCTTCTCTACGGCGAGCCTCGGCTGACCAGGGATATCGACATCACGCTCGGCATCGGAATTGAAGAGCTGCAAAGGGCCAAAGATGTGGTGGAGGCTCTGGGCCTGCAGTACCTGACACCCGACATCGAGCGCTTCGTCCGGGACACGATGGTCCTTCCGGTGAACGATGAGGCCAGCGGTATCCGGGTCGATTTCATCTTTTCGTTTTCTCCGTACGAACGGCAGGCCATCGAGCGGGCAAAAGACGTGGCCCTCGGAGACACGGCCATCCGCTTCGCGGCCCTCGAAGATGTCGTCATCCATAAGATCGTCGCCGGTAGGCCAAAGGACATCGATGACATCAAGGCCATGCTCATCAAGAATCCGGAATATGACAAAACCTATGTCCGGCGATGGCTGGAGGAGTTCGACGCTTCCCTCGAAGAGGGCTTCCTAACCAAATTCGACGGATTGGTCAAGACGCTCAGGACGGGATCCTGAACCCTCTCGCGGTCCCGTTCTTCCTCAGCTGACCGTGACGGCCAGGCCCTCATCGCTGATGGAATAATCGAAGAACCGGGCGAGATCGTTGGGCGGTTCGGCCGTGAGGATGCGGCGCACGGCCGCGGCGGCCGCAGCCGAAGGGCAGGCCATGAGCAGGAACCCTCCCCCGCCCGCCCCCAGAAGCTTGGCCCCGCGGATATGCGGCCGGACCTTGGCCAGAATTTCCTCGATGACCTCGGTCGTCGAATCGGGGTCGAGCCTCTTGTTGAGGTTCCAGGCCGTATCGATGAGCTCGCCGAACGTCCGCGCGTCCTTCGCGGACATCGCTTCCGCCATCTTCGGCGGGAACGCGCGGAGCTCGGCCAGGGTCGCCATGGTCTCCCGGTCACGGTCGAGCGTGTTGCCGACGACGGTGCGCAGGATGTTCTTGGCCAGCCGCCGGATCCCCGTGTAATACAGGAGCGTCGTGCCGCCGTTCCGCGCGGGATCGAGGACGTCGGGCAGGACGGGCCGGACGCGTGGGTCGGGGACCAGTCCCGCCTCCGCCTCGATCACCTTGACCCCTCCGACGACGCCGCCGATCTGGTCCTGCCACCCCCCGCCCGTCGTCAGCTCCTGCTCCAGGCGGAGGACGTTGTGGAACAGTTCCCGGGACGAGAGGTTCCGGCCGATCATCCTGTGGATGACCGCCAGGAGTGCGGCGCCCAAGATGCTCGACGTCCCCAGGCCGCTGCCGCTCGGGATGGCGGCCAGCGTCGCGAGTTCGATCCCCCCGCCGAACAATCCCAGCATGTCGCGGAGGGTCTTGACGCCCCTCGGCCAGACGGCGGCTTCGGGAGAGAACCCCGAAAGGGCAAGGGCGGCCTTGGCTAAGCCGAACGTGCTCTCCGGCCGCCTGTAATCGTGCAGGGCGGCAAGGTCGCAGACGACGATGCGGGCCCCATAATCGATGGACCCGATGCGGATCTCCGGCTCGCGGATGACGCGGGCGTAGACGTGGATGGGCGGCTGGCCGTTGAGGTTCGCGGCGGCGTTGATGACACGGCCTCCCCGCTCGAGGGAATATGGGGGCGTGTCCGTCCAGCCTCCGCCGAGGTCGAGCCGGACCGGCGCCCGGCCCCAGACGATCTCGTCGCTCCGCAGGGCGTTCCGGGGATGCTCCGGGTGCCTTGCCCGGCTCCGGACGATGGTCCGGCCGACCGTCTCGAACGCCGCGTTCCGGGCCGCCTTCGCCCAGGCGACTGCGCTCCCGAACTCGCGTTCGCCGATGCCGAGGAAAGCGAGCCGGGCCCTCACGGCGGCCGGCAGCTTCCCGAAAATCTCGGCGAGCGTTCGTGTCCAGCTCCGGTCCCCCCCGGCCATCCGCTTCGAGACGGCGGAGCCGAGAGCATGCAAGACCCTCGCAAGTTCGAGACGGCCCAGCCCGGCAACGGGCTTCTTCTCCCCGAATCGACGGAACGCTTCGCCCAGAACCCCCGACACCCACGACCGCCGCTCTTCTCCGGAGAGGTTCGCCAAGACGAAGGAAAGCTCGGCGGCCGAGAAGCCGCTCTCCGGCCGGAAGACGCTTCCCCCCCCTTGCGTGATCTCCAGCGCCCTGTTCCTGTGCCTCCGGGAATGAAATCCGTCATGGGAGGCGAGCCCGGCCATCTCAGAGAAGCTATAGCGGTCCGCGGCCTTCCAGGCCTTTTTCTGTTCGGGGGTCACGGTCTTCGGCCGGAGCATCCAAAGCCAGTCCCTGAAGCCTTCCGGGTCCTTCGTCGCGGGGAAAAAGCGCCCGGTCCAGACATGCTTCTCTTCGCGGGGTGTCCCGGCGTCCCACACATCGGCCTCCGAGGCACCCAGGACCTCGAGCCACCTGCCCGGAGCCAGGCCCGCAAGGAGCGCACCGGCGTCCGCCGGCTTGTTGAGGATGTCGTCGACCGCATAACACCGGACGAAATGGACCTTTCGCCCCTTCCTGTCGCAGCCTTCAAGGACGTCCAGGGCGGCCTTGGGCGGCAGGGAAAGCGGGGTCATGATGTCCGCGCCCGTGACCGCGTTCTCCCCGCCGAGGTCCAGGGCCGACCGGACGCGGCACCCTTCGACCCATGAATTCCGGCCCCGGATGCGGCCGTTGCCGGAGACTTCGTTGTTCATCGCGAGGAGCGACCCCTTCATCGATCCGGCGCTCGCCCCGCTCATGAGAGCGCTCCCGCTCCGGATGAGCTGGCAGGGCGTTCCGAAATGGAGAAACCCGCAGTCGGGAAGCAGCGACAGGCGGAAGGGGATCCGCGAGACCCGGTCGAAGATCCGCTTCAGGGGCCCGGTCCCAAGGGTCGAGCCCGCCCGCCGGACGGCGGCCGGATAGTCTTCGAACGAGGCGTCCGTGCCCATGGCACAACAGATCTCCCGGTAGAAATCGAGCCCCGAGCGCTCGACGGCCGCCGCCATCTCGCCTTCCCAGGAAAAGCCGCCCGAAGTGTCCCTCCTGACGCAGAAGAGCCGGATGAGCGCGACGGCCGAAATGGCATCGAGGTTCATGACGCCGATGTCGAGAACGGAGAGGCCCTTGCTCCCGACCGCGCCCTTCGCGGCCTGCTCAGCCGGGGACGGCTTCTGGAGAAAGCTCCTGACGCGCCCGTCCTCACCCGCGCGGAAGACACCGTGGTTCGCCGCGAGCTCCGGGGGCTCGAGCGAGCCCAGGCCTGTGATCCCTTCGTCCGCGAACCGAACGGCCCCGGGATCGAAGGAAAGGAGGACGTCGCCGGTGGTCACAACGACCTGACCGTGGCCCTCACGGACCGGGGGCAGGCCGAGATAGACGGGAAGGAGCCGGTCGAGGATGGTCGGGCCCGGGGCCCGGTCGGAGGCCCCGGGGACGGGGATGAAGATCTTGCCGCAGGGGCTGTAGGCCGGAAGCCGCCGCGAGTCCCCGCCGGCGTGGATGATGAGGATCCTGAGCTTCGCAAGCGCCTCGATCCAGACCCGCGGGTCAAGGGCTCCTCCCCCGTCGCTTCCGAGCTCGCGCTCGAGGACCTTGAGCAGGGACCAGACCGTGCTCCCCCCGCTCCCGATCCTGGACCCTCCCGGGTCGGGAACGGCCATGGCCTTCCGGACGCCGGGGAGGAATCCCAGCCGTATCCTGAGAGCAAGCTCGTCGTCGTAGGCGGCCGCCTGCCGTCCGTTCGAGGCGGTGACGACAAGGTAATCCCAGGACGGGGCGCCCATCGCTTATTTCCGGGCCGCCTCGACCTGGGCTTTGATCCAAGGGTAAGTCCTGGCCAGCCCGTCCTTGAGCGAGAACTCCGACGTCCAGCCGATGGACGAGATGCGGTCGTTCCGGAAGTTCCTGGCCTTGACCCCGACCGGACCGTCGACGTGCTTGACGCGGATCGTCTTGCCGGCGACCGACGCGACCGTGAGGGCCAGTTCGTCCACGCTGACGTATTCGCGGCGGCCGATATTGACCCCGTTCTCGAGGTCCGACCGCATCAGCATGACGATGCCCTTGACCAGGTCGTCGACGAACGTGTAGGCCCGCATGGCCGTGCCGTCGCCCCAGAGTTCGATGACGCCTCCGTCCTCGGCCTCAGCGACTTTGCGGCACAGGGCTGCGGGCGCCTTCTCGCGCCCGCCGCGCCAGGTCCCCTCGGGACCGTAGGTGTTCTGGAACCGGGCTAGCCGGACGGCCGTCCCGAAACGGCGCCCATAGGCCATGGCCATGCGTTCGGCGTAGAGCTTTTCCCAGCCGTACTCGTTGTCGGGCAGAGCCGGGTAGGCGTCGTCCTCGCCGAGCTCGGGCTCGTCGGCCGTCATGTCCCGGTAGACGCACGCCGAGGAGGAGAAGAAGTATCGCCCGACCCCGGCGTTCGCACTCGAATGGACCATGTGGATGTTGATGAGGGCGCTGTTCCGCATGATCTCGCATTCGGCAGAGTGGATGAAGCCCATCCCGCCCATGTCCGCAGCCAGCTGATAGACCTCGTCAAAGGCGCCGTCCGGCGCCTTCACGGCCTCCCGGCAGTTGGCCTCCTCCCGAAGGTCGAGGAGCCGGAAATCGTCCGCCGCCGTGGGCCCGAACTCCGGGAGTTTCAGGTCGACGCCCCGCACCCAACATCCTTCGCTCTTGAGCTTCTTGACCAGGTGGCTCCCGATGAAGCCCCCGGCGCCGCTGACCAGCACTTTCTTCATGGTTCCCAAGTCCTTTCCGTCATCATTGACCCGAAGGCGTCTCCCGTCTTCGAGGACCAATTTATAGCACAATCGCGAGAGCCGAGTCTATTTTCAAAGAACGAGACGGGCGAGACTGGCGAGAAAGGAGGAAGGTCAAGGCCTTGACCATAACAGCTAGCTCCGACCCTCTAACCTTTAACCGTTTTGTGTTAGTCCCCTAACCCAGTGAAAGGGCGTGGGGGAGATCGGAGGAAGCGGGGCGCCCGGCGACCCCGGTCGTCAGATCGTGCCCGGCCCGATGATCCCGCCCGAGATGACCGCGTTCATGGCTTCCTGGACGGTCCACGGCAGATCGCGGACCCTGTCCGGGGCGACCATGACCATGAAGCCCGTCGTCGGGTTCGGCGCCGTCGGGATGAAGAGCTTGAGGAGGCGTTCGCCGCTCTTCCCGTCGACGACCTCTCCTGTCACGAATGCAATAGAGAGGACCCCCGGCTTGAAATGCTCGACGAGGACCGCCCGCTTGAACGCGTTCTTATCGGGGAGCGCCAGGGCCGTGCTGAACTGCTTGCCGAGGTGATAGACCGTCTTGATGATGGGGATGCGGTCCATCACGCGCTCGATGACGGAGAAGACCTGCCTGCCCGCCCAGTTGCTTGCCGCAAGCCCCAGCAGGTAGAGGATGAGGAGGACCAGGACGATGCCGAGTCCGGGGATCCGGAAGCCGAGGACCTTCTCGATGAGGTTGGCCACCTTCTGGTCGACGGCCAGATAGAGGAACCGGATGACGAAGAAGGAGAGGACCAGGGGGACGACGGCCAGGAGGCCGCGGAAGATGAACGTCCGGATGTGCTTGAGGACGGCTTTCATGGCCCTAGAACCACTTCTTTCTTTTGAAGAACACGACCATCGTGATGCCCACGGCGGCAATGATCCCCCAGACCAGAAAGTACCCCCACCGCCAGTCGAGCTCGGGCATGAACTTGAAGTTCATCCCGTAGACCCCGACGATGAAGGTCAGGGGGATGAAGATCGTGGCGATGATGGTCAGGACCTTCATGACCTCGTTCATCCGGTTGGAGACGCTCGAGAGGTAGGTCTCGAGCATCCCGGACAGGATGTCGCGGGACGTCTCCATCGTGTCGATGATCTGGACGATGTGATCGTAAACGTCCCTGAGATAGACGTCCGTCGTCGCCTTGACGAGGGGGGTTTCGAGCCGCTCCATCCCGTTAATGACCTCGCGGAGCGGCCAGGCGGACTTCCGGAGGTAGATCATCTCGCGTTTCAAGCCGTGGATCCTATGGAGGATCTCCCGCTTCGGGTCGGCGACGAGTTCGTCCTCCACGAGCTCGATCTCCTCGCCGAGCTTCTCCAGGACGCCGAAATAGCTGTCGACGATGCCGTCGAGGACAGCGTAGGCGAGGTAGTCGGCGCCGAGCTTTCGGAGGCGTCCCTTCCCTTTGCGGATCCGGTCCTTCAGGCCGTCGAAGACCCCGGTCTCCTTCTCCTGGAACGTGATGACGACGTTAGGCCCGAGGACCAGGCTGACCTGATGCATCTTCTCCTCGGGTTGGCCGTTGCGGACGAAGACCTTGAGCACGAGGAAGAGGTAATCGCCATAGTCCTCGATCTTCGGGCGCTCGGCCGTGTTCAGGATGTCCTCGAGGATGAGCGGGTGCAGGTTGTAATGGGCGCCGAGCCGCTCGATGAGGCCGACCTCGTGGAGGCCGTCCACGTTGATCCAGGTCACGGTCGGGGAGTCCCTAAAGGGGAAGCACTCTTCGATCTTTGTGACCTCTTTTTCCTCGAGTTTGGATTCGTCATAGTCCATGACCGTGACCCGGGCCTTTTCCACCCGCTTGGGACCGATGTGGACGAGCGTCCCGGGCGACAGCCCGGCCTTCCGCGAGCTTTTTTTTGTCTGGGTCGTCATGCGCGACTCCCTCCGCTAGGTCCTTTATCGTGCAACGTGTCCGAAAAAGCAAGAGGTTCGAAGGTGTCGATCTTCCGGACATAGGCGTCGGCGTCGAACTTGCGCCGGAGGCCCGCAGCGTTCATATAGCGGACGGTGCCGAAGATGGGCCGCTCGCCCCAGGGCCGGTCGTGTTTGCCGAAGCACCAGGCGACGCCCGCGTACCCGTTCGGGTCGCGGCCGTCGAGCTCGTACGTGTCGTTCAGCCGGAGGGCCGTCCGGAACGCCTCTTCCGGCGACTCGGACCACTCGAGGATCTTCTTCCCCCAATACATCCGCATATACCCATGCATCTTCCCGGTGAGGGCCATTTCCTTCTGGGCGGCGTTCCAGTAAGGATCGTGGGTCCGGGCGCCGTCGAGCTGCGCGTAGGCATAGACGTACTCCCTGGGGACCTTGCGATGTTTGTCGAGGGCCGCGCGGCTCCAGGCCGGGAGGGCGCCATATTGGTCGTAGCGGAGGTTGTAGCGGACGAAGTTCACGGAAAGCTCTCGGCGGACGATGAGCTCTTCCAGGAATGCGGCCGCGCCCGGCCCGCTCCGTTTCCGGACCTCGAGGGCTATCTCGAGCGGAGATACCTGGCCGAAATGGAGGTAGGGACTGAGGTTCGACTGCCCGTCGAGACCGGGATCGTTCCGGGCCTCCGGATAATCGTCAAGCTTGTTCTCGACGAGATCGCGAAGGAGCCATCGGGCGCGGGCCGCCCCGCCCCGGAACACGCCCGGCCCGACGCTCCGGTCGACACCGAGGCCGGCAAGGATCTTTGCCGGCTCCCGGAGGTCGATGGCCGCCAGCCCCGAGGACAGGGAATCCTTCTTGAGGCGCCTCGGGCGGAGCGGGACGAGGAAGCGTTCGAGATGCCGGAGGACCTTGGGCCGGAAGGTGGCGGCCGAGTACTCTTCCTTCGGGGAAGCCGTCTCCGCGGGGACGATGACGTCGGATTCGACCTCGATGAGAGGGCAATCGAGGGCTCGGGCGGCTTCGGCCCGCCACTCGCGCTCGATCTTCAGGTAGCCGCGGTCGACGACGACGAGCGAAGCCCGGCGGCCGAGCTCGGCCGCCAACCTCCCGGGCTCGCCGCGACGCACGACCATGCGCACGCCGCGCGGTTCGAGGTCCTTCTGCGTCTCCTCAAGACCTTCCAGCATGAACAGGTAGTGCCGGGCGTTGGCCCCGGGAAAATCTGCGGCCAGCCCGAACAGGACGACGAGGGGCTTGCCCAGCTTGTTCGCTCTGTCGGCGGCGTATTCCAGCGCGTGGTTCGCCCGGGCCCGCTGGGAAGCCTGCATCCAGTAGAGGACGAAGTCCCGGCCCCGGGTCCGGACCTCCGCCCGGCCGCCCGACGGCCCGATCCGCTCCGGCTGGATCACCCGCCGACTATCCGAGCCGGGCTTCGACGGCCTTCCCATCGATGTTCTTGAAGAAGACCTCGATGTAGTCGGCCCTCTTGATCCCGTAATCCGTCATGTAGGCGTGCTCGAAGACGTCCATGACAAGGAGGGGCGTGCACCCCGCCGGGTGGGCGGCGTCGTGCTCGTTGATCCAGGAGTTGAAGAGCCGGCCGGAGGAGGGATCGAGGTATAGGACGACCCAACCGATGCCTCTCATGGCGCCGGTCGCCCGGAAGTCCTTCTCCCAGGCCTCGAGGCTCCCGAATTCCCCGGCGAGCTTGCCCGCGAGCTTCCCGGCCGCGTCGATGCCGGCCTTGCCGCCCAGGTTCCCGAAGTAGAGTTCGTGGAGCCGCATGCCGTTCCACTCCCAGCCGAGACGCCGCTTGAGCTCGGCGTATTCGGGCGCGCCCGTCTTCCCGTCCTTCAGCATCTGGGCCAGTATGTCGAGAACCTTGTTCGTGTTCGTCACGTAGCCCCCGTACAGGGCGAAATGGTTCTTCAGGAGCGTCTCGCTGAAGCCGGCCATCCCGATGAGATTCGTAAAGTCCTTCGCGACGTAAGCCATTGTTTCTTTCTCCTTTGCGCTTGTTTGTGTCCCAGGGGAGCGAAATCCCCGCCACAAGCGGGCCGTTCCCCCCAGGCCGAGAATTGCCAGGAATTCGCGCCTGTTCGAAATCATGATTTCCCTCTTTCCTAAATATTACCGGAAACGTAGGTTCTCTTCAAGTCTCCGGACAAGCCCTGGCCCAAGACCCCGGTCCGGTCAAGACTGGGCCTTTGACATTATCGGGATCGTCTACTCAGGACTCGGGGACATCCCTCCATCCTTCGTGCAGCGATCCCTCTCAGTTCCGTGGTGGGGGGGCTTTTGCAAAGGGAGGCGGCAACCCGGCGGATATTATCGAGACGTGCCCGAAATGAGGGCGAGGAAGGCCGCCCCTAAGCCTCCGTTGGGAGGGGGGCCCATCGGCCTTGCCGATGGGGGAACCTGTCAACAGGTTCCCGGGTCGGGGGCAAGGGGTGGCCTCCGAGCCCTCCCACGATTCTCACGAGGGCAACGCTCGCCTTAGGCCGGATGGGGTTACTTGGACTTGGGCTTGGCCTCCGGCTTTGCTTCGGGCTTATCCTCGGCCTTGTCCTCGGTTTCGGCCGGCCCGAGCCCGACCTTGGCCCGGATCTCGGCCTCGAGCCGCCCGGCAAGTTCCTTGTTCTCCTTGAGGAGCTTCTTGACGTTGTCCCGCCCCTGGCCGAGACGCTCGCCCTTGTAGGAATACCAGGTCCCGGTCCGCTCCAGGATGCCGTGGTCCAGGCCGCAGTCGACGAGGTCCCCTTCCCGGGAGATCCCCTCGCCGAAGATGATGTCGAACTGGGATTCGCGAAATGGCGGGGCCATCTTGTTCTTGACGATCTTGACTTTGACCCGGTTGCCGATCGTGACGTCGCCGTCCTTGATGGTCGCCAGCCGGCGGATGTCGATGCGCATCGAGGAGTAGAACTTCAGCGCCCGCCCGCCCGTCGTCGTCTCCGGGTTGCCGATGAACATACCGATCTTCTCCCGGAGCTGGTTGATGAAGATGAAGCACGTTTTGGAACGGGCGACGATGGCCGTGAGCTTTCGTAGGGCCTGGGACATGAGGCGCGCCTGGAGGCCCATGTGGGCGTCGCCCATGTCGCCCTCGAGCTCGGCCTTGGGCACCAGGGCCGCCACGGAGTCCACGACGATGACGTCGACGGCGCCGCTCCGGACGAGGACCTCGGCGATCTCCAGGGCCTGCTCACCGTAGTCGGGCTGGGAGATGAGAAGGTTATCGATGTCGATGCCGATCCTGCCCGCATACTTAGGGTCCATGGCGTGTTCGGCGTCGATGAAGGCCGCCTGGCCGCCCCTCTTCTGGGCCTCGGCGATGACGTGGAGGGCCAGGGTCGTCTTGCCCGTGGCCTCGGGCCCGTAGATCTCGACGACGCGCCCTCTCGGGAAGCCCCCGATACCCAGGCTCAGGTCGAAGGCGATGGACCCGGTCGGGATGGCATCGACCGGGACGGCGGCGCCCTTCTGGCCGAGTCGCATCACGCTGCCTTTGCCGAACTGTTTCTCGATCTGGGAAAGAGCGGCTTCGATGGCCTTGCCCTTGGACGTCTGTTTGTCGGTCTCTTCGTCTTTCATGGATTCCTCCTGGCGTGTTCTTTCTCGTTGTTTCATGGCGTATTCCTTCCTGCGGTCAGGATAGTCCCGTGATCTCCCCGTTCCCGTCGACGTCGACGCGCTCGGCCGCCGGGGCCTTCGGGAGGCCGGGCATCGTCATGATGTCGCCGCAGAGGGCGACGACGAAGCCCGCGCCCGACTTCAGGACGACGTCGGTCACGGCGAGCGTGAAGCCCGTCGGGCGGCCGGCGAGCTGGGGGTTGTCGGAGAGTGAATATTGGGTCTTGGCGATGCAGACGGGCAGGCTTCCGAACCCGTCCTTTTCCAGTCGATCCAGCTTTCTTTTCGCCCGCGGCTCGAGGCGGACGCCCGCGGCCCCGTAGATCTTGCGGGCTATGGTTTCGACCTTCCCGGCGAGCGGCATCTCGAGGGGATAGAGGAACTCGAACCGGTTCGCGTCGCCCTCGATGGCCGCAAGGATCTCACGGGCCAATTCGATGCCGCCATCCCCTCCCTTGCCATAGACATCACTCAGGGCGTACCGGACACCCTGAGCGCCGCAGAAGGCCTTGAAGACGGCCGCCTCGGCCTCCGTGTCCGTCGGGAAGACGTTGAGCGCGACGACGAACGGGACGCCGAAGGTCCTTAGGATCTCGATGTGCTTGCCGAGATTCTCCAGGCCCTTTTCGACCGCCGCCGCGTTCTCTTTGTTGACGTCGGCCGGCTTGACTCCGCCGTGAAGCTTGAGGGCGCGGAGCGTGGCCACGAGGACGCAGGCGGACGGAGGCGGCACGTGACCCGTGCGGACGACGATGTCGAAAAACTTCTCCGCTCCCAGATCCGAAGCGAACCCCGTCTCCGTGACCAGATAATCAACAAGCCCGAGCCCCAGGCGCGTCGCGATGACGGAATTCGTCCCGTGGGCGATATTGGCGAAGGGCCCGCCATGGATGAGGGCGGGCGTCCCCTCGAGGGTCTGGACGAGGTTGGGGTTGATGGCGGCCGTGAGCAGGGCGGTCATGGCCCCGGCGGCCTTGATGTCCCTGGCGTAGACGGGCTTGCCGTCGGGCGAATCGCCGACGTGAATGGCCCCGAGCCGGGCCTTCAGGTCCGCCAGGTTCTTGGAGAGGCAGAAGACGGCCATAACCTCGGAGGCGGCCGTGATGTCGAACCCGGTCTGCCGGGCGATCCCCTTGAGCGGCTCCCCGATGCCGACGACGATGTCCCGGAGGACCCGGTCGTCCATGTCCAGAACCCTCTTCCAGGTCACGGACCGGGCGTCGAGGGGACCGCAGGACCCGTCGAACTGGAGCCGGTTGTCCACCATGGCGGCCAGGAGGTTGTGGGCCGATGTGATGGCGTGCATGTCGCCCGTGAAATGGAGATTGATGTCATCGGCGGGGGCGACCTGGGCCCGCCCTCCCCCCGTGGCCCCACCCTTGAGCCCGAAAACCGGGCCGAGGGACGGTTCCCTTAGGGCGACCGCGGCCCTCTTCCCCAGCCGGCGCAGGGCGTCTGCGAGGCCGATGGCCGTCGTCGTCTTCCCCTCCCCGGCCGTCGTCGGGGTCATGGCGGTGACCATGACGAGCTTCCCCCGCCCGTCGGGCAGGGGCGGGAGCTTTTCGAACAGGACCTTGGCCTTGAGGCGTCCGCAAGGCACCAGGAACTCCTCCCCGATGCCGAGCTCGGCGGCGACCTCGCGGATGGGTCTCAGCGCGACGGCGCGGGCGATCTCCCTGTCGTTAAGCATCGTGATCCTGCACCGGCAGTTTACCTTTTTTCGCCCCTCATCTCAAGCCGTCGACGAACGTCC
>Ga0315273_10007239_pt1 | contig 13892 bp, 15 predicted proteins | sample YL17G02_0_MG_FD_205753 | JGI IMG/M metagenome (GOLD analysis project Ga0315273, IMG submission 205753) | Sediment microbial communities from Yellowstone Lake, YNP, Wyoming, USA - YL17G02_0 | ecosystem: Environmental > Aquatic > Freshwater > Lake > Sediment | place: USA: Wyoming | collected... | reverse complement strand
CCCCGCGCAAGCAGAAATGGCGAGGTATCGCGCAGCGGTATCCGAACATGGCGCCCGACGAACAACAGCGCGTGCGGCAGCAGATGGGCGCGTGGGCGCAGCTGTCGCCCGAACAACGCAAGTCGGCGCGCGAACAGTACAAGACGCTGAAGACGCTCCCGCCCGAGAAGAAACAGGAAGTCCGGCAGCAGTGGGAGCAGTACCAGAACCTGCCCCCGGAAACCAAGCGCGAACTCGCCGCCAAGCCAGTGCCCGCGCCCGGCACGACGCCCAAGGTGGCGCCGCGCGTCCGGCCCGCCCCGGCGGCGCCCCCGCCCCCGCAGCTTGCGCCGGGCGGCACTCCGCCACCTCCTCCGGCACCGTCGCCCAAGTAGATTTCACGTGCCGCGCGGCACGCCTGCGGCGCAACCGGCCGCGGCGGGCGATTTGCGTCCGACGGCGCCGCGCGTTGCACCGACCTCGACGGCTGATTCGTCGTCCGCTTGCTACGCCGCCGGCATCATTTTCGGGCGCGCGAGCGCGACGCCCGCGCTGATCAGCACCATGCCAGCGATGGCGAGCGCGTCGAGCGTCTCGCCGAACATCAGCGCGGCCATGACGGCGGTCACCGCCGGGACGAGAAAGAACAGCCGCGCGACGTTGGCCGCCGCGCCGTGGCGCAACAGCCAGTAGAGCAGGCTGATCGCGCCGACGGACAGCACGACGACCGACCAGGCGAGCGCGAACGCGAACGCCGGCGTCCATCGCACGGGCGTGCGCTCGAACGCGAGCGCGATCGGCAGATAGACGAGCGCGCACGCCGCGAACTGGATCACGGCGCCGGTGCGCAAGTCGACATGCGAACAGAACCGTTTCTGGTAGAGCGTGCCGACGCTGATGGCGGCGAGTGCGACGGCGATGGCGGCGAGTCCCGCGAGATCGCCGGTCGGCTCCAGCTTGTGCCGGACGACTAGCCAGACGCCGAAGAGCCCCAATGCGAGCCCTAGCCACTGCCGCGGCACGACGTGCTCGCCGAGCCAGCCGCGCGCGATGACGACGGTCAGGATCGGCTGCAGACCGACCAACATCGCGGCCGTGCCGGCGGGCATGCCGCCCGCGAGCGCGACGAACACGCCGCCCAGATAGGCGCCGTGCACGAGCCACGCCGAGACCGCGACGTGCCCGGCCTGCGCCAGCGTTCGCGGCCACGCGGCGCGCGTGACCAGCGCGACGACCGTCATCAGCACCGCGACGAGCGCGAAGCGGTAAAGCAGAAACGTGAGCGGAGGCGCGTACGGCAACCCGTATTTCGCCGCCATGAAGCCGGTGCTCCACAGCAGCACGAACAGGATGGGAAACGCGAATTGCCGGCGCGCATGGACGACGTCGGTCATGGCGATCGCGGCCAGAGGCAAGTCCGACAGGCTCCGAGGCCGGCGCGGTAAACCGGGATCAGAACTTCGGCCCGCGCATCAGGATCTCGATGATCACGTTGCAGTCATTGGGTACATCCTGGCCGGCAGGCACGCGGTCGAGATTCATCGGGAGTGGCGGGATCGGGCAGGGGAACCGGTCATGATTATACGGACCATGACAACCCCACGGCCGGTTGTATCATCGCAGCCAGGATGGAATACCGCGTCCGCCGGACAATCTGCAGGAACCCGAACGCCGCGCCTTCCCGCATTCGCCAAGGGTCGCGGTGGCTGACGGCGCTCGCCACGCTCTGCGCGATCGCGCTGCCCATCGAGGTCGCCGGACAACCGAGCCTGGAGTCGGCACCGCTCCCCGCGCCTTTCTCCAGGGACACGCCGGGGGCGGTGCCACCGCCGTGGGAGCCGGTCAAGCTGACCGACCGCAAGAAGCCGACGCTCTACACGCTGGTCGACGACGGCGGAATCGTCGTGCTCCACGCGAAAGCGGTCGCCGCCGCCAGCGGGCTCGCCCAGTTCACCGTATTCGACATTCGCAGCGCGCCGATCGTCGAATGGCGCTGGAAAGTGAGCGCGCTGATCGACGGGGCGGACAATCACGTCGCGGCAAAGGAGGACGCGCCAGCGAGGCTCCTGTTCGCGTTCGACGGTGACAAGTCGCGGCTGCCGCTCGTCGAGCGGGCTATCTTCTACGTGACGGAAACGCTCTCCGGCAAGGAGCTGCCTTACGCGCTGCTGCAATACGTTTGGGCAAACAAAGCCCCGGTCGGTGCCGTGATCGAGCACCCGTACACGCGGCGCGTGCGGATGATCGTCGTGGCGAGCGGCGCCGATGGCGTCGGAACGTGGCAATCCTTCTCGCGCAACGTCTACGACGATTACCTCCTTGCCTTCGGTGAGGCGCCGGGCAATCTCGTCGGCATCGGCGTCTTGACCGACGCCGACAACACGGGAGGCTCGGCCGAGGCGTGGTACGGCGACATCCGATTCCGGTCAGGGGACCGCTAGTCCTATCGGTCGCGGCATTCGGAACCTCCGATCGATTCCCGCGCGCGGGAACCCGCGAGGTACGCCGATCCGTAACGGACGTAGATTTGCGCCGCTTGCGCAAACATCTCGTGCTCCTCCGGCCTGACTGCGCGAAATGCGCACGCTGGCCGGCCGGCCCAGATCCAGCCCGCCTTGACCACGGTCCCGGGCTCGACCCACGCGCGGGCGCCGATGCAGCCGCCGTCCTCGACGACGACACGATCACCGATCTGCGACCCCATGCCGACGAGCGCACGGTTGCCGATCCGGGCAGCGCCCAGGCGCACGTTGTGCCCGATCGTGGCGTCGGCGCCGATGACGAGCGGCCCGCGCGCGGCGTCGGTGACGAGCAGCGAGTTGTCCTGCACGTTGGTCCGTGGACCGATGGCGATCCGGCTTCCGCCGGCGACAACGGCGCAACCGAAATAGACGCTCGCTTCGTCGGCGACGACGACATCGCCGGCCAGGACCGCGGTCGGCGCGATGTAGGCGCGTCCTGCCCGCGGCGCGTGGCGACCGTCGTGCGCCGTGCGTTCGTCCGCGCCCGCGGACACGAATGCCCCCATGTCGAGCGGCGGCAGGTCGGTCGCCGTGACGAGCGCCGACGTGACCCGGTGGCGAATCGCAAACGCCGCCTCGGCCAATTCCTCGGCATCGATCTCGCGTACCGGTGTCGCCGGATTGCCTTCGTAGACCCACCCGCCGGCGAGGCGTTTGCGCGGCGGCACGAGGCTGCCCGCCGTGATCAATGCACCCGCGCCGACGTGTGCGCCGTCCATGACCACTGCGGCATCGCCCACCACGACGCGGTCGTCGACCGTGCACGCATGCACCAGAGCGAATCGCCCGACCGTGACATCGTCGCCGATCACGGCCGGAAGCACGCTGTCGGCGATGTGCACGGTCGCCCGCTCGCCGAAGTAAGCGTTCGCACCGATGCGCACCCAGTCACCATCGGCTCGAAGCGTCGCGTAGTCGCGCAGCACCAATCCCGGACCGGTGACGGTGCGGCCGACGATCGCCGCGGTTGCGGCGCAGTTCATGGGCAACGCGATCGAAGGGGCGTAATCGAGATAGGGAATCAGCATCGGCTGCTCCGTTTGCCGGCGAGACGGGCAGGAGCCTGTCGTCGACAGACTCCCGAGCTGTCGCAATGGGTCTCAAAGCCCGCGACGCGGCCCGCGGGACTCGGGCGTTGTTCGAGCGCGACCGGTCGCGCACGGCAACCGGCGCCGGGCAAATCCAAAAGCGCCCCAGACCCCATCTAAGATACGCTTGTTCCCGCGCTGGAGGCTCCATGAAACGCGTCATCCCGGTCCTGCTGATCCTGGTCGCCATTGCCGTCGCAGTCAGCCTCGCCTGGCTCTATCTCGTCTGGACTTTTCCGCGCGCTGGCGGCGATGCGCTCACCGAGCAAAGGTCCCTTCCTCCGTTCAACCGGATTGTCATCGAAGGATTCGCCGACGTGATGCTGGTTCAGGGCGGCGCCGAATCGGCGAGCGTGGAGGCGTCCTCGAGGCAACTCCCGCGTGTGCGGGCGCAAGTGAGCGGCGGCACACTCACCATCGGCAACGACCGATCGCACCGCTGGTGGACGGACTTTTTCGGCGGCGGTGCACGCCCCGCGCGCGTGACCGTAACCTTTCGCGAACTCGAAGCCATCAGCGCGTCGGGTGCGGTCAAGGTTCGCGCCGAGGGCCTCAGGACCGAACGGCTCAAGGTGTCCGCATCCGGAGCGACAGCCGTGAAGATCTCCGGCCTCGACACGAAAGAACTGTCCATCAGCGGATCGGGCGCCATGAAAATCGAGCTGGCCGGGCGAGCCACCGAGCAGAAGATCGCCATCTCGGGCGCCGGCGACTACCGGGCATCGGACCTCGTCAGCGACGATGCGCGGGTCACGGTCAGCGGCGCCGGCCGCGTGGTCGTCCAGGTGGCAAACACGCTGAAGATCGGCCTCTCCGGCGCGGGGAGTGTCGAATACTTCGGCAATCCGAAAGTGACGCAGCAGATCAGCGGCGCCGGTCGCGTAAAGCGGCGCGACGCGGGAACGCCGTCGCCGGCGATCGCCTGGAAATTCGAACCCGGCGATTGCGCTGCGCACGCCGTGTCGTTCGCATCGCAGCAAAGCGAACTTTGGCCGGCGTTCAGGCGTCCGTCTCCCCGCCCTCCGGTCCGTAGAAAAACACCCAGACCAGGAAATCGTCGCTGAACTGCTCGAAGCGGTGCACGACTCCCGCTTTGACGAACAGCACGTCGTGCGGCGCAAACGGATGGCGATGCCCGCCGTTGACGAACCAGCCGGCGCCGCGCACGACGACATACGCCTCGTCCCGCGTGTGCGGCTGCTGCGGGTCGGCGCCACGCGGTGCGTAGAGCTTGACCTCGAGCGTCCCGTGTTCGAAGACGGCCGCCGAGCGCTTGCCATCGGGCGCAGGCACCATCGCCACCGCTTCGGCGAGCGTGATCCGCTCGCATTCATCGGGCTGGAGGTTCGCGGTAAGCTTTCGCATCAGTGCAAAGTGACCCCGGCGGAATCGGGCATCGTATCGGGCTTGAACAACAGCGGCAACCCCGTCTCCGCCGCCCGGTCGGCATGCACGCCCGCCAGTGCGCGGATGTCCGTCACGCGGCAATCGCGCAGCAGGTCGACGAGCATCGACGCCACGTCGCCGACGCGGTCCTGCGCATAGAGAGGGCAGCGGAAGCCTTCGGCGGCGCGCGGTTCGAATGGCGAGGACAGCGAAAGCCGCAGCTCGCCGCCGCCCGGCGCATCGGACGCGCGATGGGCGCTGATGACCGCCGTCGGCTCGCCAACGGTTCCGCGGAATTTGCGTATCGCGTTGCTGGCGAAAATCTGCGCCGACACTTCGCGTTGTGCGGCCCGTCCATCCGAGACCGCCGGGAGCAATCGGCGCGGCGCCCGCGGCAGCGCGAGCACCGACACCGGGCCACGCCCGACCTGGCGGATCAGTTCCTGCGTGAACGGGACACCCCATTTGCCGACATCGACATCGGCAAGGAGGTCGGCGCCCGGTTTCGCGATCGCGGTGCCGACGAGAAAACGCAGGTGCACCGCCTCGCGCGCCGCATGAAACGCGAGCGGCGTCGGCAAGAGCGTGCGTGGAGGCAGCGCCGACCCGGGCGCGAGGGCGTCGGGCAAGCGCCGCCACGCATGGATCGACGGCAGCCGCGCGATGTCGATCGCGTCGGCGGCAACGAGCACGTCCGCGAGCGCGAGGGTCCGGTTGCCTTTGAGCGCGCCGAATTCGCCGAGGATCGCCGCAAGCTTCGCCGGATGCTCGAGGATTCCGGGGAGCGCACCGTCGTCGCCGGTGGTCTCGAGGCCGGTGACAATCACCAGCGGCAGCGCGAACACGGTGACCGCGAGACCCGTGTCGCCCGACACCGCCCCGTCGCGCCACGCGGCGTCGAGCGCGCGCCAAAGATGTCGCGCCACCGCAACCGACGGCGCGCCCGAAATGACCGCGGCAAGGACTGCGCCGTCATCCTCCAGTCGTGCGGCCATCGCGGCGCGCAACTCGCGGGCGAGCGCGTCGGAGCGTTGCCCGGTCGCAGCCTCCAGGCTCGCCTCCGCCAGCGCGTAGAGCGCGCGCGCCGACGCCGGCGCGGACGCCACGTCGGCGAACGTGCGGGGATCAGGGATCACAGGCAGAACGGCCCCTGAGCGAGCGAAGCGGCGCCGAAGAGCGCGCGCCAGATGCCGACGGCGGCAAAGCCCGCGAGGAGCGCCGCGGCGGCGTAACGGACAATCCGCCTGTCGAGCCATCCTCGCGCCCGCGAGACCACCCAGCCGGCAGCGAGCAGATTGGGCAAAGTGCCGAGGCCAAACGCGAGCATGACCAGGGCACCTTGATGGGCGCCGCCGGCAAACAGCGCGATCGGAAGCACGCTGTAAATGAGCGCGCAGGGAACGAGGCCCCAGACCATGCCCAGCGCGTAGCGCGCGGCCACGGATCTGGCCAGGACGAGCGGACGCACGGCCGGAAGGAGCTTGCCGAACAGCGCGCTGCCGGCATGCTGCACCCATGCGAACCCGTTGCTCTTCCATGCGATCGCAAACGCCAGCGCGAGCAGGAACACGTTGGCGACCAGGTAGAGAATGCGCAGCAGCGGCACCCCGTCCGCGGCCGACAGCAAAGCGCCACCGGCGCCGCCTGCGGCAGCGCCCAGAAGCGCATAAGTGGTGATCCGGCCCGCGTTGTACGAGAGCTGGCGCCACGCAAGAGCACCTGCCGGAAGCAGGGGAGCGGATCGCGCCTCGACCGGTGTCCCGCCGCCTCCCGCCATCACCGCCACGAAGCCGCCGCACATCGCGAGGCAATGCGCTCCGCCGAGCACCCCGGCGAGCCAGGCACCGATCAGCGCCGTCAGGGCCACGGCGGCCTGCCCCCGCCAATCGGGGGTCCACGGGAGGCAATGCGGCAGAGTCGCCCCGGCTCGCCCGACGGCAGGTGGGGCATCAACGACTATGCTCCTGTTCTTTCGCGAGAAATCCCATTAAACTCAGGCGGTTTGTTCCGGGTCAACGACATGTTCCACCGTATCGGCCAACCGCCATGGCGCTCAACGTGAAACCCGTTCCCATAGTGCCGGCACCCGCCGGCACCATGTCGCCTGCGCCGGTCATCTCGATCCGCGATCTCAAGACCCATTGCCAGACTTGCAGCATGCGCGAACTGTGTCTGCCGATCGGTCTCTCCAACGACGAGTTGAAACAGGTCGACGCGTTGATCGCGCACCGGGTCAAGCTCAAGAAGAACGAAACGCTGTATCGCGCCGGGGAGCCCTTTCACGCGCTGTACGCAATCCGGATCGGGTCGCTCAAGACGACCGTCCTCGCCGAGGATGGCCGCGAACAGATCGCGGGCTACCACATGCTCGGCGAAATCATCGGGCTCGACGGCATCGGCACCGACCGCCACGGCTGCGAGGCCATCGCCCTCGAGGATACCGAAATCTGCACGCTGCCATTCGCCAACATCGAGGATCTCGCGCGGGCCCTGCCCACGCTGCAGCACAACCTCCACCAGCTCATGTCCAAGGAGATCACGCGGAACCAGGGCGCGATGCTTCTGCTTGGCAGCATGCGCGCGGAGGAGCGCCTCGCCGTTTTCCTGTTGAACCTGGCCGAACGCTACCGCTCCCGCGGCTATTCGTCCACCGAATACGTGCTGCGCATGACGCGCGAGGAGATCGGCAGCTATCTCGGCCTCAAGCTCGAGACGGTGAGCAGGCTTTTCTCGCGGTTCCAGGAAGAAGGGCTGATCCAGGTGCAGGGCCGCTCGGTGAAGCTGCTCGACCCGGGCGCGTTGAAGCGGATCGTCGGCCAGCGCGGCTGATGTCCCTCTCAGTGCACGGGTCGCGCTCACCAGAGCGGTAACCCGCCCGCGGTACAGCGCGGGACGCGCATCGGGGATCGGGGCCGCCATTGCTGCGGCATGACGGGTCAGTGGTTCACCCCGTCCGGCGCGCGTTCGAGCAACACCGTGAGCGCGGACGATGCAATTCCCATCCCCCAGAACCCGAAGAACCCCATCGTGTAGATCGCCTCGCGCGACAGGTCGAGCGTCACGCCGAAGACATGCAGCTCCAACGGGTCGAACATGGTGAAGAATATCCCTTCCGCAACACCGGCCACCAGGAACGCGGGCCAGATCACCCGCATCAACCGCCGCGCAAAGACTTCGCTCAATTGCATCGCTGCCTCCCCGATCTTCGGTCGCGTTGCAGCGTGACGGCTCGCGCGACCCCGACGCCATCCGTCTTCAATCCACGGCTCGTGCCGTGCCCAGACGCACCGCGCGCACTGCGCCGCCAACCTCCACCGTGGGCAACCGCCACAGGTCGGTCTCGACCGATACGAGCCAGCGTCCCGGCGGCGGCGGATCGATGCGGCCGGTGTACGAACCGTTGGCGCCGCGCGCAAGCGTCGCCGTCCGGTCCAGTCCCGCACGCGTTGCATGGGTGAGTCTTACCCGCACGGTCGCCGGCGTCGCCGCGTCCACCGCGCTTCCGGACAGCGCCAAAGCCACAACACCGTCCGGTCCGACGTCGAGCACCGCACCCAGCCCCAACGCTTCTCCGCGGCCCGAGCGCTCCAGTTGCCTGTTGATGAGGAGGCCGCGCCGGTAGTAGTCGTCGGCGACCACGCCATCGTCGGTCGACCAGGCGAGCCATGCGGTGGCGAACCCGGCAACCACGACGATCGCGGGACCGGCGATCAACAACCACGGCCACCGGTCGCGGTACCAGCGTTGGGCGGGATCCGGGACGGCCATGGCGAGGTGGCGCAATTCCGGTGTCATCAGCGTGGAAACAGAAACGTGGATTTCTCGCGCCGCGAGAGCTTTGCATCGCCGATGGCCTCCACCACGAATTCGATCCGGTTCGCGCCGGGCTTGCCCGCCTCCGCCGGCGCCTGCAGCCGAACGGGCACCAGGCGCGACGATGCGCCGGCGACCAGAACCGGTTGCAGGACGCCGACGACCGCGATTCCCGGCACCCCGTCGGCGGCAATCGAAAACCGCTGCGGCACCTCGCCCGTGTTCATGATCTGCAAACGGTACACGTTCTCGATGATCCCCGGCGCCGTTTCACGCGCGAGCGCGCCGCGATCGCGGATCACGTCGACTTTCAGCGCGTCGCGCAGGTAGAGCGACGCGCCCGTCGCCGCGGCGATCGTCGCGACCAGCGCCATGTAGACGAGCGTCCGGGCGCGAAACACGCGCTTCCACATCGTCGCGCTGTCGTAGCCGTTCGCCAGCGCATTCTCGGTCGCGTAACGGATCAGGCCGCGCGGATAACCCCTCCTGTCCATCACCTGGTCGCAGCCGTCGATGCACGCGGCGCAGCCGATGCATTCGTACTGCAGCCCCTTGCGGATGTCGATGCCGGTCGGGCAGACCTGCACGCAGACCAAGCAGTCGACGCAGTGCCCGAGGCCCGCCGCCTCGGGATCGACCTTGCGACTGCGCGGGCCGCGCGGTTCTCCGCGGGCCGTATCGTAGGTGATGACGAGCGTGTCCCTGTCGAACATCACCGACTGGAAGCGCGCGTAAGGACACATGTACTTGCAGACCTGCTCGCGCAGGTACCCCGCGTTGCCGTACGTCGCGAGGCCGTAGAACAGGACCCAGAAGCTCTCCCATCCACCGAGGTTGCCCGGGATCGCGGCCAAGAGCGGCCCGAACGGCGTGAAATAGCCTACGAACGTGACGCCGGTCCACAGCGAGATCGCGAGCCAGATCGCGTGCTTCGCCGCTTTCCTGCCGATCTTGCGCACCGAATTCGGCTCGCGATCCAGGAGAATCCGCGCGGTCCGGTCGCCCTCGATCTTGCGCTCGATCCACAGGAAGACCTGCGTGTACACGGTTTGCGGACAGGCAAACCCGCACCAGAGCCGGCCGGCCATCGCCGTGAACAGGAACAGCGACAACGCGGCGATGATCAGCAGCACGGCGAGGTAGATGACGTCCTGCGGCCAGAACACGATGCCGAAGACGTAGAACTTGCGCGCGGCGATGTCGAACAGCACGGCCTGGCGGTCGTTCCAGGAGAGCCACGGCAGACCGTAGAAGATGATCTGCGTGGCGAACACCATCGTCCACGAGGCGTTCGCGAACCACCCGGTCACCGCGCGCGGGTAGATCTTCGTCCGGATCTCGTAGAGCCCGCCCTCCGCATCGGAAATCGCCTGGGCCGTCGGAATCGGAATCGTCTTGTCGGGGGAACTCACGAGCGGAGCCTAGTCGGACACGGTCGCCGATGCAAAGTCAGGCCGCACGCGAGACCGGGCGCAACGCCGGCGCGCGACCCGCCCGGCGGGCGCGCGTACCCCGGAACGATCGTCGCAGCGGCTATTTGCCGGCCGGCTTGTTGGACAAGCCCCAGACATACGCGGCGAGGATCTGCACCTTGCCTGCGCCCAGCGTGTCCTTGTGCGCGGGCATCGGCAAGTGCTCCGCGTCCAGACTCAGGTGGCGGCCCTTGTTGATGCCGTCGGCGATGGTCGCCTCCGAACTGCCGTACAGCCAGATCGGGTCGGTCAGATTGGGCGCGCCTACCGCCTGGTTGCCCTTGCCATCCATGCCGTGACAGGCGGCGCAGTTCTGCTCGAACAGCGGCTTGCCGATTTGCGCGCGCGGACCGTCGTGCGCGAGGCCTGACAGCGAGCGCACGTAGGAGACGATGTTCTTCGTCCCGTCCTCGCCAATGACCGCGCCCAGCGCCGGCATCACGCCCATGCGGCCGTTCATGATCGATTCGCGGATCGTCTCCGGCGCGCCGCCGTAGAGCCAGTCGCTGTCGCGCAGGTTGGGGAAACCGCGGCTGCCGCCCGCGTCCGAGCCGTGGCATTGCGCGCAATGATTGAGAAACAGCCGCTCGCCCATCGCCCGCGCCTGCGGATCCGCGGCAATCTGCTGCAGGTCCGTCGCCAGATACTTGTCGTACAGCGGCTTGGTCTTGGCGTCGGCGGCGGCGCTTTCCTGCGCGTGCGCATCGGCCGAAGTCCAGCCGAAAACCCCGGGATTCCGGCCAAGACCCGGGTAGACGATCAGGTAACCGACCGAGTACAGGATCGTGATCCAGAAAAGCCACATCCACCAGCGCGGCAGCGGGTTGTTGTACTCGGCCAGGTCGCCGTCCCACGTATGACCAGTGAGCTCGGCCGTGCCCGGCGCCGGTGCGCCGGGTCCCGTCCTGACCTTGATGCGGCCAGTCGCCAGGAGCAGCCACGCGCAGTAGCCGATAGAACCGACCGTGCCGATGATGACCCACCAGTTCCAGAAGCTCGAAGTGAAATCGCTCATTGGTGTGCCCCCACGCACGTGGCTGTCGCCGTTACGCTGCCCCCCGGGGGGGCGCAATTCCGTGTGGCCTCCGCGTGCCCGAGCGCCATCGCTCGCAGCCTGCTGTCAGCCGCCGTCCGCGCTCGCGGACGCGCTCTTCGAGCCTGGGCTTTGCCCCGCTCGCGCAGACGTCTTCGGGTCGGCCCGGCGGCGCTCATGACCGCCGTTCCCCGCGGTTGTCGTTTCCGCCCGCAGGTTCGTCGACCTCGTCAGGCAGCGCGAACGGCGCGTTGGCTGCCTCGTCGAATTCCCGTTTTCGGCCGCCGCTGTACGCCCAGGCGACGATGCCGAGGAAGGCGAGGAACGTCAGCACGGTCGTGGCGATGCTCACGATGCCATAGGCGTTCATCGGTCACCTCGCGTTCTTCATCGCCAGGCCGAGCATCTGCAGGTACGCGATGAGGGCGTCCTCCTCGGTCCGATTCTTGAGGTCGGCCCCCGCCTTCGCGATCTCGTCGTCCGCATACGGTACGCCGACCCGGCGCAGCGCGCGCATCTTCGCCTCGATATCCGAAGGGCCCGCCGGCGTCTTCGCGAGCCACGGGTAGCCGGGCATGTTCGACTCGGGCACGACATCGCGCGGATTGGCGAGGTGCACCCGATGCCAGTCGTCCGAGTAGCGTCCGCCCACGCGCGCGAGATCCGGGCCCGTACGCTTGCTGCCCCACTGGAACGGGTGGTCGTAGACGAACTCGCCGGCCACCGAGTAATGTCCGTAACGCTCGGTCTCCGCGCGGAACGGCCGGATCATCTGGGAATGACAGTTGTAGCACCCTTCGCGGAGGTAGACGTCGCGACCCGTCAACTGCAGCGGCGTGTACGGCTTGACGCCCGCGACCGGCTCGGTCATCGATTTCTGGAAGTACAGCGGGACGATCTCGACGAGCCCGCCCACGCTCACGGTGATGATGATCAGCACGATCATCCAGCCGATGTGCTGTTCGATGAATGCCTGGTCGATCTTCATGGTCGGCTCCCTGGTCCTTGCCCCGAAACCGCCCGATCAGGCGCGCGCCGCCGCACCGGCATCGCCAGCGACGGGGATCGGCGCCTCGACGCCCCTGCTGCCGGCGATCGTTCGCATCATGTTGTACGCCATGATCAGCATGCCCCCGAGAAAGAGCACGCCGCCCACCAGCCGGATCGCGTAGAACGGGTACGTCGCCTTCACGCTCTCCACGAACGCGTACGTGAGCGTGCCGTCGGCGTTGACCGCGCGCCACATGAGGCCCTGCATGACGCCGGCGATCCACATCGATGCGATGTAGAGGACAACGCCGATCGTCGCGATCCAGAAATGGACGGTGATGAGCCGTACCGACCACATCTCCACCTTGCCGAACATCCGCGGGATCAGGTAGTAGATGCAACCGATCGAGATGAATGCGACCCACCCCAGCGCGCCCGAGTGCACGTGACCGATCGTCCAGTCGGTGTAATGCGACAGCGCGTTGACCGTCTTGATCGCCATCATCGGCCCCTCGAACGTGCTCATCCCGTAGAACGACAGCGACACGATCAGGAACTTGAGGATCGGGTCTTCGCGCAGCTTGTGCCAGGCGCCCGACAGCGTCATCACCCCGTTGATCATGCCGCCCCACGACGGCGCCAGCAGAATCAGCGAGAACAGCATGCCCAGCGACTGCGTCCAGTCCGGGAGCGCCGTGTATTGCAGGTGGTGCGGTCCCGCCCACATGTAGGTGAAGATCAGTGACCAGAAGTGCACGACCGACAGCCGGTACGAGTAAATGGGCCGCCCGGCCTGCTTCGGCACGAAGTAGTACATCATGCCGAGAAAGCCCGCCGTGAGGAAAAAACCGACGGCGTTGTGGCCGTACCACCACTGCACCATCGCATCCTGCACGCCGGCGTAGGCCGAATACGATTTCATCGGCCAGAACGTGACCGGCACTTCGGCGCTGTTGACGACATGCAGCAGCGCGATCGTCAGGATGAACGCGCCGAAAAACCAGTTGGCAACGTAGATGTGCGGCGTCTTGCGCCTGGCGATCGTGCCGAAGAACACGACGGCGTAGGCGACCCACACCAGCGTGATCAGAATGTCGATCGGCCATTCGAGCTCGGCGTACTCCTTGCCCGACGTGTACCCGAGCGGCAGCGTGACCGCCGCCAGCACGATCACGGCCTGCCAGCCCCAGAACGTGAACGCCGCCAGCCCATCCGAGAACAGCCGGACCTGGCACGTGCGCTGGACGACGAAATACGCGGTCGCGAACAGCGCCGAGCCGCCGAACGCGAAGATCACCGCGTTGGTGTGCAGCGGCCGCAGCCGGCCGTAGGAGAGCCAGGGAACGTCGAAATTGAGCTCGGGCCACAGGAGCTGGGCCGCGATGATCACGCCGACCAGCATCCCCACGATGCCCCAGACCACCGTCATCACGGTGAACTGGCGCACCACCTTGTAGTTGAACGTGCCCGCGCGTGACGCACTCATCGTCGACACCCCCCGTTCTGCCCGATGCACCGCGAAGGGCAAGCCGCCAAATCCACCCCCGGTGCCGCATGGCCGTCCCCGCGAACTCCGGATCGAAAGAGAATCGCGATGCTATCGGGCTTC
>Ga0315273_10007238_pt1 | contig 13894 bp, 10 predicted proteins | sample YL17G02_0_MG_FD_205753 | JGI IMG/M metagenome (GOLD analysis project Ga0315273, IMG submission 205753) | Sediment microbial communities from Yellowstone Lake, YNP, Wyoming, USA - YL17G02_0 | ecosystem: Environmental > Aquatic > Freshwater > Lake > Sediment | place: USA: Wyoming | collected... | reverse complement strand
CAAGCCGCCTTTTTCACGCAGCGCGGCAAGCCGCTTGGGTAAATCCGGCTTGAACCTCTCTTTGGTTGCGGCTTGCCGCGCTGCGTTCATCTGCGGTTCCAAGTTCTGGTTGCGGCTATGCCGCGCCGGAGTTTTTTGAGAGAATTCTCTGGCGTGCCGGAGATCGGACGGTGATGATTGGCGCCATGAAGTCAAAAAGCAGCATGACACTCGACCGGGTCCTTTCGCGCTTTGGCGTGGCTTCGCGGACGGAATCGCGCCAGGCGATTTGCGGCGGCAGACTCAAGGTCAATGGGCAGGTAGTGCGGGATCCGGACCGTTGGGTGCGCCCGGAACAGGATATTTTCCATCTGGATGGAACGCGATTGCGGCGAGCCCGGATGCGCTATCTGCTTTTTTACAAGCCCAAGGGCGTTATCACCAGTCACGGAGACCCCTCCGGGCGCAAGACCATCTACGATCTTATCGATCCGTCCCTTGCCTGGGTGTCCCCGGTCGGCCGGCTGGACAAGGACACTTCCGGGCTGCTGCTCTTGACCAACGATACCGAGCTGGCCAGCCGGGTCGCCAGTCCCGAGTCCCGGGTGCAAAAAACCTACCTCGTCAAACTGAACGCCCGGATCGATGACGAGACGCTCGACATGCTCGCGCACGGCGTAGAGATGAAGCGGGGCGACTTCGCCCTGCCGGAGAGCGTGCGCCGGGTGGAAGATCGGGGAAAGTACAGCCGGATCGAGATCGTGCTGACGGAAGGGAAAAACCGCGAAGTGCGCCGCATGTTCGAGGCGGTCGGCTTCGCCGTCCTCAAACTTGTGCGCACCCGCATCGGTTCTCTCACCCTGGATGGCCTGGAGGTTGGAAAATGGCGCGAACTGCGCGCTGACGAGATCGCCCGCCTCGGGCGACCCGAGCGCCGAAGCACCACAGCCCGCCAAAAGGACTGAACTACCTTCACCCCAGATGCACGCGGATTGACGCTGATAAATAATCCGTTCGCGGTTCGCGGCTCCGCTGTGGAGGTCCGTGAACCGCGAACTGTGAAGCGCGAACCGTACTACTAACGTGAAACTTCTTCGCAATTTGTCACGAATTTGTAGGGGCGACCGTCAGGTCGCCCGCCAGACGGTTCGGTCGAACTGACGGTCTCCCCTGCAGTGAATCGGTTGCGGCTATGCCGCCCCGAGTTGATCCGTGTTCCATTTTGGGGAGCCGGCTGCGGTGGCTTCAGGGGATTTTGACGATCAGCTTGGCGGTCCCCGTGTTGCCGTTGCCGTCCGTCGCGCGCAGGCCGATGATGTGTTCGCCCGCGGCGACTTCCGGAGTGGTCAGCTGGTAGTCCTCCTGCGCAGAATCGGCGATCCCGTCCTTCGGAAAGAGCAGAAACCATTCACCGCCGTCGATGGAAAACTCGGCGCTCGAGATCCGGCCTGTGGGGACGCGGGCGCGGAATTGCGCTTCCACGCGCCTGTCTTGAACCTTGTGCTCGGACACCTCGACCATTGGCGTGGAATTGCCGATCACGAAAGACTTGGAAATCAACTCCCCGATCAGGAACTTGCCGAAGGGGTTTGAGAGCCGGTCGCTCGTGACCACCTTCAGGGTGTATATGCCGTCGGGGAGCGAATTGCTGTCGAGGCTGTAGAACGGATCGCTCAGGTTCTTCTCCAGCAGTTTCCACTCCGATTCCCCTTCGCCCTTGAAGTAGAGGGAGTAATCCAGCGTGTCGTCGTTGTCGTCCGTCGCTTTCCAGGTGAAAGCCTGCGCGCCGGGCTGCAGCAACTGCCGCGGCGGGAGCGGCAGCCTGTCCCGGCCGCGCTCGCGCGGCGAGTTCAATGCCGGGCCGTCCGATCCTGCGGGCGGCAGGTTCAGGTTTCCGGTCGAGATCGACGGTGTTTTCTGAAGCGCCACGCCGTAAGGAAGCAGGCTGATGCTGACCACTTGCGGGCGGACGTTTTGCTGGAGGTAGGCGATCTGAACCCTTTCGAGCGCGTCTGGCGCGGCCGTGCCCGCGGCGTTTGCGCCGCGCTTGAAAGTGGCCCTCCACTGCAGATATCGCGCCCGCGGGCTCGTGACCGGCTGCCCGGCCGCGACGGAATAGGGCGAGCTCCAGTCGCTCCAGGAGGTGTCCGGCTTATCGGTGTTTCCGGATCGGGTGGTCAGCTCGACCGTTCCGCCCGCCCCGCTGCTGAAGCGCCAGAGCACCTTGCCCCAGGAGGCCACGGTCCTGGCATCGAGGACGCGTGACTCGTAGGTCCCATCCTGGGCCCGTTGCGGCTGCATCCGGTAGACCTTCCCCTGGTTGCTTCCGGCAACGTAAACGGTGTCTCCGCCCAGCACCAGACGGGTCATCTGTTCCTCGGGTGAATCGGTCAGAACCGTCACCTGCTTGGCCGCGTCTACCGAGAGCAGCCTTCCCTTGCCGCCGGTAGAGGCCAGGACGGTCTCGTCGTTGCGCACGAGCGCATCGTACACAAGCTGATCTTTGGAGGTATAGACGGTCTCTACCCCCCCGTCCTTCGTGATGGCAAAGATGGCGGATTTGGCTCCCGCCGAATCCTTCTCGCCGCCGGGCGCCGACACGCTGCCCCGAGAACGTTCCGCCAGTGCGGACAAAGCCTGGATTGTGGCGATGGGCATCGCGCCAACGGCCGCGGGCGCGGGTTCGATCTTGATGCCGGCATCACTCGCCGGCTTTTGGGCTCCTGCGGCGACGGCATATATGGTGCCAAAGCGATCCACAAACAGGGAACGGACTTCTTCCATCGGGGTGTCGAGCAGCGTGAAAGCCTTTCCCTGCGGGGTGATTTCTATGACCCGGCCGGCGGGGCTGGTTCCCGCAAGAAGGTTGCCGTTGCTTTCGCGCGCGAGCGAAACGATGTGGCTGTCGGCGCTGTTGTAGAGGGAGCTCTTTTTCCCGGTCCGGTCCACCTTGTGAATAATCCCGCGCGCGCCAGTCCCGACATAGAGATTTCCGGCGTCGTCGAAGATAAGGCTCCAGATGTACTTATCTTCCGGATTGCAAAACTCGGTGGCTTGATTCGCGGCCGCGACCTTGTAGACCTTCCCCTCGGGCGATGTGCCGACGTAGAGCGTATCGGCGGAGTCGAGCGCCAGCGCGAAAATGTCCAGCTCTTTGGCCTGGTAATAAAGCGCACCGTCTCCCTGAGGGGTAATTTTGAAAACTTTGCCCTCGTGCCCGGTTCCGACGTAAAGGTTTCCCGCCTTGTCCCGGACCAGCGAGAAGATATAGGGCTGCCCCGTGTCGTAAACAAGATCATAGGCGGGAGCAAGAGAGAGCTTGCCGTCCCAGCTCAGCGACACGCGGGTGAGCGTGCCCTTGAGCAGTTCCTCCTGGGTGAAGTTCTCCCAGAATTGCGGCGTCACCGCCATTGCGGCGATCGCCGCCGCAAACAACACAACGATAAGTCCAAAACCCTTCAGTCGCATGACCACTCGAGTATCCTCATTCAAGTGAGTCTCTACCCGCAGAGCGGGTAGCCTCAGGAAGCCTCCCCGCGGGAGGCGTTGGCGTCTGCAAAGCCCTGAAAGGGCGACAGACTTTTCTGTCGCCCTTTCAGGGCTTTTCCCTCTGAGTTCGCAACCGGGGGTTCGCTTCGCTCACCCCCGGCTATTGTCTGCTGCCCCTTCGGGGCACAGATCAATTTCATCTTCATGAATGGTGTCTTTTCTTGACAAACAAACTGCATGCCGTCGGAACGGCAGAGCCTTTTGCTGTCTCACCGCCGGAGGCGGTGGGTTACCTTGACGCAATGAACACGCAGCAGAACTTTTTCGCCGGGGGCCGCCATCGCTTTTATGGGCTCAGGGTTTGATGACCAGGTTCACGGTCCTCAAACCGGAAACAACGTAGTCGGAAGGCGGAAGCTCATACTCCATAAAAGCCGCGGTAGTGATCGCGCTCATCCCGCCGGTGCTGCGGTCGGATCTCAAAATAGAGAGCACCGACGGCGGCAGGCTGGGCAGCCCCTCTCCCTTGATCACGGCGCCCGCCTCGCGCCGGAACAGGCGCACATAGAGACGATCGTTCTTGCGCAGGCTGTTGATGAATTTGATGAGCTGGGTGAGATCTCTGGGAATCAGGTCGTCCCCCTGCTCGCGCGCATCCATCGACATCAGGCTGGTTCCGTCAGCCACAAGCATCGCCAGCGGCCCGGGCGTGACATCCGCCGGTATCTTCACCGGGAAGGAATCCTGAACCACTTCGCCGTTGTTGCGCTTGAAAGACAGCCCGAGGTCCACGGCATCCCCTGCCCTCAACTCGGTGCGGTCGACCCGCAGGGAATCCAGGGTGGCGGTCCGGTCGTCTTCCTGCGCCGATATTTCCAGGTCGATGTTTTCAAACTCGAGATTCCGGTATCCCTGGGCGAGAAGGAAATTGATCGGGATCGCGATGGAGAGGGATGCATAGGCCGGCGCGCTGCTCTCGGAAGAAAAGCGGTTCTCGATCTCGACCGGCTGCTCGCCCTTGATGCTGATCTTGCCTTTGACCCGGAGCGTCGCGATGCCCATCGCGCGCTCGGTCGAGACGATGCTGCTGTAAATCGCAAAATTAACCAGGAACGGCGTCAGGAATTGATCGCGCGCGACCTCAAAACGGAGCTCCTTGCTTACCCCCCGGCTGGTCATCATTCGCATCCGGATGGGGATCATCTTCGCATTTTGCCCCAGGATGCCGTAGATGCCCGAATTGCGATCCTGCCGGATCGTGCCGACGGGGTCCGTCGTCTCCAGAATCTTGAAGGAGCTCTGCATGCTGGGGAAGACCGTGATCGTGCGGGCTTTGTGCATGGGGAGTTCGGTATTGCCCAGATCGAAGAGCAGGTGCCCGAAGGCATACAGCCGGTCTCCTTCGATGTAGGTCACCGTTCCGCCGGCCGTGGCTTCGAGGTCGCCGCGCACCAGGGGCACGACGATGTTCGATCCGGGCTCCAGCACGCTGTTGTCCTTGGCGGCGTTCGATTTCGGCGCAGCCCCGGCCTGAAGGGTGGTGGCGCCCGTCCCCTGCAGAATGGAAAAACCCAGAGCGCGCAGCTCCGGCGCGAATCTCTGCAGGGCCTCGGCGCTGAAACCTCCCAGGGACAGCGGCGTCGCGATCGGCATCAGCGCGTGCCCGGGCGACAGGGAGAACGAGGGCTGAAGCCGGAGTTCGGGAGGGGTGATGCGAAGCTCGTCGTTCTTCCCGCCGGACTGGGCTGGGGGCTGAAGGTACTGCCAGAGCATGCTCTTCTTGAGCAGGACTTTCGATCCGGCCTGTCCGCCTGCCGGAGATTCGATGAAAGCGTCCACCATCTGTGTGATTGGCGTAATGCCGCCCACGGCTTCCTTGGCAAAGGGGAAGGAGAAAGCGACGGCGCCCAGGAGTTTGCCGTCGATGTAAACCGGACTCCCGCTCATCCCTTCGAAAACCCCGACCTGGTCGATCGGACCGCCGCTGAAGCGGGCGAGCACCGCGTTGGCGCCGGGGCTGATTCCGCGCATGACTCCCAGGATTTCCACCGAGAATTCTTCAGGATTGCTGCCCCGAAAGCAGGTTTTGCCGATGCCTTTCATCCCGGGGCGGAGGTCTGCTATCTTAAAAAACTCGGTCCGGGACGAGAGAGTCTGGGACATGAGGAGCAGTGCGAGAGCCACTGCCGCCGGCGTACCGCATCGTTTCATTGCCAAGCCTTTCCGGGGGAATCTGTTTGAGTAAAGAGAGTGCTTCGAGTTCCCAAAACCACTAAGTATAGTTTTTTTGCAGCAATATGGTCAAGATGAGCCGCATCCAGGTCTGCGATTCACACGGTGGAAGCGTTCAGATCTCAAAAGCCGCCACGGATTACACGGATCAAATATGTTCTTAATTGGCGCCGTGGCTCTCGGCCCTGAGTGTCGATGATCAGGCCCATCAAAAATCCCTTTAATTCGTGTAATCCGTGGCGGCTTTTGGTTTTGTCTTTTTGTATTACCGAAGGGTACCCTGCTACTGTCTCCAGCGCAGGCATCCTGGTTGCGCGACGCGGGAATAGCTCGCTGCGGGCATTTGTGGCAAACTGTGAACATGGAGAGCCCGGGGCCGGGTCAGGTGAAGTTCCGCGGCCGTTCTCCCATCGGTCATCCCATGATTCCTCTGCCGCCGAATCCGGAAAAGGAAAGTGTCTGCGGCGTGATACTCACCGGGGGAAAGAGCCTCCGGATGGGCCTCAACAAGGCCTTTCTCAACATACAGGGACAGCCGATGGTGGTGCGATCGGCTGCTCATCTGGCCGCCGTAACCGACGAGATCCTGATCTCTTCAAATGATCCGGCGCCTTACGAGGTTCTGGGCTTGCCGGTGATTCCGGATCTCTACCCGGGTCAAGGCCCGCTGGCGGGGTTGCATGCCGCCATGGCTCACACCCGGCGATCCCTGGTCCTGCTCCTCGCTTGCGACCTGCCCCGAATTCATTCCGGAATGCTTGCACGCCTCATCCACGGCGCACCCGGTTTTGATGCCGTCGTCCCTCGTACTACGGATGAGCGAGTCCATCCGCTGTGTGCCGTCTATCGCCGGACCTGCTTCAAGCATATCGAAGCGAACCTGGTTTGCCTGAAGAACAAAATGGTGGCGTTTCTGGAAAATCCCTCCCTTAAGGTAAATTGGCTGGAGCCCGCGGAGGGCTCCTTTGTCGATGAAGACCTGATCAACCTGAATTCCCCTAATGATTTAGAAGCATATCTGGCATCCCTTCGCTAGTGGCCTGTGACTAGTTGAATTGAAGCGCCGGGCTACGCTCTTTGGGTCCTTAACGGAACGCGCTGGCGTTTGCCATTTTGCGTCCCGGAGGTCGTGAGAAGAAATCCGATGAGGCCCGTAAGGGCGGGGTTCGATTTGCAGAAGGGTCAGAGGTCCGAAGGATCGGCACAATGCGGATTTTTTCTCGCGACCGGAGAGATGCAGCTACGGCCATTTGATTGTGGCGTGTCTCAATTGTCGGCTTTGCGCAAGCTCGACATTCGTTGTCCTGATGCAAATTGAATGTCTATATGTAGTGTTATTGGTATGATTTGACCACGATATCTTGTGATTTTCTTTGAAGCTGGTTTTTCGGCTGTGATATATTGGGCGCTGATCAAGGAAAGCAGATGGGTGGTGGATTCTGGAGCTTAGCTGAATGTTAAGGTAATCGCCTGCAATGCTGCAGGCTGGCGGCTTTCTCCGGAGGTAGGAGGAAAAAGGAAAACATGCATCAGATTGAGAAGCTGGAATTGGTGGGATTCAAATCCTTCTGCGATCGCACGCAGGTCGAGTTCAACGAGGGCATCACCGGCATCGTCGGCCCGAACGGCTGCGGCAAGAGCAACATCGCCGACGCGATCAGCTGGGTTGTGGGCGAGCAGAGTGCCAAGAGCCTGCGTACCGACCGCATGGAGGGTGTGATTTTCAACGGCACCCAGGCCCGAAAGGCCACGAGCCTCGCCGAGGTGGTGCTGACGCTCAGCCTCATGGAGAACTTCAATATTCCCGAGGGGCTCAATTTGAATCGGGACGGTTTCACCGTCGGCCGGCGCCTGTACCGGTCGGGCGAAAGTGAATACTATCTGGACGGCCGCCGCTGCCGGCTGAAAGACATCCAGGCCCTGTTCGAAGGGACGGGGCTGGGGCCCAATTCCTACGCGATCATCGAGCAGGGAAGAATCGGCCAGATCCTGAGCTCCAAGCCCGCAGACCGGCGCAGCCTGATCGAGGAGGCGGCCCGCATCACTCTCTTCAAGAGCCGCCGCTACTCCGCCGAGATGAAGCTCGAGATGGCCCAGCAGAATCTGCTTCGGGTACACGACATCATCCGCGAAGTGGCCCGGCAGTTGAATTCTCTGCGGCGCCAGGCCGCCAAAGCGCGCCGCTACAATCGCATGCGCGAGGAACTGCGCGGAATCCACAAACTGCGGATCGCCCTGGAGCAGCGCCAGCTCAGCGGCAGGCTGGAAGAATGCTCTGCGCGCTTTGCCGCGGCGCAGGAACGCGAACAGCAGGTTCTGTCCGAGCTGTCCCGGATCGAGGAGGCTCGCGCCGCCGGGCAGGCGTCCTACCGCGTCGAAGAGGAGAGCGTGGACCGGGCCCGGGACGGCCTCGCGGGGCTCAAGCTGGAGGCCGGCAGCGTCCAGAATCTGCTCCAGAGCCAGGCGTCGCAGCAGAACGATCTCTCTCTCCGTCTCAAGGATTTCGATCGGGAGTTGACCGCGATCGCGGAGCGGGGCCAGGTGGTCGAAAGCGAACAGGAACGGCTGAGGAACGGGCTGGTCGCCATCGCCGAAGAGGTGGAACGCGAGCAGGCTGCGCTCGATCAGGAGCAGTCCCGCGGCGACGTGCTTCAGAATGCGATCCGCCAGACCGAGGCGCAGATGGAGGACGTCCGCTCGTTCCTGCTCAACGGAGCGGGCCAGCTCTCGGATCTGAAGAATCAGCAGTCGCGCTGCCAGGAGAACCTGGCCCGAGTTTCGGCGCGCGCCGAACGGCTGGTAGGCGAACGGGAAAACCTGGCCCGTGAACGCGCCGGGCTGCTCATCGAGCTGAACCGGCTCCGCGCCTTCGCCGAAGGCCAGGCCGCGCGGTGGACGGAAATCACAGGGCTGCAGGAGCAGTCCGAACGGCATTCGGCGGAACGGTCCGCCCGGCTGGAATCGATTTCGGGCGAGCTGGCCGGCCAGCAGGAGGAGTTCAGCCTGCTGCAGCATCGCTACTCCTCTCTCGAGGAGATCGAGCGCCGGCGCAGCAACTACTCGGAAGGCGTGCAGAAATACCTGTCCGCCCAGATACCGGGCGAGGAGCCCAAACCAGCCCAGACCCTGGCGGATCATATCGAGACCGATCCGCGCTACGAGGCGGCCATCGAGGATTACCTGAGCGACCCGCTCCAATACATCCTGGTGGAGCGCATGGACGACGCAGTTCACAGCGTCGAGCGTTTGAAGCGCATCGGCGCCGGCAAATGCACCTTCATGACGATGCGCAACGGCAAGCCGCACCCGCCGTCGCCGGAGCGGGCGCCGCTCGTTGGGGACGGCATCGTCGGATACCTCAACGATCTTCTCTTCATGAAGGCGGATGTGAAGCAGGCGTTCGAGCGCGCGCTGCCCGACTTCGCGTCGACGGTGATGGTGTCGGACCTGAATACCGCCTTCCGCGTCGCGGAGAGCAACCCCGGCGCCAGCTATCTCACCCTGGCCGGAGAGGCCTATTCTCCGCGCGGCACCCTGTCCGCGGTCGGCGAACGCAAGTCCATGGCGGGTTTCCTGGCGCTCAAGCGCGAGAAGCGGCAGCTGGAAATCAAGCTGGACAAGCTGCGCGTGCGGATCCAGGAAACCAAGGAAGAGGTGGCGCGGCTCAAGGAGGAGCAGGCCGCGGTTGCGGAAACGCTCAGGACTCTCGGCGCTGAATCGCGCAGGCTCGAGGTTGACGCCGTCGATTTGCGGCACCAGATCGAACGCATGAGCGCCGAAATCGAAAAGATCGATCAGACGGAAAGCGTCGCCGGCATCGAGCTGTCGCAGCTGCTCTCGGAAAAAACCGGGTACGAAAGCAATCTGGCGGAAGCCTCGGTCCGGATCTCGGAGATCGAGCAGCGCAGCCGGAACGGCGGCGAGGAATTGCGCGAGCTGACCGGGCGCCTGGAATCGCTCAAGGGCGAGAGTGCGGCGCTTGCGAAGAGCATCGCCGCGGCGATTTCGGCGCACGCCGTCAAACAGGAACGGCGGTCCGGGATGGAGGCGGAGCTGAAACGGCTGCTGGTCGAGGCCGAAGAGGTGCGCCGGCGCGGGGAAAACAACCGCAGTGAAAAAGCCGCCACCGAGGGGCGCATCGCCGAGCTGGAGCTTGCCCAGCAGGAAACCCGCGCCCGGCTGGAGCAGCTGGCTCTCCTGATCCAGGATAAGGAAGGCGAGCTGGCGAAGATGCAGACCGACCTGGCTGCGCGGCGCGCGGATCTTGCCGCCCTCGAGGAGCAGATGCGGCAGCTGCACGGCGCACGCGAGGCTGCCCTCGGCGCGCGCGGCAAAATCGAAATCGAAAAGACCCGCCTGGAAAGCGATCTGGAGCACCTGGCGAAGGGCTGCCACGAGGAACTGCACCTCTCGCTGCAGGAGCTGATCCAGGAGATCGAAGAAGCCGCCTGGCAGCGCAACTTCGAGGAAGTCTCCCTGCAGCACGACGAGCTTAAGGAGAAGATCGAGAACTTCGGCGCGATCAATATGCGCGCCCTCGAGGAGTACCAGGAGCTGGATGAACGCTATCAGTTCCTTACCCACCAGCGCTCCGACATCGAGCAGTCGATCGCCGATACCCAGAAAGCCATCAGCGAAATCAACCGGCGCTCCGTCGAGCAGTTCCAGGATGCTTTCAATGCCATCCGGGAGAATTTCATCGAGGTTTTCCAGCTCCTGTTCACCGGCGGCCAGTGCGACCTGCGCCTGCTGGACGAAGGCGACGTCCTGGAGAGCGGCATCGACATCATCGCTCAGCCGCCGGGCAAGAGATTGCAGAACGTGCTCCTGCTCTCGGGCGGCGAGAAGGCCTTGACGGCGCTCGCTCTGCTGATCGCCATCTTCCGCTACCGTCCCAGCCCGTTCTGTGTGCTCGATGAGGTGGATGCGCCGTTGGACGACGCCAACATCACCCGCTTCACCCAGATGCTGACGGAGCTGAGCAAAGACACTCAATTCCTCGTCATCACGCACAACAAGCGGACCATGGAAGTGGCGCAGACTCTGTACGGCGTGACCATGGAGGAGCCGGGCGTCTCCAAGATCGTAAGTGTCGACTTCCGCCCGCGTAAAGCGGCAATCGCCGGTTAACAGGATTGCGGATTTATGCAGAGCGTCATAAATGATTGTGCATGAAATCTCGATGAGGCCCGAAGGGCCGGTAGTGGATAGGCCCGGCCGTAAGGCCGGGATCCAGCTCGAAAAGGGACGGAGCGCCGAAGGTGCGGCACACGATACGATGCGATCGTCGGGGTGCCGCGCCTTCAGCGCTCCATTCCCCACCTCCAATCTTATCCCGGCCTTACGGCCCGGCCTACTCACTGTCGGCCCTTCGGGCCTTATTGACAACATGGTCACATTAGCACCGCGAATTTATGTCGCTGAGAATACACACGGCATCACCCCGCTCCGCAATCGGCAATGAGCAATTGACAGCAAAGGGAGGACATCCTATGACGCAGGGTCCTACAAATGTTTGCGTGGAAACCTCGTTAGCGGGACTGAGGCTTTTCCGCCGGGGGAAGGTGCGGGACGTTTACGAGTACGGCGATGAGCTGCTCATGATCGCCACCGACCGGATCTCCGCCTTCGATGTGGTTCTCCCCACGCCCATTCCGATGAAGGGCGCCGTGCTGACCCAGCTCTCGCAATTCTGGTTCCGCATGATGAGCGACATCGTCTCCAACCACGTCGTCAGCGCCGATATCGACATGTTCCCTCCGGATTTGCGGCCGCACCGGGATGTGTTGAGCCTACGCAGCCTGCTGGCCGTCAAGGCGGACATGTTTCCCGTGGAGTGCGTGGTGCGCGGCTATCTCGCGGGCTCGGGATGGAAGGACTACCAGGAAAGCGGCGCGCTGTGCGGCGTTCCCCTGCCTGCGGGATTGTGCGAATGCGACCGGCTGCCGGAGCCCTTGTTCACCCCGGCGACGAAGGCGGATTCGGGGCACGACATGAACATCCCCTTCGAACAGATGGCGGCGACGATCGGAAAGGAAGCCGCGGCGAGATTGAAGGAACTGACCCTGGCGATCTACCAGCGCGCGGCAGGATACGCGCTGGACCGGGGCATCATTATCGCCGACGCCAAATTCGAGTTCGGCGTCTACAACGGGGAAATCATCCTCTGCGACGAGGCGCTCACACCGGACTCCTCGCGCTTCTGGCCGCGGGCAAGCTACAGCCCGGGCCGGTCCCAGCCCTCTTTCGACAAGCAGTACGTCCGGGATTATCTCGAAGAGATCCGCTTCAATAAGCAGCCTCCAGGGCCCGAGCTTCCTCCGGCTGTCGTTCAGGGGACTACGGACAAATACCTGGAAGCCTATCGCCTGCTCACCGGCGCCCCCCTCATTGCGGATTGCGGATTGCGGAATGCGGATTGAAAAACTGAAATCCGGCTTGAACTCAGCGGCGATATTCCGCAATCCGAAATCCGAAATCCGCAATTGACATAATCCGCAATTGAATCCACGGAATGGCGAGGATAGAATGCGATCCTTCCACCGTAAGTGAGGTGTATGGATTCCCAGAGCGACAATTCGAATTCCGCAAATTCGCCGCCGTTTGTGGATCTGCACATCCACACGTTCCACAGCGGCGATGCTCAGTACTCCCCGGAAGAAATTTTTAACTTTGCGGCTGAAGTGGGGCTCGCGGCTCTGGCCATAACCGATCACGACTCGGTCGGCGCCATACCCATGGCCCTGGAGATGGCGCAGAAGACCAAAATCGAATTCGTGCCCAGCATCGAGCTGACGACGGACCTCGAGGGGCGGGAGCTCCACATCCTGGGTTACTTCATCGATCCGGATTGCCCGTTTCTCAAACAGACTCTCGATCGCCTGAACCGGGCGCGATTCGAGCAGGCGCTCGAGCGCGTCGCATTGCTGCGCAAGCTCGGCTTTCAAATCACCTACGAGGAAGCCGCGGAACGCTCGCACGAGGCGGCCCCCTCGGGGCCGATGATGGCGGCCGTGATCCTCGACAAGAACGAACAGGTTCGAGACCCCCGGGTTGTGCCCTACATTTCCGGCAGCCGCTCGGCCAGGCCTGAGCTCTACTTCTTCCAGGATTACATGGGCAAGGGTGCGCCCGCCTATGTCCAGCGGCGCTGGATCCCCACCCCCGAGGCTGTCGAGCTTCTGCTGCGCTGCGGCGCCGTGCCGGTGCTGGCTCATCCGGGCGCGGGCGTCTTCAGCGCCGGAGAGCGCCTCATCGCCGAACTGAAGGAAGCCGGCTTGAAGGGACTGGAGGTGTTCACCTCCTACCATGACGAAAAGGCTTCCCATTACTACCTGAACGTCGCCAAAAAACTAACCCTCATCCCCACTGCGGGTTCTGATTTCCACGGCCGGATCAAACCGCACGTCGCGTTTGGCTCCGTACGGGCGGTGGGCCCGGAGCTCATCAGCGTTCTCAAAAGCTGCCGGCGCGGACCGGACGAGCTCTGACAGACAGGCATCCCCATGAGTCACTGGACATTGCTTGACTTCACCTTCACGGTCATCGTTGTGGCGTCGACCATCTTCGCCATGACCAAAGGGCTGGTGCGCGAAATCGTCAGCATCGTCTTCCTGATCGGCGGTTTCCTGCTCGCGGCCTTCTATTATCAGGTGCCGGGGGCGTGGTTCGGCTCGTTTCTGCGCACGGAGCCGCTGGCCCACCTCGCGGGCTTTCTGGTCATTTTCATCGGATGCCTGCTGATCGGCGCCCTGCTGACATTTTTTATCAACAAGTTCGTCAAAATGGCTTCGCTGGAATGGGTGGACCGGTTGCTCGGGGCCGTCTTCGGATTCCTCCGGGGCTGGCTCGTCTGCTCCATCATCGTGCTCGGGCTGGTGGCTTTTCCGGTTAAGGAAGATCTGCTCGCCCGCTCGGTCCTGTCCCCTTATGTGCTGGCCGGGGCGCGCGCCGCGGTGCTCCTGGTGCCCAGAGATCTCAAGGCGAAGTTTAACGATCAATATCAGAAGGTAATCCTGCTGCTGAACCAGAAGAAGAGCCCGACATGAGCGCTGCCGCCAAACTGAAAAAGAAGTAGGCGGTGGGCCAGGCGCAGTGGAGGATATCTTTATCTGCACTGCTAACAGTCAGATTCTTTTCGAATCAGGAAGAAATCTTCAAGCTGCCTTTTTCACGCAGCGCGGCAAGCCGCGTG
>Ga0315273_10007237_pt1 | contig 13895 bp, 14 predicted proteins | sample YL17G02_0_MG_FD_205753 | JGI IMG/M metagenome (GOLD analysis project Ga0315273, IMG submission 205753) | Sediment microbial communities from Yellowstone Lake, YNP, Wyoming, USA - YL17G02_0 | ecosystem: Environmental > Aquatic > Freshwater > Lake > Sediment | place: USA: Wyoming | collected... | reverse complement strand
CGTACTGCGCCTTCTTCTGCTTGGACGCGGCGCTCATCTCGACGCCGATCTTGCGGGCGAGCGCGAGGCGCATCGCCGGAGTGCTGGGTGTGGCCATCGGGCTTCCCTTCGGTTAGAGCCAGCCCGCGATGGGCTTGGCCAGTAGGGGACGGAGACGGGCAAAGGACGACAGGTCGACCTCACCCGAGACGCCGGCGACACGTCCCCGGGACGTGAACTGGTGGGCGACCACCTTCTTCCACGGAGCCGGCACGCTGTACCCGTGCTCGTAGCCGTCGTTCCGGCTGTAGTGCGCCAGCCACAGCCCGTTGCCGATCGGCTTGCTCGCCTGCATCGAGGTGATGAAGGACGAGTAGCTGTAGAACATCGGCCACACGCCGAGGGTGTCCTTGACGACGCGGTTGAAGTCGCGCGACCATGCCGTGAGCTGCTCGTGCGAGATGGTGTTGCTGTACACCTCGAGGTCGAGCACCGGCTTGATGTCCGTGCGGTTGAGCTTGCCCACGACGGAGCAGAAGTGTTCGGCCTCCGCCTTCGCGCCGAACGGGTTGCTGTCCGGCCGGGCGTAGTGGTACGCCCCCACGCGGAACCCGATCTTGCCGGCGTCCTCGCGCTGCGGCTTCCAGTAGGGGTTCACGTAGGTCTTACCCTCCGTGGCCTTTATGATGGCCCCCTCGATGCCGGCCCGCTTGACCGGGACGAAGTCCACCCTACCGTTGTTGGACGATATGTCGATGAGGAAGCCCATCGGCTACGCCTGCGGCTTCGTGTTCCGCGCCTGGTAGACGGCGAACACGCCGAGAGCGCCCACGACGAGGCCGCTGATCTCGGTGTTCGAGAGGGATAGGTCGCTGCCGGCGACGGCGAGCGTGCCTACCCAGGCGATTGCTGCGGCGATTGTCTTCTTGTAGTTACCCATGTTGCCTCCTACTGCGTGAAGATGGCGGCTGCGATTGCGGCTGCGCTCGCGCCGAGTGCGGTGAACACCGAGGCCGGGATGGCGTAGCGCCACCGCTCGAGGTCTCGGAGACGGTTCTCGTGGTCGGCGGCTTGAATCGCCTGGTTCTTCGACTCGTTGCCGTAGATCGCGGCCGTCTCGATCAGGGCGTCGACCTTGCCCTCGAGGCGGAGGACGATGTCCTTCACCGTGACGGATCCGTTGCTGGGTGCGGTCATGTCCTCGCTCACGCCCCCATCGACCCCCGCATGAACTTCGCGGGGTCGGCCGCGCCGCGAGGGGCGACCATCGGAGGTCGGCCCGTGCGGGCCATCTTGAGTGCGAGCCGCTGGCGGATTTGCTCACCGAACTGAGCAATCGGGCGTATACCTACAGCGCCGCCTCGGCCGAGCGGGTCGTAGGGGCCCGGCTTGGAGGGCGGTGCGGGCCCGAGTGGGTCTCCCGACCCGGGGCGGGCGGTGGCCTGCGCTCGCATGGACTGCGAGATCATCCCCCAATCCCGAACGGTGCCCTGCGCGGTGTCGCCCGCGCCAAGACGCTGCATCGCGAGCGCCCGCAACATCTGCGGGTATTGTGGCTGCATTGCAGCTCCTCTCTATCCTCGTACGTCGATGTGAAGGTGGGGACGCGGGTGATCCTTGGAGACACGCGCGATCGGCTGGTTGGCCCGCACCGTAGTGCCAACCGGAAGGCGCCCGTCGATGTGCCCCAGCCAGTAGGTCTTGCCGCTCACGCCCTTGAAGTACATGGACTGTCCGCCCTGCGCCGAACCCCACCGGACGACCTGCCCGTCCTCGGGCGCGTCGACGATGGTGCCCGGGTTGGCCATGATGTCTCCGGCGGTCTTCGTGCCCCAGCCCAGGCCGTCCGTGACGTGCGTTCCGGCCCAACCCTTGCTGGTGTAGATGACGCCGCCCTGCGGGCCCGGATTCGGGCTGCCGACGCCGGCGGTGCTGGGCACGGGGCCGCTGCCTGTGGCAGGAGCCTCGTCCTTCTGTGTCTGCTCGATGATGCCCTCGAGCCACTTGCTCGTGCTGCGGCTCCCGGTCAGTGTCCGCTGCGCATCCGCGAGGAATCGCTGAGCGACCGCCGCGCGCCGCGTGAACGGGTTGCTGGCGTCCCGCCCTCCGGCGTTCAGCTCGCGCGGGGACGCGAGCGGAGCACTGGCGCTGCCGCTCGAGAATTCCGCCTTGGAGCCTGCCGCGAGCTGGCCGATGAGGCCCTGCTTCGTGCCCCACGGGGACTGCTGGACGGCCTTCGAGAGATCCTGCGCGGACGCGTTGCCGCGCGCGAGCAGGGAGACGAGCGGGCCGTAGCGGCCGTTCGTCAGGGTCTGCGCCGTGGCGGAGATTCCGTCCTCGATGCTCTTGAAGTTCTGGACGGGGTAGCCCCCATTGCGATTGAAGGCGGTGGATCCCGGCCGTCGTGTCGTCGTGGCCAACGGGTTGAACCGGGCCGACGTCCCCTCGGACGGGATCCACACCTTCGTGACGAACTCGAGATTGCTCCGGGTCAGGGGTAGCCCGGCGGCCTTGAGGACGCCTGTCGTGTACGCGTTGTAGTCGTAGCTGGACACCTAGAACACCCCCTGGGCCTCGAGCGCCTTGGTCTCGGCGCCGGCCCGCTTCTTCGCGGCCGGGATCGAGACCTGCTTGACCGGAACCCCGAGGTACGCCGCGGCGATCTCCTGCCACGACTTCGAGTAGAGTGCGTCCTGCGTCTTCTTCGAGCCCTTGCGCGTGTACGTGGACTTCTGCTTGTCGCCGATCAGCTTGCGGATCTGATCCCAGCCGAACCCCTGCTCGGGGAGCGCCTGCGCGGCCAGCCGCGCCTGCGGCAAGCCCTGGATCTGATTGAGGGCGATGTCGAACGGGAGTGGAACGCCGACCCGCTTCTCGATGCGGGCGCCGGTCTTCGGGTCGACCCCCATGAGGGCGCCGAGTCCGCCCGTGATGAGCGGGTTGACCGGGCTGAGCGTCTCGCTGGGGATGAGCCGGCCGCCGGCCACACCCTCCGCGAACCCGGCAAGCTCGCCGAGCGTCGCGTACGGGTTGAGGCCGCCGGTCGTCAGGATTGGCCTGCGACCCTTGCTGCCGGGAACGGGCCCGCCGCTGCCGATGGGCACTACGCCCCGGAGGAAGCCCGGGATGGCTCCGCCGAGCGCCTCCTCGGTGGCCGCCGTACCGGACTGCCCAATGCGCGTCATGGCCGCGACTGCGATCGGCCGGTCGCGAAGCATGGCCCCGCCGTGCCGGACGATGGCGCGATCCCACGTGTAGAACGGAACGAGGTCGCGCAGTACGCGCTCGCCCTTGTTGAGCGTGTGGTAGTCGCCGAGCGTGTCGTTGACCTTCTCCGAGATGCGGTTCCGGATGTTCGGGTTCTCGATCAGCGTGCGGTTCGCCGCCTCGTCGTAGGACAGGCCGGTCTTCATGTGAGCCTTGACCTCGGGGAGGTTGCGCATCTGCGCGTTGATCGCCGCGCGCCGGAGGAAGCGGTCGGCGATGGCGTGCGTGATCGGGTAGAGGCCGTACCGGAGCTTCGAGCCGGCGAGCTGGGCCGCCGCGACCTTGCCCTCGAGGCCGTAGCTTGCGTCGGCGAACGAGTTGGTGAGCTGGTCGAGGAAGTGCCGATCCATCCAGCCGTGGCCGGTCGGGTCGGTCATGTTCTTGAACCACCTCTCGGTCTTCGAGAGATCCTTGGCCACCCGGTAGTCTCCGTGCACCTGGCGGAGCGCGTCGACGTACCCGCGCATGGCCTTGGAGCCGCCGTACGACATGGTGTACATGAAGTAGTTGCCCACCGCGTTGTTGACCAGGAACGCCGGCCGCGCTGCGAGCACGGCGTACTTCCACACCTGAGTCGGCTTGTGGTAGAGCCACTTCAATGCGGTCGTGGAGTTCTTCGCTTCGATGCCGAGCATCTTCGCGGTGTGCTTCGGAACGATCAGCAACTGCCCGTCCGCGCTGCGGGCGGCCTTGTGCACGTCCGTCGTCGTAAAGGTATTGCCGACATTCTTGAGGTTGTCCTGGAAGGCCATCCCGCCGGGCACGCCCTTGTTGCGGTTGAGCAGCGGGATGTGCGCGAAGTCCGCCACGTAGGCGTAGTCGCCGGTGACGTTGTGCGTGGGGTGGATCGTCTCGGAGTGGCGGAGCATGTTGTTGTGCAGCGTGCGCAGGATGTTGAGCCGGCCGACGTCTCCCTCGGGCCCCTTGGTCTCGAGAAACTTCGCGGCCTGCAGCATGGCGGCGATCTGCGTGTTCATGGCGGCGTGCTTGTGCCACGTCTTCGTCAGCTCGCGCTTGCGGTACCGCTTGTTGGCGCCGATGATGGGCGAATCCGGCGAGAACTTCCACTTCGGCACCTCGCCCGCCAGCGAGTTGTAGATGTCCGCCTTCTTGAGCTGGAAGGCGCGGACGAGCGGGTTGGCGCTGGTCGCCTTGACGTACTCGGGCACGCCCTGCACACGCTCCCACGCCATCGTGTCGTGGTTGAGTCGGAATTTGCCGTGCGCGATGTCCCTCGAGCCGGACGCCATCTTGCCGAGGCGACTCGTCTTCGAGAGGCTGCCCGCGGCCACGCCGACCGAGGCGCCCTTGCCGACAGCCGCAGCCCCGCCCGTCAGGACGGAGGCGATGTCGAGGATGGGCGCGAGTGGGTGGTCGTAGAACTGGTGCGCGAACTTGCCGACGTCTCCCTCGAACAGCGGGCTCCACGTGTGCCACGTAGAGTTGGCCGTCTCCTTGAGCACGCCCACCGGATCCTTGAACGTCTGCACGAGGCCCATGGGCAGCCCGAGCGCGGCGTCCTTGACGTCGTCGATGAGGTTCTTGGAGATGCCGAGGTAGGCCCCGAGCAGGCCTCCGACGTGGGGAGGCTTGCTCGCGGCCTTGGTGCGGGACTTGTGCGTCTTGTAGAGCGCGTTGGTGTCGGGGAAGCCGGCGAAGCCGCTACCGCTTGACTTGCCGCCGAACGAGAATCCGAACGAGCCTGGCTGTGTCGCCATGCCGACCTCCTTCCGCTACTTGTTGGACTTGGTGTACCAGTTGGGGAACCGACGCTTCAACTCGGCGTCGACCCTTGACCGGAAGGCCGGGTTGTTGATGCCCGCGGTCTGCACGGCCCAATTATACGCCCGCTTGCGGGACTCGAGCGCCCCGGCGATGGGGTTGCCCTTCTTCCCGAGCGTCGCGCCCACTGCGGCGTTGACGAGGCCTGCACGCGCCTCGGGCGCCATCTTATTCCAGTAGACCCGGCCGCCGCTCTTGAGCGTCTGCTGCGCCTGCTTGTACGTGAGGATCTTCCCCGCGAGGTCGACCTTGTCGCCGGCAAGCCCGAGCTGGGCCGCCTGCAGGTTGACGCCCGCCGCGTCCGCGCCGATCCTGGTCTGCACGCTCGAGAGTCGGTTCGCGAAGTTCGTCTGACGCGCCGAGTTGTTGAACTCGAGCGCCTTCGAGAGAGCGTCGGCGAACGCCGCGCCCTTCTGTCCCTTCGTGTTGGACAGCTCGAGCGCCATGTCGGCGGCGAGCTTGGCCTGGTAGCGCTGCTCGTCGATGCCCTTGGTCTTGCCCTCGAGCGAGGTCAGCTCCTTGAGCCGTCCCGCCAGCGCCTCGTTGCTCGCGCCCACCGCGCCGAGCGTTGCCGCGCCGGTCGCCGTGCTCGCGCCGACGAGACCGCCGGCCGTTTCGTTTCCGCCCGCCGCGCGGACGAGGTTCGCCCCGACGTCGCCGAGGCTCTGCTGAACCTGCTCGTTGGAGGCCTTCGTCGCTGCGATGCCCTCCTTCTGCTGCTGTCCGACCTGGCCGTACCACGAGGCGATGTTCGCCTGGTTCTGGCGCGCCTGCGGCCCTTGGCGCTTCTGCGCCAAAGTCAGCTCGGCGATCTTCGGGTCGAACGCCAGCCCGGCCTGGTTCTTCGCGTACTGCCGCGGCTTCAAGAGCGCGGCCGTGTTCGGGTTGAGCCCGTTCAACATGGCGCCATAGTCCGTCGTCGGAGGGGCCGCTCCGCCCACGTCCGTGACCAGGGAGTCCGCCGCGGACGTGTCAACGCCACCCCCGCCTCCGGCGCCTCCCGTGCCTGCGCCGCCCTTACCACCCCGCACCGGAGGAGCGATGCCTCCGTTGGGGGCCGCGGGAGCGGGCGGGTGCTTGACCTTCATCCACGCCTGGTTGTACTTGTCGATCTGCTTCGTGTCGTCGCCGAGGGTGAGGAACCCGTGGGTCGCCCACCGGAAGCCCTCGGGCCCCGCGATGGACATGGCATAGCCACGATCCTTGAGGAAGTACGCGAGCTGCTTCTGCCCGTTCTTGCCCTTGAGGATGCGCTGCACGAGCGCCTTGCGTGTGGCGGGTGTGGCTGTGAGGCCGGACTGCGTGTCGCCGTTGCTCGTGGTGGCGTCGACGACCTTGCCGACTGCGTTCGAGATGGCTCCGCCGTACGGATCCAGCACGCGTGCTACTTCGTCAAAGAATCCCACGTCCCCTCCTTTCTAGAGAGATGCCGCGGCCGATGGATGGTTCGCCGCCCAGGTTGCGTACGAGACGCCGGACTTGGACAGGATGCTCACGAGCTGCGCCTTGCTGGTGATGGTCTGACCGCCCCACGAGAACCCGCCCGATTTCGGGGCGGCCTTGGGTGCGGCTGCCGGAGCTGCGGCCGCGGCCGGCGTGCCGGGCTGCGCAGCCTCGGTGAAGTTGCGGCCCTCGACGTTGGTCTGAGCCGCGGAGAGCTGAGCCTGCGCGAGACGCTCCTGCAGCGTGTTCCCGGCGGACTGAATGTCGGCGTTCGCGTTGAGGTTCGCCTGCCCTGCCTGGCCGAGGATGCCTGCCAGGCCTGCGCCGGACTGGTTGTTGGCGTCCTCTCGAGCCTGGTCGGCAAGTCCGCCGAACAGTCCGATGCCGCGACGCGCGCCGGAGTTGGTGATGGCCTCCTGCTGCTGCGCGCCCTGGCGCCGATTCTGCTGAAACGACCCGTAGGCGTTCTGCCCACTGACGGATCCGTCCGAGTTGAAGCCGAGCGTCTGCAGGTTGTTGGTGAGCGTTCCTTTGGTGAACGCCACGGCGTTGTCGTAGGCGCCCTGTGCGCGCGACATGTCCGCCCCGTAGGCCGACACGCCGGGGATGGGTGCGTCCGTTACGGGGCCCCCACCTCCGCCACCGCCACCGCCAGCGGCCGGAGCCGCGCCGGGAGAGGGGGGAGCGAAGCGCGTACCCGGGGGCGGCTGTCCAGGCGCAGGATTAGATGCGGCCGGCGCAGGGGCGGGCTTGGCGTAGTAGCCCTTGCCGGCAGTGAATGCGAGCGTCTCGCCGGGCCTTAGCTGGACTTGCGTCTTGTAGGTCGAGTATGCCATCGTCCCTCCTTCCTAGCTTCGTGGTGGGACTAGACGACGTACTGCTCGCCTTCGCCGTAGATCGTCAGGGTCAGCGTGGTGGCCGCTCCGCCCACGAGGAAGTCCGTCGAGACGAGCTTCAACGCGCCGTAGTAGTCGTAGCTCTGCTTGGCCGCCACGGGGTAGTCGAAGAACATCTCGGTGCCGACCGCGTTCGCTCCGGTCGCGCCCTTGTACAGGCGGAACGTATCGGCGAGCAGCTTGTTCGCCACGTGGATGTGCCGGATGACGTCGTAGATCAACGCCGAGGAGTTGTTGTACACGTTGGTCGTGTACGTGGTCGTCAGGGCGAGGGGCCCGAACTGCAGCTTGATTGTGCCTGCCATCGTGTACTCCGTTTCAGGTAGTGGTGTCGGGTTTCCAGCCCTTGTCGTGCTTGAAGATTCTCAGCCTGCTCTCGCAATCCGGACAGACGAGGAACGCCTTGAACGGCTTGAAGTTCGGCTGGTCGTACTCCGAGAGGAACCCGTCGCAGTACTTGGACGGGCAGGGGAGATGCAGGCCCGAGAAGTGGGCCCGCATCCCTTCGTTTGCGATCTGATCGAGGGCGTCCATTAGTACGCCGTGACTTCCGTCCAGTCGACCTGGACATTGAACGTCCACGTGCCCGTCGCGGGGACAGCGACCGACGTGATGACGAAGCCCTCGTTGTTGACCAGCGCGAGGGGGTGCTGACCATCACCGGCCTCGGCGCGGAATAGGATGGTGCCGGGGCTGATGATGTTGCCGTTGAGAGATGCGGTGATGGGGCAGGACGCGACCAGGCCAGCCATGGCCTCCGTCTCCAACGTCTTCGTGCCGGCCGTGAGGGCAGCAGTGGACGATATACCGATGTCCGACGCCGTGAGGCTGGACGACCCCATGCTCGTCCGCTTCTTGAGCAGCGCAGCCGGGGAAACGCGAGTACCGCCCGAACCAGCAGCCGACCAGCCCGTAGCCTTGAGCATACGAAGCTGCATCGGGACACCGGCGGCGAAGAACGTCGTGGTGACTGCCGCGCTGATCTTGATTTCGTTGATTAGGACGATGTTGGACGCGTGGGCGTTTCGGAACTGGAAGATTTCGGAGTTGGCGCCGAGGGCCGCGGCCATGATCCCGCTCTGGATGCTGACACCGTAGTGGCCTAGCGAGCCGTGGTCGGTTGGGCGGGGGGTGATGCGAACGGCCCTGAAAGCGGTGCCGTCGACCTCGGCCGCGGTTCCGCCGTTGCCCTGGATGATTACAGCCATGTCACTCCTCTCTCAGCTCCATCGCCATGCGACGGTGAATTGACCATATAGTTTCCTCACGTTGTCAGAAGTTTGCACCTGTCCGATACCTTTCTCGCCGCGCTTGTCACGTCCAAGCTGCCACGCCTCCTCGTACGGCTCGGGCTGCATGTTATCGCAGCGCGCGTAGATCGTGAACCCTGTGCCTGCCGAGATGCTGCCGGCGATCACCTTGATTGGCTCCTCGATGTGCTCGTCCGCGGTGTGGTCGGCCGTTGCCTCCGGCCGAATCCACGCGTCCACGATCGAGCCCGCGACGATAGTCGCCTGTCCGGTGACCGCAACGGAGGCCTCGGACGAGCCGGGGAACGCCCCGAAGTTGACCGTGGTCGTGCCGGTGGATCCACCTCCGCCCGCGCCCGCGGCGCCCGTAGCGCCCACGGGGCCGGGAGGGCCCATCGGGCCGTCCTCGCCGTCCTGCCCGTCGACCCCCGGAGGGCCTGCGGGGCCTGTTACTCCGGCCGCGCCTGCCGCGCCCGCGGCTCCGGCGACGCCGGGAGGGCCTGGCCATCCGTCGTCTCCGTCCTCGCCGAGCACGAGCTGTCCGGCTGGGCCTGTGGGGCCCAACGCACCGGCGGCTCCGGCCGCTCCTGCGGCTCCGGGAGCACCAGGGGGGCCGGGCCATCCGTCTTCGCCGTCTTCGCCGACGACAAACTGTCCTGCTGGCCCCGTGAGTCCTGTCGCGCCGGCTGCGCCTGCGGCCCCGGGCGTGCCCGGTATACCAGGCCACCCGTCGTCGCCGTCCTGTCCATCCTGTCCGGGCTGACCCGTCGCTCCTGTAAGCCCGGCGGCCCCTGCTGCGCCTGCCGCGCCTGCCGGCCCCGGAGGGCCCATATCGCCATCATCGCCGTCGATGCCGGGGAGGCCGCGCCCCGCGGGGCCGGTCGCCCCATCGGCGCCGGTTAGTCCGGTAGGCCCGGGCGTCGTAGGGCCGGGAGGGCCGGGAGGGCCGATGTCGCCATCCTCACCCGGAGGCCCCGGAGGGCCCATCGATCCGCCCGTGGCGCTGCCGGTAGGGGCGGCGTACGAGGCCGCGCCCGCGCCGTCCGCGGTGAGCACGTAGGTGGCCGGGGAAGCCTCGGAGTCCATATCGGACGCCTTGACCGATCCGGCCAGGTTGAGCTTCGAGTACACGATGCCGGCCGCGACGGCCACTCGAGAGTTCGTGACCTTGCCGGCGATCCACGTGAAGCCGCTCCACCACACGCCGTCGTCGATGTCCGCGGGAGGGCTGTCGGGAATGGGAATCGCTCCGGCGACCGAGGACGTAGTCGTAGAGCTGCTGCTACTACGGCTGACGCCCGGCAGGGACTGGACGAACTGCGCCAAGCGCTGCTCCGTCCACTCCCCGATCGTCTTAGCTGTTCGCATGTCTGTCCCTTCCGTGCCGCATCGGCTTGACTGTGAATTCACCCGGCCCGAGAGAGACTTCGGTGATGCCCATGTTCGTCAGCGGCTCGTAGACACGGATGCCCATGTGCGTGCTGCGGCGGGCGCAGCGAACGGTCTTCGGGGTGTCGTAGTCTGTGTCCGACGGGATGGTATCGCCGATGGTGTAGCCGTCCGTGCCGAAGTCCGGCACGAACCGCACTTGTAGCTCTCCTCCGGTGACCTTGCCCTTCACGACCCAGTCTTTCCAGTAGGCGAGCTGCGTGTTGTCGCCCAAGCCGGAGCGCCGGTACTCGATGTAGAGTCGCGGGCCGACCTGGGTCGATGTCTCTGAGGTCTCAACGTCGTCGGAGCCGGTCGCGGTGAACATGCTTTCCACCTCGACGAGCTTGGCGATGTCGGTGGAGTTGGTGAGGATGGCCCACGTCTTCTTGCTGGTCTCCGCGGGGAGGTTGATCGCCCCTCGGTGCATGAAGTTCGACAGAGCCGTCCACGCGCCGGAGTATAGGTTGAGCGCGAACGTCTGCTGGGTGAGTGGAATCGAGGTGCCCGTGACCACGCCGTTTGTGGTCGGGTCGGCGAGCAGCTCGTAGTACTCGGGGAAGTTCCAACCGGCCGCTGATAGATCCGGCCCCGGAGCTACCACTGTCAGCGGAGCGAAGTCCTGGGCGATCGGTTCTCGAGACGAGCTGAACCAGTTGAAGTCGTAGGTCTCGGTGGCGCCGGTGTCGTAGTCGCCCGCCTGCGCCCCCCAGGGATTCGGCGGCCCGGTAACGCCGCTGTGGCTCGTAACTCCCGGCCCGGTGTAGTGAAACGTGTACACCTGGAGGTTATTCGATACGTCCCCCGTAGTCCACGCCTGCACGGCCCATGTGTTGAGGCCTCCTCCGAACGCCGTTGGCATCACCGGGGCGGTGATTGCGAACTGCGTGATGCTGCACGGAGTGTACTCGAGGCACTCGCCCTTGATTCCGTCCGTGCCCGCGGGGAGCGTCAGAGTTACCGTAGGCCCGTCCCCGATCGAGGCGACCTTGGAGAACACCCCGAGGCAGTAGTTGACGGCGGGGTCTCCGGAATCGGTGGCGACACCAGCGATCGGGGCAATATCGACCTGCCAGTTAGCGGGTGCCGTGATGTTTGGAGAACCCGCTGCGCGATAGCACATGGCGGTGATGACGAGTCGGTTGCCCGGCACGATCGTGGCTGGAAGGTTCACGTCGTACGAACTGAGACTGCCCGTCGCCTCCGGGGTGAGGTTCTGCGACACGAGTGCCGGACGCACGATCCCGGTGTAGTAGTTCTCGCCGACCGTGCTTTCGATCGCCAGGACATAGTGGTTCCGGTGCTTGAAGGCGTAGGCCCGATAGGTCTCGGGGTTGAAGTCGATCATCTGCTGCTGCCAGCCGTCCCCGAGAGACGCGGACACAGAGTCGACGGACACGCCGTCGTAGATGTACACGCCGCGCTTTCCGGCCCACATCGCACCGCCGTCGTGCTGCACGATCGAGCCCGGGCCGAGCGTGCCGTCCGTCCCGAGGAGCTGCCGCACCGAGAAGTTCGAGGGGTCGTCGCCCGTGAGGAGGAGCACTTCGTTCTGCTTGAATATGAGCAAACCCGAGAACGTCGGCAGCAGCCCGATGATCGGGTAGTTGTAGCCGCTCGTCGAGTTTATGGGGATCCACGATCCGCCGTCCTCCGAGACATCGACCGCCTCGGGATCGAGCACGCTCGAGTAGTGCAGCCGGTACTGGTAGTTGCCGGCGTCCCCGACGCGATACGAGTTGGCGTAGAACTGCCGCTCGACGTAGGAGGCGGTGATGAAGCCCAGCTTCTTCGTCCAGTTGCTCGAGGTGATGTTGACCGAGAAGTCGCCGTTCATCTGAATGGCGATGTAGAACTCGTTGTCCATCGCGACCGCTGCGTTGGCGGTGAGCGTGAGCTGGATGTTCGACGTGACCGAGCTGACCTCCCCGATGAAGGCGAGGTCGCGCGCGCGGAATAGCTGCCACACGCCGCTGTTGAGCGCCTGCGACTTGAATCGCGTGGCGCCCCCGTTGACGGTGGCCGAGGTCGTACTGCACGTCACGGTGCCGTTGGTGACGCGCGGGTTGACGCCGCGGAGCGCCCGGAAGTCCGGGGTGGATCCGATCGTAACCGACGCGAGTGCGGGCTCCTCGAGCGTGACGGTCGCACCCGAGATGGACTGCACCACGCCGATGAAGGTCGTGGGGTTGCCGGTGACGGTAGACGCCGCGGCGAACAGGAAGGCGCCCGGGGTCACGGTGGCGTTGAAGGAGCCCGCGCCCGTGACAGTCTTGGAGCCGCGGGTGGCGGTGATGGTCGTGCCACCGCCCGTGTCCGTGTTGTTGGCGCCCCGCCACAGTCCGAGGGACTGCGCGTTCGAGTTGGAGTCGTACCGCGTGCTCACGCCGATGTAGGTTCCGCGCTTCGCGGCCGGCGCCGCGGCAACGATGCTCGAGCGCGTAACCGCGTGCGGCCACGGGTAGCTCGAGGCCGTCGAGAGGTAGTCCGCGGCGAGGAACGACAACTGCTGATTCGTGCCGTTACCCTCGAGCACAGCGACGCGGTGGCCGCCGGCGGGGTTAGACACCTGGGTAAGGCCGGGAGACGCGTACGTCATCGCCGGAGAACCCGATACGAGAGCGAAGGGGCCGCGCCGTCGCGCGTAGCCGAGCTGGTCGAGTAGGACGTCGCGCATCGCAACCGCGTGCGAGCCGTCGATCACCCAGGTGGCCTGCGACTTGTCGATGCCAAGCTGCGGAACAGGCGTTGGAATCTTCGTGTTAGCGGGCACAGGCCCCTCCTCTCTTAGTTGTAGTCTTCGTAGTTGGCCTCGTCGACGACCTGCACGGTGCGCGGACGGTCGTACGAGGTGCGGCTGTCCGTGTCGTTGACCATGAGCGCCTCGAGCCGCTCGGACTCGGTGCGGGCGAAGGCCGCCATCTCGAGGTCATCGTCCTTCATGTACAGGCGGGACACCGCCAGGAAGATGACCGTCCAGTGGTAGTTGTTGGGCATGAGCACGTCAGCCTCGAGGCTGCCGGAGTTGACGTCGGCCTGGTCGGCCAGGTAGTTGCAGTTGAGCGTCACGGACGCGCCGGGGATCTTGTACACCTTGAGGATCGGCCCGTCAAAGTAGTACATGATCGGGTCGCCGGTGTCGCTCAAGTTCTGCGCGTACCGCTTCTGGATCTCCTGCCGTAGCACGGGGAGAAGGACGTACCCGTTGCTGGGGTTCGTCAGCGCGATCACGGACTTGACCGGGAAGGACACGTTCGAGGGGTACGGGTTCGTTCCGTCGAACGTGAGCACCGTGTTCGACTCGCGCCACGTCCACGGCCGCTTGCCGGTCAGCTCCTGCAGCGCCTGGTTGAGCGCCCCGTACAGCCGCGCCTGCGCGATCGTCTCGAACCCGTAATCCATGATCTCTGTGACCATCTCGGCCGGCGTCACTGTGTGCTCCTCTGCTTCGGGTCTCGCTTCGGGAGCGAGCGGTGATAGGGGGTCTTGCCCTGCCGATGCAGGAAACTCTCCCAGCCCTCCGCCGCGATGGCGGTGCCCTCGTCAGCGCGTCCGCGCGCGGCATCCTGGATGCGCGTATTGCGGGCGTTCATCTCGTCGAGCATCGCCGGATGGCGCAAGGTGTCGCACTCGCGCAGGCGCTGCAGGACGTGTTCGGGCTCGGGCAGGTCGTACTGGAATCCGAGGACGGCGACGGGCGGCTGTCCGCTGGGCATCTTCACGAAGACGCACCAGTCACCGTTGGCCTCGTTCTTGCCGAACATGAGGCGATCGTCGTAGCCGCGGACGGCCCGGTTCAACGACACCAGCGCCTTGTCGGCGAAGCTATCGGGAACCCAAATCTTGTCGG
>Ga0315273_10007236_pt1 | contig 13896 bp, 24 predicted proteins | sample YL17G02_0_MG_FD_205753 | JGI IMG/M metagenome (GOLD analysis project Ga0315273, IMG submission 205753) | Sediment microbial communities from Yellowstone Lake, YNP, Wyoming, USA - YL17G02_0 | ecosystem: Environmental > Aquatic > Freshwater > Lake > Sediment | place: USA: Wyoming | collected... | reverse complement strand
AAATTATTTTTTGTATAGATATTAAATATGGAGGTATTTTCAGTAATTTGAGGCCTAAAAAATAGATTGAGCGATATTGAACGATTTAGCACGATTTAAAATTGAGCGATATTGAACGATTTAGCACGATATTGAGCGATTTAGAGAGAATTAGAGTACTTTAGAAAAGCACTTCGATACACTTGTTCAAAGTATTTCTTATGTTTCTCCCACAAGAAGTTATGTCGTACAAATTGCTTGGCGTCACCAGCTATTCTGTAACGTAACTCTGTGTCTTTAATAAGCCTCGTCATAGCGTTCAGCCAACTTTGATAAGAGTTCTTTTTGTCCACTCGAATGAGGCATTTGTTTGGAATGTTCCTTGTGTAAGGATCTATAGCAGATGCTATACTCGCAATTCCAGCATGAGAATACTCGAGGAACTTTAGGTTGCTTTTGTACTTGTTAAACGGAGTATCTGAACAAGGTATAATTCCAATATCTAGAGCCATAGAATGAAGTGAAGATATCCATTTTTCTGGATTCACAAATTCATGGTAGTACACATGCCCAACAAGCTCTGGAGGGACATACCCTAAGAACACGAATTGAACTTTATCTCGGTATAGTCGTCGAGTTGTTTTGATAGCACTGATGATATCCGGTGTGAAGTCTACCATATGTGCTGTACCTCCCGCCCACCCGATTCTTAATGTATCTGATTTCTTCTTTGGTGGTACTACTTCTTGTTGAGGATCGATCACAAAGTTTGGTACAACTTCTACATTGGGATTGAATTTGGTTAGAAGATCCACAAGGGGTTCAGTAGAAGTGGTCACCATATGACACTCGCTCATGATCTCTTCCATAATTTTTAACTTCTGTGGTGTCCAGTATTCTGCCACTATGTCACACCCGATATCCCAGTAGTTATCATCCAGTTCAAAAATGAACACTTTCTCTTTCTTATAGTTCTTGACTAACTCTACTGTGGCTGGGTAATGCTGTCTCTGAAGAACTACAAGATCAGCTTCTTGAAAATCACGATCTCTCTCTCGAATATTGAGTCTGTAAGTACAAGAAAACACATCTTTCACCGCTTGATAGGGTAAAAACATTCTGTAGTAAGCGGTGCCTTGATAGTCAGCCGGAGCAAAAAGAACTCTCAATCAGATCCTCCAAAATTCTGGATACGAGGATCATACTTACCTACCAAATACTGATTGAATGCTTCCATAACAAAATCCATAATATTATCCAATTCATCTTCATCCATTCCACCAAGCTGTGTATCTAACATTCTACGAATTTCACTACTAAGACTTATCGCATCACCTTTCTTTACATTAATTATCATTAACTTCTTCTGAACCATGGCAATACATCGTCACTTGTTACATGAAACTCTACATCCATCTGACACTTAATAAAACCTTTCGGCTCAATCCCCCAATTAATCTTAACAATTCCTCCAATAACTTCTCCAGTCTTTTCTTCAATTAGTTTACACTCTCCATTCTTCCCAATCTGGAACTTAAAGTTCATAGGAAGACTCGGTTCAATCTCTTTCAGCTTCTCTGCTTGTACTTCCTTGTCCTTCATTCCTGGTACTGATAATGCTGCTCCACCCAATGAAAAAGCAAATACCTTCATGAAATCTCTACGATTCATTCTAATCCTCCTGTAGATCCTTTTTTATTCCCCACAACCATTTCTTTGTGTTTTCTGTTATCGTAACATGTCCATCAAGATACTCCAAAATAAACATATGCGCCTTTTTGTAATACTCATTCTTTCTTGCCCTGTTTGATAGTTCGTTCACTTCTACTGCTGTAAATTCAGGTAGTTCGCTACCCATTAATTTCTCCTTTCCTCTTAACCAACCTCTTAACAAGACCTCTTCCAACTACAAAATGATTTCCGCTCCCGTCCTCCTCCATCCAATCGTAATGCAGAAGATATGAAAACCTATGCAGTTCATCTGAGTCTGGCTCAAAATCAAATACATTGAATGGAGTCTCCCACGTATCTCCATTATCGATTGCTTTCTCAATCATAAATACAACTGCTTGCTCCATCTCAGTTTTACCAAACAAACTCGACAGAACCATGCCCTTAAAAGTTGAAGGCCTTGCTAAATTATCAAGTGTCTTTTTCATTATTACTCTTCTTTCCCATCAAATAAACGTTGAGCCAGATTACACATACACTGAGAAGAACAAACCGCGTACGAAGTGGATTCACCATATTCGTGATCCAGAAATATCCAGAGCTCGTCCCCTACAGATTCATCCTCTATGGTTTTTCCACAGACGTCACAATACTCCTCACTAATTTCTTGTTCAACCATCTTCGTACCTATTTTACGAAAACTCATATCGTCACCTTCCTTCGAATTAATCTTTTACAGGCGTCGTAGACCATATCCACTGTAATCATTTCCATACAAGCAAACTGTCGCTCACAATAGATACTTGTTCCTGCTTGATGAGTATGTCGGCACCCTTGACAAGCAGCAGGGGACACCACGTATTCTAATAGATCTGATGGTTCGTTACAGTATTCAGGACGAGTGGTACCATACATAACCACAGCAGGTAGAAACATGGATTGAGCTAAGTGCACCAGTAACCCTTCGTTACTTACAAGAAACTTTGCTCTACTCATGACCGCAGATGTTTCAAATACATCCAGACAATTAACAAGATTTATATCACAGTTTACAACCCTTGGAAAATTTGTCTTACCAACCCCAATGATCTTAAACCCATCTTTTTGTAACCGTTCTGCCAGTTCTGCGTAGTTGTATTCTGGCCACTGTTTTCCACCCCAGGAATCAGACAATTCGAATACTACGAACGGCCCCTCGACATGCTGTAAAAACTTATCCACATCTTGATATGTCTGCTCTGGAATCATCAATTCTGCTATTTTAGATTTTACTTCTACTCCAGCAATCCTCGCATAAGAATCTACTATATGCTTCATGAAATCTTTCTCGTAAGAGTAATCAAAATTCATGAACACATCGCATGGTAATGGGGTACCCACTTTCACAATCCCATCGATATCTTCTCTACCTTCTATGGCATGTGGAGTCAGTGTCATTACAACAATCGCGTCGTTTGGGTTCTTTTCTTTCCAAGCCTTTATCACTGGCATGAGAAGAAACACATCTCCAATGCTCATAGTCCGACAGAAAATTACTGTCCTCATCCCAAACTTCTTCGTAAGTAGATACCCTATCCACCGCGATCGAAATAATAATCTGTTCTTTGTTTGATACCCGCCGAGATCATATTTTTCTTTTAGTTTCTTAGAAGTAAATGCTCGGTAATGAAGCCATTGTTTCTTTATCGATTTCGTAAGAAACCCCGCTTCCCGTAACCGAAAAGAAAGGTCTGTATCTTCACAATATCCCATTTCATAAACTGGATCGAAGAGCCCAAAGAATCTTGCAATGTCTGTAGGGACAATAAAACACGAACCTTCAACATATTCTGGACTATCTGTGTCCGTATAAGTGGCATTCATTCCCATATCCAAAGTATTAAATACTCCCTCACCCATTCCCACTTGCCCGATAGTATGATCTTCTTTCAGAATTTTTAACATATCAGTAGTCCAATTTTCAAAGAACTCTACATCATCGTTAACCACAGCAAAGTATGGCTGAGTTGCTAATTTAAGAGCTTCATTATGTGCTCTTCCAAACCCAACATTTATATCGTTTAATACTGTACAAATCTCAACTTCAGAATCCTTAAATATATCCTTAGCAATCCAAACCCATCCACTTCTATCTTCTGAAGCATTGTCAATAATGATTAACTGTTTCATCTCAGGGGCAAACTTTTTTAACGACTCAAGAAAGTTTTTCCACATGTTTAGATTCGGATCGCATATAGCTACAGATACAGTTAGCACTATTTTTTCACCCTCAGCCGACCGCCTGATTTTGCTTCTAACAAAAACATATTATAATACTCATTTATTTCAATATCCCCCACTCCGCAGGGCGGGTGATAATCCCTGTGCCGTGGCATAGTGGACATCCTTCTGGTGTTGATGAAATCCAAGGAGTAATTACTCCTTCGTCATTCAAGCATTTATCCTCGACCACAATCCCCTCAAGGGAAGGGAATCCCCTGATATCCAATGCAGATTTCATACAATCATCCCATCCTGCGTTATACCATTTAAGTTCTGATTCTTTGAATAGAGCAAGGATTTGTTTCACCATCTCTTCTTTATCAAGACCATACTCTAATCCATATTCTACTATCCCAGCAATATTGTCTTTCATTCCTTCACCTTCAATTCCTTAACCATATCTTGGCAATGACATCCATAGAACCTGTCATCATTTAACTTCAAGCACTTCAAAAATACATTCCAGTCCTTTTCTCTCCTAACTAACCATGTTGAACCACACGCGTTGCACGTTGTTTCTTCTGTCTTATCTACATTAATCCCCTCAAGGGAAGGGAGTTTGTCTTTTATGCTCTTTACTCCTGCCTCAAATTGGTCTATTGTCATTTTAGTCTGCTCCATTCAAATTCTATCTTTACATTTTTCTCAAATCCTATAGGGAATAAATCAGACGCGTATAAGTTATATTTTCCTTCATGAAACTTATTTTTATCCCTCACATCTGGTTTCTTCTTTTTAATAAACGTAAAAACATCTTCATCAACAGCAAAGCAAAAACATTCATAATCCCCACTTGGTATAGCATTAAATGTATATTTCATTCCTTCACCTTCCATCCTTTAAAGCAGGCGATGGCGTTGGCAAACGTGTCGGGGTTGATTATCCAGTTTAGCATCCTGTGCCACCATTCAGTTCCTTTGTAACCTTCCGGTATCTTTTCCATACTGTCCTCTATTATCACATAATTATCGACAAACTCTTCCCACCACTCCTGCTCCTTGCAGAAGTTCCAGAGCTTGAAGAAGCCTTCGGTTGTGGAGAAGTTAGGATGATCGCAAACTTTCACATCACACTTTTTACATGATAAGTTTCTATTTTCTACAGGAATTTTATAACTATCATAATTTTCAGCACACCAATATGTCTCATGCCAACACTCCCCCATCATCTCTGTTAAGAATTGGTCTCTGGTCATTCCTTCACCTCTTTTAACACGCCCACATGCCCCTGAAATTCTTAGGACTTATTTGAAATGTCTCCCTCACTCCATCATTGTAGACATGGAACTCTGAGTTGTAGATATCGTTTGTAATTGGTATAAATTCCTTCCCACTTTCCCATAATATTCTATTCACCATTCCATGGGATGGTCTACAACCAATCCGATTAATGTTATGATTTTCTGAACTCTCCATAGCTTCCACATAACATAACATCATGTGGTCTCTATTTGTATCCAAGTATTCAGTTTCCAAAAACAAATGATTACAGTGTCTACATAGCTTCTCCAGTATCTTATCTGGTCTTGCTAAATGATATAGAATCCCTACACATATAATCATATCCACCACTCCCTCAATTGGAAACTCGTTATCAAGATCAACTCTTTGAGTTTTAAGTCTATCATGCTTGAAGTAGTAGTCAATGTAATCAAGGTACTCTTGTCGGGCTTCTGTTAAAACCAGATTGGCTCCATACTCCAAAAGCTTAAGTTCAATTGCTCCATAAGCACAACCAAAAGAGTAAACTGTTTTCCCTTCAAAAAAACTGGGTTTGTAAAAGTCGATTATGGCTTGCTGTATCTTTTCTTGCCTTACTTCCCATGCCGGCCCTTTAAATCTCCTATCTGGTTTTTTCATCACAGTTACCTACATTTCGATTATTTTAATTATTTCTGATGCTCTTGCTTTTAAGTGGTCATTCCATGCAGATTTCACCCCTAAAATTATACAGGTCCATATAACCACTATAAAAAAGATCGTACCTACAACATACCAATTAACTTCTATACCACTATTTCGATTCCTTTTCATCACCCCTCCTATGAATACCCATCAAACTGTCTATAGCAATTTGCAACTGACTTTTTGTATTCTCCTTCGAATACTGAGACGCAGTTTCAAATGCGTTTTTAACAATACGGATAAGATGATCGTAAGACAAAGTCGACATTCCCTCCAGCATCTTCGATACAGAAAAAAAGTCACCGTTAGGTGCAATAAAACTGTTGTGTCGGTGAGTCATAAAATCGGATCCTCCTCCTCCTGTGTACCCAAATACCAGAGTTCCTGATACCATTGCTTCCAGAGCAGGAAGACCAAATCCTTCAGGAAAACTGTGAGCAAAGAACATGGTAGCTTGTCGCATCGAAGTGGCAAAATCTTCTTCCCGCTTATTGGTCAGAACAATAGGGGAAAAGGATTTTATAGTTGACTCGTTCAGATTCCGAGCGACCTCTTCCCACTTCTTGCTACCATCCTTTCGAGATTGAACAAGTATAGAATAGGGTTTAGAAAACTTATCAGCAAAACTCTCTAGAGGATAAAACACTGTACGATCAACAAAAGGAGGTACAACAGGACCGGGGATACCCACAATCGATTTATTGTAATTAGAACTATACCAGATTATCTTATCTCCATACGGGTCAGAAGACTTGTAGAATACAAACCCTTGTACGTAAACAATTTTCTTCCTTGCTGGGAACTGATCTAATATTTGTGGGTTCTCCCAACCAATCAGTACGCCCTCTCTACCAGTCAATAGACTTTTCGCATAATTGTAATCTATTATCCTCACTTGAGGATTCTTAGCCAACCAATCAGGAGCTTGATTTAACCCTTCAGGTAGAGCCACATATGCTCTATGCCCGAGTTCAATTTCCAGTTCTGCCATCTGAATATGGACCTTAACTCCTCCGCATGGCTCCGGATTAAACGGTAACAGATGAACGATTAGCATGAGTCTTTTTTACCTCCTTTCGAATTATTGGTATTGTCCAATTTTCAGAATCAAAATAATTATCTGTTTTCCATAAGTATTTTTTACCGCAGTTACAACATACTAACCTGTCTGGTGATGTGGGATTAATTCTAATTAATTTTTCTCCTCCGCAATTTGGACAAGTATACATTACACTCATTTTGTTTACCCCCATTTTTACTTCATATTAGTTGTTACATCCCAGTAAACTTCAGGTAAGTCTTGAATCCCCCAACTTTCAGGTTCATGACCCTTTACCCGTACCCAGAACATCTCATCTAACACAGCGCCTTTGCTCGCACTATCAGCAAAAAACTTTTTCCACCTCTGACCCTTCTCCAATAACGATTTATCTGACTTCAAAAACTGATAGTGTTTCATCCAAACATCGTTGAACAGTACATGATTTAAAGTGTTCAACATATCTGAATCATAGCAAGAATGTAAATCGCGACCAAATATATCTACCAATGTTTCGTGTACTGTACCTTCGTATCTTGCAAAACCTTTCTTCCAAAGTCGAATGTGAGGATCAGGTTCAGTCTTTCTACACATCTTGTTTCTTGAATACATTAACATGGTAGGAATTCTAACAGCGTGGATCCATTTCATGCGATGAAGTTGACTGAATAGCTCTCGAATGTTATCGGTGTAAGTCTCATCAGCATCCATAAGAAGAATCCAATCCCCGTGGGCCATTTCGAGGGCAGCGTTCTTCTGATCTGCAAAATTATCAAAGTACCGCATTCTCACATACTTCTTTACGTCACTTCGAAATGGAAAGTCCTCACAAATTTCTAACGTTCTGTCCGTGCTTTCTTCATCAACCACAATACAAACTTCTGTAATTTGTTCCTGGCTATCGAGGAATTTTAAAGCATACGGTAGGAGTTCCTCTTCATTCCAAGCAATTATGCACGCACTAATTTTGTCCAAAATCCACCTCCACAGCATTTGATCGGACACATATCTCCTCAAATATCATATTTAGTTCTCGAAGGAAACTACCGCACTCTTCCAGAGGTATGGTGTAAACTATATCGGGATTTGGAGAATGGTCACTAAAAATGTATGACATCGTTCCATCCATACGATTGATATAAACTGCTATAGGCCACCGCTCTGATTCTATGATTACACCATAGGGTGTCTGAAATACTTTCATCCAAAAAACCCTCCCCACCAAAGTAATAGAATCAAAACCAATACTTTTACAACATCTATCCGAGCATTATACGAAGGTCGTGGGTTCCCATGCTTTGAGATGACAAATCCCAAATCAAGAAATAAAAGCATCAGTAGAAGAAACTGTGGTGTTTTCATACACGATCAATCCAACTAGTTATCATCCCTGTCTACCTTCCTCTTCATTTTGTTATCAGGGCATTCCACCAAGTTGTCTATACTGTTTGGTCTTGCATAGAAAAAATGACACTTCTTCGTGGTTCCTTCTAGAAACTTACAAGCTTTACCACCGATAAGACAAAAGTATACAGAGAGCATCAAACAATCTCTAACGTAATCATTGGGCATCCAATCCTCCTACATTAGTTTAAATGTTTATCAACAGAATCTAACGGGGTTATACCGTTCGAGCTTCACCGATTCGAATTACATCCACACCTTCCATATCTGGAATGTATCGGAACGGATCAATCACCACGGTACCGAATGGAAACCTGTATTTCTTGAACACTTCGTGCTTAGTTGCTATAAAAACTAAACAGTTACTACTTACAACAAACTCTTTGTCAATGTAGGGATCAAACATTTCGATTACATATCCCCTCTTTTCTTTTAAGATGTTGTACAAAAGAATAGCAGGGGATCCAACAGTTAAATCAGTCTCTGGCTTGTAGGATTTTCCAAGTATCAAAACATGTTTGCTGGGTGCATACTGTTCGATAAGATCCACAAGGAACTCTGTTTGTTTTTCTCTGCACTTCATTATAGAATCAAAAATATCGTAGGATAGATCCAGTTCTTTCGCTAACCACGACAGAGCTATATTGTCTCTTGGGTGACAACCACCACCATCACCCATTCCTGCCGTCATGTACTTTGGACTGATCAACCTTTCATTCGCTAACATCAATGCTTTAGTCACTGCGTCCACACTAGCGCCTGTCTTATGGCAAATCTCCATTAGAGTGTTAGCAAAAACTATTTTCATCCCCACAAATGTATTGTAGGCAACCTTCGTCAGCTCCGCACTTTTAATACTCATTGGTACTACTAACTTGTTATGAATGCTGGAATAAAAGCTCTGTACAAATTCCATAGCATCATAGTCATCCACTCCCAAAAGTACAAATTCAGGATTCAAGAAATCTTGAACCGTGGTACCCATGGCTATAAAAAATGGATTGTAACAAAGACCCACATACTCGTTGAGAAGTGGACGAATATGTCGATCTATTGTACCTGGAAGAACTGTGGATATAATCACCACCACCTTACGAGATCGCTTCTTTTCGATTACCCCACACAAATCATACATTCCATCTATGAGAAACTGATAGTTAAAGTCAACTCGATCTTCTGGGATCCTGGTGACACCTTCGTACTTGGGAAGATGTGGTGTCTGAATCGCCACGAAAATGATCTGAGCAAAGTCCACTAACTCCTCGAGAGTCACCATACTGATACGAGTCTCCGAGAGCAACTTGTCTACCCACTTCTCCATATGTGGATACTTTCTTTTCTCCAGAATCTCTGCTGAGGTTGGAGTTGGATCGTAACCAACCACCTCGTGCCCTTTACTTTCTATAGCCAGTGCGCAGGGCAATCCAAGTTTGCCCATTCCTACAAACCCAATTCTCACAAGCATTCTCCTTTCATAATATACCGATTAAACATCTGTTGCATCTTTCCTACTGACCGAGCCGAAGACCGCGTACAATGGAAATGTACTATTTTCGAATCTTCTGGAATTGAACCTTCACCCTCCCACTGAAAGTTCATTGATGGATTATGATACCTCAAAAGATTTTCTTTCTGAAACCCGCTACCAAATTGAGAATGAAACATATAATTGTGGACAATACATTCATATGCCCAAGTGTCCACCCAATTCTTTACAAGAGAATCACACTCTTTCCATAACCAATCTTCTATCGATCCGGACGGATAGTACCTAAGATTCGCCATGAACCAAGGTAGTAACGAACCCCAGATTCTTTGCGGAACTGTTCCTGAGTAATCAAGATGTGTGTCATTATTAAAAAACATCATGAAGTTCCCGTACTGCCCAAATATTTCTGTCGGTCCCAGACACAACATATCCAGATCTGCCCAAAGTACATTATGTCCCTGAATATACAAATCTCGAATCTTCCAGTAAATATCTCGATAGATATTGTACGTACCACCTTCCCCTGTAAAGATAATTATATCATCAAGATGCTGTAGGTTCTTTTGGAAACTACACTTCCACATCTCCAACATAATATCGTAATCCGACTGTTGAGTTGCCCCAAATCTGAATCCTTTAACTACATAGTTAGCAGAAACCAGTATGTTAGACATTAGCTACCACTTTGTCTATGTTATGTTCCCCTGCTACACACCTAAGATAATCGAACCAATCTTGGATACGTTGGTCATCAGTTAATTCATCCCCAGGTTTCCCTATCGTGTGACCAAATTCCAATCTCTCCGCTTTGTATTGGGGTATCCCATACGCTTCTGAGTTACACCACACATCTGTTCCAGGATAGACTTGAAATACGTGCACTCCCCAAGCGTCCACTTCAGGTGAATTACGAATGAATTCCGCTGTTTCTTCTACTGTTTCAACAGACTCACCAGGGAAACCAACTATTAACTGCCCACGAATCTTTAATCCAGCACTCTTGGCTTTTACAATCGCATCTCTTGCCTGTTCTACAGTGGTGTTTTTCTTCATCTTCTTCAACATTTGATTACTACCGGACTCGAATCCGTAAGTCACTGATATGCATCCACTGTTTTTCATCGTTTGAAACAAAGATAAATTGGCTTTATCCACTCTCGTAAGACAATACCACTTTAACTCAAGAACACTTATCTTGTTGCACAAATCGAGTACTCTGCTGGGTAACAGTGTAAAAGTATCATCCACAAAGTTAACCATCCCAACATCGAATCTTTCTTTAAGGTACTTCAATTCTTCATAGACATTTACAGAGCTCCTGAAACGAACTTTTCCTTGATTAAGATTGTAACTGGCACAGAATGCACAACGATACGGACACCCTCTACCGGACATGATGCTCGCATCACGATTGGTGGTTAAATATTTATACGTTCGGGGAGTCAAGTAATCGTAGTAATCAACATCCTCACGAGAAGGAAATGGGAGAGAGTTCAAGTCCTTGAGGGGGTGGGCAGGACGGTTGGAGAACTCTCTCCCAACAAAACCCGCGATGGTTCGCGGGTCTTCATTCGAGAGGTACAGATCCATCGGAACCTCTCCTTCTCCTACAACACAATAATCCGCTTTTGTTCTGGCCAATACATGATTAGGCAACAAACTCGCATGTACTCCACCAACTATCACCTTACACTTAGAATCTCTTTCTTTAAGTATTTCTATAATGCGTTGTACATATTGGAAGTGAGGAGACACTCCTGTAACACCATATACGTCACCCACTGGAAGGAACCAACTCTCCATCGACAACCCTGATAGATCACAAACTTGAACTTGATGTCCTTTGCTCCTTAGATATGAACAAAGATACAACGTACCGAGAAACGGCTGGTCACGATCTGATATCAACCACGGGCTCGGTGGAAGAATAAGAACCAGTTTCATAAAACCTCCAATCTAAATACTGCATTTCCATAGGGATGTACTTTAAACCAGTGATCCTTAAATCCATCTATATGATACTGAAATCTTACGATTCGAAAACTTGCATATAGAAAAGTATTACACCACCATTCTTCGTCCTCAGCTATTAGATGGGAAGGATCTTTCGCATAGTCATCGATCCTAAACACCCCATCATCACCGAGAGGTATAATGACTAAGACCTCTTTACATCTGTCTCTAATTTCGGATAATTCACTTAAGATTTGTGTCTTCTGGATGTGCTCCAGAACATCTTTAATGAAAATCACATCTACTTTTGGTACCTCATTTAGATTTGAAAACAATCGCTTCCGAACTTCCTCTTTACAATTCTTCAGTGCATACTCGGATACATCGTACCCGTATGCATTTACTCCCAATATATTCAACGCATGGACAAGGTATCCTTTTGCGCATCCAAAATCAAGTATAGATTTTCCAGGATACATACCCTGTAGTACAGAGGCTTCTGCAAAGGATCGAGTAGGAATCCAACGATAATTCTGATACATTGATTTTCCAGTGTCAGCACCTCGTTCAAAATACTCTTCATCAAAGTAGTATTTAGGCATCGAGTTCAGTAATCAGGGAGAGTTCCCCAGCATCGATTTTCCTTTCTTTAAATGTATCTATCCAAAACTTACTCGCAACATTCTTATAAATCCGAAAAGGAATTCCACACACACTACAGTACTTCTTTGCTTGAGCAATCCATTTATCTCTATTCAATAAATCTTGAAGTGTTCTTATCTCTGACTGTTCATCAAATATCCTCATAAAATTGGATGCGTTACAACAGATACCAAACCCACGGGAAGACATTCCCATCCCACAGAGCCAAGGAATATCACATTTTGAAGCTACTTCTTCGTAATTTCTACCTACATCAGAAGGCTTGACATAGACAGAATAATGCTGTGGGTATTCTCTTTGGTCAGCACTTTTATACAACTGCTTATTATCATACATATACCAATCAACATACAAACTCACATATCGTTTTATCTCTTCTGTGAGCTCCGGGGTTTTAACTACACCGTTGGAATAGAAATATAGTAGTGTCGCTGGGTTAAATCTATCAACATATTGCTCTCGAAGCAACTTAACAATTGAGGACACTTGTGGGTTAAGTGTGGGTTCTCCTCCCACCACCTTTATATACTTCCACCTGATACCAAGAGCTATAGACTGGTGAATAAAAACCCCAATGTTACTCAGAGTCAATCTTCCTCTTTTTAAGCTCTCACCCTTCAAATTGCACCCGCGTACACAGTTAAGACATGTCATGTTGCAATAGTCTACAAGATCAATCTCAATACTTTTTGCTTTCATTGCGACTTCATACAATTGATTAAGCATATTCATTAAACTCCGTTGGTGTTAAAAGTTGTTCAAGAAAATTCTGTTGTAGTGCATACTTGCAGTACGAGCAAGTCTGCTTCCTTGGTTTCAGCACCATTCTACTCTCGTAGAAAGTTTTTATGTCTCCCACCTTGCATAATCTCCCCGCCGGCTGGACTTGTTTATTGTTTTCAACCGCAAGTTCTGCTGAAGGACAAGAATAAACCCAACCATCTAAATAGAAACAAGGTTTGATCATATGAATTCTACAATCCCAAAACCTCCTCCTTTCTGTACTGACATTGAAGTCCGATAGAAACACATATTTGTTCTTTTTAAATAACGAAAGATAGTTTCGTGCCTTCACCATTAACTTATCGATTTTATCCAACTCTTGAATACAATCTGGGGCAAGTCTACAAGCTATTTTATGTTCGTTTGAAAACTGAATAACCCTGTCAATAAATTTCTCTGAACCATCGTGCCATATGTAACAGAAAGACACTCTTGTCTTCTTCTTGATTGAGTTCACATTCAAATCGTTTCTATACTCTAAGGTATTCAAGGACACACGAACCCAATCAAACACACTCCAATCCTTTACAACCTTCGCACCAATCCCATTTGTTATCAACCCGATATTCATGCCAAGAGATTTAGCAAACGAAACACCCTCATTCAAATGGCTCCAGAGGAGAGGATCACCACCACCTGTAAATTCTAATGCTCGAACTCCTATAGAATGAAACTGAGAAATTCCTTTCTTCCAAGTTTCGATACTCATCTCTTTAGTTCTGTCTTCTCGATTCTTAAAACAACAGTGC
>Ga0315273_10007234_pt1 | contig 13896 bp, 7 predicted proteins | sample YL17G02_0_MG_FD_205753 | JGI IMG/M metagenome (GOLD analysis project Ga0315273, IMG submission 205753) | Sediment microbial communities from Yellowstone Lake, YNP, Wyoming, USA - YL17G02_0 | ecosystem: Environmental > Aquatic > Freshwater > Lake > Sediment | place: USA: Wyoming | collected... | reverse complement strand
GCGGATTTCACCCGCCACCGCAATCCGGAATTCAAGATCCGCATCATCGAGGAAGCAAACGACTTCTACCTGGAGTTCGCGCTCGATATTGTCCGGCGCATTCAGGAGAAGCGCGAGCGGGGCGAGAAGTTCATCGGGATTTTCCCCGTCGGCCCCATGCCGCAGTACCGGCTGGCGGCGCGCATGATCAACGAATTGCGCCTGTCCTGCAGGCACGTCCACAGCTTCAATATGGACGAGTACGCCGATGAGAACGGCAACACGGCGCCCCCGGACTGGGAAGGGTCGTTTCAGAAGGCCATGATGGACAACTTCTTCAGCCAGATCGATCCCGACCTGAGGCCGCCGGATTCGCAAATTCATTTCCCGACCCGCCAGTGCCTGCCCGACTACCAGAGCATGATCGAGGATCTCGGCAGCGCCGATGTTTGCTACGGGGGCATCGGGTGGTGCGGCCACATCGCTTTCTGGGAGGCGCACCTGGGCCTGGAGTTTGGCGGCGACCTGAAGGCTTTCAAGCAGGCGGGGCCGCGCCTGGTCGAGCTTCACCCCATGACCATCATGCAAAACGCGCTGCACTCGTTCGGCGGGGACTGGTCCTGGGTTCCGCCCAAGGCTAACACCATCGGCCCAAGACAGATCCTGGGCGCGCGCCACCGCAGTTTCTGGCTGGATGGGTACCTGGGCGGCGGGGTCAGTTGGCAGCGGTTTATTGCCCGGCTGGTGGCGCACGGCCCGGTCACGCCCCTGGTCCCCGGCTCCATCCTGCAGGAGGCGCCCGGCAGCTATGCCGTGCTGGGCCCGGTGGCCGAGGAGGTGCGGATTCGGATGGCGTAAGCGCCACCGGCGGGAAGATCGTGGCTCTGGTTGGAGTGCGGCAGCGATGGACACCGGCACGCGGAAAATCCTGGCAGTGGGCGCGCACCCGGACGACGTGGAATTCATGTGTTCGGGAACGCTTTTCCTGCTGCGCAGGCTGGGGTACGAGATTCACGTCGCCACCCTGGGCAACGGCGATTGCGGAACCGCGGAGCACTCCCGGGAGGAGATCAGCCGGATTCGCCGCCGGGAGGCCGCCAGCGCCTGCCAGGTCCTGGGCGCCGCGTATCATTGCGCGGGCTTGAGCGATCTCACGATTTTTAACGACGATGCGACCAATCGCCGCACCACCGCCCTGTTGCGCGGCATCGACCCCTGGATGGTCCTGACGCACCCGCCTGCGGACTACCTCGCGGATCACGAGACCACCAGCCTGCTGGTCCGTAACGCCTGCTTCTACGGCCCGGTTCGTAACTACGACACCTCGGACTTCGGCCCGGCGCCAACATCCTCGCGCATACCCTACCTGTTCTACGCGCAGCCGCTCGGGGGAACCGATATTTTCGGCCGCCGGGTGATTCCGGAATTCTACGTGGACATCAGCGATTGCCTGGAGCAGAAGGAAATGATGCTGGCGTCGCACGAGAGCCAGCGCGCCTGGCTCCGCGCCCACCACGGCGTCGACGAGTATCTGGACAGCATGCGCCGGTGGAGTCAGGAACTGGGCCGGGAGGCCTCCCGGGCGGCGGGGCGGCCCATGGCCTGCGCCGAAGCATTTCGGCAACACCGCGGGCACGCTTATCCCGACGACAATATTCTGGCGCACCTGCTGCCGGACCGCGTGATCCTCGAACCCCGGTACCAATAACCCACCGGGAGCTGTGCCCTTTATATCCCGGGCGACAAGTCAGAAGTCCAGCGAGGCGCCTGCAAAATGCGGCGAAACGAACTCGCCGACAGAGCCGCGAGCGTCAGCGAGCGGGTGCTGGCGCAGCGCTGCGTTGGCCTTGCGGGGCACCCGCTCGCTGACGCTCGCGGCTCTGTTGTCTTAAATGGAATTTTGCAAGTACGTCTTCTGACTCCTTCACACCGCGCGGAAAAGCGGCCTTGACAAACAAGGTGCGCGGGCGTTTACTATGAGGACGGTCTAGTCTAAGCAACAGAGAAAACGTTTTCAGGAGGCGTTTATGCGTTGTTCTCGGCCTTGGCTGCAATTCGCAGCTCTTCTCTTCGTTTTCGCCGCCGCCTGCGGCTGGGTATACGGCCAGGCGGTCACCGGCAGCCTGTTGGGCACCGTTACCGACTCTTCGGGCGGCGCCGTTGCCAACGCCAAAGTCACCATCACGGAAATGAGGACCGGCATCAGCCGGAACACCGAAACCAACGCCAGCGGCAACTTTGCCTTTCCCACACTGGAACCGGGCACGTACCGCGTTTCGGTCGAGCGGATGGGCTTCCGCACGGCGGTCAAACAGGGCGTCGACCTGTTGGTCAACACCACCATCCGCGCCGATCTGGTACTGCAGCCGGGCGCCGTCACCGAAACAATCACCGTCACCGCCGAGGTGCCGATGCTGCAGACCGATCGCTCCGATACCGGGCGCACGATCGAGACGGTGCAGCTCGCCAATATGCCGCTGGGGTTCAACCGCAACTTCCAAAGCCTGCTGAACCTGGTGCCCGGCACGGTGCGGTCGTTCCGCCCCCACTCGGAGTTTTTCAACTCGCAAGACAGCCTGTCGAACCAGGTAAACGGCAACTCGCGGCTGGCCAACAACGTGCAGCTCGAGGGCGTGGACAACAATCACCGCACCGGCCTGCTGAGCGTACTGATCCCGCCGATCGAAGCGCTGGAAACGGTGGACGTCACCACCAGCAACTACGAGGCGGAGCTGGGCCGGGCCGGCGGGGCGATCACCAACGTGATGCTGCGCTCGGGCACGAACGAAATCCACGGCGCCGTCTACGAGTTCCACAAGGACAGCGCGCTGGGCGCACGAGAGTTCTTCGCCAGCAGCAAGCCGGTGACCACTTACAACTACTACGGCTTCAATCTCGGCGGGCCGATCCGCAAGAACAAGACGTTCTTCTTCGCCGACTTCCTGCAGATCAAGGACCGCCGCGGCGACAACTTCCGGATTACCGTGCCGCCGTCGGCCTTCCGCGCGGGCGATTTCAGCTCGGTGGCGAGCAGGGCAGTCATCTACGACCCGGCCAGCGGGACCCCGGACGGCAAGAACCGCGTGCCGTTCGCCAACAACCAGATCCCCACTGCCCGCATCAGCCCCATCGCCCAGAAGATCATGGCCCTGATGCCCACGCCGAACCTGGTTGACAGTTACGCCGGGCCGAACTACGAAACCTCGACGGTCCGGATCAAAGATACCAATTCCTTCGATGTGAAGATCGACCACCAGCAGACCGATAAGGATCGGTTCTCAATACGGTACAGCAGGATGCGGCCGGTGGTGACCGATCCGCCGCTGTTCGGAAAGGCGGGCGCCGGCGGCGGCAAGGAGTACGGCGGCACCGGCACGAATCGTACACAGAGCGCGGCCATCAACTACACGCGGGTCTTCTCCCCGACATTGATCGCGGAAGGCCGAGTCGGCGTCAGCCGCTATGCCAACATCGCCGATATCGCCGACGTCGGCAACAACACGGCGGACGCCGTGGGCATCAAGGGCGCCAACCTCGATCGCTTCTCCAGCGGCATTACTACGATGAATATCAGCGGCTACAGCAACCCGCTGGTGGGGTATTCGGCAAGCCTTCCCTGGAGACGCGCGGAAACCAATTTCAACTTCATCAACAACTGGACGAAGATCTTCCGGAACCACACCATTAAGTTCGGCTTCGATATTCGGCGGATTCGCGACGAGTTGTTGCAGGTGCAGACCTACGGCGGCCCGCGCGGCATCTACAACTGGCGCAACAACCAGACGTCCATCCAGGGCGCGACGGTGCTGGACCAGGCGAACGCTTTCGCCAGCTTCCTACTGGACGTGCCGAACGCCTTCGGCCGGGACCTGCCGGTGATCTTCCCCGCCTACCGCGCCACCGGGATCTTCTCCTACATCCAGGACAAGTGGCAGGTGACGCCGAAACTGACGCTGGATTTCGGTCTGCGGCATGAACTGTGGCCGCCGGCCACACCGCGGCTGAAAGCCGGCTTCTCGAATTACGACGCCGGGACCAACAGCCTGATCATCGCCGGCGTCGGCAATAACCCCATGAACTTCGGGCGGAAGACGTACTACCGGGAATTCGCGCCGCGCCTCGGCATCGCCTACCGCCTGAATCCCAAGACGGTGGTGCGGACCGGGTTCGGTATGAGCTACTTCCCCTTCCCGGACAACACCTACGCCTACAACTACCCGGTCAAGCAGAACAACGTTTACGAAAACCTGACCACCTATGGCCAGGCGGTGTTGCCCGACGGGCGGTTCGGGTCGATGGCCACCGGCTTCCCGGCGCCGCAACCGGCGGTGATTCCCTCCGACGGGATCATCCGCAACGCCCCTCTGAACCAGGACTACTTCATCATCCCGCTTGACTACAAGGAAGGTTACGTCGAGTCCTGGAACCTGGCGATCCAGCGGTCGCTGCCGAAGAACTTCACGCTGGACGTGGCCTACGTCGCCAACCACACCGTGCGCGGCCAGGTGAACTACGACATCAATCACTCCGAGATCATTAACTCCGGCGCGGCCGGCCGTCCGCTGTACCAGAAGTTCGGCAAGAACACCCTGGCGCAGTTGCGCTACGTCGGCTACAGCAACAACTACAACAGCCTGCAGGTGAAGATCGACCGGCGCTTCAGCGGCGGCTTGCTGGTGACCACCGCCTATACCTACGGCAAGTCCATGGGCTACGCGCCCGAGAGCGGGGGCCTGCAGTACTACATCAACCAGCGCCGCAACTATGCCCCTCTGAATTTCAGCCGGGGGCAGACCTTCGTGCAGAGCTACGTCTACCAGTTGCCCTTCGGCAAGAACAAGCGCTGGCTCCAGGGCGGCGTGGGCCGCTGGGTGCTGGGCGACTGGCAGGTGAACGGCATCCTCACGCTGATGGCCGGCCTGCCGCTGGACTTCTCCACTTCGGTCAGCGTCAACTCGCCCGGCAACGGCAACTCGCCCGACATCAGCGGCGATGTGAAGATCCTGAAGGGAATCGGACCGGGCACGTACTGGTTCGACATTTCCAACTTCAGCCTTCCGGTCAATCCGGACAAAACGCCCCGCTTCGGCAACATGGGCCGTTACATCCTGCACGGCCCCGGTTTCCGTAACCTGGACCTGTCGCTGTTCCGCAACTTCCAGGTGACGGAGCGGATCAAGGGCGAATTGCGCGTGGAATCCTTCAACTTCACCAATACGCCCATCTTCAACCTGCCCAACCTCAGCCAGGGCAATGCCAATTTCGGCAGAGTCACCGGCACCATCACTACGAACAACGGCGGCGGGGCACGGGTCGTCCAGTTGGGCCTCAAGATCAGCTTCTGATCCTTCGACGAGCGACACGGAAAAGGCCGCCGGCATCCCCGGCGGCCTTTTTCACGTTGCGCGCGGCGTGCCGCCGGCGACGCTGAAGCGGGCGCCAAGCGCCCCGGGCGGGTGGCCCACCGTCTGGGCGCCGACAACTGGGCCTACCTGGAAGATGGCGTTGGGTGCGTTGGGTGCCTCACCCTTTGCGGCGAGCAGCCGCCGGGTTTGCGGCGGGCGAGCAGCAAAGAATGGGAACCCCGCCTGCTGCTAACGCCCAGGCTAGCTTGAGGAAGAGGGGCCAGTTATCACGAGCCCAAGGTTGGGCCACCCGCCTTGGTCCTTTGTTCGTATTCGGCAACGAGTTCGTCCACCAGGTGTTTCGAGACGCGGAAGTTCGTCGCCCTAAGACGAGCAAGAATCGTTGGGAGCGCGATGAATCCTTGAAGAGATGCGGCTCGAAGTACTCCAAGTGTTCCTATGGTTGGAATGCCGCGCTTGGCCGCCTCCATCCGGCCAGAGGCGTCGTCCATCAAGAGCAGAACTTCCTTTTGCCGGTCGGCTAAAAGAATCGCCGCATGCTCACCAGCATCCAGCCCTTGAAGGGACGGGTCCTCGGAGAGTGGAGCGGACTGCACCTCAATCCATGCGGGTCGCATTGCGGCCCACCCGGCGACTCGCTTGGGTGCCTCTTCGCTGGTCAGCTCTCGGAAAACAATATCGGGTATTATAACGCGACCATACAAGCGCCGGAGGACGCCCACAGCGTCCACAAGAATGAGGTAATTGAGGGGTGATGTATCGGCGATGACAACTTTCATTTGCTGAAGGCGAGAGCCGTTTCGCTGTCGCGCCGGACATCCTCAATCGTCAGGGGAAGCAACACGCCGTGCGCCTTTAGGAAACCATCCATTTCATACCGGGACTTAATTCCCAGGAGCCGGCGAGCCTGAGCCGTGGTGAGCTTGCCGGAACGCACACCTTCCAGCGCCAAGGCCTCGAGTGCAGCCCGCGACACACCAGCCGGGTCCGCAGCAAGGCGATGGGCAAGATCTTCGGGAAGTTCCAGTCTGATTTCCATCAGCCGTACCTCACATCGATTATGCCAGCAGTCGGCAACCCGGACAAGTAGACGGAAAGGCAAAAGGGCGGGTGGCCCCCTGCGCGCCATCAAATCGGCCGCATCGAACGTCCGTTGGGCGCCCCACCCCTTGCGGCGAGCAGCCGTGTCCGCCGCGGCGGGCAAAGGGTGGGCCGCCCACCGGTCATTGACGCCGGCCCGGCTGAGGCTGGGCCAGCCTGAGCCACCGGCCATTGCACATTGATATACAGCGTTGTACAATATAGGCAGCTTTTTTTGGACGCCCTTACATGAAGACAGTCACTTTCACTGAGTTTCGAAAGAACGCCTCGCAAGTTCTGGATCTCGTTGAGAAGGGCGAGACGATCCGGGTTCTGCGCCACGGCAAGGCGATTGCCAAGGTAGTTCCTGCGGAGTTGCGCCAGGCCAAACCGGCGTGGAAGCGCCCGGGTCTGCGTTTGGCCGTGTCGGGCGCGTCGCTCACCAGGGCCGTGCTGGACGAAAGACGGTCGTCACCTTGAACGTTTTTCTTGATTCTTCGGCGCTTGCCAAGCGGTATGTCGAAGAGCCTGGGAGCGATCGCCTGGAAGAGATGCTGTCGTCGGTATCGTCTTTAGGCGTTTCTGTGATTTGCCCTTCGGAGGTTGTTTCCGCGCTCCGCAGGCGCCGGCGCGAGGGGAAGCTGTCCCCGCAACAGTACTTAAAGGCCAAGCAGGCGCTATTCGAGGACATCGAAGACGCCAGCGTTGTGAACATCACGGACCAGGTCATTGCGCGTGCCGTCGAAATCCTCGAGCGGTGGCCGTTGCGGTCGTCGGATTCGCTGCACATAGCCTCGGCAGCCGAGTGGTCCGCGGAGTTGTTCGTTTCTGCCGACGAAAGGCAGTGCACAGCGGCGCGGACTTATGGGCTTCGAACGGAAAAGTTGCCCGCCGGCTAAGACGGTGGCCCACCCCTGCCACCCCACTGGTCATTCATGCCGGCCCGGCCCAGGGTGGGCGCCGCCTGCCACTTTCCGCCTGCTACGACCCGATCCCCCACCCGCTGCACCTTGACCGGCCCCTCTTCACCGTACGCACACAATCGGAAACTGCTCCACATCCCACAAATCCGAGAAGGCGTTCGGCGTGTCGCGCAGAAACCCGGCGACCTCCCAGGAGCCCGGCCCGCGGGCCAGAAAGTCGCCGACGGTCGCCAGCACATCCCGCGGCCCGAATCTCACCGCACGCCCCCCTCATGCCACCGGGTTTCGGGGAGTCCTTCGTTTCCAAGCTGCCCGTGCCCAGTTGCGGCGGGTCCCGGATGGGATTTCCGATAGGCACAGATGCTTGCCTTCGCGCGGATCAGGCCCGTGTCCACATGTTGTTGTAGCACGAAGTTTTTTGGTTCCTTATATAGGGGAAGTTGGGGGGGGGCCTTATACGGGGAGGATTGTGGAGGCGTGGCGAAATCGTTTCTCTGCCGACAAGGCGCCTTGTGCGCATCCCTCTTGCTGCTGTTCAATGTCCGACATCCTCCTCTTCGAGGAGTCTAACCCCGCCTGCCGCGACTATTGGACCGGTGGTTTCGACCTTCTCGCTGTAGGGTTGACCTTGCCCATAGACGGTCTATCGTTCGGCTCTGTTGATTTGGGTCCGTCCGCTGCGAAGTGACGGAGCCTCGCCTGTGCCCAGGTCGTTTTCAGCCATCCGAGTTCCTGTTCGGCGGTAGGTAGGTCGGTTAACAGCTCGCTGACCGCGCGGTCGCGATCTTGCACGATTTCCGCCGGCTGAAAAAGAAGCTTGCGAACGTTCCGCTCGGCGCGTTCCACGTGCATGAATACATCGTGCGCATCGGCCGCCCAGGTTCCGTCTCCGCGCTTGCCTCAGGGCGGGCGTGTTTCACGCCGGCTGACAAGGCCCGTCCCTGGTTCTCGCCGGACACCATGCGCCTGCCTTGAGCAATGGTGCGAATCCGGTATCCCGCGGCCGAGCCCAGGACGGCGGCCAACTCAAGCTCGAACGCGCCCGAGCTGATGATTGAGTGCGCTTATAGCGCACGCCGAAGCCGAATTTTTCCGGCAAAGATGTATCATCGGAGGTCACGAGTTCGATTCAGCACCTTGAGCTCTGAACACGATGCACGCACGACCCATCCTGGCTGTGGTGGCAGCCGCATGGCTGGCGGCTGGTCCCGTCTGGCCGGCTGAGCAGGCGGAATTCCAGCCGAGTCCGCCTTACTACGCCAGCTTCTTCTATCCCTGGTTTCCGAACTGGTCCGACCGCGGCCACAGCCCTCCAAAGAACTGGTTCTCCAACTACCTCCCCGACCTTAATCCCTGTGCCTTCGATGCCGCCACCGAGCTGTATGACTCGAATGACGATGCCACTATCTATTGGCAACTCGCCAAGATGGCCGAAGCGCGCCTGGCAGTGGCCATCAGTTCGTGGTGGGGCCCCCTCCATAAGACCGACTGGACCTTCCGGCACATTCTGAACGATGTGATGAATCGGCCGGAAAACCCTTACCCCAACCTCCGCTGGGCGCTCTATTACGAGAAGGAATCGCTGGGCGATCCTTCGGTCATCGAACTGGTCAACGACCTGAATTACATCAAGAGCAACTACACCAGCCAGCGCGGATACCTGAAGATCGGCGGCCGGCCGGTGATCTTTGTTTATGCCAGCGGCAGCGACGGCGCCGGGATGGCCAGCCGCTGGTGGCAAGCGCGCGCCGAGACAGGCTTCTATGTCGTTTTGAAGGTTTATGGCGGTTACAAGGCCGATCCCAACCAGCCCGACAACTGGCACCAGTACGCGCCCGCCAACCGCACGGACAGTCAACCGCCTTACTCCTTCATGGTCAGCCCCGGCTTCTGGCTGGATGGCGAGCCGCCGCGGTTGCCGCGCGACATCAGCGCTTTCCGCCAGGCGGTCACCGCCATGGTGGCGGCGCCGGTGACCTGGAAGCTGGTCGAAACCTGGAACGAATGGGGCGAGGGCACCGCGGTCGAGCCGGGCGACCAGGTCATCCAGAGCGCAACGGGCCCGGCCCTGCCCGACCCCAACGGGACGCCGTTCAAGAACCTGTACGTCGAGGCGCTCGGAGAGCTATTGCCCCCGCTGCAGCAGGGCGCGGGAGCGGCGGTCGATGCGTCGGCTCCCCGCTTGCCCGCCAACGCCGTCGTGAATGCCGCCAGCTTTCAGGCCGGCGCGCTTTCGCCGGGCCAACTGGCAACATTGTTCGGTTCCAACGTCGGTCCGGCAAACCCGTCTGGCGCAATTGTTGATGCTACGGGCTTGCTCCAGAAGTCACTGTCCGAGACGCGCGTGCTGTTCGATTGCGTGCCGGGCCCGCTGCTGTACGTGCAGGCCAACCAGGTGAATGCCGTGGTTCCTTACGCCGCTGGCGTTAACGGATATACACAGACACAGGTGGAGTACAAGGGGCGGAAGACGGAAACGCGCACCCTGCCGATGGCCGCCGCCTCTCCGGCCATTTTCACTCGCGACTCGAGCGGCAAGGGACAAGCAGCGATTCGCAATCAAGATACGAGCGTCAATTCCGCGTCGAACCCGGCCGCCCGCGGTGCGCTCATCTCGCTCTGGGCAACGGGCGAAGGGCTGACCGAACCGGCCGGGATTGACGGCAAGTTGGGGGGCGAGGTATTGCCGAAGCCGCGGTTGCCCGTTTCCGTTCGTGTAGGCGGCCTCGAGGCGCAAGTGCTCTATGCCGGGGGTGCCCCCGGTCTGGTTGCCGGCGTGATACAGGTGAACGTCCGGATACCGGAAGCGGTCCTGCCCGGGAGTGCAGTGCCAATTTTGTTGCAGGTCGGCGGTTTTTCCAGTCCCTCCGGCGTTACCGTTGCGGTTCAATGAACGCGACAAGTGCATCCGCTGCGGCCCACGCCGTTGTCGGGTGCGCTTTCACGCCGAACTTGCTTGACGCCCGTTTTTCCCTGCTGATAGACTGCGCACACGTCCAGGGTAGGGGCTGGTCTTTGCTTGGGCGGCGATACCCGGGGGTTATCCGCGGCACGGATAACATCTGCAAATCCGCGCAAGCTGCGCAATCCGTGAATTGGAGGCGAAAATCAAATGAGAGGCTGCTTCGCTTTGCTGTTACTCCTGCTGGCCGGCATGTCAGCAGCACAGGTCGAGCAGGGAACGATTACCGGTAGCGTCACCGACGCGTCCGGCGCGGTGGTGCCGAACGCTCGCGTGACGATTACGAACGTGGCGACCGGCGTGGCGCGCGAGACACGAAGCGCGGCCGACGGACACTACACGGCACCCTACCTGCCGCCCGGCCAGTACGAGGTGGCGGTCGCCGCACAGGGTTTCGACAAAGCCCGCGTCCGGGGCGTGAACATCACCGTCGGCCTGACGGCAACGATCGACGTCATCCTCAAGCCGGGATCGCTGCAACAGGAGGTGACGGTCACCGCGGCTGTTGTGCAACTGGAGGCGCAGACCTTCGCGCTCGGCAACGTCGTTGGGAGCCGGCAGATTCTGGAACTGCCGCTGCTGGGACGCAACCCGTACAGTCTCGTGACGCTGGCGCCCGGCGTCATCGACCGCGGCAACGCCGGCACCGGCCCGATCATCAACGGCGGCCGCTCCAACACCAGTGAAGTTTTGTTGGACGGAGTTGAGACCCGCAATACCACCACCAACGACCTGGCCTATTCGCCGCCGCTGGAGACGGTGCAGGAATTCAAGGTGATCACCAACGGCATGTCGGCCGAATTCGGGCGCTCCGGCGGCGGGGTGCTGACCGCGGCCACCCGCAGCGGCACCAACAAGCTTCACGGCAGCGTCTATGAATTCCTTCGCAACAACGCGCTGAACGCCAATAGCTGGTCGAACAACCGGTCGGCCTTGAAGAAGAGCCCGTTCCGCCGCAACGAATACGGCGCTTCGGCCGGCGGCCCGGTGTACGTGCCGAAGTTCTACGATGGGCGAAACCGCACCTTTTTCTTCATCAACTGGGAACAGACCAAGGACCGCAGCCCGGATGACACCATCCTGACGGTTCCCACGCTGCTGGAACGCAGAGGCGATTTCTCGCAAACGGTGGACGGCAGCGGAAACCTGATCAGGGTGTACGATCCGCTCACGACTAGGCCGAACCCCAGCGCCGCGGGCCGCTACCTGCGAGATCAGTTCGACAGCAACCGTATTCCGGCCGCCCGCTTCGATCCGATCGCGCTGAAAATCCTGCAGTACTTCCCGGAGCCCAACCGCACGTCGCGCACCCAGAACTTCGCGCTGAACGGCTCCCGGCAAAACGATTCCTGGCGCACCTTCTTCCGCATCGACCAAAGCGTCGGCGCGCGCCATCAGCTCTTCTTCACTTACGGCCGGCAGGACAACCCGCGTTACACGCCGGGCTTGAACATCGCCTTCCCGAGCGAAGGCGTGAACGGGGAGAAGGGCAAGATCGAGAGCCACCCGCGGACTGCGGTGCTGAGCGACACGGTGACCTTTAAGCCAAACCTGATCGGGGAATTCCGCGCCGGCGTGACGCGCGGCCGGACGGTCACCGCCCCCCGTAGCGTGGGCTTCGACTTCACGCAGCTTGGAATCGGGCAGGAGGTCAAGGACCGCGCCGCGGCGCTGCTGTTCCCGCGCATCGAGCCGGCCGACGTGGCCACCCTGGGGCCGGACCGCGCCTCGTATTTCAACGACGTCGAGCAGTCCAATGAGTTGCAGGGCCACGTCAGTTGGCTGCGCGGCGCCCACTCGCTCAAGGCCGGCTACGACTACACCTTTCTGGCATTCAACGTGAATCGGGCCGAGCGCCCGGCCGGCATCTACTCCTTCAGCCGGGCGTTCACTCAGGGGCCGGATCCCTCGGTGGCCGGGAACACCGGTTTTGGCGTGGCCACGTTGCTGCTCGGCGCCCCGACCAGCGGCAGCATCTCGGCCGATCCGACGCTGGCCGCGTCTCAGAAATTCCAGGCCTGGTACATCCAGGATGACTGGAAGTTGCGGCGCAACCTGACCATGAACCTCGGGCTGCGGTGGGAATACCAGACACCGTGGAGCGACCGCTTCAACCAGTTGGCGTACTTCGATCCGAACTTCGCCGACCCGGTGACGAAACAGAAGGGGTTGCTGCGCTTCGTGGGACGGGACGGCAATCCACGGTACCAGTCCGACCCCGACAAGAACAATTTCGCGCCGCGGGTGGGTCTGGCGTGGCAGGCGAGGAAAAACACGGTGGTGCGCCTGGGCTACGGAATGTTCTACTTCCCGGGCAGCGGCGGCATCGGCTCGGGCGCCAGCGACCTGGGCGAGGGCTTCCTCGCTCAAACGCAGGTGTACCTGGGCACGCCGCTGGCTGCGCCCAATACGCCGCCGCCCGGTGCTTCCCTGGCCCATCCGTTTCTGGCGGGCTTCTTCACGCCGCCCAGCACGCTGGTCGGCGGCGGTGCTACCACGGCCTTCCGCGATTGGGTCACGCCGCTCAACCAGCAATGGAACCTAAACATCCAGCGCTCGGTGGGGACGGTGCTGATTGAGGTGGCTTACGTGGGCAGCCGGGGCCAGCGCATCTGGGTCAACCGCAATCGCAACGCCACTCCCACACAATACCTGTCGCTGGGTACCGCGCTGGACGAGGCGCTGCCCAATCCCTGGTACGGCCTGGCCGACGCACCGAGCGCTCTCAGTTCGCCGCGAACTCGCACCCGCTCGCAGTTGCTGATGCCGTTCCCACATTACTTCAGCTCCGTGACCCGCTTCCGCGATGCCGTCGGCGACTCCGTCTACCACGGCATGACCGTGCGGGTGGACAAGCGCTTCGGACACGGGCTGACCGTCCAGGGCTCCTATACCGCCAGCAAGCTGATCGACAACGTTCAGGAGCGGTTTTCGGGCCGAGGCAATTTCTTGGACCCCAACAACCTGGCCATCGCCCGTTCGGTGAGCGGCGAAGACCGCTCGCAGGTGTTTGTGGCCAACTACATCTACGATCTGCCGGTCGGCCAGGGACGCCGCTGGCTCAAGCAGGGGCCGGTGGGGCGGATCATCGGGAATTGGCAGGTAGGAGGCATCACGCGGTTCGCCATGGGCTTGCCGGTGGTGATCACGGCGCCCTCCAACACCCGCCTGCAGGGCGTCAGCGCCTACGCCATGCGGGTGAAGTCGCCGGTGCTGTCCTCCGGCCAGCGCTCGCTGGAGCGCTGGTTCGATACCACTGCTTTTCAGGCCGCGCCACAGTTCTCCCTCGGCAACGACTCGCGCACCGAGCCTAACCTGCGCAACCCCGGCACAAAGCTGTTCGACCTGTCCCTGAGCCGCTCTCAGCAAATCGGGGAGCGCGCCAGGCTGCAATTCCGCGCTGAGTTCTTTAACGCCTTCAACACCACGCAACTCGCCGGGCCGCAGGGCAGTCTGACTGCGGCCGACTTCGGCAAGATTACCTCGGCGGGCAGCCCGCGCAACATCCAGTTCGGCCTGCGGCTCTCGTTCTGAGACGCTTTCTCAAAACGCTGCGCCCCGGCCGGCAGCGCAGCCGGGGTGCAGT
>Ga0315273_10007233_pt1 | contig 13897 bp, 12 predicted proteins | sample YL17G02_0_MG_FD_205753 | JGI IMG/M metagenome (GOLD analysis project Ga0315273, IMG submission 205753) | Sediment microbial communities from Yellowstone Lake, YNP, Wyoming, USA - YL17G02_0 | ecosystem: Environmental > Aquatic > Freshwater > Lake > Sediment | place: USA: Wyoming | collected... | reverse complement strand
TGAACGGCGCCACGCGGCAGCCCTGCGGGTTGAACGCCGTCATCACCTTGCGGATGACACCGTCCTTGCCCGCGGTGTCCATGCCCTGCAGCACCAGCAGCAGCGAGCGCCTGCCCTCGGCATGGAGGCCGTACTGCAGGCGGTCGGCGAGCGCGAGATTCCGGTTCGTACGGGCGAGCGCTTCGTCCTTGTCCTTGCACCCGGGCGTGGAACGCGGATCCACCTCCGCGAGCGCGAATCTGCCACGGACGCGGAGATGGTCCTCGATGCGGCGCTTCGGATCCCGGGCCACGATCCCCTCCACTGCGCTACGGCGTCGGCCCCTCCACCCTGGGCGCGAGCTCGACGCGGAAGCTCGCCTTCTGCTCCTTCGACTTCCCGTACGTCATCTTCACGGTGTAGGTGCCGGGCTTGACGAAGACCGGTCCGTTCCAGTCGGCGCGATTGATGCGCGTGTCGGGATCGTCCTGCAGATCCCAGTTCAGCCGGTGCAGACCCGGTGTTCCGGCGCCGGTCAGCGTGCGCACGGTCTTGCCGGCGCTGTCGACCACCGTGAAGCTCGGGGTCTGAGTGGTCCACTCCTTCACGACGTAGTCGATGAGGGCGCCCGAGGCCGGGTTCTTCGCGATGTAGTCGCGCTGTCCCGAGAACCCGCCCTGGCCGCGGTAGAGGAACGCGCGCGCCTCGCGCGGCGGGAACAGCGTCGCGGGCGAATCGACCGCGGCGGCGCTCCAATGCTCCCACGCGCCGATGTCGTCGAGCGAGTACAACCCGCGCCCGTGCGTGGCGATGAGCAGGTCGCGCTCGCGCGGGTGGAGGAACACGTCGTCCACCGCGACGGTGGGCAGATCGTCACTGGCCTTGAACCAGTGCTTGCCGCCGTCGAGCGTGGCGTACAGCCCGAACTCGGTGCCGGCGAACAGCAGGTCCGGATTGACGCGACCCTGGCGCACGACCTTGACCGGCGTGTCCTTGGGCAGATCGCCGGTGATCGAGACCCAGCTCTTACCGCCGTCGCGGGTGCGGTACGCCATCGTGCGCGTCACGTCGGTGCGGTGTCCGTCCACTGCCAGCACCGCGGTGTTGGCGTCCAGGTGCGACGCCTCGATCCGGCTCATGTACAGACCGCGTGTCTCGGCGGGCAGGTTCTTGGTCAGATCGGTCCAGTTGCCACCCGCGTCGCGCGTCAGCCACAGCTTTCCGTCGTCGGTGCCTGCCCACAGCGTGCCCTTGGCGACCGCGGACTCGTCGAGTGTGACGATGGCGCAATGGGTTTCGGCTGCTGAGCCCGAGGTGATCATCTTGTCGGGATCCTGCGTGGTCAGGTCGGGGCTCGCGAGCTCCCACCGGTCGCCGCGCTGGTAGAGCCGGAACACGTGGTTGCCACCGAGCCAGAGCACGCTCGGGTCGTGCGGCGAGATCAGGAACGGCGAGTTCCAGTTGAACCGGAACGCCTTCTCCCCTTCGTTCTCGGACGGCTTGATGTTCCGGTCCCGCCCGCTCCGCTGGTCGAGCCGGCGAATTTCCGCGCCCTGCGATTCGTAGTACACGATGTCGGGGTCGACCGGATCGAACTGGACGTAGAAGCCGTCACCGCCGCCGAGGTTCACCCAGTCGGCCGTGGTGAGCCCCACGTCGCCGAGATCGTCGGTGAACGACCACAGCTTGAAGCGGCTGCGGCTCGGCCCGATCCACGAGTTGTTGTCCTGCAGTCCGCCGCCGAGATTGTAGGGCTTCAGCGTGTCCGCCGTGACGGTGTAGAACTCGCCGAGCGAGAGGTTGTTGACGAACTCCCAGCTCTTGCCACGGTCGCGGCTCTGGTAGATGCCACCGTCGTTGCCGTCGAGGATGTGGTCGCCGTCTGCGGGATCGATCCACATCGCGTGGTGGTCGGGATGCACGTTCTTGGAGCCCTTGCCCTTGAACGTGACACCGCCGTCGTCCGAGGTCCACACTTCGAACCCGAGCAGGTACACGCGCTGGTCGTCGTCGGGCTGCATGCGGATCTGGCTGAAGTAGAACCCGCGCGGCGTCCACGGGCTCACGCGCTTCCACGTGGCACCCGAGTCCTCGCTGCGGAATACACCGCCCGCGCGGCTGTCGTCCTGGAAGGTCGCGAGACGGCCGCCCTCGGAGGACTCCACCACCGCCATCACGACCTCGGGCTTCTTGCGGTTGACCGCGAGCCCGATGCGGCCGGTCACGGCGGGCAGCCCGCCGGTCAGCTTGCTCCAGCTCTTGCCGCCGTCCGAGGTCTTGAAGATGCCGCCCGTCGTACCGCCGGCCGTGTACGACCATGGCGTGCGCCGGCGCGAGTACATCGCGGCGTACAGCACCTTGGGATCGTGCGGGTCCATGGCCAGGTCGACGGCACCGGTCCGCGCGTCCACCTTGAGCACCTGGCTCCAGGTCTTGCCGAAGTCGCCGGTCTTGTACACGCCACGCTCGGGGTTCTCGCCCCACAGCCGCCCCAGCGCGGCGACGTAGACGACGTTGCTGTCACCCGGATCCACCACCACGCGCGAGATGGTGCGCGTCTCGCCGAGACCGAGGTGCGTCCAGCTGCCACCGCCGTCGGTGGAGCGGTATACGCCGTTGCCCCAGGACGACGAGTTGCGGCTGTTCGCCTCGCCGGTGCCGACCCAGACCACGCTGGGATTCTTCTGCCACAGCGCCACCGCGCCGATCGACGCCACCTTTTCGTGCTCGAACACGGCCTGCCACGTGGTGCCGCCGTTGGTGGTCTTGAACAGACCGCCGGTGCCGGCCGCGGCGAAGAACGTGCTGGGCTTCTTCTCGTCGGCGGCGAAGTCGGAGATCCGTCCGCCCATGTTGACCGGGCCGAGCGCGCGCAGCGGGAGATCCTTGAAGTCCTTCGTCTGGGGCGGACGCGCCACGCTCTTCGCCGGCGCCGCCGCTGCCACCGGCGCGGCCAGCGCGATCGCCAGCGCCCACACCATCACACGTGCACGACCTGGCGACATCGGACCCTCCCGTGGCGACCGCGAAGGAGGCGCGACGCGAACACCGCTCGGGTGTCCGCGACGCGCCCCGGTTCCTTCCGAGTGGATGGACGACTAGTGGGCGTCGACCAGCTCGAGGTCGAACACCAGCGTGGAGTTGGGCGGGATGGCACCGGGGTATCCCTGCGCGCCATAGGCCATGTCAGGCGGGATGACGAGCTTGCGCTTTCCGCCGACCTTCATGCCGACGATGCCCTCGTCCCAGCCCTTGATCACCTCGGCGTTGCCCAGTCGGAGGCTGTACCCGTCATTCTTGCCCACCGAGCTGTCGAACGGCGTGCCATCGGTCAACCAGCCGGAGTAGGCGATCTTCACCATCATGCCCGACTTGGCCTCGGTGCCGACCCCGGCCACCATGTCGTACATCTTCATACCGCCCCTCATCTGCTCGGAGATGCCGGTGATCGGTGCACCGGGCAGGGCCAACGTGGTCACTCCCGCGGTGGTGGTGGCGGCGGTGGTGGAGGTCGCGGTGGTCGCGCTGGTACCGGTGCTCGTCGAGGCGCCGCTCGTGGTGGCCCCGCCGGTGGTACCGGACTGCTTGCAGCCGGCGAGCAGCGCCATCACGGCGAGCACGGCAAGCAGTTGGGTGATTCTGGACATGGACCGCTCCTTTCGCGTTCGGAACGTGGCCGGCCCGCCGGGACGGAGTCCCTGGGGCGCCCGGCCGAGTCGAGCCGGGACGCTCGCACATCCGTCCGCTCCGCTCAAGCGCGAAGCCCTCCGCACTGGTGACCGGGCGGCGCGCGTTGCCGCCCGCGGCACTATGCTAGACTCGTGGGCCGCACGGCGCAGGGAAAGCCGTCCCGACCGAATGATGACGAACCGAAACGGCAACTCCCGCACGTCCACCCGCCGCCGGCCCGCGAGCGCCCACGCTCGGGTGCCCGCCGCGGCGCTCGTGGTGTCGCTCGCCCTGGCGCTCGCGCCACCGCTCGCCGTGGCCCCCGCTGGCGCGCAGGGGGCCGGGCGCCCCGAAGAGGCTCCGGTGCCGCGTTTCGTGGCCCCCGGTGACACCACGGTCTGGTCACCGCCGGCTGACACCGCCTCGTCCCCCGCCGTCCCGCCCCATGCCGCCGCGAGCCGATGGCTCGCTCTCATGGATTCTCTCGGACTCGAGAACCTGTCGGCTTCGCGTCTGGACGATCGGGCCCTGCCGGTGTTCGAGGACCGGCGCTACCGCCACCCCGAGCAGGCGCTCGGCCGGATCGCGCGGGTCGCTCCGGAACCGTTCTCGGGGGTCGAGCGCCGCCATGGCCTCCCGACCGCGTTCATGGAAACGGACGCCGAGGGACGCCCGTCGCGCGTGCTCTACCCGAGCGACCGCGAGTTCCCGCGCCTGCCCGGGGGACCGTTCGCCAGGCCGACGCATCGCAGCCTCGACCTGCTCATCGATGTCGACTATGCCTACGAGTTGGGGCAGATCGATCAGCCGTTCCAGTGGAGCATGGATCTGCGATGGGAAGCCGACTACGACCCGTGGCCCGGCGCGCATCTGCGCGCATCATGGCTCACCCCGGTGCACGACGACTTCGGCCCGGACGCCATCCATCCGGACGCGGGGCGTCCGCGCCCCGGCCCCACGCTGATCGAGCAGTATGCCTGGCTCGGGCGGGCCGGCCTGGCTTCGGGCACCGCCGGGCTGCTGGGTGACAACCGGTGGGGTGGCTCATTCGGCCTCGCGCGACCGTTCGCCGGCGGGATCGTGCTGCTCGACGCGCAGGGCGACCTGACCGGCGCATTCGCGGTGAGCGATAGCGGGATCGTGTATTCCAGCGCCAATCGCTTCGACGGCTTCGCGGGCTTCAGCATCCGGCCACCGCAGATCCCGGGACTGGCCTTGCGCGCGCGGGTCGCGCGCTACCTGTACGAAGACCAGGGGATCGAGGGACGTATCGAGCGCCGCTTCGGGGACGTGTGGCTGTCCTTCCTCGGCCAGCACACCGGCGGGTTCAACTCGCTCGGCGTGGATCTGACGCTGCCGGTGCCACCGATGCTGCGCCCGACGCACTGGCCCGTGCGGCTGCTGCCCCCGCCCACGTTCAGGATCAGCTACCGCACCGAGGCGACCCCGATCGGCGAACTGCCCGACAACGTGGCCTCGCGCGAACGCTTCCTCGGCGGCACGTGGGCTCCGGAACTGTCCGGCGAGTCGTACCGCTACCGCGCCGAGCGCGAAGGACTCCGCCGCCGGCCTGCCGCTCCGGCGCTCGAACCCGTCTCGTATTCGGGGATGAGCGGCTTCATCACCACCCCGTCGGCCGCCGTACTGCCGGAGGGCCAGGTCGAACTCGGATATTCGAACCTGCCGAAGGCCGCGGCGTGGGACCACCAGGGCGCCTACCCCAACGAAGCCTGGAACGGGACGGTGGGGTTTTTGCCCCGACTCGAGGTGGGGCTGCGCTGGACGGTCATCCCTGGTCTCCGTGCGTTCGACGACGTGCTTCCCGGGACGCCGCTGGTGGACGCGGATCGGATGGTGAGCGGCCGGGTGGAACTGCTGCGGACCCACGGCTGGCGGCCCGGCCTCGCGGTGGGCGCCGAGGACGTGTTCGGCACGAGGCGGTTCCACTCGACCTACGTCGTCGCCGGTGTCCATCCGACCACATTCGGCTTGCAGGCAAGGGCTTCGGCTGGGTATGCTCCTCCTGTTGTGACGGCTGCTCGGCACACGCTGGACGGGGGCTTCGGAGCCGTCGAGTTGGCCCTCGGCAAGCTGGCCACACCGGTGGTCGAGTACGATTCCCATCGATGGAACGCGGGCGTCGGCATCCATCTCGGGCCCTACGTCCATCTCCGCGTCGCTTGGTTCGATCTCAAGTACGCGGCGCTGGGCTGCGGGTTATCGTGGACACTTTGAGAAACGGGTCGTTTCGGCGCACGGACCGCGCCGGTCTTCCATCGCACGGATGCGTCGTGAGCTCGTGCTACCGGGTCGCTGGCCCGACCTGCACGAACGGAGGACGCACATGCAACTTGCTTCGCACCATGACGTGCGCCGGATCGCCTCTCGCTCGTTATTCCTCGCGCTCCTGATCGGCACCGCGCTGAGTCTCACCCAGTGCGTGCAGGTGACGGACCCGATCACGGGTTCGACCGCCTCGACGTTCTCGAAGGCGAGCACGGGCGATTGCTACTCGACCTGCGCCACGGAGTTCACTTCGGCGCTGCAGGCGGAGAACGACGTGTGGAAGGCCAACAAGACGACCTGCAACCACGATGACGTCTGTCTTGCGCTCGAGCGCGCGCGTCACGACGGCGTGGTGGACCTGCTCAAGGCGAAGTTCCGGGCCTGCCGTGACAACTGCCATCACCAGGGTCGAGGCGAGGGCGGCGGCCACTGAGCCCCTCGTTCCGGGTGGGTCGTTCGAAGGCGGCGCGTTGACCACGCGCCGCCTTCACCGTTAGCTTCCCCGCGGGTCGCCCCGAATGCGGCCCGCGAGCCCTCCCCGGGAGGCCCCATGAACGAGAGTCAGCATTCGGACGCCAGCCGCGTCGTCGCGCACATGAACGACGGACGCATCCTGCGGGGCGCCACGCAGGACTTCTTCCCCAACCGCGCCATGTTCCACCTGATTGCCGCCGACGGTGGGGCGACGCTCGAACTGCGGACGAAGGAGTTGAAGGGGCTGTTCTTCGTGCGCGCCTTCGGCGGCAACCCCACCCGCAAGGACGTGCGCGGATTCATCGCGGGACCGCAGGAGACCAGCCAGGGCAAGAAGATCGCGGTGCTGTTCAAGGACGGCGAGCTGCTGTGCGGCTACTCGCTCTCGTTCATGCCCGACCGTGAGGGGTTCTTCCTGTTCCCTGCCGACAAAGGTAGCAACAACGTGCGCGTGTACGTGGTGATGAAGTCGACCAAGGAGGTCAAGGCCGGTCCGATGGCCGACGCGTTGGCGACACGCCTCCTGGCCGAGCGGGGCGAGTCCTAGTCACGGTCGGATCGCTTCCCGCGAGCGCGATGTCCCGGGTGAAGCCCGGGCGCTCCCCGGCCGCCCGATGGGCGGGCGGCCACCTCGGATGCCCGTCCGCTTGCGCGATCGCGGGCCGGTGACGTAGTGTCTTCGCCCGTCCCTCGATGTCACCATCCGGTCGCGAGAGTGGCCGTTCCCGAACCCGTCAAGGAGTGTCATGACCGCCTACAAGTTCCGCCTCCGCCGCAAGCGCGCCAAGCTCAGCGCCCGCAAGAAGGCCGAGAAGACTCGCGCCCTGAAGAAGGCCGTGCGGAAGTAGCGAAGCCTCAGCGCCCGGTCCCGGGCGCCGAAGCCGGAGTCCTCAGCCAGCTCGCGTAGGCCCATAGCGCGTCCAGGTCACCCGCCGCCAGATACCGTTCGAACGCCGGCATCCGGATCACCGCACGGTCGAGGAACGCGCTCGCGAGTGGTTGCTCGCGGAAGCGATGACTGCGGCCCTCCCGCACCCACTGATCGAACTCCGCACGGTCGCGCACGAGTTCCGGGAAGTCGGGGCCGTCCCACGGCGGCAGATAGCCCTTGAGTGATCCGGGGTTGGGCTGAGCGAAGCGCCCTCCCGTGCCGTGGCACCCGACGCACCCGAGTCGCTCGGCGGTTCGGAGTCCCGCCTTGGCGAGAGCGTCGGCCGGCTCGAGCTCCCCGCTCGACACCACCACGAACGCCACCAGGTCGTCGAGCTCGCGCTCCGAGATCCGCTTGCCGAATGCGGGCATGCGCATCGCGCCCGCGTCACGCTCGCGTCGCCAGCTCCCGCTCGCCGCCCGGCTCGGCGTGACACCGTCGCGGATCCAGGCCCGCACGCCGGCATCGTCGTCGGCGAACATCATGACGTCACCCTCGAACCCGGGGACGGTGCGGTCCTTGCGACCGGGATTGGCGGCGCCCCGCAGGCCACCCGGGCCGTGACAGGCGAAGCAGCCGAGGTCGGCCGCCAGGCGGCGGCCGCGCTCGGGCGCGGTGAGACGCGGACGCGTCCACCACACGGCAACGAGCCCCGCGACCAGGGCGAGCGCGAACAGCATCGAGATCGTGCGCGGCATCGGGACGGGGAGCGCGGCGGGCGCGCGGGGATGTGCCCCCACGCGCCCGGCTTCGCGGGGTCGGCTACTTCGCGGCCACCAGCTGCGCCGCCGTGACGTCGATCGAACGCATGCCGGAGCGCTCGGAGACGGGGCCGGTGAGCGTGACCTGCTTCGACGCCCAGTCCTTGCACTGGTTGTACGGGTCGGCGTCGTCGTGATCGAGCGTGATCAGGTACAGCTTGCCGTCGGCGGTGAGCAGCCCCATCGGCATGCCATTGGCGATGCACTTGGTCGCGCAGCCCATGTGCTTCTCACCCTTCGCCTCGTGGCCCATGTAGCAGCCCATGTCGACGATCTCGCCGGTGAGCTTCGCCGGCTTGCCCCCCATCCCCTCGGCCTTCGCCTTCTCCTTGGGAGCGTCGGCGAATGCCACCGTCACCACCAGCATCGCAGCCAGCAACATCGGACCCAGCAGATTGCGCTTCATGCCACATGCCTCCTCGGGATGATCGATGCCCACACGGCCACGACGGTTGCTCGTACGCGACTCTAACAGGACGGACGGCGCAGGCAAGCCACGCGCCGGAAGGGTTGACCGTCCGATGACATCGGCCCGGGCTGTTTCTCAGAACTCCGTGCGGGCGCGCGTGGTTCTCGAACCGAGCCTAGCTCAGGTCGAGATAACGCAGATCGATCGGGCCGAACAGGCCACCGCCCTGGCCGCCGAACAGGTCGTTGCCCCGACGCAGGCTCTCGGCCGGCACGTCGATCACCGGCATGCCGAGCTCCTCCACCGCGGCGATCCGCGGCGTGGTGGGGAGCGAGACGCGTTCGTTGGCGAGGTAGTCCTCGAACTCGTCGAGAGTCCACGCGAACAGCGCGTCGACCTCCCACACGAGCCGGACCTCCTTGCCACGTAACAGATCCGGCGGATCGTCGGGGCCGGCCGGCTGCAGCACGCCGACGGCACAACAGTCGCATCCGAACCAGAAGTCGAGCTCCCCGGTGAGACGCAGGTTCTGCGCGACACGCGCCTCGGTGGGTGCGTCCTTCCACACGTTGCTGAGCAGCTCGCTGAGCGCGAACTGGTAGCGCAGCAGCGCCATGGGATCGTCGTTGGCCACACCCTTGAGACCGGTGCCGAGCACTCGGATGTTGCGGATCGCCTCGAACCGCACCCACGGCGAACGGCGATTGGTGAGCGCCGTCAGGTTCAGCATGCTGCCCTCGAGGCGCTCGCGCACCACGGCCAGCAGCTCCGCGAACGTACCGGCGTCCTTGTCGAGGAACTCGACCGTGCGGCGCATCGCCTGGTTGAGAGGCAGATACGCGGCCCGGAGAGTGGTCCAATCCTCGGCCAGACGCTGTTTCGCGATGACGTCCCAATCCGCCATACCCCAGCCTCCTCGGTTGCGACACCGGCACGCGGGCCGGACCTCGTGACCCGCCCAGTATAGCGGAGCGCGAAACAGGCGGTCCAACGTGGTGCGGAGCCCGTATCGACCGTCCCGGGACGGCGGCCCCACGCGCTCCCTCGCGAGGGGGCCTCACACCCCGGCGGGTGACGGCGCCTCCACCGCGATGCGCGTGCCGGCGACGCTCGACTCGCGCGCCGCGTCGAGGATGCTCTGCACCGCGACCGCGTCGTCGAGCGAGGGCTCCATCGCCGGACCACCGCCGATGGCGTCGTGCAGACGCTGCGCGATCACACCGAACGGTGCGATCAGCTGCGGATCGCCCTCGCGCGGCGCGAGCGCGAAGCCGGCCGGGATCGCGACCGCCTCGGGCTCCCGGCCCGGCGTGATCCGCCACAGCGCGACGCCACCGTCGTCCCAGCGCAGCGAACCCTCGCTCCCGTGCACCTCGTATCGTTCCCAGCGATACGGCGCGGTCGCGTCGAGGTCGATCAACGCGGTGGCGGAGGCGCCGCACTCGATCAGCAGGGTGCAGGCGTCGTCGGCAGTGGCGGTGGCCGGCTCCGGCTGCGCCGCCGTCGGGCCGCGCGAGGGCTGGCTCACCCGAAGCGACGCCGTCACGGCGCGGGGTTCACCGAGCAGCGTGCGCACGCAGTCCGAGTGATGCGAGGCGAGCGCCCCGAGGATCCCGCCGCCGCGCCGCGCGTCCGACAGCCACGTCATGCCGCGCGACTCGGGACGGTTCCAGATCGGGTAGCGCCCGAGGATCTCGACCCGCCGCGGCACGCCGATCGCGCCGGCGCGCACCATCTCGACCGCGGTGCGTCGTGCCGGCAGGAAGCGGAACTCGTGGTTCATCCCGGCGACACGACCGAGCCGCTTCGCGGTGTCCCGCATCTCCGCGGCCTGGAACCGGTGCATGGCGGCCGGCTTCTCACACAATACGTGACGCCCGCTCGTGAGCGCCGCCATCACCATCGGATGATGCAGGTCGACGGGTGTCACCACGCTCACCAGCTCGCACGCGACCTGGTCGAGCAGCTTGCGCCAGTCGCCGAAACCATGGGGGATGCCGAGTTCCGCTGCGAGACGCCCCGTCTTGGCGGTGTCGGAGTCGGCGATCGCCACCAACTCGAATCCGGGGTGACGCTGGAATCCCACGGCCTGCACGAGCCGGCCGAACGAGGTACCGAGGATGGCGACACGGATGCGGGACATCATGACCTCCGGTGGGCGTGTGGAACGGAGCCGCAGATGACGCGGCATGGTCGCCGGGCGCGCCGCGGGCGTCAACCGCGGCCTGTGCTATCCTCGCGCCCTTCGATCCAGCCGAAACGATCCGCCGCACTCTCCCCTCTCTGCCCGGAGGTCCTTCATGCGCGATCCGCGCAGCGCACGGCTGGCGAAGCTGCTGGTCGAACATTCCACCGCGCTCCAGCCCGGCGAAGCCGTGCTGATCGAAGCGTTCGACCTTCCCGATGCCTTCGTCACCGACCTGGTCGAGGCGGTGCACGCCGCCAAGGCCATCCCGGTGGTGTCCGTGCGCCGCAACGCCGCCATCCGCGCGCAGCTGTTGGGTGCCACCGAGGCCTCGCTCCAGGTGCAGTCGAAGATCGAGCTGTTCCAGATGCAGCAGGTGCAGGCCTACATCGGCGCCCGTGGCGCCGACAACGCCTCCGAGATGGCCGACGTGCCGGGCGACCAGATGGCGCTCTACCAGCAGATCGTGGTGAAGCCGGTGCACCTCGACTATCGCGCCAACCAGACGCGCTGGGTGGTGCTCCGCTGGCCGACCGCGAGCATGGCGCAGATGGCGAACATGAGCACCGAGGCGTTCGAGCAGTTCTACTTCGACGTCTGTACGCTCGACTACCACCGCATGGGACAGGCGATGGAGCCGCTGGTGGCGCGGATGAAGCGCACCGACAAGGTCCATCTCAAGGGCCCCGGCACCGACCTGCGCTTCAGCATCAAGGACATCGGCGTGATCCCGTGCGCGGGCGTGCGCAACATCCCCGACGGCGAGTGCTTCACCGCGCCGGTGCGCGACTCGGTCGATGGCACGATCACCTACAACACCCAGTCGCTCTACCTCGGCACCACCTACGAGGAGCTGTCCTTCACGTTCGAGAAGGGCCGCATCGTGCGAGCGACCGGCAAGCCCGACGACAAGCTGCAGTCGGTGCTCGACACCGATCCCGGTGCCCGCTACATCGGCGAGTTCTCTCTCGGGTTCAATCCCCACATCCTGCGCCCGATGAAGGACACGTTGTTCGACGAGAAGATCGCCGGTTCGCTGCACTTCACGCCGGGGCAGGCCTACACCACCGCGGACAACGGCAACCGCTCCAAGGTGCATTGGGATCTGGTGCTGATCCAGCGCCCCGAGTACGGCGGCGGTGAGGTGTGGTTCGACGGCGAGTTGATCCGCAAGGATGGGCGCTTCGTGGTGAGCGACCTCGAAGGGCTGAACCCCGAGCGGCTGAAGTAGCGGTCTCGTCATGATGGCCGGTCACGCCCGCCGAGCCCGCAGACCCGGTGTCGATCCGCTCCGCGACCGAGTCGTGGTCGTGGTCGCCGCACTCGTGGTCGGCGGGCTGACGGGCGGGCGCACACCCGGCTTCACCACCGACAGCGAGTCCTACCTCGACGTCGCGCGCAGCCTGGTCGCCGGCCAGGGGCTGGTGCAGCACGTGGCCGACTTCTGGCGCCCCGCGCTCCCGGACCCGCTCGGCCTGTGGCCGCCGCTCTATCCGATGGTGGTGGCCGGGCTCGCGCGTCTCGGCGCACCGATCGAGGGCGCCGCGCGGTTCGTGAGCGGCATCAGCTTCCCGTTGTTCGCGGTGGTATTCCTGGCGCTCGCCGGCGAACTGCTGGGCGCGGGTGCCGCGGCGCTCGCCGTGACGCTGATCGCGATCTCGACGCTGGCCGTGGCGTTCGCGGCCGGCATGGCGTGGAGCGAGATGCTCTATCTCACGCTGGCCACCGGCGCGCTGCTACAGCTGACCCGCATGGCCGAGGCGACCCGGCTCTCGCGCGACGGCCCGGCCCCACGGCTGGTGCTGCTCGCCGGCGCGCTCGCGGGCCTCGCCGCGCTCACGCGCTACATCGGCATCGTGCTGCTGCCCGTCGGGCTGGTGTGGCTCGCACTCACACATGTGCCACCGCGCGCGCGACTCCTGTGGCTTCTCGCCGCCGCGCTGCCGCCGCTGCTGTGGTTCGCGCACAACCTGGCGCACTTCCACGCGCTCACCGGCCCCGGTCTGCCGCCCGCCCACGCCACGGTGTTCGCGATCCTGGGCCAGCTCGGCCCCGCGCTGCGGTGGGGCTTCGTGCCGTGGCCCGTCGAGACCTCGGGTGTGGCCTCGGTGCTGTTCGTGACGCTGCTGCTGGCGCTGGGCGCGTTCGCGTGGGCGACCGGCGGTCCGCGCGCGCTGGTGGCGGCGTACGCGGGTCTCTACATCCTGCTGCTGCTCGTGCTGCGCGCCAGCCTCACGTTCAACGTCATCGGCTATCGCTACCTCACGCCGGTGATGCCATTCCTGTGGTTGTCCGCCGCGACCGGTCTCGCCTGGCTCGGCGAGCGGATGCGCTTCGCCGGCTCCACCGCGCGGGCGCTCGCCATCGGCATGCTCGCCCTGTCCGCGATCGCGCTCGTGCGCTTCGTCGTGCGTCTGCCGAGTCCGGCTCCCGAGCTCGTGACGCGCCGCGCCGAGCTCACCGAGCTGCGCGCCCTGCTCCACGGTTCGAGCGGGGCGGTGCTCGCCGACGCGGGACACCTCGTGCGCTCCGCCACCGGGCGCGACGCGGTGCAGGTGCCGCCGACGGCGTTCTCGCCCCGCCCGTTCACCGCCGAGGACGAGATCCGCTGGCGCGCCGGCGGCGTGACACAGGCGGTCTTCCGCGCCGAGTCGTGGCGGGGTGACGATCGGGACGCCGTGCGGGCCACGCTCACCGCGCGCTTCGGCCCCTACCTCGCGTCGCGACTGGCACCCGGCGGCAGGGAGCGCTGGGCGGTGGCGGACTCGGGCGCCAGGTTCGTGCGCTTCGAGCTGCGCTAGGTCTGGTCCGGGGATCCCGCGCGAGCGCACCGGTGCCGTGCCCTCGGACAGAAGCCGCGGCCGGGCCGGTGGACACGCGTGGCGGGATCGGCGGAACCGGCGGGCTTCCGGGCGGGAGCCACGACCCGGCTCACCGCACGCGCGCGATCTTGCTCCAGCGGGTCGCGTTCGGCGTGACCAGGCGCGCGAAGTACATGCCACGCGCGGCACCTCCGTCGAACGGCAGTACCGTGGCGCCGGCGGGCAGGACGCGATCCGCGAGCATGGTGACACGCCGGCCCTGCAGATCGAACACTTCGATCCGCGCCTCCATCGCCCACGGCAACTCGACCAGCAGCGCCGGCGCGGCCGACAACGGTGTGCGAGACAGTGTTCGCATCTGCGGTCCGATCCGCGCCAGGA
>Ga0315273_10007232_pt1 | contig 13898 bp, 11 predicted proteins | sample YL17G02_0_MG_FD_205753 | JGI IMG/M metagenome (GOLD analysis project Ga0315273, IMG submission 205753) | Sediment microbial communities from Yellowstone Lake, YNP, Wyoming, USA - YL17G02_0 | ecosystem: Environmental > Aquatic > Freshwater > Lake > Sediment | place: USA: Wyoming | collected... | reverse complement strand
CCATTCCGAAATCCGCAATCCGCAATCCGCAATCGGAAAGCAGCATCATGCCGCCACACTCCATATCATTCAGGGGGCGATCGGGGTGAACGGGATGGCGGCGAGCGAGGCGCCGTCGCCGGATCCGAAATATGCCAGCAGGGAAAGCGGCGCTGCGGTTGTGATAATGATCTGTCCCGTTGCATCCGCGGCCAGTCCCGGCATCCACTGTGAAACCAGCTGAGTCAGACTCTGCTTTGGCGCGAGGGCCGGAGGGGTGACACTGCCCAAGACCTTGCCTGAAGGATCATACGCCGCGATGGTTATGGCGGCAGCACTGGTCCCCGTGTTGGCCACAGCCAGGCCGGTCCAATACCCGCTTCCCTGCACGAAAAATGGCATCGAGAAACTCCCGGCTGTGCCTGCACCCGGGGCAGATGCCGCGGCTGCGCCACTCCTCGGATCAAAGGCCAGGGCGCTCACCAGTATGCCCGAACCGCCGGTTTGGACCTCGAACCAACCGGCCCCCGCGGCGGCACCCGGAGCAATGCCGAAAATGGATTCCACTCGTTCACTTAGAACGGATCCGGCCGGAATCGGGCGCGTGGCAGGGGCCGCCGGGGAGGAGCCGTCACGGGCATGCAAGGTAAACGTAACGGTCTGGGGAGAGGAGGAGGTGTTCAGCACCAGGAGGCGCGTCGTGAAGGTCCCATTCCACTCGACATGCGGTTGAACCAGCGTCCCGGATTGCTGGGCCGGGCGTGCTTCGATGCTCCAGGGATCGCTGTTGCCGGATGTCTCCAGGCGCGCGGCTACCGCCATGGAGGACTCGATGCTTGCCCACGTCGACGAGGAATAGCCGGAGCTTGCCGATAAGGGAATATCCGCCGCACCCGAGGCTGAAACTATCAGCGTCTGCGGCGTGCCGATCGTTTTCTCGTTGTCGTGAAAGGTCACCTTTACTTGGCCGGATCCGGAATCCGCCGCGGCAAAAATGCGCATGCGGCGATTTGCGTTCGCATCCTGGTCGGGAGCGAGCGGAAGCCACAATGGAGCGTTTGCCGGGTTCAGCGGCCCGATGGCCTCCAACTGGGAGGGCGACGCCTTGCCGCGGAATGCGAGTGCCGTGGCACGCGCATCGCTCCAGCCCATTCTCAGGCTCCCGTTGAACTGGCGCGCCCCCGGACCAAACCATTCCTCGGCTACAAAAATCCTCTGCGAGTATTTCGGCAAGGTCATGAAGACGGGATTGACCAGTCCTTCCGCGGCGGCCAGCCGCCCGGCCGGAGTCCATGCCTCAACCCGCACCATCATTGGATCCGCGGTCGGATTGGTCAACGCCATCCCCTGGTAATCCGTGTCCCCGGTCGCGGGGACCGAACTTACCAATGCGAATCCTGCCGGTTTGTAGGGCGGAGGTACAGGCGCAACCGTCTTGTCGCCGGGATATGGGTCGATTGCCGGCATAAAATCGGTGGACAGATCCATGGGAAGCGTTCCCTTGTATACGAGCGAGGAAACCTGCAGGCCGTCGACATTGAGCAGGGTGGGTTCGGTTACTGTCGCGAAGTAGATGGCATTCTCCAGGCCCAGGACATCGCCCGCGGAACTTTTCTCACCCTTGCTCAGCTGGACCACATAACGGTCGTTCTGTTGAGTTGCGGCATACTCCTTGAAATCCTGCACCGGAGTGACCGTGGAGTCGATGCGTGACGCGAGGTAGAGTTTTATGGCCTTGATTTTCGCCAGCCGTGCCGCGCTTTCGGCCAGAGTGATCTCAAAGCGGAGCCCGTTTCCGGCATCGCTGATGGTGACCGAGGGCGTAGCCAGAGGCTTGTCCCTGCCCCCGAAGCAGTAGTTCAGCCACTCGATCAGCGGGGTCACGATGCTGGCCAGGTCCGAGACCGAGTCGGAGCTCGAGGTCGTGCTCAGACCGTGCATGGCGTTCGGCAGCAGCCAGAGGCGCTTCTCGAAGTTCGCCTGCGCCCCGGCGGAGGTTATGGCCTGCTGCATCAGGTTTGCGTTGGGAAGCGGAAAATACCCGTCGTGGGTGCCGATGACCGTGAGCACGGGTGCGTGTTGCCGCGGCGCGTAGCGGATCGGGTCGAAGTAATCGAAAAACGTGATCGCCGTCGAATCGGTGTCGACGTTTTCGATGGAATTCAGCGGATCCGCGCCGTTGTAGGGCAGGTCGCGGGTGCCGGTGTAGATGCCGTGATAGAGCCAGCCGTTGGGGTCGCGCAGGCTGTGCTGCCAGTTGCCTGCGCAGGCAAGAATGATCGCCGCCTTCACGCGATCGTCGATGCCGTTGATATAGGATGTAAAAATCCCCCCCATCGAAGCGCCAAACACGCCCAGCTTTGTGGCGTCGATGTTGTAGGGATTGCCTGGCTGATTTGCCAGCGCCTGCAGCAAGGTGAGGGCGCGCATCCCGGCATAGGCATAATGGTAGAGATACCCGTATTCCGGCCCCTTGTCGACCGAGATCCATGCTTGATTGTTGTCCTTCGGTCCCCCGGTGGACTTTCCCGCCTGTGGGCCATCGATCGTGAGGACCACGTATCCATACAGGAAGGCGATCGTCTGTGCCAGGTTCAGGTCCGCCGAGCCGCCGTGGCCGTGGCCGAGGACCAGCGCCGGTTGGGATCCGGCGGTGTATGGAACCGTCAGATATGCGTGAATCGTGATCGTTTCCCCGATATGCTCGGCATAGAGAGGCGCGGCGTCAAAAAAGCTGGCGGAAGGATTGGAGGTGAAATAGACGTCGTAGGATTTGACGGGAATCCCGCTCAGCGTCGAGATCCGGGGTGCGAGGGTGCTCTGATTCCTGATCTCCGCCATCACCTGCGGATTCCAGAGATCGTCAGGAGGGATTTTCTTCTGAGCGAATGCCGGGGCAGATAGACAGCTCACAAGGAGAAGCAACAGGGCGCGATGTCTCGGATTCATGCCACTATTCTAGCATCCGCAATTTGTTTCCAAAGCCGGATTCCGCCGAGGTCCGAAGGGCCGAGCTGGAACTCCGATTCATCAATATGGCAGCGTTTTTTTGACTGAGAAGATTGCGCACGAACTCAGCGAGTTCCCTACACTTGTTTTCCTCGAACAGGCCGGAGTGCTGCCAGCGAATCAAGCCTTCCGCATCGAGCACGATGAGGTAGGCCGCCTTGGGATTTTTAAAACCCACATGCCGCTTCCAATCCTCTGCACTGCCGTATACGGTGATCACGTTTTCCTGCTTATCTTTCGGAGTTCCCTTCCTCATGCCGCTGTCGATGAACCATTTTCCGAGCCGGCTCACTCCGCCGATCACGGGAATCTCGAAAAAAGTCACTTCATTTCTGTCCTTGAACTCGCGGGCGAATCGTTCGCACCAGGACTCTACCGCGATGCGCGAATCATAGGTGAAACCAAGGGCCAGCAGAGCGATCTTGCCCCGGGACGCTTCGGGAAGGAAAGCATCTCTGCCCGTGAGAAATGCACCCTTCAGCGGAGGAAGCGTGTCGCCCGGCTTCAAATTGCGCCCCTGTTCCACCGAAGAAGCGCCTGCCAGAACGATCGACGCCACGATAACGCTGAACAGGAACATGGCCGCCCTCCTCATAAAATTACCTTCCTTCCCTATTGCCGAAAATCTCTCTGATCCTGGCTGCGCGAAAATCAAAGATCCTCTCCAGCATGCGCCTGACCAGCAATACCCGAGCCAGTTCTCCCGGCCACCCAAAAGGAATCCTGTATTCTACGCGGTCCCGGATGAGGGTGCCACCGGCAGATTCTCCAAATTCGTGAGTGTGGCGCCAGAATGCATACGGCCCCTTCAGCTGAAGATCGACAAATCGCCGCGGCGGGTCGAATACCTCGATCAGAGTCTTCCAGCGCTGGGGAATGCCTGCGATCCTTATGCGATAGTCAATCAGGATTCCCGCAGCCATCTTGATAGGCCCTGGAGTCAGAATCTGGAACCTGAGGAACTCGGGAGTCAGTTTCTCGAGATTGGCCGCGTCGGCGAAAAACGGAAACACCTCCGGAAGCGGTCGCGGAACCAGCTGCTCCCGTTCGATCAAATGCGTTCGCCTCACAGCGTCGGGCCCTCCCATGAGTTTATGAACCGCCCCATAAAAAAGCAAAAGGCATCAGGCGAGCTGCTTCCTGATGCCTTTCAATCCGAATTCCGCAATTATGAACAGCCGCTGGTCTCGCCGCAGTTCATGCACTTGTAGCACGAACCGTTGCGGAACATGATGCTGCCGCAGTTTGCGCAGGTCGGCGCATCATCGACCCGGTACATCGACTTGAAATCGTTCAGCGGAGCGGATTCCGCAGCCGCGAATCCCGACCTGTTGATTTTGAGTGTGCCGCCGTTATCCGCCACGTTGACTCCAGCTTTCACCTGCTCATCGTGCGCCATGAACTTGGCCGCGAGCCACCGGAAAATATAATCGACGATCGATTTGGCAATCGGAACCTCCGGGTTGCCGGTCATGCCGGAAGGCTCGAACCGGACGTGTGAGAACTTGTCGACGAGCACCTTGAGTTCGACGCCGTACTGCAGGGCGAGTGAAATGGCCGTCGCGAAGGAGTCCATCAATCCGGAGATGGTGCTCCCTTCCTTGGCCATGACCAGAAAGATCTCCCCGGGGTGCCCGTCGTGGTACATCCCGACGGTGATGTATCCCTCGTGGCCGACAATGTTGAACTTATGGGTGATCGACCGGCGCTCGGCCGGCAGCTTGCGCCGGACGGGCTTATAAACCGCCGCTTCGGCCTTGGCGGTTGCGGAGGAGTTAAGCACCTGGGTCCGCTTGGAGTTATCGCGGTAAATCGCGATCGCCTTCACCCCGAGGCGCCACGCCTGCATGTAGGTTTCCATGATTTCCTCGACCGTGGCTTCCTCGGGCAGGTTCACCGTCTTGGAAATGGCGCCTGAAATGAAGGGCTGGACGACGCTCATCATCTTGATGTGGCCCATGTAGTGGATTGTGCGCGTGCCGCGTTGCGGCTTGAAAGCGCAGTCGAATACCGGGAGATGCTCGGGCTTTACATCCGGCGAGCCTTCGATGGTGCCGTTCTCGTCGATGAACTTCGTGATGGCGCGCACCTGGTTGTCGGAATATCCAAGCTTGCGCAGCGCCGCGGGGACGGTATTGTTGATGATCTTCATCATCCCGCCGCCCACCAGTTTCTTGAACTTCACCAGCGCGAGATCGGGCTCGACCCCGGTGGTATCGCAGTCCATCATGAAGCCGATCGTGCCGGTCGGAGCGAGGACCGTGGCCTGAGCGTTGCGATAGCCGTGGACGGTTCCTTCCAGCACGGCGAGGTCCCAGCTCTCCTGGGCCGCACGCATCAGATCCTTGGGAACATTTTCCGCATTGATTCTCTGCACCGCGTTGCGGTGCATGCGCATCACCTCGAGGAACGGTTCCCGGTTGCGGGCGTAACCCGGAAATGACCCGAGCCGGGAGGCGATCCGGGCCGACTGCAGGTAGGCTTCCCCCGTCATCACCGCGGTGATGGCAGCGGCGAAATCCCGCCCCTCATCGCTGTCGTAGGCCAGGCCCTCGTACATCAGCAGGGCGCCCAGGTTGGCATAACCCATGCCGAGCGGACGATAGTCATGGCTGTTGGCCGTGATCTTGTCCGTCGGATAGCTTGCGTTGTCGACAATGAACTCCTGGGCCGAGATGACGACGTCCACGGCCCGACGGAATCCGGCGACGTCGAAGTTGCCCTGCGCGTCGACGAACCGCAGGAGATTGAAAGAGGCCAGATTGCAGGCCGAATCGTCGAGGAACATGTATTCGGAGCAGGGATTGGAGGCGTTGATCGGCGCCGTGTGCTTGCAGGTATGCCACTTGTTGATGGTCGAGTCGAACTGCATGCCGGGATCGCCGCAGACGTAGGCGGAATCCGCGATCTTGCGCATCAGGTCGCGAGCCTTGTGCAAGGCCGTAACCTCGCCCGTTTTGCGTTCCCGCGCCTCCCACATAACGTCCTGCTCGACGGCTTTCATGAAATCGTCCGTCACCCGAACGCTGTTGTTGGCGTTCTGGAAGAAAATGCTCCCGTACGCCTCCCCGTCCACCGAGGGATCGTAGCCCGCGTCGATCAGCGTCCAGGCCTTCTTTTCCTCCTTCGCCTTGCACTCGATGAACTCCACGATGTCGGGGTGATCGATGTTCAGGATAACCATCTTCGCGGCGCGCCGCGTTTTGCCGCCGCTCTTGATCACGCCGGCGAACGCGTCGAACCCCTTCATGAAACTGACGGGGCCCGAGGCGATTCCTCCGCCCGAAAGCTTGGCCCGTGAAGAGCGCAGCGGAGACAGGTTGGTTCCTGTGCCCGATCCCCACTTGAACAGCCGGCCCTCGGTCCTGGCGAGGTCCAGGATCGATTCCATGGTATCTTCGATGGCATTGATGAAACAGGCTGAGCACTGCGGTTTGGGCTCGATGCCGCAGTTGAACCACACGGGGGAATTGAAGGAAACATGCTGATTCAGGAGCATGAAGGCCAGCTCGTCGTGAAACGTCTGTGCATCCGCCTTGGAAGCAAAATAGCCGCCCGTCGAACCCCACTCTGTCATGGTCCGGACAACACGATCCACCAGCTGGCGGACGCTGCGTTCGCGCTGCGGTGTCCCCGGTTGACCGTGAAAATACTTGGAGACGACGATATTCGTCGCCGTCTGAGACCATGCCTTGGGAATCTCGACGCCATCCTGGCGGAAGATGACATCTCCCTTCTCGTTCGTGATTACGGCGGCCCGGATCTCCCACTCAACCTGGTTGTAGGGGGAGACGCCGTCACGCGTAAAATGCCGGGGAAATTCCAAACCACCGGAATTTTCCTTCGCTGCATTCGCGGAATATTCAACTGGGGCGCTGTTTTCCGCGGGCAAAGCTTTGTTACTGCTCATCTATTCTCCTCCTGCTGCTCTTTAACGCTGCCGTTCCATCCCGGTCGGGCTTGCGGGGCTAAGCCGACTCCTTGGGTCCGGCCAACCAAGGCCCGAAGTAATCCCATGCTTAGATGGATGCTCCCCAGATTGATTGTCAGAGAGGAATCACCTCCCGGCCGCGCCCCTGAAGATTCCGGGCCAGGAGTGAGAACTTCGAACCCTTTTGCTTTTTGAAAGACCTCTAATGACGCATGCTTTTACACGAAGCGCAAAAACCAAGTCAATACAAAAGTGCGCTACATGTTGTACTCGATTTTCCAGAATACCACAATATGTAGCACAAGGCCTTTATCTTGCCACATTTGCCGCCATGCCGACGGATAAATCTTTTTTATCAACGGAGAAGCCCGGATAATAGCCCCGCGGCAGGGCCCGGAATTCATTCGTAGCATTCATATTTTGATTGACGATTGACGGCTGACGATTGACGATTGCATTTTTGGGTCGTCCCGCGCGGGACAAACCGTCAATCGCAAATCGTCAATCGCCAATCCCATATGACACGCTATCTCGTTTTCGACATCGAGACCAGGGTCGACAAAGAGCTCGTAAAGCAAATACACGATCCGGAGAACGCGCTCACGATCGACCAGGCCTACGACAAAGTTCGCGACGAATTGCTCCAGCGGAGCAACCAACAGAGCGATTTTTTCCCGATCCCGTTTCACGTCCCGATTGCCATCGCAACACTGCAGGCGGATGAAAATTATCGCATCCACGCGCTGGGCTGTCTTGGCGCCGACCGCTTTTCGGAACCCGAAATGGTCGCGCGGTTCTGGCAGATCTTTGAAAGTGCGGAGACGCTGGTCACCTTCAACGGCCGCGGCTTCGACCTTCCGGTTCTGGAAACTCGGGCGCTCAGACATGGCCTCTCCCTGCCCCGCTACTTCGGAACAGCACAGGCCAAGTTAAGATATCGCAGCAGTCGATACAGTGACGCTTATCACGTCGACCTGTGTGATTTTCTCTCCAATTTCGGCGCCGTCTATCGGCGCGGCTCCCTCGACCTGCTGGCGAAGCTTATCGGATTGCCAGGAAAGTACAGCATCGAGGGGAGCGATGTGGAATATCTGTGCCGGCAGGGCAGGCAGAAGGAAATCAACCAGTACTGCATAACCGATGTCCTGCAGACATTTCTGCTGTTTCTGCGGGTGGAACTGCTGAGGGGCAAGCTGAGCCAGGGGGATTACGAGGCGGCCGTCGCTGCCTCCAGAGAGGATCTCCTCGGGCGCGCCGCAGGCGCCGGCCCCGATAATTTCCTTGCCGATTTTCTCCAGCGCTGGAACAAGGCCTGAGGACGGCCGAATAAAAGCCACCACCAAGACACCAAGACACCAGGGCATAAAAAATCTACATCACATCGAACTCATCTGACGCTCGCTTTTTAATTTCTTGGTGACTTGGTGTCTTGGTGGTGTAGGTAAGGCGAACTGGCTTGGCTAGTCGGCTCTGGCGCGGGCGATCTGGTCGACGGCGACCGCGGCGATGATGATCGCGCCGATGACGATGAGCTGTACGTTGGTTGAAATGCCGAGCAGGGTGCAGCCGTTGCGCAAAAAACTGATCAGCAGTGTGCCGATAATGGTCCCCAGGATTGTCCCGCTCCCTCCCGACAAGCTGGCGCCTCCGATGACGACCGCGGCGATGATATCCAGCTCGAGCGTGATGCCTGCCGTCGGCTGAGCGGAAACCGTGCGGCTGGTGGCGATCATGGCCGCGACGCCGACGAGCAGGCCGCCGATCGTGTAGATCGCGATCAGATTGCGATCCACGTTGATCCCGGCGTGAAATGCCGCCTGCCGGTTCGAGCCGATGGCATAGGCGTAGCGGCCCAACGGCGTATAGCGAAGCAACAGGGCCGAAAAGGCGACAAGCGCCGCGGAGATAAGGACGGAGACCGGGATTCCGAGCGCATCCCCGCTGCCCAGCCAGGTGTAGTCCGGCACATTGTAGGGTTGCCCTTCATTCATGACATAGGAAATGCCGCGGAAGGCGCTCATGGTTCCCAGGGTCACGATAAAGGGCGGGAGCTTCAGTTTGGTTATCAGGAGCCCGTTAGCCAATCCGCAGATTGCGCCAGCCGCAATTCCGGCGCTCGTGCCGGCGATGGCGGCCTGAATTGTCGTCGCGCTGCCGCCCGTCCTCAGCATCGGCCAGGCGCCGACCATTCCGGCGAAGGCCAGGACCGATCCCACCGACAGATCGATTCCGCCCGAAATGATGATCGCGGTCATGCCCACGGCCACGATCAGGTTTACGCTCGACCGCCGCAGCACGTTGAGAAGATTCGACCAGGTCAGGAATTTTTCGGGCTCGAGTACCGACAAAACCAGGGCGATGAGGACAAGGCTGACGAAGGGCAGGAGTTGACGCACCCATTTGTTCATAGCCGGTTACTCCACTGCTGCCAGATGCATGATCTCGTCCGGAGTCGTTTCCTGCGTGACGAAATCGCCGATAAGCCTTCCGCCGCGCATGACCAGGATGCGATCGGCGACGCCGAACAGCTCCGGCAGCTCGGATGAGATCAAGAGAATCGCCCTGCCCTCTGCCGAAAGATTTTGAAGCAGGGAGTAGATCTCCCGCTTGGCTCCGACATCAATTCCCCGGGTCGGCTCGTCGAAGATCAGGAAACGGGACGCGGCGAGCAGCCAGCGCGCGACGAGAAGTTTCTGCTGATTTCCGCCCGAAAGAGAGCCGGCCGGCGCGCGCGGCGATCCCCATTTCACGTTGATGCGCGAGGCGGTTTCAGCCGCGACCGCTGCCTCCCGTCCGGGCCGGATGAAATGGTCCATCCCCAGGACAGCGAGGTTGGGCAGCGTGATATTCCAGTAACAGGGCAGGTCCAGGCAAAGGCCGGTGCGCTTGCGGTCTTCGGTCAGGTATGCGACCCCAAGCTTTATCGCATCCGACGGAGATTTAATTTCGATCCTCCGGCCTTCAAGAAGGATCTCACCCGAAATTGCAGGGATCACCCCGAATAGGGCGCGCGCGACATCCGTCCGTCCGGCGCCCACCAACCCTGCCATGCCCACGATTTCTCCCCGTCGGACCTCGAAGGATACATCGTGGATTTCCTTTGCCGTGGACAACCCCCGGACCGCGAAGCAGACCTCTCCGGGCACCCATGCCCGTTGCGGGAAGTAATCGCTCAGTTCCCGTCCCACCATGTGGTGAACCAGCGCCCGCACATCCAGACCGCTCCTGGGCGCGGAGCAAACGACTTTGCCGTCCCTCAGAATGGTGATGTCGTCCGCAAGATCCAGCACCTCATCCAGCCGGTGCGAAATGTAGACGACCGACAGGCCGCGCGAGCGCAATTGGCGGACTATTTCGAACAGGCGGACCGCTTCGGCCTCCGACAATGAAGAGGTCGGCTCATCCATCACGATCAGGGACGCCCCCCGTCGCAGAGCCTTCAGGATCTCCACGATCTGGCAGTCGCCCGCCGGCAGCGAACGCACCGGGGCCCCGGCGCATACGGGAAAACCGTACTGTGCGGCCAAACGCTCCGTCTGGGCGGTCATCGCGCGCCGGTCAATCGTGAATGGGAGCGTCCCGCGGGGCTCCGCGCCGAGGAAGATGTTCTCGGCCACCGTGAGATCCTCCGCCAGGTCCAGTTCCTGGTGGATCATTGAAATGCCCGCTCCGTGTGCATCGGCGGGAGCCGCAAAAAGGCAGCGCTGGTTGCCGAGCTCGATGGTTCCCTCATCCGGCGGATAGATGCCCGCGAGGATTTTTACCAGGGTCGATTTTCCCGCGCCGTTTTCGCCGCAGAGGGCGTGCACCGTTGCCCGGCGCACGCCGATACTGACATCCGAGAGCGCCCGGACCGGACCGAAACGCTTGGAGATGCCGCGCATTTGAAGCACAAAATCAGATGCCGGAAGAGGCGAGGCTGCCATGCAGGGTTTTGTCTATTGGGATTTCAGTAATGCCTTCACTTCGGGATCATTTATGTTGGCCTGAGTTATGACCTTGACTCCGGTGTCGATGCGCCTGGGCGCCACTTTGCCTTTGAGGGTGTCCGCCACCGCCTTCACCCCCTCGTACCCCATCCTGTAAGGATTCTGAACGACCAGCGCATCGATCTGACCCGCGCCCACCGCTTCCACGAGCGCTTTCTCCGCATCGAACCCCACCATCTTCACCTCGGTTCGCTTCTGGCTGAGCAATGCCCGGAGAGCGCCCACGGAGGAGGAGATATTGGGAGCAAACAGCCCCTGCAGGTCGCGATTCTTCGTCAGCAAATCCTCCGTAGCCTGGAGGGCGGTCTCGACGGTGTCGAGCGCATATTTGGTGTCCACGATCTGAATCCCCGGGAACTCCTTCTGGATCGTCTCGATGAAACCGTTTTCCCTGTCGGTGGTCGAACCGGATCCCTGGGCGTATTTCAGCACCACGATCCTGCCCCGGCCCTTGAGGATTTCCCCCATTCGCCGCGCCGCCAGCACGCCTCCCTGGTAGTTATCCGTCGCCGCGAAGGTGATGTACCGGTCGGTCTCGATGTCCGAATCGATGATGACACAGGGGATTTTCAGCTGGGCAAGCTTCAGCACCGACGGAACCAGCGCCTTCCGGTCCAGCGGGGCAAGCACGATTCCATCGACCTTCTGCACGGCGAAGTCCTCGACGATCTGGATTTGCCGTTCACGATCGGTTTCCCGTTCGGGGCCGTTGAAGTAGATCTGAAATCCAAACTCCTCGCCCGCCGCTTTGGCGCCGGCATAGACCGATTGCCAGAAGGTGAATGCCGTGCCCTTCGGTATAACGGCGATCCGCGGCTTGGCCTGGCCCCTATCTTTGCACCCCGCGACCATCAGGCAAAGATGCACCCCGATGAGCAGGAGTAAGATCCAGGCGTGTCTTCTTTTCATGGGGATCGTCTTCGAGAAGGAGCCGGCTCCGCCAATCGACGGACAGTTTGAAGTCCACGGTCGGCAGTGGGCAGTGGGCAGCAGCGGACTACTTTTCCGAACGACTGTGAACTGCCGACTGCGAACTGCGAACTTCCAACTTCCAACTTGCGTCTCATCACCCACTGCCAGGTAAATCGTGTCAAAAAGCCGCAAAATCCATCCAGGGCCGATTTAGCTATTTCCGGGGTTTCTTGAATCCCTGCAGGAACTGCCGCAGGAGCCGGACGCTGCGCGGAAGATCTTTCTTGTGCACCAGGATATGGTCGCGATGGAAGGAAGAAACGGGCATGATGCAGATCTTGCCCGCCGCGAGAACCTGGCTGATCGCGGCGATGAAGCCGTAAACATTGACGCCCAGCTCGATGTCGAGGATGATCACTTTCATCGGCTCGGAGACCTGCGACTTCGAGAACATGGTCTGCATCCGCAACCACTTGCGGCGGGGCACGATCAAGGTAATGTCCTTGGGCTCCCTCACGAAGACCGCATAACGAGTCGTCAGCGGACGATACCATTCACCCGGTATCGGCTTGGTATCCACCGGCAGTCGGATCATCAAATAGTCTTCGGGCAATACGACCAGCTTGGTGCGGCCAAACAACTTCCTGAGATTGGCGTTAAATGCAGCCATGAGGCCCCCCTGATTTATTTCAGAGTAGAAGAATAATATCGCCTTATGTATCACAGTGCCCGCACATCGACAAGAAGAAGTCTGGGAGCCCTGCGAATCAGACAGTGGAAGCCTTCAGATCTCAAAAGCAGCCGCGGATTACACGGATTGCACGGATCAAATATGTCCTTCTCTGGTGGCTCGGCTATTGGTCCTGGGTGTCGCTGCTCAGGCCCATTAAGAATTCCCGTAATTCGTGTAATCCGTGGCAGCTTTTGGTTTTGTCTTTTTGCATTACTGAAGGGGACCCTGCTACCGTCTGAAACGCAGCTGGAGAAGATTTCCCCGGATTGGCCGCCTTCCGCCGAGGCAGATTTCCGATCGATTAGGAGATTTGAATTTGACTGCCGCGCCGCCGGGGGATAAATTTCAAGGATCTCACCTGAAAGGAGCCTCACATGAAGCGTTACATCGTTGCGCCGGGGCTTGCTCTCCTCCTGGCCGCGGGATTCCTTTCGGCCTATGGACAGCAGACCGCCACAGACCGGACCAGCACACTCAAGGTCGGGGACATGGCGCCGGATTTCACGCTGACCGATCAGAACATGAAACAGGTCAAGCTCTCGGACTTCCGGGAGAAGCAGAACGTGGTCCTGGCGTTTTATTTCCTGGCTTTCACTGGTGGCTGAACGCGCGAAGTGCAGAACTACCGGGACAACCTTGCCAAGTTCCGGGAGTTGAACGCCCAGGTCCTGGGCGCCAGCGTCGACTCTCCCTTCGCGCAGAAGGAATTCGCAAAGCAGAACGGCATTGAATACCCACTCCTCAGCGACCTCAAGCGCGAAGTCTCGCGCGCGTACGGGGTCTATCTCGAAGACAGAGCCGTCTCGAATCGCACAACATTCGTCATCGACAAGGAAGGCCGGATCCGGGGCATCGAGGCCGGGAACAGCGCCATCAGCGTGGAAGGAGCTCTCAAGGCACTCGAGGCGCTTAAATAGTTTCTGTCGCGAGATTCCCTAACCCTCCGTTCTGGACTTCGACTTGGACGTGGACTTGGACGTGGACCTGCACAGATAAAAGATATAGGGCGATCTGGTAAATGTTATGTCTGGAAAGTTACCTCGGACAAAACCGTCCACGTCCACGTTCACGTCGAGATCCAGGTCCAGGATAGTCGCTCGGTTTTTCGATGAAACCAGCGAGTTTCGCGACAGGGACTAAATATCAAATCGCCGCGAAGATTCAGCGGACGAGAATTGCAGGCAGGCGATAGATGCGGCCGAAGGCGCTTGCCTCGACAACCGGCCATCCGGGAGCTTCCGTGAGGTTTTCCAGGTTTTCTCCGGAGACAAGCATAGTGTCTTCAACCGACACGCCTCGGATTCCCGGGCGCCAGGCAAACGCTTCGCCCGCCGCAATCCTTTGC
>Ga0315273_10007231_pt1 | contig 13898 bp, 10 predicted proteins | sample YL17G02_0_MG_FD_205753 | JGI IMG/M metagenome (GOLD analysis project Ga0315273, IMG submission 205753) | Sediment microbial communities from Yellowstone Lake, YNP, Wyoming, USA - YL17G02_0 | ecosystem: Environmental > Aquatic > Freshwater > Lake > Sediment | place: USA: Wyoming | collected... | reverse complement strand
GAAGGCGGCAGAGGGCAAGGTGGCCGGCGGCCGGGCGGCGGCCGGGGCCCTCGGCGTCGGCTGGTACGAGATCCGCTGGGCTGCCCACGAAGGCGGCGCGGCCGGGCAGGTGGCGGCCGGGGTCCTGGCGCCCCTCAAGGCGCCGACGCCACGCACGTCGCCCATCGGCCTCGACGTGGCGATGGCGTGGTTCTACCCGGAGGCCAAGATGCCCGCCGTGGCGAACCTCTGCACCCTGGCCGGCATCAACTGGGTCCGCGACCGGCTGAACTGGGCCGAGATGGAGCCCGAGCGCGGCCGCCTCCTCCCGCCGGGAACGAAGTACGACGCCTCCGCCCGCCTCCAGTCGGCGGCCGGGCTCCAGGTGCTCCAGGTCAACCACATCTCCCCCGCCTGGGCGAACCCCGACACGAAGCGGTTCCCGCTGGACCTGCGCGACGCCCACCGCTTCTTCCGCGAGATGGCGAAGCGATGGGCCGGCCAGGTGACGGCCTTCGAGCCGTGGAACGAGGCCGACATCGACGTCTTCGGCGGCCACACGGGCGCCGAGATGGCCTCGATGCAGAAGGCGTCGTATCTGGCCCTCAAGGCGGGCAACCCGGAGGTGATCGGCTGCCTGAACGTCTTTGCGGTCGCGCAGAAGGCGATCCTGCGGGACCTCGACGCCAACGCCGCATGGCCGTATTTCGACACGTTCAACCTTCACCATTACGCCCCGACCGACCAGTACCCCGGCCTGTACGCCGAGTTCCGGGCCTCCAGCGCGGGCCGGCCGATGTGGGTGACCGAGTTCGCCGTGCCCGTCCCGTGGTCGGGCGACGAGAAACGCAAGGAGCCGAGCGACGCCGACCTCAGGGTCCAGGCCCACCGCGTCGCCCAGGTCTTTGCGGCCAGCCTGCACGAGGGGCCCGCGGTCTCGTTCTACTTCCTCCTGCCGCACTACGCGGAGGGCAAGACGCAGTTCGGCGTGATCCGGGCGGACCTGACGCCGCGGCCGGCCTTCGTGGCCCTCGCGGCCGTGGGGCGCGTGCTGGCCGACGCCCGGCCGCTCGGCCGCCTGAAGAACGTGCCGCAGAGCGTCCGGGCGTTTCTCTTCCGCGCCCGGCCCGACGGCCAGGACCGCGAGGTCCTCGTCGCGTGGGCGAAGGACGGCCAGGCGGAAGTCGCCCTGCCTGTCGCGCCGGAGGCCGTAATCGATCATCTCGGCCGCGCGGTCGCCGGTGCCGGCGCGGCGCTGAAGCTCTCGACCGCCCCGGTCTTTGCGGTCCTGCCAGCCGGGTCGGACGCGAAGATCGTCCTCGAAGCGCCGCCCGCGCCGGCGCCGAAACTGCCGGGCGAGGCGTCGCCGGTGGTCCTCCAGGCGGTGTGGCCCAAGGAGCGCCGGGCGCTCGACAAGTCGGCCTACCGCCTCGGCTCCGAGCGGCCCGAGACGATCCCCGTGTTCGTGTATAACTTCTCGGAGCAGCCGGTCGAGGGGAAGCTGAGCACCGCCATCCCGGAAGGCTGGCACATCCAGCTCCCGGCCCGGGTGAAGGTCGGCCCGGGCAAGAAGGTGGAGTTGGCGCTGGTCGTCAACTGCCGCGCGGCCGCCACGCCCCTGACGCAGACGATCCGCATCGCGGGCGACTTCGGCAAGGCGGGCAAGCCCGTCCTTTCCATAGCCGTTGTGCCGGAGGCGCCGAAGAAGGAATAGGATTCACCACTGACCCATGACCCAACAGCAGGAAAGACCGACCTTCTCGCCCCGCCGTCCCCTCGGCCGGACCGGCTTCGTCGCCACCCGGCTCGGCATCGGCGACCTGGCCGACCGGTCCGTGCCGATCGACGAGTGCGTCGCCACCGCGCGGCGGGCGATGGACGCGGGCCTCAACGTCATCGACACCGCCCCGGGGTACGAGGACGGCTACAGCGAAGAGATCGTCGGCCGGGCGGTCAAGGGCCGGCGCGAGCGCCTGTTCGTGATCGACAAGATCGACCATCCCGACCGACCCGTCGGACCGCAGGTCGAGGCCAGCCTCCGCCGGCTCGGCCTGGAGGCGGCGGACCTCTTCCTCTTCCACGGCGTCTCCGCGATGGACGTGTGGCAGCGCCTGGCCGGGCCCGGCGGCGGAATGGAGGAACTCGGCCAGTGCGTCGCGGCGGGCAAGGCCCGCTTCCGCGGCCTCTCCAGCCACCACCCGGACGTGCTGCGCGCGGCCATCCGGTCGGGCCTCTGCGACGTGGTGATGTTCGCGGTCGGGCCGTTCTGCCACCCTAGGTATATCGATGAGACCCTGCCGCTGGCCCGCCAGGCCGGCGTCGGCACGGTGTGTTTCAAGACGTTCGGGGCGGGCAAGCTGCTGGGCGACACGACCGGCTACGGCCGCCCGCTCCAGGAGCGGCCGCGCGGCAAGCTCAGCTCGGGCGGGCCAAGCGGGGCCGCCGCGACGGACCTGCCGCACCTCGGCGCCGCCGAGTGCGTCCGGTACACGCTGACGTGCGACCCGGACGTGGCCCTGCTGGGCCTCTCGTTTCCGAACGAGCAGGACGCCGCCTTCGCTGCCGCCGCGGATTTCCAGCCCCTGCCCCCCGACCGGATGGCCGACATCCGCCGCCGCGCCGCCGAGGCCGTCGCCGGCAAAGGCCCCTGCTGGTGGAATCCGTAATTCCGCCTGTTTCGCCCCCGGTGAATACGACCTATCGCTTTATTTCGCCCCCGGTGAATACACCGGGGGCTGCTTCACCCCCACGCCAAGCGGCCCCCTTCGCGGCGAAAAACTCTTGGGGTTTCCGGGCAGCGCGTATATCCTTGTCGAGCGTAAAGCGGGCCACGCGTTTGGGGTACGTTACAGGTGAGCGAAGAAACTCCAGCCGTCAGCAAGGACCGCGTGCCGGTCCATCGCGAGATCAAGGAGCTGACGCTCCTGTTTGAGATCAGCCAGACCCTCGACCGCGTCCTCGACGTCCGCGACGCCGTCGGCCCCGTCCTCCAGGCGATGGCCAAGCACATGGGCATGGTGCGCGGCACCATCGCCCTGCTGAACCCCGACACGCGCGAGATCTTCATCGAGGCGGCCTACGGCCTCTCCGCCAGCCAGCAGGGGCGCGGCCGGTACAAGCTGGGCGAGGGCGTCACCGGCAAGGTCGTGGCCACGGGCCGGCCCGCCGTGGTCCCGCGGATCTCCGAGGAGCCGCTGTTTCTCGACCGCACGGGCGCCCGCAAGGGCGTCAACAAGGCCGACATCTCCTTCATGTGCGTGCCGATCAAGCTCGGCAACGAGGCCATCGGCGCCCTGAGCGCCGACCGCCTGTTCGCCGACGGCATCTCGCTGCGCGAAGACGTGCGACTGATGTCGATCATCGCCTCGATGATCGCCCAGGCGGTGCGCCTGCGCCAGTCGGCCCAGGCCGAGCGCCGGCGACTGATGGAGGAGAACCTGCGGCTCCAGGAGGAGCTGAGGGACCGGTTCCGCCCCGCCAACATCATCGGCAACGCCAAGACGATGCAGGTGGTCTACGACCTCATCGCCCAGGTCGCGAAGTCCGACACCACGGTGCTCCTGCGCGGCGAGAGCGGCTCCGGCAAGGAGCTCGTCGCCCACGCCATCCACTACGCGAGCGCCCGCGCCGCCAAGCCGCTCATCAAGGTCAACTGCGCGGCCCTGACCGAGACGCTGATCGAGAGCGAGCTTTTCGGCCACGAGAAAGGCGCGTTCACCGGCGCCATCGCCCAGCGCAAGGGCCGTTTCGAGCTCGCGCACAGCGGCACGATCTTCCTCGACGAGATCGGCGACCTCTCGCCGGCCACCCAGATCCGCCTCCTGCGGGTCCTCCAGGAGAAGGAGTTCGAGCGGGTCGGCGGCAACGAGACGATCCGGACCGACGCGCGCGTCATCGCGGCCACCAACCGGCACCTCGAGCAGATGGTCGAGCAGGGCAAGTTCCGCCAGGACCTCTATTACCGGCTCAACGTGTTCCCGATCCACATCCCGCCGCTGAAGGAACGCAAGACCGACATCCCCCTGCTGGCCGATTTCTTCGTGGAGAAATACAGCAAGCTCCATCACAAGAACATCAAGCGCATCTCGACGCCGGCGATTGATATGCTGATGAGTTACCATTGGCCGGGCAACGTCCGCGAGCTCGAAAACTGCATCGAGCGGGCCGTCCTCGTCTCGAGCGACGACGTCATCCACGCGCACTACCTGCCGCCGACGCTCCAGACGGCGGAGGCCACCGGCACGCTCCCCGCCGACAACCTCGGGGCCGCCCTCGACCGGCTCGAGCGCGAGATGATCCTCGACGCCCTGAAGTCCTCGCGCGGCAACATGGCCAAGGCCGCCCGGGCCCTCGGCATCAGCGAGCGCCTCATCGGCCTGCGGGTCGATAAGCACGGCATCGACCCCAAAAGGTTCCGCACGACAAGGTAGGCCGAGATAGCACTTCCCACCATGCGGTAGGATCGTCCGAGCGGGGGGGGACGCTCCGTCCACCCCGATTGTCTGCGCAATTCCCGATTGGACAAGCACTTACAGATTGGCCCGCAGGATTCTCGTCGGTTGGCATCGCGGTTGCTCAAGACACGAGGGGGCAGCCACAGAAATGGAGAGGAATCGCGTGATCCGCCTGACCTTCGCCGTGCTGACCCTCGCCCTCCTCCTCGCGCCGGCCGTCGGGTAGGCGGAGGAGGCGGCCGCGCCGATCCCGGCCCCGAAGACCGCGGAGCCTGCCGCCAAGCCGGCCGAGCCGGCGCCGGACAGCCCCTGCCCCGCGTCGTCCACGCTCTTCATGGATGCGCTCGGGGCCGTCGGGGCGAAAAAACCTCTCGACGACCTCGGCCTCCTCATCTACGGATGGGCCGGAGGCGGGTTCACCGGCCGCCTCATCGGCGGGCAGGACCCCCTCATCGCCCGCCTCTTCGATGCCGACAAGCCGAACAACCTGCGGCTCCAGCAGATGAAGCTCACCATCGAGCGGCCCATCGACCGGACCAAGACCTTCGACTTCGGCGGGCGCACCGATTTTCTCTACGGCACCGACGCCAGGTTCATCCACGCCCTCGGCCTCACGGACCACACCTGCCACGAGCCCGAGCAGCTCGACCTCGAGCAGCTCTACGTCCAGGCCTTCGTCGGCAAGGGAAACAAGGACGGCGAGGGGCTGGACATCACGTTCGGCAAGTGGGTCACCACGTTCGGGGCCGAGGTGATCGACGCCCCGGCCAACCTCCTGTACTCGCGCGGCCTGCTTTTCAACTACGCGATTCCGTTCACGCACACCGGCGTGAAAGCCAACTACACGTTCAGCCTGCAGGCGTCGGCCTACGCGGCCGTGGTGCGCGGCTGGGACAACTTCAACGACTCCAACGACAGCGCCTCCTTCATGGTCGGCGGGACGCCCGGCACCCGAGAGGAGGTCTGCGCCGGCGCGCCGCGGGCCGGCCTGGCCCTGAACGTCATCACCGGGCCGGAGCAGAAGGACAACAGCCGCGACTACCGCACGGTGGTCGACCTGGTCGGCACCTACCGCTGGACCGAGAAGCTGACGCAGGTCGTCAACTTCGACTACGGCGCGGAGGAGAACGGCGCGGGCACGTCGGCCGCCCACTGGTCGGGCATCGCGAACTACGTGACGTACTGCTCCGCCGACTGCCTGAGCGGGACGGTGCGGGCCGAGTGGTTCCGCGACTCGGGCGGCGTCCGCACGGGCATCCGGGGGAACCTGTACGAGATCACGGCGGGCCTGACGATCCAGCCTCTGCCGAAGCACGCGACCTTCAAGAACTTCTACGTGCGGCCGGAGCTGCGGTGGGACTTCACCGACCGCGACGGCGCGTTCGGCGGGGGCCGCGACGACCAGCTCACCGCCGGTTTCGACCTGATCTTCAAGTTCTAGAAGTCCTGCCGTCCTCGTTCGAGCCCGCGGCGCTCGACCTTGGCGCTCTCGACAGGCGGGAGCGGCCGGGGCTCCCGCCTTCCGCAGTCTCCCGCTGCTTCCGCAGCGTACATGTTGAGTGTGATACCCGGAACGCCGGGTGGCACGGCCACGCGCTGTTGCGTGGCCGTGCAGGCCCATGGGACAAGCACGGCCACGCAAAGGCGCGTGACCGTGCCACCCGACGTCTGATAAGCCCACAAGATACCTATCGGTAGCATTTTGTTCACTTAGCCACCATACGGTAGGAGTTCTGCAAGTGCCCAACCACCCGGAAAGATGGCCTAACCCCTGTGTTTGCAGGCAGATACGATTCCTGCGCCGGTTTGGCACGGCGGTTGCATGGTACGCGCGTGCAAGGCCGTGATGCCGGGCGTTCCGGCCCGACGGCTTTGCGTGTCTGTCGTGTCCGGAGGACGCCGCCATGAAGAAGGCGCTCCAGCTTGCCCTTGCAGTTGTGTTTGTAGCTATGAGCGCCAGTCCATCCGTTCTGGCCGAGGAGGCGGCGACGCCCGCGCCGGCGACTTCTGCGCCAGCGACGGCCGCCGCGCCGAAGATCGACACCGGCGACACCGCATGGGTCCTGGCCGGGGCGGCCCTGGTCATGCTGATGACCCCCGGCCTCGCCTTCTTCTACGGCGGCCTCGTGCGCAAGAAGAACGTCCTCTCGATCCTCATGCAGTGCATGATGATCCTGTGCCTCATCAGTCTCCAGTGGGCCCTGTTCGGCTACAGCCTGTCCTTCGGGCCCGATTGGAAAGGGCTCATCGGCGGGCTCGACTGGATCGGCCTGAGGGGCGTGGGGGCGGCGCCGAACCCGGACTACGGCCCCACGATCCCGGCGAGCGCGTTCATGATCTTCCAGGCGATGTTCGCCGTGATCACGCCCGCGCTCATCCTCGGCGCGTTTGCCGAGCGGATGCGGTTCGGCCCGTTCTGCCTCTTCTCGCTCCTCTGGGCGACGCTGATTTACGACCCGGTGGCTCACTGGGTCTGGGGCGCGGGAGGCTGGCTCGGGGCCTCGGGCCTGGGGGCGCTCGACTTCGCCGGCGGCACGGTGGTCCACATCAACGCGGGCATGTCGGCCCTGGCGGCGGCGCTTTTCCTCGGCAAGCGGCAGGGCTTCCCGGACCGCATCTCGCCGCCGCACAGCCTGCCCCTGGCGGTGCTCGGGGCGGGCCTGTTGTGGTTCGGCTGGTTCGGCTTCAACGCGGCGAGCGCCCTGGGCGCCAACGGCCTGGCGGCCGGCGCCTTCGTGGTCACGCACCTGGCGGCCGCGGCGGCGGGAATGACCTGGTCGGTCATGGACTGGTGGTATCACGGGCGGCCGACCGTCCTCGGCATGATCACCGGGGCGGTGGCGGGCTTGGTGGCCATCACGCCGGCCTCCGGCTTCGTGACGCCGCTCGGGGCCATGGGCATCGGCATCGGCGCGGGCGTCATCTGCTGGATCTTCGTGACGATCATCAAGGCGAAGCTGGGCTACGACGATTCGCTCGACGCCTTCGGCGTGCACGGCATCGGCGGCATCTGGGGCGCGCTGGCCACGGGCCTGTGGGCCACGAAGGCCATCAACCCCGGCGGCAACAACGGGCTGTTCGCCGGCAACCCGAAGCAGTTCCTCGTGCAGGCGGCGGCGGTCGGCACCACGATGGTCTTCGCCTTCGCCGGCTCGATGATCCTCTTGAAGGTGGTCAACGCCGTCACGCCGCTGCGCGTCGAGGAACACGAGGAACGCGTGGGCCTGGACCTCACGGAACACCGCGAGGCCGGGTATACGCTGGTCGATTAGGGGGCACTGCCGCGTGTGGGCGCGGCGGGCAGGACTGCCCGCCGCGCGGAGTCCCCCGTGAGAAGCGCGGCGGGCAGTCTTGCCCGCCGCGCACGATGAGTGGAGTGGCATCCGGAATCAGGAGCAAAAAGGATGAAATATGTGATTGCCATCATTCAACCCGACCGCCTCGACGACGTGCTCACGCGGCTGACGAAGAACGAGATTCACCTCGTCACGGTCTCGAACGTCCTGGGGCGCGGCCGGCAGAAGGGCATCGCGGAGGTTTACCGCAGCCACAAGGAGGCGGGAAGCCTGCTGAGGAAAGTGAAACTCGAGATCGCGGTCAACGACGCGTTCCTGGCGCCCACGGTCGAGGCGATCACTTCCGGCGCGCGGACGGGCCAGATCGGCGACGGCAAGATCTTCATCCTCGACCTGGCGGAGTGCGTCCGCATCCGCACGGGCGAAACGGACGGCGTGGCCATCGGGTAGCGGCCGAGCGGAAATCCTACCCGCGGGTGTGATTTGTTACGGCAATCCTACCGTCCGGTAGGGTGGGTGGTCGGGTTCTACAGAGGCCGGCCCCCGCTAAGCCTTTGTCTCACAGCCACTTGGGCACGCCGCCCTTCATTGGCATGGCAGTTGCACTAACAAACTATCTCAGAACTGTGGCACAGCCGCCCTCGGCTGTGCTCTGTGGCCAATCTGCACGCCCGGGGGCGGGCGTGCCACAGTTCTGAGATAGTTTCCGGGGATGGTTCACTGTGCGCATCCGTGCGCGAGAGGGTCTGGCGCCGCGGAGCGCGGGCAGGCCGCACGATCCAAGGGTACGCGATGGATAAGGAGCGCCGGATGACACCGAAGGAATTCTTTGCCTACGCCAAGAAGATGGGTTCCGACATGGTCGACCTGAAGTTCGTCGACCTCCTGGGCACCTGGCAGCACTGCAGCTTTCCGGTCGACGTCCTCGACGAAGACACGTTCGTCGACGGCCTCGGGTTCGACGGGTCCTCGATCCGCGGCTGGCAGGGCATCCACATGTCGGACATGCTGGCCGTGCCCGACCCCGACACCGCCTGCATGGACCCGTTCTTCGCGCGGCCCACCGTCAGCGTCATCGCGAACATCGTGGACCCGATCACCCGGGAGAGCTACACGCGGGACCCCCGGTACGTCGCCCGCAAGGCCGAGGCCTGGTTGAAGAAGACCGGCGTGGCCGACACGTGCTTCATCGGGCCGGAGCCGGAGTTCTTCATCTTCGACGAGGTCCGGTACGAGCAGAACCAGCACCGCGGCCTCTACGAGATCGACTCGAACGAGGGCGCCTGGAACACCGCCCGCTTCGAGGAGCCGAACCTGGGCTACAAGCCGAGCTTCAAGGGCGGGTACTTCCCGGTGAGCCCCACCGACACGCTCGGCGACATCCGGGCCGACATGGTGTACGAGATGCGCCAGGTGGGCATCGTGGTCGAGGCCCACCACCACGAGGTGGCCACGGCCGGCCAGAGCGAAATCGACATGAGGTTCATGAACCTCCTGAAGATGGCCGACCAGCTCATGTGGTACAAGTATATCTGTAAGAACGTTGCCAAGAAGCACGGCAAGACCGTGACGTTCATGCCGAAGCCGATCTTCCAGGACAACGGCTCCGGCATGCACACGCATTTCTCGCTGTGGAAGGGCGGCAGGCCGCTCTTCGCGGGCAAGGGGTACGCCGGTCTCTCGGACCTGGCGCTGCACGCGATCGGGGGCATCCTGAAACACGCCCCGGCGATCCTGGCGTTCGCGGCGCCGACGACGAACTCCTACCGCCGCCTGGTGCCGGGGTTCGAGGCGCCGGTCAACCTGTGCCTGTCGGCGCGGAACCGCTCGGCCAGTTGCCGCATCCCGATGTACTCGGCCAGCCCGAAGGCCAAGCGCGTCGAGTTCCGCTGCCCCGACCCGTCGTGCAACGGGTACCTGACGTTCGCGGCCATCATGATGGCGGGCCTCGACGGCATCGCGAAGAAGACCGACCCCGGCAAGCCGCTGGACCGCGACATCTACGAGATGACGAAGGAAGAGCTGGCCGAGACGGCCAAGACGCCCGGCTCGCTCGAAGAGGCGATCGCGGCCCTCGAAAAGGACCACGACTTCCTCCTCGAGGGCGACGTCTTCACGGCCGACCTGATCGAGGCGTGGGTCGCGTGGAAGAAAGAGAAGGAACTCGACGAGATGCACCTGAGGCCGCACCCGTACGAGTTCCACCTGTACTACGACAGTTGAACGCCGCACCGACGTACACCCGGCAAGATCCTGGGGGTATCCACGTACGCACCTGAGGGACGTACCCCCCTCTTGCGTGGCCTAGGGGCGCCCCGCTCAAGGGCGCCCCGCGGTTCTTTATGGGCTCCGCGGTAGCGGCATCACGTCCACAGCATGGCGGCACGGCCGGGTTGCCAGGCCGGGCCGTACCCCATCTGCAGTTGCCCCCGGCGCCGGATACGGTATAATCTTGGGTGTGGCGACCGTCCGCAACGGGTTGAGGTGACGACGAGGACCGACCGTGAAGCAACGCGTTTACCTGGAGACGACCATCGTCAGTTACCTGACGGCGCGGCCGAGCCGGGACCTGATCCTGGCGGCGCACCTGGAGGATCATGGCTACGAGTTGCCGTGGGTATGCACGCCGGAGGAGTTGCTGGGAGGCGAGAGATGAAGAACGATCCGATTGTGGCCGAGGTGCGGAAATGGCGTCAGAAGAACGCCGCGAAGTTCAACTATGACATCCGCGCGATCGCCGAGGACGCCCGGTCCCGTGAAGGGAAGGACGGGCGCCGCGTGGTGACGTTGCCGCCCAAACTGAGGCCGGCAGCCAAGTGAGGTTGCCGCGAGAACAGCCCTGCGGGAAGATCCGATTGTGGCCGAGGTTCGCAAGCACCGCCGGATGCGGGCTGCGAGGTTCAAGTATGACATCCGGGCAATGATCGAGGACGCTCGCAAGCGCAAGAAGAAGAGCGGGTGTGCTGGTCCAACGGAATTGGGTTCGCCATGTGTCAGGGCGGTAAGCAGGGCGGACATTCGGGTTTCCGGGCGTCACGGGCCACGAGATGGGGGGGGCGGCGCGGGAGGCGAGCGACTCGCGGCTCGTTGGCATCCCGAAGTCGGCATGGGCACGGCGGACGGCGGTGCGTGGGGCGCGGAGGTTGCCAAGCGGCCCCGCGGCCGGCCCCGAAAGGCGGAGAAAACGTAGAATGTCCCCATTTCTCCCAGGAAAAAACAATTTGACTCGCGGCTCCGGATGGTGTATGATCCCTATTAGAATGTGACAATAGAAGGCTCTGCACGGTCCGGAGGGGGTTCGGGCCGGGTGGGCCGAGATAAGAGTACCCGGCGGCCGGGGTAGGAACCCTCCGGCCGCTTTTTGTTTGCAGTGGATGTTCCGGGGAGGTCGGCCAGAGAGCGGCCGGTCTCCCGTTCTTGTCCACACGGTTCTGTACTAAAGGAGGTGCACGATGGAAGCACGGAAATGGCTGTTTGTTGGCGCCCTTCTGTTGGCATTGCTGTGCGGCAAGGCGTATGGCCAGCGGATTGCTTACGTGTCTGACAGGGACGGCAACTATGAGATCTACAGCATGAAGTTGGATGGCAGCGACCAGCAACGACTCACCAACGACCCGGCGAGCGACTGGTGTCCGGCCTTCTCTCCTGACGGGAAGAAGCTGGCGTTCATATCCTTTCGCTCTGGCGCAAATGAGATCTATACTATGAACTGGAACGGTACTGGCCTCCTCAAAGTGCCCAATTTGACTTTCGCGCCCGGGGACTTCTATGCTGGGCGTGCGATAAGTTGGTCCCCAGACGGCAGCGGGTTTCTGTTCACGCCTAGCCACGACTCCCTTGCCACTATCAACGTGGACGGGACGAACAAGCAGACCCTGCTAACCGGAGGAGTGGGTGTGCACAGCTTCGTACAAGGGGTGGAGTGGGGGCCAACACTGAACGACATATACTTTACCGCACAAGAGTTTAACTGGGGTTATAACCAACACATCTTCGGTCTGAAGATAGACACCAAGACGATAACCCAAATCACTTTGGACGCAAGTCCTCCTCTGAGCCAGGCACCTCAGGCGTCTCCCGGTGGCTCGCGAATTGCATTCCAACGCCAGCCAGACTATCCTGCGCTCAAGAACATCTTCACCATGAACCTGGATGGCAGTAATGAGGCTCAACTGACCTTCGATTCGGGAGTAGGCACAATGAATCTTAATCCAGACTGGGTTGGGGGCACGAATGCGATCGTATTCTCTTCGAACAGGGGTGGGACTGGTTACGACATATGGGTCATGGACAGTACCGGCGGCAATCTACGCCAGCTGGTGGGTCTGGGAGATGATAGCATGCCCACTTGGACACCCATGCCAGAGCCCGCCACGCTGGCGCTGCTGGCCTTGGGCGGGCTGGCGGTGCTTCGCCGTAGTCGCCGATAAGCGCTTGGCCACTGAGAGAAGCAAGGCCGTGTGGGCCACTCGCCCGCGCGGCCTTTCTTTCTTGGTTGTCCTCGGAGGGCCAGCGCAACGGAGTCTGTCCCAGCCGTAGTTGAAGGTTAAGAAAGCTGGCGGCTCCAATCCGCCGGGTTGTGCGTTGCCGCCGGTCTTGGAAGCGGTATAATCCTAAGGAAAGGAGTGGCGAGCCATGACCTTCAACCGCATTACGTGCGACCCGGGCCGGCTGAACGGCCAGCCGTGCATCCGCGACCTGCGCGTGACGGTGCGGCGAGTTGTGGAGGCCGTTGCCGCTTACCCGGACCGCGAGGAACTGCACCGCGAGTATCCGGAACTGGAGGATGAAGACGTCCGGCAGGCGCTGGAGTACGCCGCGGCGATGCTCGATGACAAGTCCCTTCCGCTGACCCCCTCGCGATGAAACTGCTCCTCGATCAAGGACTGCCTAGGTCGGCCCACACCACCGGCGCTCGGGTCCGGCGCGGGCGGGCCCCGTGGGGGTCGGAGCACCACTCGGCACTGGGCGCGGCGAGTTTCTCGCCACGGCGAGTCTTCGACCTGACCCACCCGCGCAGGAAGCGCCGGGCGTGAAGGTTACACGCAGGCACACGGCGGGTCGGGGTGCGTTTTCGGCGCGGGTGGCACGGTCACGCGCCGTTGCGTGACCGTGCTTGCTTGCCCATGTGACCGTGCACGGTCACGCAACAGCGCGTGGCCGTGCCACCCGGCAATTTCGTATGACGCTAAACACGTACGGGTCGGGAGACCCGCCGCGCTCGGGCGATTCTTGCCGGGAAGCACGCAAGCCGTCAGGGGGTACGACTCATGAACTGCCGCACGAGGCCGCCGGATGCGGCCGGATATCCTGTGCCGCGCGGGCTCTACGACGCCGCTTACGAGCACGACAGTTGCGGGGTGGGCTTCGTGGCCCACCTCGATGCCAAGCCGCGCCATCACGTGGTGAAGGACGCCGTCCAGGTCCTCGTGAACCTCGAGCACCGCGGGGCGGTCGGCGCCGACAAGGCCACGGGCGACGGGGCGGGCCTCTTGCTGGAGATTCCTCACGCGTTCCTCCGCCATGCCTGCCTGGCGCGGGGCCTGGCGCTTCCCGACGCCGGCGCCTACGGCGTGGCGATGGTCTTCCTGCCCACCGACGCCGCGCTCGCCAGGCGATGCGAGGCCGCCCTCGAGACGGCCGCGCGCGAGGAAGGCGCTGACGTGCTTGGCTGGCGCGACGTGCCGACCTCGGGCAGCCCGCTGGGCGAGTTGGCCCGCGCAACGCAGCCAGCGGTCCGGCAGATGTTCATCGGCCGCGGCGGCATCGCGCCCGACGCCTTCGAGCGGAAGCTGTACGTCATCCGCCGCCGCACCGAGAAGGAGGTCGGCGGCTGGACCGGCGCCGGCGCCTCGGCGTTCTACGTGGCCAGCCTCTCGAGCCGCACGGTGGTCTACAAGGGGATGCTCCGCGGCACGCAGCTCACGACGTTCTACCCGGACCTCGAGGAAAGCGAGTTCGCAAGCGCGTTCGCCGTCATCCACCAGCGGTACAGCACCAACACGTTCCCGACGTGGCGGCTGGCGCAGCCGCTGCGGATGCTCGGGCACAACGGCGAGATCAACACGCTGCGCGGCAATATCAACCACATGCGGGCCCGCGAGCCGGACCTGGCGAGCGACCTCTTCGGCCCCGACCTGGGGAAGCTGCGGCCCATCATCGACGAGGC
>Ga0315273_10007228_pt1 | contig 13899 bp, 18 predicted proteins | sample YL17G02_0_MG_FD_205753 | JGI IMG/M metagenome (GOLD analysis project Ga0315273, IMG submission 205753) | Sediment microbial communities from Yellowstone Lake, YNP, Wyoming, USA - YL17G02_0 | ecosystem: Environmental > Aquatic > Freshwater > Lake > Sediment | place: USA: Wyoming | collected... | reverse complement strand
AAAGAGAGGCAATCATTTTCTCCTTCATCTCATCTAAAAACGAACTGCTGACAGGCTGCTCAAAATGGGTATTAATTTTCACTTTTTCAGGAGTGATGACAATAAAACCGACGGCAGTATAGTCTATAAATTGCCTTAAAGAACCGGTGATAATCTGGAGAATTTCTTCCACGTCCAAGGAGTAGCCGACTCGTTCCCCTAATTCTTTCAATATAGCCAGTTCATAGAGTCTGCGGCTTGCTTCTCCTCTTTCTTCTATGATTTCTTTTTCTCTTTTCCTAAGAGTAACAAAAAAATAAAAGGCCAAAGAGGCCACTATCAAAAGTATCAGTGCAAGAAACAACGTAGCGCCCTCAAAAAGCGCGGTATTCATTTTAAGTATTCATTATGCCCTTAAGAAGTTTGTTGGCACCAATAACCATAAAGATATACCCTGCGGCAAAACAGGCGGTACTTACAATATTAAGCCAAAAACCCTCAAGCCATGGTCCGGCAATCGAAAATAATGCCCCCAAAACGACAAGAAGCATACCAACGCCGACATAATTGAGAACCAGGCCAAAAAGCCCTCCTCCGAGTTTTTTTGCCGCCCGGAAAACAAGAAATGTCGCTATGATGCCCATTACTATGGAAAGAAGCAGAGAAAAATTACCGGCAAAAATAGAGGCATAAGCAAAGCCATCATCGGAAGCCGGCACATCCCATCCTTGGGCAAAAACCATGGCCGGAAAGAGAGCTTCTGCGATACCTAGCAACAAAAACTTTTTCATATTTTATATTAGTGCGACTAAATTAATGTTTAATTGAGGGATATCTTTCAAAAATAGAATTAACCGCATTTCTGACAATTTCTCCGGAGAGAGCCACATACTCATCTATCAGTTTTTGTAAGATAGTTTGTTCCGGTTCCGTAACGCCGATTACTGTCCCATCATCCCCAACCGAAAGTCCGGGGACTTTTCTGGCTTTAAGCACCGCCATCTGAGGTCCTAAAATAACAATCTGCTTCTTGATTATCTCTGTGAGCATTTGTTTGTAGTCTGTATTTGTCGGTTCCATATAAAATTAAATAAGCTGAATAAAAATTTATCCTTCCCTTTTATATTACACCAAAGGAAAGCTCTTGCATCTCTTTTGTGTGGATTGCTTAATAAAGAAAAAGCTGCTCGGATCTGGTCCGAGCAGCTTGTGCGTTCGTCTAGACTGAGACGTTCAGTGACCAAAGAACCCGCGGCCTGCTTGATCCGGAACCATGTACAGCGCAACGTTGTGTTTTGCGCAAACATCAATCGTTGCCTGGTCCTTGATTGAACCACTGCTCGTGAAAATGGCAGTGACACCAGCATCAATGAGCGTTTGCGGTCCATCGGGAAACGGGAAGAACGAATCACTATAGGCAGAAGCACCAGTCACATCGTGCCCGGAACGCCGAGCCCGAGTGATGGCGAGATGTGCTGCGCCAACACGATCCTGCTGACCGACACCATTGCCGATAAGCTGCTCGTTCTTCACGAGCGTGATTGTGTTGCTGTTACTTGTTGAGCCGATTGCCCAAGCGAGCAACATGTCGTCTTCCTGCATCGGGGTTGCCGTTCCGTACCTCTTGATCCTTTCGTCTGAAAGAGCGGGGATGAAAGTGTAGTTTGGCTGTACCAGGAATCCGCCGCGTACGCAACGAAAACGAGGTGTCCAATCCAGATTGTCGCTCAGCCCGCTCAGTGCGGGATTCACGACAAAACGGCATTTGTCGCCTTTGCGACGAAGCATCGCAATGGCTCCGGCGGTAAAAGCCGGAGCGATAATACCGTCCAGCATTTTGCCGGCAAGTACTTCGCACAAGGCTTCGTTCACTTCAAAGTTGACCATGACTAGTCCGCCAAAGATAGCTAACGGATCACCGGACATCATCTTCTTCAGGACTTCTGCCCGATCTGGTCCGGCTGCCGCACCGCATGGATTGCCGTGCTTCACGCCAACCGCAATCGCGATGCCGACACCTTCGTTGATTGCGTATGCTCCAGCGATGTGACTTGCTGTTTGGAGCAAGCGGTCAATGTCTGCCCAATTGTTGTAGCTGGGAGGTGTCCCTTCGGCAACAACAAATTTGTCGAGAGCGAGCGGGTCATGTGTACCTGCCGAGTAGAGATATGCTGGCGCTTGCCAGGCATTCTCGCCATACTTGCAGGTGGCAACACGTTCGCCAGAAAATCCAGCGTACTTGCCGTTACTCAGGTAGTTGGCCGAAGTCATGCAGTACTTAGCAATTGTGAACTCACCCTTTGCGCTAAGCTCGTCCACAAAACCATTCGCGGGTTCGCCAGCTTTGAGCCAATCGATAACCCATTGACGGTCCTGTGGGTCACAGATCACGACTCGTCCGCCCTTTGCAGCAGAGCGAATCATAGTCGGGCCACCGATGTCGGTTTGTTCAATTACGGATTCCCTGGTGCTACCGGGCTTAGCGATCTCCGCTTCAAGCGGATAAAGATCGACGCAGACGAGATCGAGGCGTGGGATAGCGAGACTCGCTAGTTCCGCAATGTCTTCCTCTGTGTTTTTCGCCAGAAGCCCAGCGTGGACTTCGCGCGACAAAGTAACAACCCGATGGCCGAGAATCGCTTCGCCGCCAACCAAGTCTGAAACGGGAAGAGCTGTGATGCTGTTTTCCGAGAGATGCTTGAATGTCCCGCCCGAAGCATAGATCGTGAAGCCGAGCTCCATGAGCGCTTGAGCAAATTCAATAATACCATCTTTGTGGTATACCGAGATCAATGCGGTTTTCATGATAGTTCCTTTCTCAATGTTCATTTTTGACAGACAAAGGTCTGTTAACTTTGGGAGTTATTTCCCTTAATCTGATCCAGATACTACTCAAAACTATGCAAAAAGCAATCTTTTTATATTAAGCTTGGGGTTCGCAATTTTTCTAAAATTGATGATTCATCAATATCGGTCCTGTCATATTTTATGGATTGCTCTTTCATTTTTGGAATTAAAAATCCAGCAGTCTGCCATTTAATTTGGCTTTCAAATTCAACATCGCCGGTGCTTCTTTTATTCATATTCTGATTTATAAGTTTGCAGAGAAAATATAAAGTGGTTTTTTCTATTTCCACTCCTTTGCTTTTAAAATGACTCCGGATTGAGCCGATGTAATCAATTAATTCCGCTTCTGCCCCAAATTCTTCCATTAGTCCGCGATGCAGAGCTTTTTCTAAGGTCTCATTCGGTTCCATTGTCTCCCTCATCAAAATATAGAAATCTTCAAGGCCCTGTTCTTTCCAATACCCCTTAAAATCAAACCTTTCGGAATCAAAATGATGGCAGCATATTTCGTTTTTATCGTTCAACAAGACCGCACCAACGGAGATATGTTGCGGATGAGCACTATTTCCTTGAAAATAATTTTGCATAAATCAGTTAACCAATAGTATACCTTATAAATCCAGATTTCAAATTCAGTCTTGAAAGACAATCTCAAAAGGGTACATGCCCATACTGCAGGAGCCCGAGAGGGTGCCTGCCGCGGGATTTGAAAGCTCAATATCAGTTAATCCGGAAATAGGCAGATTTTTGCTTATATTTAAGCTCGAAATCCGCATCGCGGAAGAACAATCAAAGGTGCCGTTGGTGCTAAATCTCAAGATTGTGGGAATGCCAATTTTTGCGGTACTTGTTCTCGGAGAATATCCTCCCTTGGCTTTTATTTCTATAATTTGAATCCCGTCTTTTATGGTCACATTATTTGCGGAAACAATATTTCCATTTTCCGTTTTTGGACTTCCCTTTGTAAAAATGAAAACTCCTCCGATGAGGACAAGTGCGATGAGTACAGCTGTTATTGTGCTTTTCATAAATTAAAAATTAAACACTGGCGGAATCAGACCGATAACTACCAGGCCGTTTATGATATTGAACAAGGCAAACATTATAACAATAAGACCGGCAGACTTGAAGAAGACGCCGGATTTTGAACTATTTTTTATGCTAAATGAACTAAAACCAACAAGCGCCAAGACCGGCAAAGTCCCCAGAGCGAAGGCAAGCATTGTCAATCCCCCTTGTACGAAACTACCCGTGGAAAGAGTAAAAATCTGCATTGATTGGGTAAAGCCGCAAGGCAGAAAAAAAGTTGCGATACCGACCAAAAGAGGTGTCAGGCTGTGATTTAATTTGGAAACTCCCAGAGCATGTCTCGACAAAAACTTTGGCATAGACAGCTGAAGTTTTTTTGTGAAATGGAAAATATCCAGCAAATTCAGGCCAAGAATGAGCATCACAAGGCCTATAATTATTCCCAGTATAAATGTCCCCAGGGTGCCAAGCTGAAAGGCTGAACCAACCGCTCCTATTACTCCACCTAAAACAAAGAAAGAAACTATGCGGCCGATATGAAATAAAAGTTGCGGCCAAACTTTGTCTCCCTCTTTTGCAAAAGTGGCAGACATAGAAAGCAAAAGTCCTCCGACAACAGCCATGCAAGTTGATAGTGAAGCAATAATGCCTATTACAAAAGCCGTTCCATAAGAAACACTTTTTACATTTACAAGATTTACGATGCCCAATTTTTGAAGTCCCACAAACAATGCAACGAACAGAAGCGCAATTGGTACAGCAATTTTAAAATCAGACCAGCTTTTGTTTTTTGTTTGTTTTTCTGTAGAGAGTAAATGCTCCGAAAGCAAACTTGTCAATTCCTTTGCAATTTCCGAAGGAGACATATCTTCAAAGTCTCCACAAATCTCAACCGACTGTTTTCTGAAGCTTGATTTGACCGATGAGACTTTTGGGTGTTCTATAAGTTCGCTCTCCGTCAGGAGAACGCAGGCTTGGCAATGCATATTATGAACGTGAAATGTGTATGTTCTCATAATTATATTTTTTTAGTTTTTAGGCGAAGCGAATTGCCGACAACGGATACGGAGGACATGGCCATGGCAAAACCGGCAAACACCGGCGATAAAAGCCAGCCAAAAATAGGATAAAACAGCCCGCCAGCGAGAGGAATGCCGATTATATTATAAAAGAAAGCCCAAAACAGATTCTGTTTGATTCCTGTCATAGTGATTTTTGAAAGTTTTATAGCTTTCACAAGCTTTGAAATATCTCCATGAAGAAGAGTGATGCCGGCGCTTTCAATAGCCACGTCAGTTCCCGTCGCCATGGCGATGCCCACGTCAGCTTGAGCCAGTGCTGGCGCGTCATTTACTCCATCCCCTGCCATAGCGACAATTTTTCCTTGTGATTGCAACTCTTTGATTTTATTTAATTTATCTTCAGGCATTACTTCCGCCACCACTTCATCAACACCAACAAGCTTGCCTATGAAATTTGCCGTGTTTTTATCATCTCCTGTGAGCATTACGATTTTTACGCCAAGTTTGTGAAGATTTTTTATGGCTTCTATCGTTTCTGGTTTTATAGTATCAGCAACCATTATTACTCCCAATACTTTTTCTCCTGTTGCAATAATAATCGGTGTTTTTCCTTCAAGCGTCTCTTTTTCTATTGTCTGTGTATCAAAAACCAAGCTGAGATCTTTTACCATCTTTGTGTTGCCTGCATAATATTCAATATTTTCTATAATACCCTTCACTCCTTTTCCTTTGATCGCTTCAAAATTTTGGATTTCCACAAAATCAATATTTTTTTCTCTGGAATACGAGACAATGGCATGGGCGATTGGATGTTCTGATTTATTTTCAAGTGAAGCAAGAATTGAGATAAGTTCATCGTCGCTCTTGCCGGAAAAATTTTGAATAGAGACAAGTTCGGGTTTGCCGCGAGTTAGAGTGCCTGTCTTGTCAACTACTATCACATTCACTTTATGCAATTTTTCCAATGTGCCGGCATCTTTAACGAGTATTCCCTCTCTGGCTCCCTTGCCTACTCCAACAATAATAGCGGTGGGAGTGGCCAGTCCCAGGGCGCAAGGGCAAGCGATAACAAGAATACCGACAAAGGAAACCAAACCGAACGAAAGCGCCTGTGAAAAGGCAAAGTATTGGGTACCGACTAAAAGCCACAACCCCAAAGCGATAAGAGAAAGAATTAAAACAATTGGCACAAAAATACTTGATATCTTATCGGCCAGAGCTTGAATGGGTGCTTTGCTTCCTTGCGCCTCTTCAACCATTTTTATTATTTTGGCAAGCAAAGTTTCCGAGCCCACTTTTGTGGCTTTAAAAGTGAATGAGCCGTTTGTGTTTATGGTTCCAGCCACAACACTGTCTCCAATATTTTTTGAAACCGGCATTGGCTCTCCGGTAATCATAGATTCGTCTATAAAAGAAGTCCCCTCTGCAATAACACCATCGACAGGTATTGAATTGCCTGGTTTTACAATAACTAAATCTCCATGAACTACTTGCCCTATGGGTATTTCGATTTCTTTGCCGTCACGCACAACAAGAGCAGTTTTGGCTTGGAGATTCAAAAGTTTTTCTATAGCATCCCCGGTTTTTAATTTTGAACGGGATTCCAAATATTTTCCAAAAGCAATAAAAGCAATTACCACCACAGTAACGTCAAAATATGTCTGGGTAGTATTTATAAATCCGCCAAGTTGAGCCCCAAAAAAGACGACGGCAAGGCTATAAACATAAGCAACTGATGTGCCTATACCTATGAGAGTATCCATATTTGCCTTGCCATAACGAAAAAAGCGGAAAACACCAAAAAGATACGGCTTGCCGACCACAAAAAGCGCACATGTTGCCGAGAGAGGCAGAAAATATTTAAAAACATTTTGGAAAATAAGAGGCATTTCAGATGCAAAATTATATTGCACCAAAAAATCCCATATCATAAAGATGATGCTTATGGCAGCAAGAGGTATTACGGAAATCACTTTGTTCCGCATATTTTTAAGCTCCGTCAATTTTTCTTTTTTTGATTGATTTAATCCAAGATGAGCAGTATGTTCGCTTTCAGACATACCCATCTCACTTGCTGTTGGCAGATTTAAAGAATAGCCGAGCGGTTTTATTTTTTCAGAGAGAGATTTGGGATTTGTCTTTGCTTCGTCAAAAAAAATTTTGGCTGTTTCCGTTCCATAATTTACCTCAGCAGAATCAACTCCCTCAGTTTTTTTGAAAGTTTTTTCAATGATGCTTGCGCATGAAGCGCAGTGCATCCCTTTTACCCGCACACTAATTTGGGTATTATTTTTTGTTGTAATATTATATTTATTAGTAGTGTCCATTTTTGTAGTAAAATTTAAATTTTGTTATCAATTGTAGAAAACAACTGCAACGATACCCAATTTAGTGTATGGGTTTATTTTCTCTTTAACTTGTAAACCTCCAGTATTTCTTTAGTCGCTTTCGCCCCTTTTCCCTTGTGTATCTGGGGGATAACACAAGAGCTCAGATGATTTTCCATGAGAGCATCTTCAACTCCCGAAAGCGCGTTTTTTGCTGCCGAAGTCTGAGTGATGACATCGATACAATAAACTCCTTTTTCAATCATATTTTGCAAGCCCCTTATTTGGCCCTCGATAATATTCAGTCTCCTTAAAATTCTTGATTTTGGTGTAATCATATAACGAGTATATACCCCCCTAGGGTATATGTCAAGCAAAAAATAAAAGGGTGTGGACAACCTTTTATTGTTTAAAATTATCGTTTATTTATTGAGCTCTCTTTCGGCGCGGTCAGCTAAGTCAATAAAAATCTCTACTTCCTCGGCAGAGAGGGTTCTAGGTTTTGTGTCTTTGATGCAAAATACCCCGACATATTGACCGCTTTTGTGGTCAACCAAAGCAATGCCTCCGTAAAATCTGATAAATGGAAAACCGATAACCATCGGGTTGTCGGCAAAACGCGGGTCTTTCAAGGTGTCTTCCACAAAGAAAATATTTTTGGCCAGCAGAGCATGGCCGCAAAATGATATGGCTCGCTCGCCTTCCCTCTTGGAAAGTCCTTGATAAGATTTAAACCATTCCCTTTTTGAATCTAGGATAGTGATGGTCGATATGGGAACTTTTATCCTTTCCACTGCTTCTTTCGTAATATCATCAAATCTTTTTTCCGGCTCCGTATTCAAAATCGCCATTTTATGAATGGCTTCCATTCTCTCTTTTTCATTTTCAGGCATCGGCGCTGGTTGCATATATTTATTATATTACAGGTAATTAATTGATGTTAGTGGACACTTGGGTGGTAGACGGGTTCTGCCCCCGTGACCTCTTCTTCCACAGAGAAGCGCTCTACTAGCTGAGCTACTACCACCATTGGCTTTATATTCTGGCATAAAGAGAGAGATTTTTCCAGCTTAAAGAAGCTATTTTGTTTTTTCTATCTGTAATCAGGTGCTTCCTCCATTATGCCCACTTTATGATTAGCATAACGGGCTAAGGCATATAAAGCACTCGAAAGCCGGTTTAAATAATTCTTGGAATGTTTGCCTACCTTGCCCGACATAGCTTTAGCGGAGTCAGATTCTGACCCGGAGACCAAAAGTGAAGGCTGTGATATTTCTTCGGAGACAGCCAGCACTCTTCTTTCTGCGCGCCTGGCAATAGTGCGGGCTATATCAAATATAGCCCCGAGGCCAGCTCCGGATTGCTGCCATTTGGTTATATCGGCCGGTCCGCCAGAAATGAAAAAAGATTTTATGGGCGGTAATTCTTTTTCAATATTACTTACAATTTCCTCCAGCCATTTGACTTTGCTCTCTTTCACAGTTTTATCAGCGCCAGCAAGTTCCGCCTGAATAATAAAAAGGGTCTTCTGCATTTCGTGGACAATATCGGAGAGGCCCGTGTCTCCCAGTTTGAAATCAAGATAAGCTGACTGCACCTTGCAAAGCCCTAAGAAAGAATTAATTTCGTCCAAACTCCCCAAAGCTTCCGCGGTGGTCGAACTTTTTGAAATTCTCTGGTCGCACCCAAAAGACGAGTTCATGCCCGTAGATTATATTAAAGGAAATAAAAAATCAACAAAAAACAAACCACACCCAAAGAGCTCAGAAATTTTCTCTAGAGGAATCGGGGAGCTTAGTCTTAAACTTTCAGAACTTCGGTTCCTTCTTTGACCTCCGGAGCTCCTTCTGCCATTTTGAAACCGACAACTTCACCCTTAGAAGCTTCTTCTACTTGCTTGTGGTTAATTTGCATTTCAACCACCGGTTGTTCAAAGTCGACCCCATGTCCTAAAAACTTGACCTTGTCGCCGATCTTGAGGGTGCCTTCAAGCTCCAAAATAGCTACTCCCGCCTTATTATAATAATGTGTAACTTTCCCGACCTTCATAATAGTGTGATTATAGCATAAATTAATATTTTTTGCCTGTGTCCTGCCTACTTATTTTCTTCTGGTTTTTTCTTTTTTCTCCAGTTCCAATTCCAAAATTTAAACTTGTCCAAAAATAAAATCCGCACACCTAGTAATTCAAGGCCTATTATCGCCAGCCAGGAGCCGGGGGTGAGAGGCGTTAGTAAAGAAACGAGACCAATAAGAATCAGAGTGACTCCGATTGCTTTTTTAACTTTCGGATTGCGATTTATATATTCTTTAATGGCTTTAAATAATTTCACAAATTCATTCTACCAGATTATAAAAAAGAGCCCCAGCAAGCATTGCCTGCCAGAGGCTCTTGGTGCGAGAATCTTTTCCCGCTAGACAGGTAAAGCGCAGCCAAATTTGGGCCTGTTAAGGATAGTGCGTTCCTGCAATGAGAAGTTACGCCATCCGCGGCTTGAGGCAGTGAGTGGAGTTGAAATTTCGGGAGCTGTTGCTTCCTTACCTTTGCCACGAGCAAGCAGACTCCTGTAGAAATCCAGGACAAATTTCACAATAATCCGGGAAAAGAACTCGTATTCTTCGTTTGTAAGCTCGATTTTCTCGCCATCTTTTCTCACGACGAGAAAAGGAGCATAACGGATTACATTTTCCTCAGTCACTTCTGGATAACTGAGTAACAGAGAAAGTGCGATCGAGAACATCAAATCGTAATTAAACTTTGTGCCGGCAATTTCTATGTAACCTTTATATTGAATGCCGTCAAGGATTTGTTCTACATGCTTTTTGACCTCAATTTCCACCTTCATTTTTCCCTCCCAAGGTACAATGTCAACGCCTAAAATATAATTTTAAGCTCAATAAGTCAAGCCCTTGCCAGTTCTAAAAAAGTTAGTGCTGGTGCGCGGGAGAGGATTTGAACCTCCAAGCCTCTCGGCGCTACCACCTCAAGGTAGTGCGTCTACCAATTTCGCCACCCGCGCAATAAAGAAAGTATAGCTGTTTTCGGGCTTTTTTCAACACAAAACCCCGCCGTGGTCGTAAGTTTTGGAGTGCCTTGCGAGCTTGACTGAAGCGAGCACGAGGAATTTTCTAGCAAGAAAATATCCGTGCACTACAAAACTTATGACGAGGCAGGGTTTTGTGCTTCTTCTACAGTGGGAGTTTCCTCAATTTCCGGCACTTCTCTTAAGTTTCTTATCTGGCGTCTGATTTCTTTAGCAGCCTTTTTGCGGATGTGATAAAGCTTGGCTCGGCGGACTTTAGAACGCTTCACCACTTCTATCTTTTCTATCATTGGAGAATAAAGAGGAAAAATTCTTTCCACTCCTACACCAGAGGCCACCTTTCTTAAAGTAATAGTAGCTCCCGCTTCTTTACCATGTTTAACAGCCAGACACAATCCTTCAAAATCCTGTAGTCTGGTTTTTAGCTTATCAGTTTTCTTGTCTTTCTCGACTATTTTTTGAGTTATTCGCACCGTATCTCCAGACCGTAAGTCCAGTCTTTTCCTTTCTTCTGTGTTTACTCCATTAGAAATTACTTTGGTCATATTTTTGTTTTATTTAGCATTCCCAACTTTTCTGCGGGCAACAATAAACTTATTGGAATATTTTTTAGCCCGGCGTGATTTTTGGCCTTTGCCTGTCGGCTTGCCCCACAGAGAAATGGCGCGCCTTCTTCCTCTTCCTTGCCTGCCCTCGCCCCCGCCATGCGGGTGGTCAACCGGATTTTGAGCGGTGCCTCGTACTGTCGGACGGATTCCTTTCCATCTGCTTCGTCCGGCTTTGCCGTAATTTTCAAGCCTTTTTTCCTCATTTGAAACTTCGCCAATGCTTGCCCAGCAAGTTTCTTTCACTTTGCGTATTTCACCGGATGGCATTTTTAAATCAATAGAGCCCCCGTCTTTGGCAATTACCTGGACAAAATTACCGGCTGAACGGGCGATTTTAGCGCCTCCTTTGAATTTTAACTCCACATTATACACAAAGGCGCCAACAGGTATGTTTTTCAGCGGTAACCTGTTGCCCTGTTTTACTTCTGCATTTTCTCCCGTCAGAAGTTCTTCCCCGACTTTAATATTTTTGGGCAAAAGCACATATCTTTTTTCTCCATCTTTATAAACTGCAAGGCCAATAAATCCGGTGCGGTTAGGGTCATATTCTACAGAAATAATTTTATAAGGAATATTTATTTTGTCGTATTTGAAATCAATCTCTCTAAAAAGTCTCTTATGCCCGGCTCCTTTGTGGCGTACCGTTATCCTGCCCGCATTGTTTCTGCCAACAGCTCTCTTTCCGCCAAAAGTAAGCGCCTTGGACGGCTCATCCTTAGTCAAAATGGATTTATATGACACAACGGTCATGTGTCTTCTTGATTTTGATGTTGGTTTATAAGTTTTTATTGCCATATTTCTGAATTATTCTATTTTGTCCCCCTTTTTTAAATATACATAGGCCTTTTTTACTCCGGGTTTGTTTCCTTTTTTTCCTCTTATAAAAACCTCTTTGGCTGGATTTTTGACGATGTTTATTTTGACTGGAGAAACTTTGTAAAAAACTTTTATCGCTTCCGCCACCTGTTTTTTGGTAGCTGACGAGGCAATTTCAAAAACGTGCACATTCGTTTCCGCAACAAAACTGGCTTTCTCCGTAATGCGGGGCCTTAAAATAATATTTGCGTATTTTGATTTCAAGTCTGTTGCCATAAAATTATTTTGAGCGGGAAGAAAGCGCCATTAATGATTTTTCCGGATCGGTTATAACCAGATATTTGAATTGCAGAAGGTCTAAAACATTCAAATCTTTCAGCTGGCCGATTTCCAGATTGCCAAAATTATTGAAACTTTTCAGAGTGTCCGTATTTTTTTCATAAAGAGCAATAAAAGCGGCGTTTTTTCTTCTTGAAAGAGAATTCATTCCGTCTATTTTTGACAAGGAAGTGATAACCCCTTTGGCTTCTTTTGTTTTTGGAACTCTGAGTGTAATATCACTTAGAAATACCACCTCTCCGTCTTTGAATTTGCGGGAAAGCACTGTAAATAGAGCCTTGGTCTTCATCTTTTTATTTATTTTTTTTGAATAGTCCTTGTCGTTTCTCGGTCCGTGGGCAACCCCGCCACCAACCCAGATGGGGCTTCTGCGCGAGCCGTGCCTGGCGCGGCCGGTGCCTTTTTGCCTCCAGGGCTTTATGCCGGTGCCCGAAACCTCGCCCCTTGTTTTCGTGTGGGCTATCGGTATTCTTTTGTTCCCCATCATGGAAACGACAACCTGATGCACCAAAGCTTCATTCCAAGGCAAACCAAAAACCGGTTCCGGAAGTTTTATTTTTCCTGTTTCCTGCCCTATTTGGTTGTAAACTTTTGCTTCCATAATTTTATCCTCTTATTTCAACCAGTGTCCCCCTTCTTCCCGGCACCGCTCCGGAAACAAGCATTTCATTGTTTTCTTTATCAATATCAAGCACTTTAAGGTTTTTGACGGTAATTCTGTCACCTCCCATCCGACCGGCCATTCTCATTCCCTTTATCACTTTGCCGCCCTCTCTACCGCCACCGCCTATTGATCCCGGTTCTCTTTCGGAATGTTTTTGTCCATGGGAACGGGGTCCGCCGTGAAAGCCATGTCTTTTAACCACTCCCTGAAAACCTTTGCCTTTTGATACGGCAGAAACGGTCACTTTGTCTCCAACCGCAAAAGTGTCCACTGAAATTTTATCGCCCTTATTAAAATTTGAGACAAATTCATCTTTCACCCTAAATTCTTTCAGAACTGCCATATTTCCCAAATTTTTTAGATGCCCCTTTACAGCTTTTGAAATATTTTTGTCTCTTCTGGTCCCAGACCCTACTTGCACGGCGCTATAGCCATCTTTTTCTTTGGTTTTGATATAGGAAACAGTCATCGGTTCCACGTTTAAAACAGTCGCTGGTTGTACAGCTCCATCTTCCCCAAAAATCTGGGTCATATTTACTTTTTTAGCTAAGATAAATTTCATATAAAAAACGCCATTCGGCTTTGAGTAGATTAACAAATCTCTCACTAAAACGCAAGTAAACAACAAAAAACCGCTCTCTGGCAGTTTTTTGATTTGAGTTTTAACTCGGTTACATTATCTTGACGTCTATGTTCACTCCGGACGGCAGAGAGAGATTAGTCAGAGCGTCCATGATTTTGGGAGAGGGATTGATGATATCTATTACCCTGCGGTGCACCCTCATTTCAAACTGCTCGCGGGCGTTTTTATAGACGAATGGCGAACGATTGACAGTGTACTTTTTGATTTCCGTCGGCAGAGGTATCGGCCCTACAATTTTGGCATCATAGCGCAAAGCGGTATCAATAATCTGTTTAACCGAAAGGTCCAAAATCTTATACTCATATGCCATCACCCTGATGCGCAACTTGGAAATCGGCTCTTCTTTCTTTACCTTAGTCTTTGTTGTTCTGGTCTTTTTTTCTTTTTTTAATGTACCTTCTGCCATGATTTGTCTTTCCCTTTCCTCGCCCCCCCTTAATGTAAGGGGGGTTATTTCCTATGCCACTACCTTCGTCACTACTCCCGCTCCGACTGTTTTGCCTCCCTCGCGGATAGCGAATCTTTGCTTTTCTTCCAAAGCTACAGGAGCAACCAGTTTTACCTTAAAGGTGATTGTGTCT